>Ga0070698_100007740_pt1 | contig 11625 bp, 8 predicted proteins | sample KBSK1502metaG_FD_65477 | JGI IMG/M metagenome (GOLD analysis project Ga0070698, IMG submission 65477) | Corn, switchgrass and miscanthus rhizosphere microbial communities from Kellogg Biological Station, Michigan, USA - KBS K1-50-2 metaG | ecosystem: Host-associated > Plants > Roots >...
AAATACCCGTTCGGGTCATGGGTGTAGATCGACTCGATCGTCTCGTGCTGGACCTGGAGTTCGACCGGCCATCGGCTGCTGTCGAGCCTGCGGCGGTACTCCAGCAGGTCCGCCTCGCTGTCGACATGGATGGCGAGATGGCGCGACTTCACGAAGAAGTCGGGGATGTCGTCATCGAATCGCGCGTAAACGTCCCCCTTGACTCCGCGCTGTGGCGGCTCGTAGCCGAAGTAGTAGAAGAACGCCAGCCGGTCGTCATTGCCGATGTCGAAGAAGAAGTGGATGAAGTCGGGGTGCTTTTCCGGGCCCCACCCGGCGGCGCAGATTGAGTGCACGACCGGAAAACCGAGGACGTCGCGGTAGAACGCGACGGTGCCTGCCGGGTCGAACGTGGGGTAGGCGACATGGTCGACGCCTCGAACGGTGTGGGGGAGTTGCGACATGATGCCTCCTCAGGCAACCACGGATAGGTCGTCCGCGCGCAGCAGGGTCCCCGCGCCGGGAATGTCAACGGGCAGATCCAGGCTGCGCAGGATGCTGTAGGCGCCGGCGGTCGCGGCGGAGAGAACGGGGATGCCGAATTCCTGTTCGGCGGCCTCGACGAGGTCGAGCGAGGGCATCTGCACGCACGCGGAGATGACCAGGGCGTCGACGTCGGTGAGGTCGAGCGAGCGGGCAGCTTCGAGTACACGGTCGCCAGGGATGCAACCGACTTCGGCGTTGTCGGCGACCTCGAGGGTACGCCAGTCGCCGACCTTGAAGCCCTCCGACTCCAGGTATCCGACGACTTGCTTAGCGAGTGGCCGCATATAGGGGGTGACGATCGCGATCCTGTCGGCGTCGATCGCGCGCAGCGCCTCGACGAGCGCACCGGCGCTGGACCGGATCAGGGCCGGCGATCCGCCGACTGCCAGTTGCTCGGCGACAGCGCTTTCAACGCGTCCGTGTTCGCCCGGTCCGCCCACCATCACGGCGACCAGACACGCATACAGGATGACGTCCGGTGACGCGTCGGCGATCTCCATGACGCAGCGCTCGCGCTGGGCGTTCATCGCCGCCAGCTGCGCGGCGGAGACCGTGTGCATCCGCATCCGCGTGGAGTGGAACGAGAAGTCGGCGAACGGATGCCGGCTCAGCAGTGCGGGCAACTCCGTCTCGACCGTGACGTTCGAGCTCGGTACGACGAGCCCGATCCGGTGAACCGTCATCAGGAGACCTTTCGGTTGTTACGTTAACGACAAGTATTCGACACAGAAGTAGAATCGTCAAGGGCGTGGGTATTGACAATGGTTCACTCACGTCGAGTACTTGACGTTAACGTAGAACGACGACGCCAAGGAGGGTCAGTTGCCATGGGTCATGTGATCGGAATGGACGTCGCAGGCACGTTCACCTGTGCGGTGCTCGACGACGCAGGCACCGTCCTCGCAGCGATGGCGCCGTCGACACCGCCGGACTACTTACGCGGCGTGCTCGACGTGCTTCCCACTCCCAACGTCGGCGACTTGGACAAGATGCGGCTCCGCGCGGACATCACCGCAAAGGCGAACAGAGGACAGCAATATGCGACTCGCTAGCATCGCAGTTCTCGGCGGCGGGCCGGGCGGGCTGTACGCTGCCCGCCTGCTCAAGCTCGGGCATCCAGACGCGCAGGTCGACGTGTACGACCGGGGCGTGCCGGACAAAACGTTCGGCTTTGGCGTCGGCCTCGCCACCCGCACGCAGCGCAATCTCCAAGACGCCGACCCGGTCTCGTTCCAGGCAATCGCCGACGCCGCTTACCCGCACGAGATGTCGATGCAGGTGGACGGGCACGTTGCCCAGTTGCCGGACGGTAATCTCCTCGCGATCGCACGGACCACGTTGCTCGCGGTACTCCAGGCCAGCGCCGAGCAGGCCGGTGTCCGTTTGCACTTCGATGTTGGCTGCGACGTCCGGGCCATCGAGGCGGACCTGATCGTCGCCGCTGACGGTGCAGGCAGCGGGACACGGGAGACGTTCGCGGCCGACTTCCGACCCGAGATCGAGACCGGTGCGGGACTGTATCTATGGTGCGGGACCAAGTTCGCCCTTCCTACCGCGCTGTTCACACCAGTCACGACCGAGCACGGCACCTTCGTCGCGCACGCCTACCCGTACGCGCCGCACCGCAGCACCTTTCTTGTCGAGACCGACAAGACCACCTGGCGCAACGCCGGATTCGACGTCACCACCGAGCGGGCCCGGCCGACGGACAGCGACCAGGCGTCTCTGCGGTACCTCGAACGTGCCTTCGCCGGAGCGCTCGACGGCCACCGTCTGCTCGGCAACCGCACTCGCTGGCAGCGGTTCCGCACCGTGAAGTGTGGTTCGTGGCATCGGGGCAACGTCGTCCTGCTCGGCGACGCGGCACATACCGCGCACTACTCGATCGGATCGGGCACAAAACTTGCGATGGGGGACGCGATTGCGCTCGACATCGCGGTGCGCGAGGCGGCCGACCTCGACGGTGCGCTCGCCGACTACGAGGCGCGCCGCCGCCCGGCGGTTGCCCATCTGCAGGAGGTGGCGCATCGCAGCGAGATGTGGTGGGAGTCGTTCCCCGCGCGGATGCATCTGCCGGTCGCGCAGCTCATGCTCGCGTACCTGACCCGCGCAGGGAAGGTCGACATCGGACGGGTCGCGAGGAACGCGCCTGCGCTTGCCCGGCGTGGCCTCGCTGACTACGCCGCCGTCGAAGAAAGCGCCGTCCCAGAAGCGGATGTCACGGACTGGATACTCCGCCAGCCTCTGACCCACGCGGGCGTGACGCACTCGCGACGGACGGTACACGACGACCTGCGCTACGCGGCGACCACGGCGATCCTGAATGTTGACTTCGAATCCCCCTGGGGCTCTGCGGCCGACGCCCTCGTCGGTGCTCCGCCCGACACGGACACCTTGTGGCTCACCGGATCACGCGACCGCGCAGCGCTGCTCGTGCGCCTGGACCTCGCCGAACGTCTACGTCGCGCCACGCGAAGCCTCATCGTTGTAGACGGTTCACAACGCGACATCGGTGATCTCGCAGCAGGGCTGGCCAGCGCACGGACCCACCTCGTCGCCGTGACCCGCGAGGTGCCGGTGTGAACGGCGGCGGGCGATGTCCCTCGGACATGCCGACAACCGCGCCGCGCCGTGGAAAGGCGAACACCGCCGGCTCGACGCGCCGTGGCCTCGTCGAGAAACAGATCATGCAGTGCGCCACGGCGTTGTTCGCCGAACGCGGATTCGCCGGTACCAGCCTCCGGGACATCGCCGGCGCGATGGGGCTCACCCGGCCCGCGCTGTACCACTACGTCGCCAGCAAGGACGAGTTGCTGGGGCGCTTGGTCACCGAGATCACCCAGGAACAGGCCGCCATCCTCGTCGGCATCAACGAGCACATCGACCTCGAGCCGACCGACCGACTGCACCGAATTGTCACGGCCATCGCACTGCATCAGGCGGCCGCGCCCGAGCGGTTCCGACTCATGATCCGGTCCGAAGCCGAGCTACCCGAACCGCCCGCAGCGTGACCGTCAGAGTGTTGCACCGAGGCACGGCAGCACCAGCATCGGATGGCGGCCGCAGGGGCAGCGCGGCGAGCAGCGGTGCCGCTGTATTGACGACCTCCCGGCGGAGTGAATCCGGGACGGAACCAACTCCGCCGGGATCGAGATCCTCAGAACCCGGCTGAAGCAGCCAAATCGGCGGACACAAGCGCGGCCGCACGCTCCCGCAGGCCCCGCTTGTCGACCTTTCCGACGTTTGACCGAGGGAGCTGAGATACCCATTCGAGGCGCTCGGGCCACTTAAACTTGGCAACCCCCAGGGCCGCTAGATGCTCGCGGATGTCATCGAGCGTGACCGCCTCGTCCCGCGCGACCACGAAGGCGCACGCGCGTTCTCCGAGTCGGGCATCCGGCATCGCCACCACCGCTGCTTCGGCGATCGCGGGGTGCCGGAGCAGGAGACCCTCGACCTCCTCAGCGTTAACCTTTTCGCCACCGCGGCTGATGACGTCCTTCAGCCGGCCGTCGATGGACAGATAGCGCTTGCCGTCGAAGGTGATGACGGACGCGAGGTCGCCGGTGCGGTAGAAGCCGTCCGAAGTGAACGCGACGGCGTTGTGCTGGGCGGAGTCGAGGTAGCCCGGAATTGTGTACGGCCCGCGGGTGCACAGTTCCCCGGTAGTGCCGTCGGGAAGCTCCTGGTCGGTGCCTGGCTCGAGGATCCGGAACTCGTCCAACTCGGACAACGGGACACCCACCGACAACAGCCGCGCGTCGCGCGGCGCGTCCGGCGGGGTCAGTGCGAAGAAGCCTTCCCCCATGCCGAAGTTCTGGCCGCTCCAGATTCCGTGACGCTCGATCGTGTCGAACACTTCCGGCGGCACCTTCGTCCCGGAAAGCAGGACCTTCTGCAGTGAGCCGGACAGGGTCGCGATGCCGTCCTCGCCGATCGCCAGGAAGTGGGCGTGCCCGACGAGGATGTGCGTGACCTGCTCGGCCACCAGAAACGGGAAGCTCTCCGAGACGTCCGGGGTGCCGAGCAGCAGACAGGCACCGACGCTGTGCGCGGCCTGCACCCCGCACACGATGCCCGCGTTGTGGATGATCGGCAGGATGTGGGCCACCCGACTGTGCTCGGTGAGACCGAACCCCAGCGCATACGCGTGGGAGTTGTACCAGTACTCGGCGTGCCGGCGCGGGATCACCTTGGGAACGTCGGTGGTGCCGCCGGAGAGCTGGAACACCGCGACGTCGGTCGGGTCGAGATCAGCCTGAATGGCCTGCACGATCTCGCGCGTGGCATCGAACTCGACATCGACCCCGAGGTCCTCCAGGCGGGCACTGCCGACCACGGGTGCCGGGGCGCCGACGGTGAGCACGTGGCGCAGAGTGGCATGCCCGGCGGCGCACTCGGCGGCGAAGCCGAGCAGGTCGAACCTCGCGCCGGGCGTGGCGTCGACCAAGTGTGCGACCGCCTCGGTACGGCGGCTGATCTGGTCAATCTCGTGCCGCCGGTGCTGGGCGAGCGTGGCCACCGGCACGAGCCCGGCCTTCAGCACGCCGTACCACGCCAGGATCGAGTGCAGCCGGTTGTTCACCTGGAACAGGACGGGGTCGCCCGGACGCAGCCCCAGCTCGCGTAGCCCCACTGCGATCTGGTCCGTCCGCGCATCAAGCTCGGCATACGAGAGCCGTCCGTCGAGAGCGACCACGGCCTCACGGTCGGGGAAGCGTAGGGCCGTGGCATGCAACTGTTCGCCAATCGTGCGGTCCGTCCACACACCGGCCGCCTGGTATCGCTGAATCGCCGCTTCAGGGAAGGACGGCAGCCGATCGCCCCATCGATCACCAACGCGCACGCGTTCCTCCTTGGGTCGGTCACAGTCTCCGAACCACTGTAAGCCCTCTACTGGCATATGCGTCAAATTTTCGACTGTCATGTTAAAGAACATGACAGTGGTGCTTGACATACTTTCGAGCACGTCGAATAATCGACGTACGCGTCAGTACGACGTGGTGGGTAGGACAGGTAGAAGGAGGAGCCGCGAATGTCCTATGTCATCGGAGTGGACGTCGGCGGAACATTCACCGACGGTGTGTTGCATGACGACGACGGCGCGGTGGTCGCCGGCAAGACTCCCTCCACACCGCCCGACTATTCCCAGGGCGTGATGGACGTCCTGGCCGTACTCGCGGAGCAGATCGGTGAGACGGTGGAGGAGATGCTGGCCAAGACGCAGCACATCCCCCACGGCACGACGTCGTCGATGAATGCGTTGGTGACCGGTAACGTGCCGCCCGTCGGATTCCTGACCACCATGGGGCACCGCGACTCCATCTACATCATGAACGTGGAGGGTCGCTACGTCGGGCGGTCGCCCGACGAGTTGCAGGACGTCCTACGCCAAGACAAGCGTCACGCCCTGCTGCCGAAACGACACGCGCTCGAGGTGGTGGAGCGGATCGACCGTGACGGCAACGTGGTCGTGAAGCTGGACGATGCCCAGGCGCGGACCGCAATTCACCAGCTTGTAGACGATGGGGTGAGCGCGATCGCGGTGTCCTTGCTGTGGTCGTTCCGCAACCCCGCGCACGAGCGACGGCTGCGTGAGCTGATCCACGAGATCGCGCCGGAGGTGTTCGTCTCGCTGTCGAGCGAGGTGAGCCCGCGCATCCGCGAATTCTCGCGCAGCGCCACTACGATCATGAGCGCCCAGATCGGCCCGGGCCTGCGCGACTACCTCGGCACGCTCGAGGCCGAGTTGCGCCGGCGGCAGCTCGCCGGACCGTTGCTGGTCATGCAAAGCAACGGCGGGGCGGTGGCCGCGGCGGAGGCACCGGCGACCGCGATCACAACAATCGGCTCCGTCCTGACGGGCGGTGTCGTCGGCGCAGTGTCACTCGGCAAGCAGCTCGGGCACCGCAATATCATTGCGACGGACGTCGGCGGCACGACGTTCCTGGTCGGTTTGGTCGTCGACGGCGAGCCGGTGCGCTCGAACACGACTGTGATCAACCATCATCCGATTAACGTGCCCACGCTGCAGGTGCACGCCATCGGCTCTGGTGGTGGAGCGATCGCCTGGTTGGACGCCGGAGGCAACCTCCAGGTCGGGCCGCGCAGCGCCGGCGCCGCGCCGGGCCCGGCGTGTTACGGACAGGGCGGCACCGAGCCGACGATCGCCGATGCCAACCTGGTTCTCGGCATCCTGCCCGAACGCGGCCTTCTCGGCGGCAAGAAGCGGCTGGACATGGCGCTGGCCAGGGAAGCGATCCGTGACAAGATCGCAGATCCGCTGGGCATGTCGGTCGAGGACGCTGCCGCCGCAATCTATGCGGTGCAGAACGCGCAGACCGGTGACCTGCTCCGCAAGACCGTCGTCGAGGCCGGCCACGACCCGCGGGAGTTCATCCTCTACGCCTTCGGCGGCGCAGGGCCCGCCCACTGCGCCGGCTACGCCGCAGAGGTCGGCGTGCGCAACGTCGTCGTCCCCCTGGGCCAAGTCGCTTCGGCCTTCTCCGCATTCGGCCTTGCGGCCTCCAATGTCGTGCTGGCGGCCGAACTGTCAGACCCGTCCGCGATTCCGCTCGACCCGGTCCGCGTCGAGCAGAACATGCTCCGGCTGGAGACACAGGTACTCGAGGCGCTGGAACGGCAGGGGCTCAAGTTCGCGGACATCGTTGTCGATCGCGAGATCGACATGCGGTTCACGGCCCAGCTCGCCGAGATTGCCACGCCCGTACCCAATGGCACGTTGACCGAGCGTGGGTTGGCGGCCGTCGTGGACAGCTTCGAACGCCGCTACGCCGAACTGTACGGCGAGGGGACCGGCTTCCGCGGCGCCGGCATCCAGGCCATCACCTACCGGGTCCGCGCGACCGGCGTGTTCCCGTTCTCGCCGAGCTTGCCTGAGATCAAGGCCGCAGACTCTGCTAACGCGTCAGATGCGCTGATCGAAAGTCGCAGCGTGTGCCTGAATGGGGCGCTCGGATATGAGCGGACGGCTGTCTATGACTACCGACGACTGCGAGCCGGCCATCGCTTCGAGGGACCGGCGATCGTCGAGGTGCCCACCACAACGGTGGTCGTCCCGCGCGGCACCGCCGCCACGGTCGACCACCTTGGAAATCTCAACCTGATCGTCGAGTAGGAGACTCCTCATGGCAATGCAGATCCTCGGCTCCGAGCACTACACGAGCCGTCCGATCAACCCTGCGGACTTCGCGCGCGAGCTGCCGAGGTCGCTGGAGGTGCACACGACCTCGCCGGAGGCGTCGGATGCTCTCGACCCCCTGACCTACGAGGTCGTGCGCCACCGGCTCTGGTCCGTCACCGACGAGATGGGCGAGGCGCTGAAGCGTATGTCGGGATCGACGATCGTCACCGACGCCAACGACTTCGACTTCGCGATCAGCGACGAGCTCGGGCAGGAGGTCCAGGTTGGCCTCTACAACACCATGCTCGTCGGCGCTGTCGACCTCGCGATCTACTGGGTGTTGAAGCACCGCGAGGTGCGTGAGGGCGACATGTTCCTGTGCAACGACCCGTGGATCGGTGGTGGCCTGCATCAGAACGACGTCATCGTCTTCCAGCCGATCTTTCATGAGGGAAAGTTGTTCGCCTGGACGAGTGCGGTGTGCCACGAGCCGGACCTCGGCGGCGTCGGGCTCGGCTCGTTCTCGCCGGCCGCGCAGGACGTGTTCTCCGAGGCCGTGCCCACCCCGCCCGTCAAGGTGGTGCGCGATTTCGAACTCCAGGAGGACATCGCCGACCTGTGGGTGCGCCGCTCCCGGGTTCCGCTCCTCGTCGGGCTGGACCTGCGAGCCAAGATCGGTGCGAACACGGTCGGCCGTTCCCGGCTTCTGGCCGTGATCGAGCAATACGGGGCGGAGACGGTCAAAGCCGTGATGAAGCGCATGATGTCCGACGCGGAATCGCGCCTGCGGGCCAAGCTGCGCGCGCTTCCGGACGGTTCCTGGCATGCCAGCGGGTATCAGGACCAGGCCTTCACCGGTGACCGCGGGGTCTACAAGATCACCGTCCAGATGACGAAGCAGGACGATCATCTGACCTTCGACTTCACCGGCACCGACCAGCAAGCGGGCATCATCAACTGCGCGTACGGCGGCATGCGGGGTGGAGTGATGCTGGCCCTCCTGCCGATCCTCGCGCACGACATCCCGTGGTCGGCCGGCGGCCTCATGCGCTGCTTCGACCTGGTGTCGGAAGAGGGCACCATCAACAACGCCACGTTCCCGGCCGCACTCAGTCGCGCCCCGATCGGCCCGGCCTGGCTCACGGGCTCGCTCGTCGGCGAATGCCTCGCGCAGATGCTGGATCGCTCCGACGACCTGATCGACAACGTTCGCGCGAACTGCTGCGGCACCCACGACACGGCGGTGCTCGCCGGACTGGACCAGCGCGGCGAGCAGGCCTTCCCGTTCATCCACATCGTGATGGACGTCATGGCAGCCGGCTACGGAGCGCGGCCGACCCAGGACGGGATGGACACAGGCGGCCTGGCCTGCATTCCGATGGGGCGGATTCCCGACGTCGAGATGAACGAGTACGCCTATCCGCTGCTGACCCTGTGGCGCAAGGAGGAGCCCGATTCCGGTGGGCCCGGTCGCCAGCGCGGCGGGCTGAGCGGATCGGTCGCGATCATGCCGTACGGCACCGAGGTGCCCGTCGGGCTCGTGGTGGCGTCGTCGGGCAAGGCCGTCTCGCAGAACAACGGCCTCGCAGGCGGTTACCCGGGCAACACGGCCATCGGCATCATCGCCCGCGGTGCAACGGTTGGAGCCACGTTCGCCGACGGTTATGTTCCCGACTCGCTCGAAGCCCTGGGCGGCGAACATGAACTGCGCCCGTGCTACGAGGAGACCGTGGTCGGTACCGACGATGTTCTCTACCTGCACTGGCAGGGCGGTGGGGGCTACGGTGACCCCTTGCTCCGTGATCCCAACGAAGTGGCGGCCGACCTGAGTCAGGGCAAGGTCACCATCGCTGGCGCGCTCGAGGGGTACGGCGTGGTGCTGGTCGACGGCCAGGTCGATCCGGCTGCGACCGCGCAGCACCGCGATGCGGAGCGTGCGCGACGACGCGATCGCAGCCAGGCGGTCGAAGAGGCCGCTCCTGTCGTAGACATGTCGGTGGCCCGCAGGCTCGACGACAACCTGGTCGAGGTGGACACGGCCGAGGCTCCGGTGGTTGCTTGCCGACACTGCGGGAGCACTCTAGGCGACGCGGACAGCCGCGTCCTGCGGCTGGCCCGCTACGAAGGCCCGTCAGTGGCGGCCGGCCGCCAGGTCACCTCGGCCCCGGATCTCTACGTTGACTCCGACGTAGTCTTCCGGCAGCTGTGCTGTCCCGGCTGCTGGACTGCGATCTACTCGGGGATCGTCCCGGCCGAGCACCCGGACCACGCCCTCGACATCGGCCGGTTGCTGAGTCCGAGCAACAGCCAGCGATAGCTCGACGGTCGAGCCCGTCGCCCTGCGCGCACGAGGCCAGCGGGACTCGTGCGCGCCTGCTCGGCCTGGGCGCCGCTTCGCTGGCGCTCCTCGGTGCCTTCGTCGTCAGGCAGAAGACGGCGCGCCACCCGCTCATGCCGCTGCGGATCTTCTCCTCGCGCGCGGTAACCGGCGCGAACCTGGTCCAGGTGCTCGGGACGGCGGGCATGTTCGGGATGTTCTTCCTCGGCTCGCTGTATCTGCGCCGGATCCTCGGCTACGACCCGCTGCAGATCGGCCTGGCCTTCCTGCCCGTCGCCGTCGTGATGGGAGCGCTGTCGGTGCGCTACACCGACCGGCTGGTGATGCGGTTCGGCGCCCGCAGGCTGCTGTTCCCCGGTCTCGGCCTCATCGCCGCCGGGCTGGCGCTGTTTGCGATGACCCCGGCGGGTGGGACGTACCTCAGCCATGTATTCCCGGTCGCGCTGCTGATCGGCACCGGCGCCGGCCTGTGCTTCCCCGCGCTGATGACACTGGCCATGTCCAGCGCCACGCCGCAGGACGCCGGGCTGGCCTCGGGCCTGGTGAACACCACCGCCCAGGTCGGCGGCGCGCTGGGGCTCGCGGTGCTGGCCACCGTGTCCGCGTCCCGGACCAACGCGCTGATCGCACACGGCCGCCCGGTCGCGGCGGCCCTGACCGACGGCTATCACCTGGCCTTCTGGATCGCCTTCGGCCTGGTGGTCGCGGCGATCGCGGTCGCCGCCATGGTGCTGCGCCCGGTTCCGGCCGCGCCGCAGCTCTCAGCCGGGGCAGCGGAGCCCGCACCCGAACTGGCCGGGGCCGCCTTCTCCGGAGACTGACGTCTCGGACGGGGAACAGCACCGGATGACACCGAGGCTCCGGATCCGGGGCGGGGTGTTCATCCGGTGCTGTGTCCCCGGGCTTTGCCGGCTCGCCGGAAAGCGGCGGGCCCGTCTGGAGTTATCACCCGTCCCCCAGGGGGGTCTCACCCTGGGCGGGCCGGCGGGCTGTGGCTTCTGAGGACTTTGGTTTTGTCCGGGTTCCACGCGGTGGTGGTCCCGTCCGGGTTCAGCACCAGCGTCCAGCCCCACCGGTGGATCACGATCTCATGGTGGAAGTAACAGAGCAGGACGCAGTCTTTGAGGCTGGTCTTGCCGCCGTTCGCCTTGTGCGTGACGTGGTGGACCTGGCACGCCGCGGCGGGCTGGTTGCACCGCCCGGCCCACCGGCAGTGCCTGTCCCGCAGGATCACCGCCTTGCGGATGCCCGCCGGGACGTTCTCGCTGAACCCGACGTCCAGCGGGAGGCTCGGGCCGCCCAGCCGCGCGCCCAGCTGCCGGCGGCGCAGGAACGAGGCGAGCCCGCCCGGGCCCGAAAGCAGGTCCACCGCCTTGCCGATGATCTGCTGCTCGAGCGCTTCGCGGAGGGTCGGTGGCTGCGGCTCGTCCTGGGACTCAGTGGCCTCGGCGCCGGTGAGCCGGGCCAGTTCCGCGCACAGCCGCACCAGGTCATCCAGCACGGGGTAACTTACTTCGCCCAGCACCACCGGCGTGACCGAGGCGTCGCAGGCGAACGCGCGGGCGGCGTCGCCGTCCAGCCAGGCGGCGCCGTCGCTGCCGCCGGCCGAGGCGGCGGC
>Ga0070698_100007741_pt1 | contig 11624 bp, 8 predicted proteins | sample KBSK1502metaG_FD_65477 | JGI IMG/M metagenome (GOLD analysis project Ga0070698, IMG submission 65477) | Corn, switchgrass and miscanthus rhizosphere microbial communities from Kellogg Biological Station, Michigan, USA - KBS K1-50-2 metaG | ecosystem: Host-associated > Plants > Roots >...
GAAGGCGGCTAACGGCGCATGAACACGGCGCCGAGCGGCGGCAGGGTCAGATTCAACGAGAACGGTCGACCGTGCGAGCGCACCGGCATTGCTTCGGTCGCGCCGAGGTTGCCGTGGCCACTGCCGCCGAGCTCCGTGGCATCGGTGTTGAGGATCTCGCTCCACAGGCCATTGCGCGTGACACCGATGCGGTAGTTGTGGCGCGGCTCGGGTGTGAAGTTGAGCGCGACGAGGATGCGCTGGTCTTGCTTCGCAATGCGCTCGTAGACGAGGACACTGTTGTCGGCGTCGTCGGTGACGACCCACTGGAATCCTGTTGGCTCGCAGTCGAGCTCGTGCAGCGCGGGCTCGGTGCGGTAGAGGCGGTTGAGCTCGCCGACGAGGAGCTGAATCTGGCGGTGCGAAGGCTCGTGCAAGAGGTGCCACTCGACGCACGCCTCGTGGTTCCACTCGCTCCATTGCGCGAGCTCGCCTCCCATGAAGAGGAGCTTCTTGCCGGGCAGCGACCATTGATACGCGTAGAGCAGGCGCAGGTTCGCAAACTTTCGCCAGCGATCGCCGGGCATCTTGCCGATGAGCGAGCCTTTGCCGTAGACGACTTCGTCGTGCGACAGCGGCATCACGAAGTGCTCGCTCCATGCGTACATGCCGCGGAACGTCAGCTCGTTGTGGTGGTGCTTGCGATGAATGGGATCGCGCGCGAAGTAGCGCAGCGTGTCGTGCATCCATCCCATGTCCCATTTGTAGGAGAACCCGAGACCACCTTCGCTCGTTTTGCCGGTGACGCGCGGCCACGCCGTCGATTCCTCGGCGATCGTGATCGTCGCGGGTTGTTCCCGCGCGATCGCTTCGTTGAGGCGCTGCAATAGCTCGACGGCTTCGAAGTATTCGTTGCCGCCTTTGGCGTTCGGGATCCATTCGCCCGCTTTGCGACCGTAGTCGCGGTAGAGCATCGAGGCGACACCGTCGACGCGCAGGCCATCGACGTGATAGCGCTCGAGCCAGAACAGAGCACTCGAGAGCAAGAAGCTGCGGACTTCCTGGCGACCGAAGTCGAAGATGCTCGTGTTCCACTCGGGGTGGAAGCCGAGCTTGCGGTCGGGATGCTCGTAGAGCGGCGTGCCGTCGAAGTAGACGAGGCCGTGTTCGTCGCTCGGGAAGTGAGCCGGAACCCAATCGAGGATGACGCCGATGTTCGCTTGATGGAATGCGTCGATCATCGCCATCAGATCTTCGGGAAGGCCGTAGCGCGATGTCGCCGCGAAGTAGCCGGTGGTTTCGTAGCCCCACGAGCCAAAGAACGGGTGCTCGGTCAGCGGCATGAGCTCGATGTGCGTGAAGCCGAGCTTCGTGACGTACTCGACGAGCTTTGGCGCCGCTTCGCGATAGCTGAGCGAGCGATTCTTCGCTTCGGGCATTCGCATCCACGAGCCGAGGTGCACTTCGTAGATCGCCATCGGCGCGTCGCAGCTGGAGCGCGCGGCACGCGACTTCATCCATGCGTCGTCGCGCCATGCGTGGTCGGTGGTCCACACGATCGATGCGGTTGCAGGCGCGACCTCGTGCCGCAGCGCGAATGGATCGGTCTTCGCGACCTCGTAGCCGCGCTGCTTGGATTTGACGTGCAGCTTGTAGAGTGCGCCTTTGCCGACGCCCGGGACGAAGCCGTGCCAGATGCCTGTATCGCCGAGCGGCGCGAGCGCGTGGACGCCGGGTCGCCAGCCGTTGAATTCGCCGATCACGCTCACGGCCGCGGCGTTGGGCGCCCACGTGGCGAACGCCGTGCCGTCTGCCGTTGGATGCGAGCCAAGCTTTTCGTGCAGGCGCGGATGCTTGCCCTCACGCATGAGGTGGGCATCGAGCTCGCCGAACACGGGCGTCATTGCGAGTGCAACAGCGCGTGCAAGCCGCGCATCGGAATCTCGACCCAGTCGGGCCGATTGTTGAGCTCGTAGCTGATCTCGTAGATGCACTTCTCGAAGAGGAAGAAGCGCAGCAGCGTTTCGAGATCACCATCGTTCGTCGGCACGAGGCCGGTGCCGGCCGCACGCGCGAGGTAGCCGCCGAGAAACGATGCGGAGACCCACTGCGCCCACGCGCGAGACCAGCCTTCGAGCACGGGCAAGTCTTCGGGGCGATGTCGGCCATCGCGCAGCGCGGCGGCGCTGGCGTATTCGAGCGAGCGCAGCATGCCGGCGACATCGCGCAGCGGGCTGCGCTTGAACCGACGTTGCGAGAGCGGCCGGCCGGGCTCGCCTTCGAAATCGATGACGACGAAATCATCGCCCGTCCAAAGCACCTGGCCGAGGTGAAGGTCGCCGTGAATGCGCGAGCGGATCACGTCGATGCGTCGACGCGTGATGCGTTCGAGTAGACGATCGAGCTCGCCTTCGCGCGCGAGGATCTCGTCGGAGATCGTCGTCAGCTCCGGTGAAAACGTTCGCCGCTTCGCGCGCACGAGATCGAACGTGCGCGCCATGTAGGCGCTGACGGAGCCGTAGATCGACTGCTGGTGCATGATGTCGTACGGCTCGGGCGCGAACAGCGGATCGGTCGGGTCACTCGCGAGCGTGACGTGCAGCTCGGCGATTCGCATGCCGAGCAGCCGCACGCGATCCCAATACGCGCCAACGCGATCGAGCAACTTGTCGCTCGGTGCCGCGCGCGCACGTTGCACGAGCGGTCCTGACTCGAGCGGCGGCGCTTGTGGCTCTGCCGACAGAACGTGATCGAAGTAGCGATCGAGTGCGTCGAGCGTGAGCTGCCACGCGTCGCCTTGATTCGCAACGAACTCGAACAACGTCCCGATGGTGCTGGCGTCGCGATCGGGCACCTCGTATTCGAGAGCACCCGCGAGGCGCGGCACGCCTCGGTACGGCGGTTGGCGCGCCGCGAGGAATTTGCCGACCTCATATTCGAGGCTCGGCCCTTCCTCGATCACGCGGAGGAGCTTCAGCATCAAGCGATCGCCGTAGATGATGCTGCTGTTCGTCTGCTCGGCATTCGAGAGTCGAGGCGGCATCGGCGTCTCGGCCGGGATATCTTTGAGCGCCGCGAGCGCGCTACCCGCGAGCACGCCGCGCTGCCCTTTACCGCCGCCACCTGAGCGCATCGCGCGCAACAGCGCCGTGTTGAACGAATCGAGGCACAACGCGTCGTACAACGTGCCGGTCACGGTGCCGCGGCTCGGCACATCGGCGATCGTCATGTTCGCGATCACGAGCGATGGGATGAGGAGCTGCTGCGACGCGCGCGGCTCGAGATCTTCGGCGAACGCGAGCGGCATCACATAGGTCTCGGGCGCGCCATGCGCGTACTCGACGGAGAGCAGCACGATCGCGTATTTGTTGTCACCGTCGAGCTCGATCACGTCGGCGATCGTGACCTCCTTGCGCGCGCGTGCTTTGCCGCGATACCAACGCCGTTGCGACGCGTAGCGCATCAGCGTTTGCGCGAGCAGGCGCCGGCGCACCGGCTCGAAGATCCCCGTCCAGCTGCCGCTCGCGAGCAGCGTCGGCCAATCGGATGCGAGCTCCGCCGCCTGCGGCTTCTCGAGCGTCAGCCAGTAAAAGTCGTGTGGTCCGAGCGAGATGAAGTACGGCGCTTCGCTGATTTCGGGAAAGCGCGTGCGGCCGAACACCTCGACCGGTGTCGAGGAGCGGAAGCGTTCGAGGTTGAGGCGCGTGCACTGCACGAAGCGCGACAGATTCGCGACGACGAGCACCGCTTCGCCCTCGTGCTCGCGCACCCAAGCGAGCACGCGCGAGTTGTCGCCATTGACGAACTCGATCGCGCCGCGCCCGAGCACGACGAGCTCCTTGCGCTTCGCGATCAGCCGCTTCATCCACCATAGCAGCGACGCCGGGTTCGCTTGCTGCGCTTCGACGTTGATCGCCTCGTAGTGATATTCGGGATCGATGATCGGTGGCAGATAGAGCTTCTGCGGATTCGCGCGCGAGAAGCCGGCGTTGCGATCGGAGCTCCATTGCATCGGCGTACGCACGCCATCGCGGTCGCCGAGGTAAATGTTGTCACCCATGCCGATCTCGTCGCCGTAATAGAGGACGGGCGTGCCGGGCAGCGACAGCAGCATCGCGTTCATCAGCTCGATGCGTCGACGGCGGCCAAGCAGCGGCGCGAGCCGACGACGAATACCGAGGTTCACGCGCGCGGCGCGCTCGGCGGCATACGCGCGGTACATCGTGTCGCGATCCTCGTCGGTAACCATCTCGAGCGTGAGCTCGTCGTGGTTGCGCAAAAAGGTCGCCCACTGACACGTCTCTGGGATCTTCGGCGTGCGGTTGAGGATGTTGATGATCGGAAAGCTATCCTCGAGCTCGATCGCCATGAACATCCGCGGCATCAGCGGAAAGTGAAAGTTCATGTGGCATTCGTCGCCCTCGCCGAAGTACGCGGCTGCATCGGCCGGCCACTGATTTGCCTCGGCGAGCAGCATGCGATTTTTGAACTTCGAGTCGATGTGGGCGCGCAGCTTCTTCAAGAACTCGTGCGTCTCCGGCAGATTCTCGCAGCTCGTGCCTTCGCGCTCGTAGAGGTAGGGCACCGCGTCGAGCCGCACGCCGTCGACGCCCATCTCGAGCCAAAAGTCGATCATGCCGAGCAGCGCCTGGTGCACGGCGGGATTGTCGAAGTTGAGATCCGGTTGATGCCCGTAGAAGCGATGCCAGTAGTACGCCTTCGCGATCGGATCCCACGACCAGTTTGACGTTTCGTAGTCCTTGAAGATGATGCGCGTGTCTTTGTAGCGCTCCGGCGTTTCGCTCCACACGTAGAAGTCACGCTCGACGCTGCCCGGCGGTGCACGGCGCGCCCGCTGAAACCACGGATGCTCGCTCGACGTGTGGTTGAGCACGAGCTCGGTGATCACGCGCATGCCGCGACGGTGCGCTTCCTTGAGCAGCCGCGCGAAATCTTCGCGCGTGCCGTAATCGCGGTGCACTTGCGTGTAGTCGGCGATGTCGTAACCGCCATCGCGCAGCGGCGACGGATAAAATGGCAGCACCCAGATCGCGGTGACGCCGAGGTCGGCGATGTAATCGAGCCGCGAGATCAGACCGTTGATGTCACCGATGCCATCGTTCGTGGAGTCTTGGAACGCGCGAATGTGGATCTCGTAGATGATCGCGTCCTTGAACCACAGCGGATCGTCGGGGAGCAGGCCTTCATCGCTCATAGGAAATACTCGAACTGATTTTCGCTGCGCGCGAAGCGCCGCACTTCGAAGATGTGGGCGGGCATCTGATCGGGCGCGAGCTCGACAAAGTTGCGCGCACTGCGCCACGCGAAGCGCGCATCCGAGAGCAGGTCGTGCACCTGAAACGTGCGCTCTGCGTCGATGCCGAGCGCCGCGAGGTCGAGATCGAGCCACGCGCGATGCGTGTGATGGGGATCGAGGTTGATGACGACGAGCACGATACTGTCCGCGCGCCGCTTGGAATATGCCATCACGAGCTCGTTATCGGTGCGGTGGAAGCGCAGCGATCGCATGTCGCGCAGCGCAGGATGATTGCGGCGAATGCGGTTGAGCAGCGCAATGACATGGCGCAGCGAGTCGTCGCGATCGAGGTCCCAGGTGCGCAGTTGGTACTTCTCGTTGCGCGCGAGCTCCTCGACGCCCGGCCTCGGCTCGTGCTCCATCAGCTCGTACGAAGGTCCATAGATACCGTAGTTGGCAGCGAGGGTGCCGGCGAGGATCACGCGCTGGACAAACGCGGCCCGACCACCGTGCACGAGGTGATCGGGGAAAATATCCGGAGTCGTCGGCCAGAAGTTCGGGCGAAAGAAGTCGTGCACGCGTTCGAGGTCGCGCAGGTACGTCTCGAGATCGTGCTTCGTCACGCGCCACGTGAAATACGAGTACGACTGCGAGAACCCGCTCTTCGTGAGCGCGTACATGAGCTTGGGGCGCGTGAACGCCTCGGAGAGAAAGATCGTGTCGGGAAACCGCGTCGATACCTCGCGCAGGCACCATTCCCAAAAGGGAATCGATTTCGTGTGCGGATTGTCGACGCGAAACACGCGCACGTCGTGCTCGCACCAAAACAGAAAGACATCGCGCAGGCCGTGCCAGAGGCTGCGCCAATCGGCGGTGTCGAAATCGAACGGATAGACGTCCTGGTATTTCTTCGGCGGATTCTCGGCGTATTGGATCGTGCCGTCGGGCCGCTGCTTGAACCACGTCGGATGCTGCTTGACCCACGGATGATCCGGCGAGCACTGAAACGCGATATCGAGCGCGACCTCGAGGCCACGCTGCTTGGCCGCACCGACGAAGTGGTCGAAGTCGGCGAGCGTGCCGAGCTGCGGATGCACGCTCATGTGGCCGCCTTCGGGGCCACCGATCGCCCACGGGCTGCCGGGGTCGTCGGGACCGGCGGCCGGCGAGTTATCCGGGCCTTTGCGAAACGCGCGACCGATCGGATGGATCGGCGGCAGGTACACGATGTCGAAGCCGAGCTCGGCGATGTAATCGAGGCGACGCTCTGCATCGCGAAACGTGCCGTGCTCGCCGGCCGGCCCCGTCGAGCGCGGAAACATTTCGTACCACGCAGATGCGGCGGCGAGCGGCCGCTCGACGTGCACTTCGAGCTCGCGATAGCGCGATGCGTGCGATCGATCGGCGGCCTTCGCCATCGCCGTCGCGAGCTGAGCACCGAGCGCAATGTCGCGGGCGTGCGGGCCGCGCAGCGCTTCGCTCAGTTGGCGCAGCGCCGCATCGCCCGTGCGAGCGGCTGCATTCTCGACGAGCAACGCGCCCTCGAGCAGCTCGACCGTGACGTCGACGCCCGCTTGCACCTTGCGCTCGAGCCCGTGCCGCCACGACGCGAACGCATCGACCCACGCAACGACCGTGTAGTGATAGCGACCGAGCGTGTCGACGACGAAGCTCGCACGCCACACGTCGTTGCCGATCGCGACGAGCTCTTGCTCGTGCCACGTGGTGGCGCCGGGTGCGCGGTGAAGCAACACGGCACGCACGACGTCGTGCCCATCGGCGATGAGGTCGACCTCGACATCGACGGTCTCGCCGGTCACGCGCTTGACGGGATAGCGACCGCCGTCGACTTCCGGCCGAACGGCAAGCAAGACGACGCGAGGCGGCACTTGCTTCGCTTCATCTACTTCCGCCATCGGCCGCGCCTCTAGGGTACCGCGGAGATGCAGGGTGGCCCCAGCGTTCCGAGCGCCTAGCTTGCGTCTAACTTATCTAAGCGAGGTGGCGCAGCTTGTCGGGATTGCGCACGGCGTAGATCGCGACGATGCGTTCGTCGACGACCTCGAACGCCATCGTCTCGACACCGTCGCCGGTGTGAACGAGGAACCCGGGCAGGCCGTTGATCTGGGCCTGCTCGACCTTTTCGATCTCGGGCCAGCCGCCCTTGTGCGCCACGCCGGTAAAGAATCGCAGGATCTTGTCCTTGCCGTAGATCGGATTCAGAGCGGCGAGCTTCTTGCCGCCGCCGTCGGTGTACAGCACGGCGTCATCGGCGAGCAGCTGCGCGAACGGAGCGAAGTCGCCGGTCGAGAGCGCTGCTTGAAACGCATCGGTGAGCTTCGCGCGCGCTTCATCGGTTGGCGAAAATCGCGGCCGCTTGTCGCGCACGTGCTCGCGTGCGCGCGCGGCGAGCTGCCGGCATGCCGCTTCGCTGCGCTCGAGCGTATCGGCGATCGCGGCGTAGTCCATGTCGAAGACGTCGTGCAGCAGGAACGCGGCGCGCTCGAGCGGCGACAATCGTTCGAGCGTGAGCAAGAGCGCGATCGAAAGATCGTCGGCGAGCGGCTCGGTGGTCTCGGCGACGATCGGCTCGGGCAACCACGTGCCGACGTAGTGCTCGCGGCGCGCGGTCGCCGACTTCATGCGGTCGATACACAAGCGCGATACGACGCGCGCGAGGTAGGCGCGTGGATTCGCGATCGACGCGCGGTCGACAGTGCTCCAACGCAAGAACGCGTCCTGCACGATGTCTTCTGCCTCGGCGACAGAGCCAAGCATGCGATAAGCAAGCCCGACGAGGAACGAGCGATGCGTTTGGAACTCTTCGGTCATGCAGCGAGCCTTGGTGTGATGATCCGGCCTTCGATATCGATGCGCTGGCACGCGTGGCCGTAGCCGAGCGCGTACTTGAACGTCGGGTACATTTGTGTGGCGACGAGTGCGAGCGCGAGGCTGATCACCGCGCGCGGACCCCAGCGCCGAACAATTTCTTCGCGAAGCTCGTCGGCAGCGGCGTCGCGGGCGAGCACCGCGCGGGCGAAGCGCGCGCCGAGTCGTGTCGGTTCTGTCATTTCGGCCTCGTCGCCACGCAGGATCTTCGCGATCGTGGCACCGGGAACGCCTTCGCGCAGCGCCATCGTGACGCCGAGTTGCGTGCACGGTCCACAATCCGCCGTCAGCGAGCCGACGAGGCCCGCCGCCGTGTAGACATCGAGCGGGACGTCTTTGCGATATCTGCCGACGTTTGTCGCGCGCGCGAACCGCAAGAATGCGCCGAGGTCGGTGTCGAGCACGTGGCGCATGTAGCTGGCGTCGTAGCCGTACTGTTTTTCGAAGGATGCGAGCTGTTTGCGAATGAACCATCTCAGCATGCCCCTAGGACGAGATAGCCGGCTCGGCTGTGACATAGACTCGGCTCATGCGTTTGATGATCGCGGCAATGGTGGTTTTGACAGCGTGTGGCGGAAGCGGCGCGACGACGCCGGCCGGTCCCGTCGGGAAGGTCATCGACCTGCGCGACAGGATCAGTAAGCCTGATATCGCGCAGCGCGCGCCGGCGGATGACAAAGCGCAGAAGCACGAATTCCCCGTTGATGTGAACGGCATCAAGGCGAAGGTCGTGTGGCGCGCGTGGGAGGATGCCGGCACGAAGTACATCTTGTCCGCGGGGTGGGAAGTCGTGACGCCGAAGAAGGGCTACACGCTCGAGCCGCTCGGCACGCTCAATCCGGTGAATGCGGGCAACGCCCAGGCGCCCGTGCAGGAAGAGATCATGCGCGTGCGCTGGCACGACAACACGAGCTCGGGCACGCACTACGGCGAGATGTCGGTGAAGATCGATGCTACCGGCGGCGCGAGCGTGATCTGATCACAACGCCGGCGGCGCCGAGCAGCGCGACGACGACGAGCGCATCGCGCTTCCAGTGGGAGCTCTTGGTTGGTGCGGTCGTGATCGTCGCGTGTGGGCCGAGCTCGCCCTTCGCAAGCTCGATCGCGTACGCCGCACCGAGGCGCGCGAATTTGGCCGCGTGATCTGCGTTGTTGCCCGAGAGCTCCAGCGTGTCGCGCTTCGAGTGGATCGCCTTGTTCATGTCGCGCGAGCGCGACTCGAACGGCATCGAGGCCGGCACGCCGGCGCGGTGCCAGGCCGCGTGGTCCGAGCACGCATAGCCGCACTTGTCGAAGCCGTAGGTCGCGCCAACGTAGCGTTCGATCAATGCGGCGAGGAATGCGTTCTGCGTCGGGCTCGTGAAGTCGGTGATGATCCAGATGTCCTTGTCGGAGCCCTGGTAGTTCGTCATGTCGAGCTGCAGCGCGCCGACGACGTTGATGTTGCGCTTCTTGAATTCCTTGACGAGCGAGAGCGAGCCGCGCAAGCCAACCTCTTCGGCGGCATACGCGACGAACTTGATCGTGCGCGTCGGTCGGAAATCCTTCGCGAGCAGCACGCGCGCGACCTCGGTGAGTGTCGCGACGCCGGATGCATCGTCGTCGGCGCCGGGCGCATTGCTCGACAGCCCGCCGGCGGCGATCGAATCGAGGTGCCCGCCGATCACGATCGTCTCGCTCGAGGTGCCGGGAATCGTCATCACGACGGTCTTCTGCTCGTAGCCGTGATCGAATAGCTCGATCGTGACGTCGGTGCGGGACGAGAAGCTGCGCCACCGATCGCGCAGCCACAGCGAGGCGCGCGCGCCGCTCGCCGATTGGTAGTAGCGATTCTTCATCGCGGAGAGCTCGCCGATCGTTGCGTGGATGCGCGCGCGGTCGATCGTGGGCAAGACGTCGGCGACGATCGCGTCGCGATCGATCGAATATTCGATCGTCCGCTCGGGCACCGGCGCGGCGAGCGCATCGGCGAGTGATTCGTGAACGATGTAGCCGCCGCAGCGGTGATGCGCGTCGTGCATCGCCTCGGTCAGCGCATCGAGGTCGCGGGTATCGATGGTGAGCACGGCCGCGTCACCGGTCGTTGCGACCTGCTGCATGCCGTGCTGCGCCGTTACCGCGCGCGCCGTAGCGAGTGCATCCGTGCCGATCGTGATGTAGCGAGTTTCGCTCGCCGGGCTCGAGCAAGCGGCGAGGGCGGCGACGACAAGAGCACTGCGCATGACCAAGTGTAGTACGCCGCTAGCCGATGCGCGCGTGGCTTTTGTCTAGATACAGTCGAGCGTCGTGCACTTGCGCTTGCGCGGTGCCGTCGTCGTCGACGGTGTCGCCGGCGCTTGCTTCGCCGCGGCCATCGGCGGCTTTGCAGCCGCGGGCGTTGCAGCGACGGCTTTGGGCGCGGCGGGCTTCGCAGTGCTCGTCGCGATCGGCTTTGCAGCGGGCTTTGTCGGAGCGGCGGTTGGCTTGGTAGCCGTTGGTTGCGCGGTCGGCTGTTTGATCGCCGCCGCTGGTTTGGCAGCGGTCTTTGGGGCGGTTGGCTTCGCAGTTGCGACGTGCTTTTTCATCGGCACCGTCTTCGCCGGTGGCGCGTCGTCGATCTCGGCGGCTGCGAGTGCCGGAAGCTCGGGCGATGCCGTGCATTGTGTTGTGTTCATCGCGATCGGAACGATCGCCGGCGTCGAGCGCGGCGGCGGAGTATCGGAGCGGAAGAGCGAGCTCGTGATGAGTCCGACGAAGATGCCGGCAGCAAAGATCGCCGCAATGCGCGCGTTGCGCCAGCGCGGCTGCGCGAGGCGCTCGCGTGCCGGCGCAGTCCACGCGGAAAAACGTCTCGCCGCAGGCGCGATCGATCGCGCAACTCGTCTCGCGTCGGCGGCGATGCGCGAGCCTGCGGCGCGTAGTGCGGCGAGCACCTTCGTTGCCGTCGGTCTCATGCCGTCGCGCAGCGTTATGAGGCGGGGCTTCGCCGCACTGGCGATTCGCGATGTGAACGGCTTCGCGCGCTGCGCGAGCTGCACGATCCATCGTCCCGCCGCGTGAACGCGGTCGGCTGCGCGCGGGAATCGCTCGCCAGCAGCGGCAAACCAGCCGACGATCGTCGCCCACACGGCAGCGACGAACGCGCGCGGGGTTTTCGCAGCAGGAGCCGGCACGGCGGCGACGGCCGACGCGACTGCAGTCTCCGCCGACTGGGTCTCGGTGCCGGGTGGTAGGGGCGTTTCGCGCAACGAAAGATCACGCTCTGCAGTCGTTGCGACCGGTGCTTCACCGAGCGAACGATCCGGCGCCGGATTCTTTGCCGCCGCTTCCGCCGCACGCTGGGTTTCACGCGACGCCAGATCCGGCGCGCGAGAATCCTTTGCGGCGCCCGCGTCCGCCCGGCGCGGCAACGGCGGCGGTAGCGACGCCTTCTTTGGCGGCGCTGGCGGCAACGGTGCCGCTTCGGTGGTCGCTGTGCCCGGCAGCTTGTGCGGCGCCGATGACGATCGCGCCTCGGCAT
>Ga0070698_100007742_pt1 | contig 11624 bp, 17 predicted proteins | sample KBSK1502metaG_FD_65477 | JGI IMG/M metagenome (GOLD analysis project Ga0070698, IMG submission 65477) | Corn, switchgrass and miscanthus rhizosphere microbial communities from Kellogg Biological Station, Michigan, USA - KBS K1-50-2 metaG | ecosystem: Host-associated > Plants > Roots >...
CGAGGGCCACTACTTCGAGCCGGTCACGTCCACTGTGTGACCGACGACGTCGGACAACATTGACTCGGCTCGACCATTCATGTAGCGAATCCGGAGCTCCAGGTTAGTGTGTATTGAAGTAATCAGAGTGTGTACAATCAGGTCGGAATGGCCACGCACGTGAGAAAGAACATCACGCTTCCTCGCTCCCTTGACGAACGCATTCGGAAGACAGCGCGAAAGCGCGGTACCACCCAAAGCGGCCTGATCGTCCATCTGGTGGAAGCCGGGCTGGCCTCCGAAGACAGCCAGATCGACCGCCTGCTTCAATTCGCTGGGGTCATCAAAGGCGGGCCGGCCGATCTTTCCGAAACCGTAGACGAGACGGTCTACGGCCCCTGAGCTCTCTCGCTGACACCGGGCTTCTGATTGCCTTTCTCAACAGCGCTGATCGCCATCACCGCTGGGCGACCAGCATCATCGAGCGTCAACGAACGCTGAAGTCGCCGATCGTGGTCCCAGAGGTGGTCGCGGGAGAGGCCTTTACCAAGCTCCGCTATGACCGCCGTGTCAGTGGCCGCCGCGACGCCCGACCGGCGCTGGCAGTCTTCAGCCTGCTGGCCACGAACCCCGAGGTCTTCGAGATCCGTGGGATGCCGGACGGGTCTCGTCTCCGTGCAGTCGAGGTGCTTGCGAAATATGTCGACTAGAACTTTTCATGGGTGGATGCGATCGTTTTGCTGAGCGCTGACGACGACCGCCGCGTTCAAGCGCTCTGGACAGTCGACTCGAGCCTCTCTGCGTACCGGTTCTCTCACCACTTGGCTGTCTCGACACCATGAGTGGGGCAAGCGAGATTAATGGTGGATTTGAAAACTGGAGCGGGAGACGGGACTCTCGGCCCCAAGTACCAAGCAGCGCGTTGACTTCATCTACAGGTGCGCCTGAGGAAGGCGGAAGAAGTGTGTTTGGATTGCCTCCACAATCCCATCCATGGTGGGCAATGCGGATAGTTGAGGATTCGCCCAACCGCTTTGTTGCCAGGGGCGGCAAATCGCCACTGCTGTCTCTGGGTCTAAGCCTGATCGCAGTGGGTCTGTTTCTGGGTTTTGTGTCTAGTGTCTGTCCGCCCAAGGCGGCCTCATGCTCTGATTTTCCAATCTGGTGGGGAATCCTTGTTGCGATTGCCTTTACCACCATTGGGGTCGCGGTCGTTGTCATCCCGAGTCCACTTAGTCCACGTGTCATTTCAGTGGATAGGGAAGAGCACCAGGTCAGCTTGAAAAAGCGAGGCTCGGCTGAACGATTCGCGACTACGAGCGTCGAATCTGTGCATTTGGCGAGTGGGCCAACTAGGAGTGCAAGGCTCTTTGACACCAGGACTGACCTCGAATTGAGGCTCCGAAATGCTGAAACCAGGAAGGTGGCGGTAGAGCTTAGCAATGGCAGCAACACCAAACTCACGGCCATCGGGCAGAGCCTCGCCAAGGCTATCGGGGTTCCATTCGTCACCGATTGAGAGATCGCGACCGTTGTTGCCCGAGTTTCGAAACTGGAGCGGGAGACGGGCTTCGAACCCGCTACCTCGACCTTGGCAAGGTCGCGCTCTACCAAGTGAGCTACTCCCGCTCGGCCAAGAGGTTCGATTTTACCCGCCCGGGCCGCTCCGTCCGTCAGGCGGCCGCCGGCGCCCGGCACGCTTTGAACTGCCTGCCCCACCGGTCGCGCAGAGCGTTCACGCGCTGAGCCGAGCGGTGCAGCGCAGCCCGGTCCAGTCGCCCTGACAGCGCGGCGGCGCGGACCGCCTCGATCGCCGCCGCTTCGTAAGCCGGGTCCCCGTTGCCAAGCAACAACATGTCGTTGCCCGCCGCCAGGGCGAGGACGGCAGCCTGCGGCAGCGTCCACTGCGACTCGATCCCATACATCGTCAGCGAGTCCGACATGATCACGCCCTGGAACCCGAGTTGGGTGCGCAGGCGCGAAACCACTGACAAAGAGAACAGCGCCGGCGTCGAGCCCGCGCCCAAGCCCGGCACGTAAACCGCGGTCGTCATCACCACGTCCGCGCCCGCGTCGACGCCCGCGCGAAACGAAGGCAGCTGGATGCGCGACCACGAGGCTTCGGATTCGCGGTCTGTAGGGATCGCGACGTGCGGGTCGCCGGCGGCGCCGCCCAATCCCGGCCAGTGCTTAACCGTCGCCCCGACTCCCCCCTCGTGAAGACCCTGCACCGCGGCGGCCACCAAGGGCGCCGTGATCGAAGGTGACGAGCCGAAGGAGCGTCCGCCGATCACCCCGTCGGCAGGGTTGTAGCGCACGTCCGCGACCGGCGCCAGGTTCAGATCCACGCCCGCGGAGCGCAGGCCCGCGCCGTTGATGCGCTCCAGCTCACGCACGCGGGTGGGACCGAGCGATGCCATCGCAGCGGGCCACGGCGGCGCGAAAGACGCCTTCACGTTGGCGACGTCGCCGCCTTCTTCATCCAGCATCACGAGCGTCGGGTGCTCGGCACAGACGGAAGAACCGAGTCCCGCCAGCTGGTTGCTCCACCAGCGCACGCCGGCAGGTGTGCCGCCGAAGTTCGGCGTGAACAGAAGAACACCGCCGATCTGATACCGCTGGATCAGGGGCCGGATCGCAGGCCAGCCGACCGAACCCTTCCACGAGAGCACCATCAGCGCGCCGATGTCCGCGTCCAGGTCCCATCCCGCGGGCTGGGGCGATGCAGACGGCTCCGCAAACGGCAAGGTCATGGACCGAGTCATCACCGACGGCGGCGACACCTGGCCGATCGTGACCAGAGCCGACAGCAGAACCGCGACCAGGACGAGGGCCGTCTGGGCGAATGTCTGTCCCCGCAACCCGACCGAGAGTCTACCTGCGGATGCGTGCCCTCAGGTAAAGACCGGTCAAGCCGACAAACCAGAACAGAGCCATCAGCGGGAGCACGAAAGTCGCGTTGATGTGCGGCAGGCCCGCTCCCTCGAGAAAGCCGTACCCGAACGTCACCAGCCCCGTCGCGGCTAGCGAGAACCCGATCGCCTGCATCTGCGTGCGCTTCTGCACCTCGTCCAGCCGCCCCAGCTGCCGCACCACCAGCCAGACCACCACCGCCGCCGGCACGACCGGCAGCGCCGACACCCAGTACCGCCATGGTGCGGAAGAGTTGGCCGACACGACCGTCACCGACCCGACCAGGACCATCAAATAGGCGAGGATCGCGAATCCGAACTGGATCCGCGTCTTGTATGCGGTCCAGGTCGCCATCGGCATGATGAAGGTCGGCATGCCGGGCGACGGAGGCGATGGAAATGCCATCGGCGAGGGCGGGTTCGTGCGCTCGAACGGCGACGCCGGGTGGGTGAAAAGCGGGTCGACCGGCGCCTCGGTCGGCGCCGACGGGACGGGGTCGCTCACGGCCACCGATGGTAACCGTCAGATGGCCGAACTCGGCGCTGTTAAAGCATTGACGCTTGATACCAGTTCCGGCTATAACTTGGCGCCAAGTCGCCGTCAGCCCGGAGAGGAAGGAGATCCCTGACCCATGCGCCGATCGCTTCAGCTCGCGTCATCCCTGCTCGCCGCGACAGCCCTGCTCCTGGCCGCTACGGCCAGCACCGAGGCCCAAGCCACCAAGACCACGTTCATGAAGGTCAAGGCGGCTCACGCCCAGAAGGTCCACCGCACCACCAACCTCAGCTACCACGGCGGCCCGATCCAGCAGTTCGCCAAGGTCTACATCGTCTGGTGGGGCCCGCAGTGGCAGGGCGGGTTCACCACCGGCGCTTACTCCAGCGCCCAGGCGCAGGCCTACGTCAGCGACTTCTTCAGCAACGTCGGCGGCAGCTCCTGGGCCAACTCGACCAGCCAGTACTGCTCGGGCGTCGCCACCGGCACGACCCAGTGCGGGTCGGCAGGCACGCACCCGGCCAACCAGCCGGTCAACCAGCTGGCCGGTACGTGGAACGACACGTCAAGCGTTCCCGCCAGCCCGACCCAGACGCAGATCCAGAACGAGGCGGCCGCCCTCGCCGGCCAGTTCGGCGGCGTCACGCCCGACGCGAACTACATGGTCTTCACCCCCACCGGCCACTCCGAGAACGGCTTCGGCACCAGCTGGTGCGCGTACCACAGCTCCAGCGGCAGCCTCTCCTACACCTACGTGCCCTACCAGCCCGACGCGGGCACGTCCTGCGGCATGAACTTCGTCAACGGACTCAACACCACGTACGGCAACGGTTACTTCGACGGTTTCTCGATCGTCGGCGGCCACGAGTACGCCGAGACCATCACCGACCCCTTGCCCAACTCCGGCTGGCTCGACTCGCGCGGCGGGGAGAACGGCGACAAGTGCGCGTGGATCAGCTCCGGCCAGGGCGCGGCCTCGAACATCGGCCTCGGCACCGGGGGCCACAGCTACGCGGTCCAGTCGCTCTGGAGCAACGCCTTCAACAGCGGTAGCGGAGGATGCGTACTGACCTATCCGTGACCTCTCCGTGATCCGCAGGTGAATAACATGCCGAACCGCCGCATGAAGATGTCCTAGACCTGAGAAGCTATCCGGCCAAACCCGATTCGTAGGCCAGGATCACCGCCTGCACCCGATCGCGGAGCTGCAGCTTGTCGAGCAGATGCGCGACATGCGTCTTGATCGTGGTCTCACTCACGTGCAGCCTGCCCGCGATCTCGGCGTTGCTGAGGCCACGCGCCACTTCCGTCAGGACCTCGCGCTCACGGTCGGTGAGGGTCGCGAGGTCTTTGACGCGGCGGGCCGGAGGTTCGGGACGCCTGGCGAACTCCTCGATCAGTCGCTTCGTTACCGACGGCGCCAGCAGCGCCTCGCCCTGAGCGACGACGCGGATGGCCTTGATCAGGTCCTCCGGCGGTGCGGCCTTCAGGAGGAAAGCAGACGCGCCCGCGGCCAGCGCGTCGAAGACGTACTCATCGAGCTCGAAGGTGGTCAGGATGACGACCCGAGCGATGCCCGCCAGCTCGCGAGTCGCCTGGATCCCGTCCACGTGCGGCATGCGGATGTCCATGAGGACGACGTCGGGGCGCTCGCGACGGACGAGGTCGATCGCCTCCTTGCCGTCGGCTGCTTCGCCCACGACCTCCATGTCCGGCTGCGACTGGACGATCATGCGAAAGCCGGTGCGCACGAGCGCCTGGTCGTCGGCGACGGCCACCTTGATCAAGCCTGGATCACGACTTGACAGGCAGGGTTGCGCGGACGGTGAAGCCGCCCAATGATGACGATGCGGTAGTCAGATCACCGCCGAACAGCTCGACTCGCTCGCGCATCCCGATCAGGCCGTGGCCGGTCGACTCGTTCTTGTCTCCGCCGGCGCCGTTGTCGCTGATGGTCAGCATGATGGCGTCCCGCTGGTAGTCGACCGTCACCTCGACGCGGCTCGCGTTGGCGTGCTTGAGCACGTTGGTGACCGCCTCCTGGACGATGCGGTAGGCGGAGAGCTCGACGGCGGCGGGCAGCGGCCTCGGTTCGCCGGTGGTCTTGAGGGTCGCGCTCAGGCCAGCGTCGCGGGCGGGCTTGAGCAAAGTCTCGGCTTCGGCCAGGGTCGGCTGCGGCGTCAGCGGGGCGTCGCCGGTCTTGCGGAGCACTCCCAGCAGCCTGTTGAGCTCAGCCAGTGTGTCGCGGGCGCTCTGCTCGATGGAGGCGAGTGCCTCCTTGTTCGCGCTCCCGGTGACACGGGCCGCGCCCGCCTGGATGGCCATTGCGCTGACGTTGTGAGCGACCACATCATGCAGCTCGCGCGCGATTCTCAGTCGCTCTTGCTCGGCGGCCTGCTCACGCTCCTGGCGGTGCCGAGCAACGAGGTCGGCGACGAAGCGGCGGCGTGAACGGATGTAGTCGCCGATCACCCACGCGACCAGCGAGATGGCCCCCGAGGGGATGAGACCGCGCGCAGTCTGAAAGTCGCCGAGGACGAGGAACGTCACGGCGATGGCGATGAGCGCTATCGCCCCGCCGGCGACGAAGAGGCGCACGCGGGTGTTGTCGTAAACCGACACCGCGTAAACGGCGAAGGCCAGCGCGGGTCCGGACGACTCGCGGCCGGGCGCGACGAGCAGCGCGACGGCCTGGGCCGCGAAGACGATGGCCAGCACCGTCACGGGATGTTGGCGCCGCCAGAACAGCGCCGTCGCCTCGATCACGACCAGGAAGAGCAGCAGCGCGAGCGTCGGGTTGCGGTAGATCGTGCCGATGAGCGCAAGCGCGCCGAAGAGGAAGTTGATGACGACGACCAGCGCGTCGGTTAGCCGCGGCCGGCCGGTGATCCATGACCATGGCCGGCCGCGCACGAATTGTCGAGGAAGGTTGGGGTCTATGCGACGTCCCTCACCCGCTGCAGGCCGGCGGCGACGATCAGCAGGGCCACGAGCCACGCGAACAGCACCACGAGCGCCTGTTCCGTGCTGATCGTGACGCCCTTGGCGTTGGAGAGGTGTCCGAGCAAGGCGCTGGCATTCTGACCCACGAACAGGTTGCCGATCCACTTGTAGTCACCGTTGCTGATGCTGCTTATGAAACGGACGGCGATGATCTCGATCGAGAGCAGGTAGACGACGCCGATCCCGATGGCTGCCGCCGACTGGCGCACGAGCACTGCGATCGCCATGCCGAGGGCGCCGTTGACGGTCAGGATCAGCCAGATCGCGCCGAATCCTTTGGCGATATCAACGACGGACGGCCACGCGATCGCCTGGTTGTTGACCGAGACGATCAGCACGCTGTAGGCGGCGCCGACCGCGAAAAGGATGATTGTGAGGATGCCCATCCACACCGTGAAGGCGACCATGCGTCCGGTCCAGGTTGTAAGCCGCCCAGGCCCCTGTGTGAACAGGGTCTTGAGCGTGCCCCACGAGTACTCGGACCCGGCAAGGATCGCGCCGAGAACGATGGCCATGGCGGCGCCCAGCGGAAAACCTGCGCCTATGACGTTGTTGACGAACTGGTCGGGATAGAGCTGGGTGAGCGAGATGGCCCTTTCGGCTGCTCCCGGGTGGGTGGCCAGGTACCAGTTGCTCGAGTACACGAGCACCGTGATGCCGGCGATGAGGCCCGACGACACAAGGAACGCGGGCCGGAAACGGTTCTTACGCCACTCGGCTTTGATGGTCGCGATCATGATCCCTGCTTCTCTCCTGTGAGCTGGAAGAAGACTTCCTCCAGCGATCTCTCGAACGGGCGCAACTCGCTCACGCCGACGCCGGCGGAGACGAGCTGGCGGTTGATCTCGGTCGACTTCTCGGGCTTGACTTTGAGGTGCAGCGCGCCGTCCTGCCTCGAGATGGCGTCGCTGCCGAACATCGTCACGAGCACCTGCTGGGCTCGGTCCAGCGGCGCCGCGCGCACCAGCACCCCTTCCTCACCGATGAGGTCCTGGACTGTCGACTGGCGCACGAGCTTGCCGTTGCTGATGACACCGACGCGGTCACAGATCTGCTCGACCTCGCCGAGCAGGTGACTCGAAAGCAGCACAGTCCGGTCACCCTGGCCGATGTCCTTGATGAGCTTGCGCATCTCGGCCATGCCCTGCGGGTCAAGCCCGTTGGTGGGCTCGTCGAGGATGAGCAGCTCCGGATCCTTGAGCAGCGCGGCGGCGACGCCGAGACGCTGCTTCATGCCGGTCGAGTAGGTGCCGAACTTCCGGTGGGCGCGTGAGCTGAGCTCGACGATGTCGAGCACCTCGTTGACGCGCCTCTGGTCGACCCCCGCGAGGTCGCCGACGACACGGAGGTTCTCCCGACCGCTGAGGTAGGGGTAGAAGCCAGGCGACTCGATGAGCGAGCCTATTCGCTTCAGTCCCGACGGGTCGCCCGGAGCGTGATCGACGACGGTTGCCGTGCCCGAGGTCGGCCGTATGAGGCCGACGAGCATGCGCAAGGTCGTGGTCTTCCCCGCCCCGTTGGGGCCGAGGAAGCCGTAGACCTCGCCACGGCGCACGCTCATGTTCACGGAGTCGACGGCGAGGACTCCGCTCCCATATCGCTTGGTGAGACCGTGGGTCTCGACGATCGTGGTGTTCTGCATGACCTTCAAGCTAGGTTTCGCGGGTCGCCACGTCGTCAGCCGGAAGATCGATCTTTCGCCTCGTCCTTACGGAGGAGATTGGGACCGATATTCACTCGGGTTTCAGGAAATCGCTCGGCTGGTTAGACGGGAGCGGTCTGACGGGTCAGCCGCCACGCGACCATCGCGATCCAGGTCCAGCCGACGATGATGGCGATGCGCTGGAAGAATCCCGTCGGTGCGTTCGGCCACACACCGGTCTGGTCCATGGTCGAAACGGTCGTGCTGGCGATGAACATGACGATGAGGATGACGCCGACGACTATCGAGTACACCGTCCAGCGTCTGCCACCAGGGTCGGCCGCAAAGTGCCAGGCCATTACGAAGGCGGCCGCAGGAAGGATGCTGAATGCTGCCAGGCCGGCGAGTCCGTGGATCATGCCGTGGGTCGTGTGCACCTGCGCGGCGCCTGCCGGATAGCCGAGGGCCGGGTCGGTGCTGAACGTCCCTGCGACGAGCAGCGAGATGGCGAACATTCCGAACAGGACCGGGCCGCCTATTGAACCGCGTGTTCCGGCGATGGCCCAGCGGAGCCCGATGGCAAAAATCAGAACGAGCACTCCACAGATCAGGAAGTTGACGACCTGCATCCAGCCACCGTCGCCCGTTGCGAGCTGGCTTACGAAGTTTCGCCAGGCGCTGTAGCCCGGGCGCGTCGCGCCCTCGATCAGAAACACGAGGATGAAGAGAATCGGACCGACGATGCCGGCGTACAGGAGCCTTTTCATGCGGGACAAGCTATCGATCGACGGCAACTTCGTCGTCAGCCGCGAGATCGATTTTCGCCTCGTCCTTACGGAGGATGAGATCCGAGGAAGGCGCGCTATCTCCTGACGTAGCGCGTCAGGTCGAGGCCGCCTTCGCCAGGCCTGCCACCGCGGCGATGTTGGCGATGAGCTCGGTCGGAAACCCGTGCCGCTCCTGCAGGTACTCCGGGCTGTTGTAAGAGACCCAGACCCGCCCCTCGCCGTCCTCCCAGACCAGGATCTTCAAGGGCAGGTCGATCGCCGTGCTGGGCGCGGCCTGCATAACCGGCGTGCCCGCCTTCGGACTGCCGAAGATGAGCAGCTTGGTCGGCAGCATTTGGAGGCCCACCTTCTCCGCTTCACCGCTGTGGTCGACCAGCGCGAAGAGGGTGATGCCCCTTTCGTGCAAGAGGTTCTTCAGTCGCTCGAGCGTCGCCTCGATCGAGTAGTTGCTGGGCAGTTCGACGATCCCTTCGGCCATTTCGCGCCAATTCTGCGCATAACCCGTACCGGAGGTGGAAAATGTCGCGGCTTTGGATCACACCACACTGGTCCGCCTACTGGACAAGCTCATCGCGTACGGCATCACGGCGGTCATCGCCGTGATCGCCTACCTGGTGCTGAAGCGGGCACGCATCGACCCGGCCAAGCCCGCCAGCATCGACGCCATCAAACACTCGGCGGAGGTGTCCTCCGCCGTCCCGCTTGTCATTTACGGGCTCGTCCTCGTCGGAGTGGTCGTGCTCGCTGGGCTGCTTGGTGCGCCGCTGTGGTCGATCGTGTTCCTGGTCCCGGTGGCGATCTGGGCGGGCTGGTGGATGCCCGGCCGCCGGCGCTGGATGACAAGCCAGGCGTCGGTCTTCGTCCAGGGGACACCGTCTCGGGTCTCAGCATTCGTCGCCGACGTTCCTAAGCGCGCGCAGTACGGCCCGGGTGTGGTGTCGTGCACACCGGAGGTTGCTGGGCCGCGAGGCCCGCGCTATCGTGCCGTCGAGAGGGGCCCCGAAGGTGGTGAGGTCATCGGCGTCTACGTGACGACGCGCGATGAGCCGGGCGTCGAGGTCGACATCCAGGCCGAGGGGGCCGGCGCCACGGGTGACTACTTCACCTTCGCGGCCCGGGACGGCGGCACGCTGGTAACCCAGCGGACCGTGGTCGAGCTCCCGTACCTGCTCGCGCTAATCGGCGGGACGTTCATGGCCAGGGGCGAGGCTCCCGCCGCGCAGCAGCGCCGGATCAACGAGGTCCAGGCCCTCAAGACCGCGTTCGAATCAGGCGTGTAGCACAATTCCGTAGAGATGCCGGCGCCGCGCGGTCCGATGAAGATGCCCAAACCCAGCGAGGCAACGAAGGCCGCCTTCGCGAGGGTCGTGCCCGACGAGCCGGCGATCACGATCAAGCCGATGTTCGGCCAGATGTCTGCGTTCGTGAACGGCAACATGTTCTGCGGGATCTTCGGCGAGGAGCTGATGGTGCGGCTGCCCGAGGACGAGATCGCCACGGTCAAGAAGCAGGGCGGCCGGGACTTCGAGCCCATGGCCGGGCACAAGATGAGCGGCTACGTGGTCGTGCCCGGCGACTGGCGCGCCAAACCACCGACCGCGCTCATCAAGCGCGCACTCGAAGTCACGCGCAAGATGCCCACCAAAACCGCGAAGAAGAAGCGCTAGACTCCGGCCCCCCTCACCCTCAATCCCTCTCCCCTGGAGGGGAGAGGGTCGTTCACTCAGGCAACGGAGTTAGCGGCGCTTTCCCTTCTGCTGGATCGGCTTTGGCGGCGGTGTGGGGGCTACTTTCGACTTCTGCTGAGATGGGCCCGCCACCGTGCGATTCAAAGCCTCTGAGACGGAGATTCTCGACTTTTGCATAGGCGTGACCGCGGCCGGTGGAGTCGGTGTCTCCGCGACCTGGACCGTGACGGGCTCCGGCGGCTGCTTTGGTGGAATCTCCGCCACCGGCTGCGGTGGTGGAATCTCCGCCACCGGTTGTAGCTGAGCCTCATGTAGAGGGTGCGGTGCCGGTGCCGGTGCCGGCGCCTTCGCCGCCGTCTGCTTGCTCATCGACACCTTGCCGCTAAACGTCGCGCCATCCTCGACCGTCAACCGCGCCACCCGCACGTCGCCCGCGATCAGAGACGCGTCGCTGCCCACGGTCAGGCGGTTGTACGCCGTCACGTCGCCGTTGACCTTGCCCGACCCGGCGATCTCGATGTCCCCCGTCGCCTCGAGGTTGCCCTCGACGGTCCCCACAACACGCAGGTCGCCCTCGACGTACAGCTCACCGACGAGGCGGTCGCGCGGACCGAGGACTATCGAGCTGCGCCCACCGTTGTTGGAACCGTTTTCCGCCGGGACGGGGGTCGCGACCCTACTGGCCGGACGCCTGGTGCTCAAAATCACCCATCCGAACGTGACCGTTCAGCGTCGCGCCATCGTCGATCTGCAGCCGGCGCGCCTGGATGTCGCCGCTGAGCCGCGCGTTCTTGCCGAGGGTCAGCTTGTCACGCGCCGTGACCATGCCCTCGACCTGGCCCTTGAGCGTCACGTTCCCGCCCTCGAGCAGCGCTTTGACGGTGGCGCCATTTGCCACGTCGATGTTGCCGGTCACTCGTACTTCGCCCTCCACGCGTCCGTCCGCGTGCACAGAGCCGTCGTAGATGAGCTTGCCCTCGAGGATGTCACCGGAACCCATCGAGAACTGCTTACGCCCGTCTCGTTTGACTTCGCCGTTTTCGGCGGTTGAGGTGCCTTCGGCTGTCGCCTCCTGTACGTCCATGCGTTACCCCCGACTTGGAATACGAATCCGGT
>Ga0070698_100007743_pt1 | contig 11624 bp, 8 predicted proteins | sample KBSK1502metaG_FD_65477 | JGI IMG/M metagenome (GOLD analysis project Ga0070698, IMG submission 65477) | Corn, switchgrass and miscanthus rhizosphere microbial communities from Kellogg Biological Station, Michigan, USA - KBS K1-50-2 metaG | ecosystem: Host-associated > Plants > Roots >...
CATCCGGCTCGCGCATCGCTACCAGTACTGCGAGGACTTCCCACCCAAGACGGTCCTGCTGGGCGCGATCGCCACCGCGGAGGGCTGAGATGGCCACCGCGCTCCGCAAGATGGACCGGCTGCGCGACAGCATCGCGCCGTTCCTGGCCTTCTTCACCGGCCCGTTCGCCAAGCTGAACGCCAACCCGGAGATCGCCAACTTCGCGGTCGGCAATCCCCAGGACTTCCCGATGCCGGAGTACGTCGAGGCACTCCGCGGCCAGCTGGAACCGCGCCGCCGCGACTGGTTCGCCTACAAGGACAGCGAGCCGAAGTCGCAGATCACGGTGGCGCGCTCGCTCACGGCCCGCACCGGCATGCGCTGGGACCCCGCCGACGTGGCGATGACGAACGGGGGATTCGCGGCGCTGGCGGTCGCGATGCGAGCGGTGGTCGAGCCTGGGGACGACGTGATCTTCCTCTCCCCACCGTGGTTCTTCTACGAGTTCATGGTCCTGGCCGCCGATGGCGTGCCGGTCCGGCTGCACCTCGCCCCACCAGCCTTCGAGCCCGATCTCGACGCGATCGCGGCGGCGATCACGCCGCGTACCCGGGCGCTGATCTTCAACTCGCCGCACAACCCCAGCGGGCGGGTCTATCCGCTCGAAACGCTCCAGGCGCTGGCCCGGACCCTGACCGATGCCTCCGAACGCATCGGCCATCCGATCTACCTCATCTCGGATGAGCCCTACAACCGGATCATCTTCGACGGCCGCACCTTCCACTCCCCGGCCGAGGCGTATCCGCACACGGTGATCGCCTATTCCTATGGAAAGACGCTGCTGGCGCCGGGGATGCGCATCGGCTACCTGACCGTGCCGCCCACCATGCCCGACCGCGAGGCGTTCCGGGAGACCGTCTTCGTGGCCCAGTTCGCGACCGGTTACGCCTTCCCGAATGCGCTCCTCCAGCACGCCATCGGGGACCTCGAGGTGCTCTCGATCGACATCCCCGCCATGCAGCGACGCCGCGACCGTCTGGTCGGCGCGCTGCGCGAGATCGGCTACGAGACGACGATGCCGGAGGGCACCTTCTACGTCATGGCCCGCGCCCCCATCGCCGACGACGTGGCCTTCACCGACCTGCTGGCGAAGCACCGCGTCCTGGTGCTGCCCGGGACGATCGTCGAGGTGCCGGGCTGGTTCCGGATCAGCCTGACCGCCACCGACGAGATGGTCGAGAAGGGGATCCCCGGCTTTGCGGCCGCACATGCAGAGGCATTGGAGGGACGCTGACCATGAAGCCCAGCTTCGTCGCCGGGTTCGCGCCGATCGTGAAGGACGTTGCTGCCAGTAAGGCGTTCTGGGGCGACGGCCTGGGGATCGAGATGGGCGAGCGAGCGCCCGGCTACTGGGCGACCGACGACCTCCCCGGCCTCCGGCATTTCGGACTGTGGCCGCTCTCGGAGGCAGCCGACGCCTGCTTTGGCACCGATGCCTGGCCCTCCAACGTGCCTGAGCCGACCGTCGGCCTCGAACTCGACGTCGAGTCGGCGGCGGCCGTCGCGCCCGCAGCAGCGGAGATGGTGGCGCGCGGATATCGGCTCCTGGTCGAGCCCAAGGTCGAACCGTGGGGCCAGACCGTGGCGCGCCTGCTCAGCCCGGAGGGGATCCTGGTGGGCATCGTCTACACGCCCTGGATGCATGACCCGCAGCAGTAGCGGTCGTCGCGCCAGCTGAGTCCTGGCTCAGCCGCCAAGGTATTCGTCGAGGAACTCGTCGAGCTCCGGCCGCGATCGAACCGCGATCTCGAGGTAGGCCCGGCTCGCTTCGGCCGCTGCCAGGGCTTCATCGGTCAGCGCGTCGTCCCTCCACGCACTGTCGCGCGGGTCCGACGGGAAGCCATGCTCATCGCCGTCCGCGCCCCGGCGAAGCCGATCGAGCGGTCCCCAGTGCTTCATCCGGACGATTTCTCCATCCACTCGGTCCACATGCGCCGGCGAAAACGAATCCTGGAGACAGTGCAGCACCTCCCCGAGGGCCCGCCACCGCCGCTGGCCCTCCGGCAAGCCGATCGCGCGCAGGTGGGTGGCGGTGAGGAAGCCTCGCACGCGGCCCACCGCATCGGTGCTCGAGGTCCCTGACCAGGCGCGAAGGGCGTGCCGCGGTTGGGCGAAGGGGAGCGCCGAAACGAGGAGCCCCGCCAGGCTCACATCGGGTGCCCTGACCCCGCGGATGAGCGCTTCCTGCTGCCAGTCGTCGAGCGCCAGCCCCTCGCACGCAGCGCGCGTGATCGCCTCATGGCCCTCATCGCGACCCACGAACGGCGCGCGGACCACCCAGCCCACGGCGAGGAGGATCGGGAGGGAGTCTGGCGGCACACGCACAGGCTACGATGTCCCGCCTAGCACTCCATCAACCTCCCCTGGAGGAACCGATGCGCACCCTGATCAAGAACGGCACCATCGTGAACGCCGATGCCACCACGCACGCCGACGTCCTGGTCGACGGCGAGAAGATCGCCCTCATCGGCTCCGATATCGCGGCGAGCGCAGACCGTACCGTGGACGCGACCGGCAAATGGGTGATCCCCGGGGCGATCGACGTGCACACCCATATGGAGCTGCCCTTCGGGGGGACCTTCGCCAAGGACACGTTCGAGACCGGGACCCGGGCGGCCGCCTTCGGCGGGACGACGACGATCATCGACTTCGCGGTCCAGCCGCGAGGCAAGGCGCTCCGCGACGGGCTCGACGCCTGGCATGAGAAGGCCGATGGCAACGCGTGCATCGACTACGGCTTCCACATGATCATCAGCGACGTCCGCGACGACGTCCTGGCCGAGATGGACACCCTCGTCGACGAGGGGGTGACCACCTTCAAGCTGTTCACCGCCTACCCGGGCGTCTTCTTCTCCGATGACGGGGCGATCTTCCGGGCGATGCAGCAGTCGGCCAAGAACGGCGGGCTGATCATGATGCACGCCGAGAACGGCCTGGCCATCGACGTGGTCGCGGGACAGACCTTCGCCGCCGGCGACACCGATCCGTACTACCACGGGGTGTCGCGCTCGCCGGTCCTAGAGGGCGAGGCCACCAACCGCGTCATCCGCCTCGCCGAGGTCGCGGGCGCGCCGGTCTACATCGTCCACCTCTCGGCGCGCGAAGCCCTCAACGAGGTGCGGCGAGCCCGCGATGAGGGGCTCCCCGCGTTTGCGGAGACCTGCCCGCAGTACCTCTTCCTCTCGCTCGAGGACATGGGCGACGGTTTCAACGGCGCCAAGTTCGTCTGCTCGCCGCCGCTGCGCCCAGCCGATCACCAGGAGGACCTGTGGCTCGGCCTCCTGAAGGACGACCTGCAGGTCGTCTCGACCGACCACTGCCCGTTCGACTTCCACGGACAGAAGGAGATGGGGGTCGGCGACTTCCGCAAGGTGCCGAACGGCCTGCCCGGCGTCGAGAACCGCGTCGACCTGCTGCACTCGGGCGGCGTCGAGACGGGGCGCCTCTCCCCCAACCGCTGGGTGGAGGTCATCTCCGCCGCGCCGGCCCGCATGTTCGGCCTGCCCCAGAAGGGCGCCGTGGGCGTGGGCCTTGACGCCGACCTGGTCGTCTACGACCCGCACCGCAAGCACACCATCAGCGCCGCGACCCACCACATGAACGTCGACTACTCGTGCTACGAGGGGCTGGAGGTGACCGGCGGAGCCGATGTCGTCCTCTCCCGCGGCAAGATCGTGGTCGACGGCGATGAGTGGCTCGGCGCCCGGGGTGACGGGCAATTCCTCAGGCGCCAGCGCAGCGCCTACCTGAAGTGACGCCGATCTCGGGTATCCTCGACGACTCATCGACCAAGCAGAGGTGCAGCTCGTGAACCGACTCCTGACCGTCGCCCTGACCGCCATCACGGGCCTTGTCCTCGTGGCCTGTGGCTCGGCCGGCTCTTCCGGTGCCCCCTCCAGCGAGGCATCGCAGGCGGCGGTGTCACAGGCCGAATCGTCGTCCGGAGGCGGCCCGCTGCCCTCCTTCACCGCGGGCGCGGTCGCCGACCTAGAGGCGCTCATCCCCGACAAGGTCGGTGACCTGACCATCACGAAGCAGAGCATGCAGGGCAGCGAGTTCCTCACCGCGCCTGGCAGCGATCCGGCCGCGGTCAAGTTCGTTGAGGATCTCGGGATCTCCGCCGGCGACATCTCGATCGCCACCGGTTCGAGCTACAGCGCGGACTTCACGAAGTTCGTCTTCGTGTTCGTGATCCGGGCATCGGGCGTCGACTCCGACCGGCTGATCTCCGCGTTCCAGTCGGCGGGCTCCGCCGACTCGTCACCGCTCGAATGGTCCAGCACCACCGTGGCGGGCAAGTCCGTTCAGACCGCATCCGCCGCTGGCGGCGCGAACTACATCTATGCGAAGGGGGATGTGATGTTCTGGCTGATCGCCTCCGATGCAACCCTGGCGGAGCAGTTCATCGGCCTGCTGCCCTGAGCCACGACCGGGCGTGATGTCGTGACGTCGCGCCCGGCGGCGATCTTCGTCAACGAGGGGGCTGGCTCGGCGCACTCGACGCGCGTCCGCTCGGCGGTCGCCCTCGCCCGCCGCGCGCTCGATGCGGACCTGCACGTCACCGCCACCCGCGACCGGGACGAGCTGCGCGCGTTCCTCGACGAGCGGCTTGGCCCCTATGGGACGGCGGTGATCGTCGGCGGCGACGGCTCGCTTGGAGTGGCCTACAACGCCGTGGCCGACCGAGACGACGTGACGCTCGGCTACATCCCGGCCGGGTTCGGCAACGCGACCGCCCACCTCCTCAAGCTGCCCCGCCATCCCGCCGCGCTGGCCGGCGTCCTGCTGGCGGGCGAGGCCCGACCGATCGACCTGGTCTCGGTCAACGGCCGCCTCGCCCTCTTCGCAGGGGCGGGCTGGGACGCGCAGGTGGCCCGGCGCTACGCGGCGGGCGGCGCGCAGCGGATGCGGGGCTGGGCCACCGCCGTGGCCGCCTCGCTGCCCGACCTCGGGCGTCGGCATCGGGTCCGGGTCGTGGCCGACGGCGAGACGATCCATGAGGGACTCATGATCCTGACGGTGGCCAGCACCACGCCGTTCTACGGTCGCGGGCTGCTCGTCAATCCTGGTGCGCGGCCCGATGCCGGCCAGCTCACGGCGCGGGTCTACACCGGCCCGGCGCCCCGCATGGCGGCCGAGGCGGGCCGCTGGGCATCGCGACGCCCCCCCGTGGCGCAGGGCATTTCCGCGACCCGGTTGACGATCTCCAGCCTGACCTCGCGGCCGATCCCGGTGCAGGCCGACGGCGACCACATCGGCGAGGCGGAGGAGTGGGAGCTCGAGGTCCGGCCGGCCGCGGTGCGCCTCATCGGGAAGTGGTGATTCCGGGCACCGCAACGATGCCCGTCGAGTTGCGGCCTTCGGGGCCGTCGGGCTAAGGTCATCTCCTCACACACCCGCGGCGTTCGACGCCCAACGTCCGCCGCCGTCACCTCTTGCGTAGGTAACCATCGACTGTCACCACGTCATCAGGAGTCAGCTGTGAAGATTCGTAGGTTGCTGGTCGCCCTGACCAGCCTCGCCCTGCTGCTGTCGGCCACCGCCAGCAGTGCAGTGGCGGCATCCCCGAACAGCGTTGGGACCCAGAAGGTCCAGAACGTCAAGAAGGTTGGAACCACCCGGATCGTTGGCAATGCCGCAAAGCCAGTCGACCAGGATCCGCTGGCAGGTGAAGTGCGCCCCGACCCCGACGAGGTTTCCGCGTCCGAGGTACAGGCGCAGATCCACAACGGCGGTGGCGGATCCCATGTGCCCTCATCCAAGGCCCCGCGGCCGGCAACCCAATCCGTTGTCGATGCAACCGGGACGTTCCACCTCGACGGCCTGAATCACTTTGACCAGCGATTCGCAGGCGCTGGGACCAGCTATGCGAACACCCAGTTCAGCCTGGAGCCACCGGACCAGGGCCTGTGCGTCGGCAACGGCTTCGTGGTGGAAACAGTCAACACGGCGATCCGTGTTCGGGACGCGGGCGGCACCATTCTCGCGCCGGCGATGCCGATCAACGACTTCTTCAATCTCGCGCCTGAGGTGGTGCGGCCATCGGGTCCATTTGGGCCGTTCAGCACCGACCCGAAGTGCTACTTCGATGATGCCGCGAACCGCTGGTTCGTGACCGTGCTCGAGATCGATGTGAACCCGGCGAATGGCGCCTTCACGGCCGGCTCGCACCTGTACATTGCCGTCAGCCAGGGCGGCGACCCGACCGGCCTCTTCAACATCTTCTCGATCGACGTCACCAACGACGGCACCGATGGGACCCCGTCCCATGACAACTGCCCGTGCTTTGGTGATCAGCCGCTCATCGGCGCCGATGCCAACGGGTTCTACGTGACCACCAACGAGTACCCGATCTTTGTGGCCGGGTTCAATGGCGCCAACGTCTACGCCATGAGCAAGACGGCGCTGGCCGCCGGCTCGCTCGGCACGGTGGTCACCTTCTACCAGCCGACCCTGGCCGAGGGCCAGGCATACAGCCTCCAGCCAGCCACCACCCCACCGACAGCGACCTTCGAATCGGCAAACGGTGGGACCGAATACTTCCTGTCGGCGCTGGAGTTCACGGGTGGGCTCGACAACCGGATCGCGCTGTGGGCATTGACGAACACGTCAAGCCTGTCCAGCACGCCGAGTCTTGCGATGACTCTCAAGATCGTCGACAGCGAGGTCTACGGCGCGCCGCCGGTCATGACCCAGAAGGATGGGTCAACCCCGCTGAAGGATCTGCTCAAGATCCCGGATGGTGCCGCCCTCCTGGGCGTCCATGCCTCGGGTGAGCAGCTCAACCTGCTGAACTCGAACGACGACCGCATGAACCAGGCCGTCTTCGTGAGCGGCAAGGTCTGGGGCGCGTTGAACACGGTGGTCAAGTCGCCCACCGGCGCCGCCCGGACCGCCATCGCCTGGTTCAGCGTCTCGCCGTCGTGGAGCGGTGCGGCCCTGGGAGGCTCAGTCTCCGCACAGGGCTATGTCGCGGTCACGAACAACAGCGTCGCCTTCCCGTCGGTCGCCGCGAGTGGCGCGGGCAAGGTGATTGTCGGCTTCACGCTGGTCGGACCGGACTACTACCCGGCGGCCGCCTATGCACAGCTCAGCCCGACGCCCGGCAACGTGAACGTTGTCCGGTTCGGATCAGGGCCGGCTGACGGCTTCACCGGCTATGTGGCGCTGGATCCGGGGGATAACGGCGTCGAGCGCTGGGGTGACTACAGCGCCGCAACAGCCGACGAGGCGGGGAACCTGTGGTTCGCCACCGAGACGATCAACCAGTCCTGCACGTTGAACGAGTTCCTCTCGTCCAACTTCCTCTGCGGTAATACCCGCAGCGTCTTCGCCAACTGGGGAACGACGATCGCCAAGGTCGCCCCGTAAGACCTCTGCAGTAGGCAACACGAGGCCCGCTGGTCCGCCGGCGGGCCTCGTTGTTTGCCCAGAAACCGGTGATCTGAGACACCAGCGAACGTGCCGTCGATTTGCACGCCAGGCCCCGGGTCCCTACCCTTTGGTCCCTATCACGACCCCGCGCGCCCAAGCCCAGGTGGCAACGCGCCCAACCATTCCAAGCAGATTGGAGTTGCTGATCGTGACTAGACCCTCGGTACCCCACGGCCTTGCCGGGCGCGCTTCCGCGCTGGGCATGACTCTTGCTTTCGTGCTCTCGGCGATGCTGCCGATGGCCGCGATCGCAGGCGGCCCTGGCAGTAGCGGCTCTGCCGCCGTCGGGCTGTCAAAGCACGACCGCGAGCTTATCGCGGAGGCCCGCGTCAACGGGCAGACGAGCGTGACGCTCCTGGTGGCGTCGAAGCCAGGCAAGAATTCTGCGGCAGCGAGCGCCATCCAGTCCCTGGGCGGAACGATCGCTTACCGCGAGGACACGATTGGCTACCTGCGCGTCAAGATCGGCATCGACAAGGTCGATGCGGTCGTAAAGCTCGCGAGCGTCCGCGCGCTGGATGTCAACGAGGTCATCCCTTACAAGGATCCACAGCCCGAGGCGACGGTGGGTGTCATCCCGCAGCCCGCGCCGGGTGCCGCGACTCCGAACAACAACCCATACATGCCGATTGGTGACACGGGAGCCTCGCAGTTCATGGCCGCCCATCCGACGTGGGACGGCCGTGGGACCACGATCGGATTCCTTGACACCGGAATGTCGCTCGACAACCCCGCTTTGCTCACGACGAGCACCGGCGAGCGCAAGATCATCGACTGGGTCACCGCGACTGATCCGACCTTCACCAACGGCGTCAACAACGATGACGACCCGACGTGGGTGCCGATGAGCACGCAGGTAAGCGGCGCCACGTTCACCTTTAACTCGGTGCTGTACACCGCGCCGGCTGCGGGCAGCTACCGCATCGGCATCTTCACCGAGAACGACCCGCGCCTGGGCGGCGAGCTCGGCAAGAATCTCAACCGTGACGGCGACACCACCGACTCGTGGGCCGTCCTGTGGCGGACGACCAGCAACACCGTCTGGGTCGACACCAACCAGAACAACACCTTCGCCGATGACATGGCGATGACCGACTACAAAGTCAACTTCGACGTCAACTACTTCGGCACCGACAATCCGGCGACGCCCGTCGCCGAGCGGATGCCGTTCGTCGTCCAGACCGATGCCAAAGACAAAGTCATCAACATCGGCATCGTGTCGGGGTTGCATGGGTCCCACACGGCCGGCATCGCCGCCGGCAACAGCCTCTTCGGCGGCGCCATGAGCGGCGCGGCGCCGGGCGCCAAGCTCGTCTCCGTGCGTGTCTGCCTGTTCATCACGGGGTGCACGGCATCGGCCCTCGTGGAGGGCATGATCTACGCTGCGAAGCAGAGCAATGTTGACGTGATCAACATGTCAATTGGCGGCCTGCCGGCGCTCAACGACGGCAACAACGCACGGGCCGTCCTCTACAACAACCTGATCGAGACCTACAACGTGGAGATCTTCATCTCGGCCGGCAACAGCGGGCCGGGGATGAACACCATCGGCGATCCGGCGGTGGCGACGAAGGTCATGGCCGTCGGCGCGTACATCACCGATGCAACCTACCTCGCTGACTACGGCGTCGATTTCAACGCAAGCGACGTCGACAACCTTCACTACTTCTCGTCCCGCGGTCCGCGCGAGGACGGTGGCTTCAAACCGGATGTCGTCGCGCCGGGCGCGGCTGTATCCACGACCCCGATGTGGCAGAACGGATCTGGTTTGCCGTACACGCTGCCGCCTGGGTACCAGCTCCAGAACGGGACCTCGATGGCGGCTCCGCAGGCCGCCGGTGCTGCGGCGCTGCTCATCAGCGCAGCCAAGCAGCAGGGTGGTATCCAGTATCAGCCCGCGCAGATCCGCGAGGCGTTCAACTCATCGGCTCGGTTCCTGACCGGTCGCTACCAGGCGTATGAGCAGGGCAACGGCCTGATCAACGTCGGCGCCGCATGGGATCTGCTCAAGACCAACCTCAAGCCGGTCGACATCTCGTCCTCCGTCCCGGTCAACACAGTGCTCAGCGGCTTCCTGGCAATCCCAGGTATCGGTGTCGGCATCAACGACCGTGAAGGCGTTGTCGCCGGTGCGTCGTACAGCCGCACCTACACCTTCACCCGCACTAGCGGGGGCGGCGGAACCAAGACCTACAACCTCACGTGGGTCGACAACGACGGAACCTTTGGTTCCGCCGGGAGCATTGCGCTGCCGAAGGGCGTGGGGGTCAATCTGGCCGTGACGATCAATCCCGCGACCAGCGGCGCGCATTCGGCGCTGTTGTACCTGGATGATCCCAGCACGCCCGGCATCGAATACCAGACGATGAATACCGTCGTCGCTGCCGACCAGTTCAACGCCGGCAACGACTATTCGGTGACGAAGACCGGGTCACTCGGGCCCGGCCAGTTCCAGACCTTCTTCTTCAACGTCCCCGCCGGCACGCCGGCCTTCAAGGTCGACATGACCGGTGGTGGCGCTGCAGGCCTCGGTGCGATCCGATTCCTGCGCTGGCATCCGTACGGCCTTGGGATCGACAGCAATGCGGTCAGCAACTGCTACAACGGAGCGGCTGGCGGCTGCACCACTGGCAGTGCGACCAGTCGAACCACCACGAATCCCCAGGCGGGTGTCTGGGAGGTGTCGGTCGACGCGCGACGGAACTCCGATTCGGCGAGCGCGGCCTTCACGCTCACTGCGTCGATCCTGGGCGCCACCGTCTCGCCGAATCCCGACGTGATCGCGTCGGCGACCACCGGCGTCCCGGTCGCCCGGTCCTACAACCTGACGAACATCTTTGGTGCCTTCACGGGGCGTGGGGTTGGCACGGGCTTCGGTAGCGCCTTCCTGGCGACGCCGAGCATCGCCAACCTCGGCCAGAATGTGACGTTCGTGACGGTCGATGCCGGATCGACGTCGCTGAGGGCGACGATCGGCAGCACGTCAGATCCTGGTGCCGACCTCGACCTCTACGTCTTCGACTGCCACACCGGCTCATGTGCGCTGGTTGGGCAGAGTGCTGACGGTGACTCCGAGGAGTCCGTGACGATCAACACACCGGCTGCCGGATTGTGGGCCGTGCTGGTCGACGGGTTCGCGGTCCCGGCGGGTACGACGACGTACACCTACGTTGACGTCTTCGCCAACCCGGCCTTTGGCTCGGTCAGCGTGACCGATGCCAATGCGCTGCGACCCGCCGGCTCGTCGTGGACAGTCCCAGGATCCGTGGTGGCTAACGCCGCCCCGGCTTCCGGACGCGTCCTGCTCGGCAACGTGCAGGTTCGGACGGACACGAATGTTCTCGTTGGTTCGGGTGACGTGATCGTTCAGAGCGTCACCCCGTAAGTAGATTTCTCCAAGCTTGAGCTTGGGAGGCCCGCCGGTCCGCCGGCGGGCCTCCTGCTATCCGGAGAGCGCTCGTCGTATCTGATCCAGGGCGGCGAAGGCAGCGCGTCGGGCCCGCTGCGGTCCGCTTCCATGGACGCGCGCCTCGACCATCGCGAGGGTCACGGCGCCGCTGACCGAGACCCGCACGCGGCTGCGGCCATGGGTGTCCGTCGGCAGCAGCGAGAGCTGGATCACCGCGTCGGCTGCTGGAGTGCCAGGGCCCCCGCCGCCGTCCAGGACGCCACCGACGAAGCGCGCCGCGCCGCCAATCGGCTCGGACGCGGCCAGGATTGCGAGCAGTGTGCCGCCGGTATCCGCTTCGTATGAGGCCACCGTTCCGGCGCCAGCCCGCCCGAGAGCGGCGAGGGCGACCGCGGCGAGATCAGCCTCATCGGTCCCGTAGATGGCCACTCCCAGCAGGTCGCGTGCACGGGCGACCGGCCCCTCCAGCATGGCGGCATCACCTTGCGTCCAGAACCGGAGGTGGACGCCGTCGTCGTGGGCATAGATCCCGGCCTCGATCCCGTCGCCGGGGGCGTCGAGGAGGTCGCCGACCATCTCAGCCAGGGCGGACTCACCGATGCCGAACGTCTTCACCGTCCTCGCGTGCACTGGCCGCAGCTGGAAGCGGCGAGTGACTCGCGGCGCGACCTGCTCGTCCCACATTCGCCGCATCTCAGACGGGACGCCGGGCATCAGGACCACCACGCACCCATCGCGGTC
>Ga0070698_100007744_pt1 | contig 11624 bp, 5 predicted proteins | sample KBSK1502metaG_FD_65477 | JGI IMG/M metagenome (GOLD analysis project Ga0070698, IMG submission 65477) | Corn, switchgrass and miscanthus rhizosphere microbial communities from Kellogg Biological Station, Michigan, USA - KBS K1-50-2 metaG | ecosystem: Host-associated > Plants > Roots >...
GCGCGCGCCGACGACTTCGTCGGGGTGCAGACGTACACGCGATTCCGGTTCGGACCGGAAGGCTCGCGCAGTCCCGGCAGCGACTGGAGCGACACCACGCGCGAGCTCCTCGAGACCGACGAGACGACGCAGATGGGCTACGAGTTCTACCCGCAGGCGCTGGGCGCGGCGATCCGGCGCGCGCAGCGCGCCTGCTCGGGCGTGCCGATCCTCGTCACCGAAAGCGGGATCGCGACGTCCAACGACGAGAAGCGCATCGCATACATCGACATCGCGATGCGCGAGGTGCTCGCTTGCGTCGCGCAGGGCATCGACGTGAGGAGCTACATGTACTGGTCGCTGCTCGACAACTTCGAGTGGGCGCTCGGATATGCGCCGACGTTCGGGCTGGCCGCGGTCGACAGGGAGACGCTCTCGCGCCACCCCCGGCCGAGCCTGGCCTGGCTGGGCGAGGTCGCCCGAGCGCGTGCCCTGGCGACCGGTGCGTCAGTTGAAGGGGTGCGCTGAAACCGGGCCGGGCCCGCTGGGCGGCCGCACCAACGCGCGGCCCGGGCGTGTGATGATGCCCATGTGATGCGTCCTCCCGTCGAGGCGAATTCCGGCCTGGCCGCCGTCCTGCGCGGCGTCGTGGCCGACTTCCAGCAGACGACCGGCGCCGACATCGTCTCCATCGTCCTCTACGAAGAGTCGACCCACACCTACTACGCTCCCTTTGCCGCCGGCCAGCCGCAGGAGGGGCTGCTCGATTCCCTGACGGACATGCGCGAGCAGCTCACGCGCTACCTGGCCGACGAACGGCAGGGCAAGGTGCCGGACGAGCTGGGTGTGCACCAGTACGGCTCGACCGTGTGGCTCACGGTGACGCGGCAGCGGCTGGTCGCCCGCAACGCGCCGGCCGAGATCGACTCCACCTTCATCCGCCGCTATCAGGTGCAGTCGACCATCGGGCTGCCGCTGCTCACCGGCGACCGGTTGCTCGGGCTCGTGTACCTCAACTTTCGCTCCCGCGAGAAGGCGCCGGACGAGAACCGCCTGCGCGAGCTCGAGTTTCGCGCGTCGACCGCGGCCGGCCTCATCCAGGGCGCCCTCGAGGCCGCCGAGCGGGCCGCCCTCGATGGACTGTCCCGGCTGACGTCGCTGCTCACAACCCCGGTCGGCGACGCGCGCACCGACGCCAAGGAGCTGCGGCGCCTGCTCTCGATCGCGCTGGCCGACCTCCTGATGGCGAGCAACCTGGACGGCGCGGCCATCTATCAGTTCGGCCACCAGCGCTCGCACCTCGAGCTGGTGACCGCCCACCTGCGCGTGGCCGCGCCGATGCGCATCGAGCGCGCAGACGCGAGTGGTAGGTGGGAGGACGCCCTCGAGAAGGAGGTCGGGGCGGCCGGCGCCGACGCCGACCTCAACCCGGTCGCCACCTACGCGCTCGGCCAGGCCGGCGACCCGCATGGATACCTGGTCGTGCTCAGCCGCGACCGGCTGGCGACTGTGCGCCGCGCGCCCGCGACCGACGAGATGCTGAAGGCTGGGGCCCAGCTCATCGGCGGCGCGCTGGCTTCGCAGCGCCTCATCGGCGATCTGGAGAGCAGCAACCGGTTGCTCAGCGCGCTGGCCGACATCACGACCGCGATCCTCAAACCGGGAGCGTCGCGCCATGACGTGATCGACACCGTCGTCGGCCACCTCACCGACTCGACGGTGCCGGAGTTCGATTTCAACTTTGCGACCGTCTTCGTGCTGGGCGAGCGGGAGGACGGCGCGACCGCGGTCAAGATGGCCGCGGGCGCGGCGCCGGCCGCGACGATCGAGGGCGCGTCGCAGCAGGCCGGCCGGCGAGTGCCCAGGTGGGCGCTCGAGGAAGACCGCGTGCTGGCCGAAGACGACGTGCTGGTTTACGCGGCGCGCACGTGGCAGCCCGTGATCGTCGGCACGATGCCGGCGGCGGATCACGGCGACGTCATCTCGGGCGGCGTGCCCGCGCCGCACACGTGGACCGAGGTGCCTGTGGTGTACAGCAATGGCATGGTGCTGGGCCAGGTGCCGGCGCTGCTGATCGGCGAGAACCATGCGCGTACGGGTGATGCCGCGCCCTTCACGCTCGCCGGCGAGGTGTTCGACCGGGGCGGCCACAAGGACCTGGTGCGCGTCTTCGTCCCCTTCGGCAGCGACCAGTCCCGCCGCGCGACCGGCGTGCTCGAGGTGGGCTATCACCGATCCGACCAGCGCCGTCCCGACTGGGGCCAGGTCGAGGCGCTGCGCGCGGCGGCGGCGCAGCTGGCGGTCGCGGTCGAGATGGCGCGGCTGTACGAAGACGCGCAGCGCCACGCACACCAGCTCGAGTTGGTCGCCGACGTGAGCAAGGCGATCGCCAGCTCGATCGACCTGGACCAGACGCTCCGGCTCGTCGCGCAGAACCTGGCCCGACTGGTCGACGCGTCGCTGTGCCAGATCGCCCTGCTGGAAGAGGATCGCGAGGGCTGGTACGGGGCGGCCGCATCGGACCTCGAGGAGCAGTGGCGCCGGCAGCACGGCGAGCGGACCGAGGGTTCGTTCCTCTTCGACGTGCTCGACAGGGAGGTGCCCGTCGTCATCGATGACGTGGCGTCCGGTACGGAGATGGACGGCGCGTACGTGCGCGCCTTCGCCGTGAAGTCCCTGATGGCGCTCCCGCTCATCGCCGACGACCAGGCGATCGGCGCGGCCATCCTCGCGGAGCGCGGCCGCTTGCGCCGCTTTACGCCGGAGGAGGTGCAGCGCGCGCAGGCGCTCGCCGTGCAGGCCGCGGTGGCGATCAAGAACGCCCGGCTGCACGCGCTGGCGGAGGAGGAGCGCCACCTCCAGAAGGACTTCGTCCTCATCGGCTTCGGCCAGTGGGGCCAGAAGGCGTACCAGCACCTGCTGACGCTGAAGCAGTTCTTCAACTTCCGCACGCTCGTCGTGGAGCAGGACTCGCCTGGCGCCCGCGACCGGCTTGGCGTCAAAGAGGAAGAGGTGCGCACGCACGGCGACTCCTTCTACTGGGACAGCCACGGCTCGCCAGCGCACGACCAGCTGGAGCGCGAGCTCGAGTCGTCTTCCTACGTCATCACGTACATAGCGACTCCCGCGGCGACCCATCTCGCCACGCTGCAGCGCTACTACGACCTGAGCGACGTCGTGCTCATCGAGAAGCCGCTCGGCTCGCCGCCGGACGAGTATCGGAAGTTCCTGGACTCCGCGCCAGGTGGCGTGGAGATCGTCGCCGCCGACCACTACTACTTCAAGCTCGAGGTGCGCCTGCTCGGCCTGCTCCTCACCGAGGAGCGCACGCTGCGCAACTTCCTGGACACGGTCGAAGAGATCCGCATCGAGATCCTCGAGGAGCAGCCGCTTACCGGCGCGGCGGCCGACATCGGTGTCATCGCCGACCTCATCCCCCATGCCTTCGCGATCATCTCGCTGCTCACGCCGATCGATCGCATCCAGCTCGATGCCGAGTCTCCGCTGCTCATCGGCCGCCACGAAGGCCTGACCGGGCAGCGCGAGAGCTACGCTCGGATGAACGCGACCTTCCCCCGCCAGGGACGAGACGTGCGGCTGGTGATCGACGTCGGCAAGGGCGCCGACAACGCGAAGTGGATCAAGCTTTCGGGCGAGAAGCGCGTGAGCGGCCGCAGCCCGAGCTACAAGTTCGACTTTGGCAAGGGCGAGGCGATCGACGGCACGCAGGCGACCGTGCGCGCGGCGGTGCGCCGCATCCGGGAACCCGGCGTCCCGGACAACGCGCACCTGAACATGCTCCGCCACGTCATCGAGAAGCGCCACCCGGCGGTGGGCATCCTTTCCATCCGCGAGGCGATCCGCGCCAACCAGCGCGTGCGCGACCTGGAGGCGATGGCGACCGACCTGCTGGCCCGCAACGAGTGGACGAGCTACGCGGTGGGTACGCGGCCTGCCTTCGAAACGTCGGCGAAAACTTCCGCGTTGACAGGTGCCAACTAGCCTCCTGTAAAGCACACTACCCGGCCGTCAACACGCAGATTTCGGCCGGCCAGCTGATCTCCCAACAGATCATGCTCAAGCGCGACGGGTACTTCGCCGTCTCGGCGCGCGACGGGTCGATCCGGCCGGGCGAGTTTCTCGGTGACGGGCTGTGGTGCGAAGACACGCGGGTGCTGTCCGGGCTGCGCGTGCTCATCGACGGCATCGAGCCAAGGCCGACGGGCGTCCGCAACGACGAAAGCTCCGCCACATTCGAGGCGGAATCGGGCTCGCTGCACCTTGTCCGCGAGCGATTCGTCGACACCGGACTCCACGAGCGGATCACGCTGACGAATCGCGGCCCGGCGATTGTCGACGCCGTGCTCGAGGTCGAGGTGGCCTGTGACTTCGCCGCGATGCTGGGCGTCCGCGGAGCGGTGCCGGCGCTCGCCGATCCCGCACCCGTCGCCCCGGTCAAGACGGTCGAGGGCGTCCGGTTCGAGCGCGCCGGCGTCGTCACTGACGTCGCGCTGTTTCCCGAAGGACTGGTGCACCAGGTCCGGCTGAAGCCAGGCGAGGCCTATGCGGTCAAGCTCGACGCGGGCCGGGGCCGGCCCGACTTCGACGCCGGACTGGAGGTCGCGCGCGACCTCTACATGCGGTGGGCGGACGAGTGCATGTCGGTGCACACGGACAACCCGGAGCTGAACGAGCTCCTGGATCGGGCCATCGCCGACGTTAGGCTGCTGTCCAACACGTACGCCACCGGCATGTACCCGACGGCCGGCCTGCCGTGGTACGCGGTGCCGTTCGGCCGCGACGCGCTGATCACCTCGATCCTCATGCTGCACGTCAATCCCGAGCTCGCGCGCGGCGTGCTTCGCTACCTGGCCGCCAACCAGGGCCGTCGCATCGACGCGGCGAGCGATGAAGAGCCCGGCAAGATCCTGCACGAGGTCCGCTCTGGCGAGGCGGTGGACGGTGGCCTCTGGCCGCGCATCCTGTACGGCACCGTCGACGCCACCCCGCTGTTCCTGTGCGCGCTGACGGAGACCGAGCGGTGGACGCACGACCACGGCCTGGCCCGCGAGCTGACGCCCGCGGCCGAGGCCGCGCTCGAATGGTGCACGTCCTATGGCGACCCCGACGGCGACGGCTACGTCGAGTACCGCGGCGGTCTCGCGCGCAACCAGGGCTGGAAGGACTCAGACGACTCGCTGACCAACACGGACGGCAGCGACGCGCTCCGCCCCGCCGCGCTGTGCGAGGTTCAGGCGTACCTGCATCGCGGCCTGATCGGCATGTCGCGCCGGAAGCCCGAGCTGAAGGAGCACGCGGCCGACCTGAAGCGCCGCTTCAACCGCGACTTCTGGATGCCGCACGAGAAATTCCTGGCCCAGGCGCTGGACGGGCACAAACGGCAGGTCCAGGCGATCACCTCCAACCCCGGCCACTGCATGTGGATGCGAGTCGTCGACGCCACGAAGGCCGCGCGCGTCGCGCAGCGGCTGATGTCGCCCGAGATGTTCTCCGGGTGGGGCATCCGCACGCTCTCCGACCGCGCCGTCAACTACGACCCGTGCAGCTACCACAACGGCTCGGTCTGGCCCTTTGACACCGCCCTGGCGGTCGCGGGCTTGCGCCAGTACGGATTCGCCGTCCAGGCCGAGCGGACGGCGCGTGCCCTCGTCGAGGCTGCGATCGAGTTTCCGCTGCGCCGGCCGCCCGAGCTCTTCTGCGGCGACGCGCGCGAACCGGGCGGCGCGCCGAAGGAGTACTGGAACACCTGCATCCCACAGCTGTGGTCAGCGGCGGCCATGTTCACGTGCATCTCGTCGATCCTCGGCCTCGAGGCCAGCCCACGCGAGAAGACGCTGCGCGTGGCGCCCGTCGAGACCGCGCTGTGGAACCGCATCGAGGTGAAGGGCCTGCACTTTGCCGGCGGGCGCGTCGATTTCGTCGTCGAAGGCAGGAACGTGAAGTCATCAGCCCTGCCGCGCGGGGTGCAGCTGAAAGGCTGGCGGTAGACGGGGTGCGCCCAACCTCGCCATAGTCCCGGTTGATGCGGGGTGGTTCCCCCGAGGTCTATGTGCTCTGGTCGACGTGCTCCAGGAGGTCGGGCTGGGCGTAGGCGACGGCAGGCGAGCGCTCCAGCCCCACGACCGCCTGCGGCACCGTGCCGCCGGGCACCGCCAGGACGCGCTGCCCCTCGGCGGGCCCCGAAGAGAGGACCGTGGCGTGGTACCGGGCCAGGTCGGGAGCCACGTCCGCGTCGGTGGCCCCCGGACGGAGCCCGATGAGCACCCGCCCGTCGGCGTAATCGGTCCCCGCCTCCAACACCCGGCAGCCGCTGGGCGGCACGTCCACCAGGACGTACGACGGCGTGGCCCCTCGGCACATCGCGAAGATCGGCGGCCTGGCTGTCGTCGGTGTGGGTTCCTCCTGCCGGCCCGCCGGCGAGCCGCACGCCACCGCCAGCACCGCGACCACCGCCAGGCCGTTGATTGCCGCTGTCAAGTCTTGTCTGTGATTTGCAGGTTAGGCGAGAAAGGGTCCCAGATGAAAAATTTCGCACGGTAATCACTTGACCTTGAACACAGCCACCACTCAATATGCCCTTCGTCTCTACTGGGGGCGTCATAGGGAGAGGATGTGTGTCTATGCGGCGTGGTGACGTCGGCGCGCGCGTACGCCGGCTGTTCCGGCTGTCGATTCCGATGGCGGTCTTCGCCCTCGTGGCTGGGACCCTGCCCGCGGCGGCCGACGCGACCGGCTCCCTCGACCCGTCGAGCCTGACGGCGACCGAGCTGTCCCCCGACTCCACGTTCTCGGCCTCCAAGTCGGACGACATCGCGCAGACCGACCCTTCGCTGCTGGGTCTCACCAGCTCCGACCCCGTCAACGTGATGATCAAGTACAGCTACGCGGCGACTGCCTCGTACGCCGGCGGCGTCGACGGCCTCGCGCCGACCAGCCCCCGGAAGACCGGCAAGTCCCTGAAGGACAACGACCAGGCCGTGCAGCAGTACGAGAGCTACATCAAGGCCAGGGAGGCAGAGACCTCGGCTGCGATCCAGCAGACTGTCCCGGGAGTCGCCATCGACACGAGCTACACCACCGTCTACGGCGGGGTCTCGGCGACCGTCCCCGGCGACCAGATCGCCAACATCCTCAACGTCCCGGGCGTGGAGGCGGTCCAGAAGGACAGCCTGCAGCAGACGCTGGCCCAGGACGACGCGACCACCTTCGTCGGGGCGGCGGCCGTCTGGCCCTCGCTCGGTGGCGAAGCCCACGCCGGACGGGGAGTCGTGATCGGCCTGATAGACACGGGCGTCTGGCCGGAGAACCCGTTCTTCGCCGACAACGCCGGCCTGCCGGCGCCCGCCGGGTCCCCCGCCTGCCAGTTCGGCGACGGCAGCGATGTCGCCCACCTCGGCCCCACCTTCGCGTGCAACCACAAGCTGGTCGGCGCCTATGCCTTCACGCACACGTACCTCACGGCGCACGGTTCCGACGGGGCCGCCGAATTCTGCAACCAGGCCGCCCTGGTCTGCTCGGCGCGCGACCCCGAGGGCCACGGCACCCACACCGCGTCGACGGCCGCAGGCGACCTGGTCAGCAGCGCGGTCCTGTACGGCGTCGACCGCGGGCCCGTGAGCGGCATGGCGCCGGGCGCCGAGATCATCGAGTACCGCGTCTGCCTCAGCGCGGGCTGTTTCAGCTCGGACAGCGTGGCCGCGGTGCAGCAGGCGATCAAGGACGGCGTGAGCGTGCTGAGCTACTCCATCTCCGGCGGGGCCAACCCCTACACCGACGCGGTGGAGCTCGCGTTCCTCGACGCGTTCAACGCGGGCATCACGGTTTCGGCTTCGGCCGGGAACAGCGGCCCGGCCGCCGGGACGACGGACCACGGCGGGCCCTGGGTTATCACCGTCGGCGCTTCCACGTCCGACCGCTTCTTCACCTCGACGCTCAACCTCGCCGCCTCCAACGGCGACACGTTCGCGATGCCGGGCGTCACGATCACCGACGGCATCACGTCGGCAACGCCAGTCGTGCTCGCCTCCACGCTGCCCAAGCAAGGCGGCGGCACCGAGGATGCCCTGTGCCAGTCGAAGCTGGTGGCCGGAAGCGCCACCGGCAAGGTCGTCGCCTGCCAGCGCGGCGTCAACGCGCGCGTCGACAAGGGCTTCAACGCCCTGCAGGGCGGCGCGGCGGGGATGATCCTGTTCAACCCGATCAGCCAGGACGTCGAGACCGACAACCACTGGCTGCCGGCCATCCACGTCAACGGTCCCTCGACAGCGTTGCTCGCGTTCATCAACGGCCACACCGGCGTCACCGCCACATGGGTCCAGGGCACGCCCTCCGCGACACGAGGCGACGTCATGGCCGCCTTCTCGTCTCGCGGCCCGTCCGCCTTCTTCCTGAAGCCGGACATCACCGCCCCTGGCATCCAGGTCCTCGCGGGCATGACTCCCCAGCCGCACGGCACCGTCAACGGACCTCCTGGCAACCTGTTCCAGGCGATCGCGGGCACCTCCATGTCGGCGCCGCACGTCGCCGGCTCGGCCGTGCTCGTGAAGGCGACGCATCCCGACTGGACGCCGGCGCAGATCAAGTCCGCCCTGATGACCTCGGCCGCGCAGGACGTGGTCAAGGAGGACGGCACCACCGCGGCGACACCGTTTGACTCGGGGGCGGGCGGCCTGCGCGTGAACCGCGCGGTCAACCCGACCCTGGTTTTCGACGAGACGTTCACCGATTACGTGGCCTCGAGCACCGACCCGCTGGCGCGCGTCAACCTGAACCTGCCGAGCGTCGACGCCACGACGATGAGCGGCCAGCTGACCACGTCGCGGACCGCGAAGAACGTCTCCGGTGCCGACCAGAAGCTGACCGTCTCCATCCAGCAGCCCGCGAGCGGCACGATCACGGTCAACGGCAAGACCAGGGACAACTTCAGGGTCGCGGCCGGCGAGCAGGTGACGTTCTCGATCGCGATCAGCGCCCCCTTCGCCGCTGAGGGTCAGTACTTCGGCCGCATCACCCTGACGCCGTTGTCCGGCAACTCGGTCACCATCCCAGTCGCCTTCAACAAGCACCAGGGGGCGGTCACGCTGACCCAGAGCTGTTCGCCCACCACGATCGCCGTGTCGGCGGCCGCGCACTGCACGACGACCGCGACCAACCTCGCCCCCACCGCCGCCACCGTCAGCCTGGCGGTGCAGACCAGGAGCCTGCGCTTCGAGAACGTCGTCGGTGCGACCCCCACCGGACCGCACGGGGTGAGCGCGAGCGGAACCCTTAGCCCCGCGATCCCACCCCAGGTGACCGCGATCAAGGACTGCGGGATCGCTGCCAACAGCTGCGCCACACCTTCCGGCTACCTTCCGCTGTCGCTGCTGGGCGTCAATCCGCTCTCCGGCGTTGGGGACGACACCATCAGCAACTTGAACGTGCCCGCCTTCTCGTATGGCGGCGAGAGCTACTCGCGGATCGGCGTCGTGTCCAACGGCTACATCGTCGTCGGCGGCGGCACGAGCACCGACATCGTGTTCCACCCGCAGCACTTCCCCAACCCGGCCCGGCCGAACAACGTGATCGCGCCGTTCTGGACCGATCTGAATCCATCCCCGACCGGCGGTGGCGCGATTCGCGCCGCCGTGCTCACCGACGGGACGAATCACTGGATCGTCGTCGACTGGAGCCACGCGAAGAACTTCGGCAACAGCGGCACGAACTCCTTCGAGGTGTGGCTGAAGGTCGGCGCCACCCCGGCGAGCGAAGAGATCTCCATGGTGTACGGAACCGACCTGAGCACGGGTGACCCCGACTCCGGCCTGAACTGGGGGGCCGAGAACCGCGACGGCACCAGCGGCCTGAACATTCCGCCGCCCGGACCGGCGGCCGGTTCGCAGTGGCGCGTCTTCGTCAGCGGGCCGACGCCCGGCGGCCACCAGACGATCTCGTATGACCTGACCTCGGACGAGGCCGGCACCTACACGTCCACAGCTTCGATGACTTCGAACCTGACCGCGGGCACCACGCTGGTGCCGGTGGTCATCACGGTCAACTAAGCCCGCCGCCTCGGACCCGTCGAGGCTTCCTTAACACTTGTTTGCCCGAGTACTCGATTCCTTGCGCAAGTTCTAGAGGTGTGCCTTCAGCGGACCTCTCTCGCGCGACCCCAGACCCACCCCCAGGTGACGGAGCCGAAAACCCCACTCGAGTCCTGATCGTCGAAGACCACCGCGTGGTCGCGGAGGGACTCGCGGCCCTGATCAACCACCAGGAGGACATGCGCGTGGTGGGCCAGGTGGGCACGGTCGCCGAGTCCGCTGCGGCGGCCGCCGAGCTCAGCCCGGACGTGGTCCTCCTCGACTTCCGGCTCCCCGACGGGTCGGCGCCCGACGCGGCGGCCTCGATTCGGGCCATCAGACCGGCCACCAAGATCATCTTCCTGACGCGGGAGGACTCGGACGCCGCCCGGTTCGCCGCCGTGCAGGCGGGCGCCAGCGCATTTCTGCACAAGTCGCGCGCCGCGGCTGATGTCGTGGCGGCCGTGCGCGACGTCGCCCGCGGCAAGATGCTGATCACCCCGCGAACGATCGCCACGCTGCTGGCCAAGCGCCGGCAGGCGGACAGGCAGCTCGAGCGGCTGACCCATCGGGAGAAGGAAGTGCTGCGCCTGATGGCCGAAGGTTTGCCGAGCCGCGCCATCGCGGCCGAGCTTGGGATCAGCTACACGACCGTGCGCACGCACATCCGCAGCCTGGGCAGCAAGCTCGCGGTGCACTCCAAACTCGAGGCGATCGTCAAGGCGCGGGAGCTGGGACTGATCAGCTAGTCGTCGAGCGGGTCGTCGCCGCCGGGCGAACTGGCCTGCGCAGGCGGCTGGGCCGCTGGCGGTGCGGCAGGTAGGAACGGTCGCCGATCCACTGCGCCGGCGGCGCCACGAGCAGCTGGGCGAGCAGGTTCAGCGTCGAGGCGTATTTGGCGCGAAAGTGCGAGAACTTCACCCACGACTCCTCCCCGTCGGTCACGGCGTAGCCCGCCGCCTTCAGCCTCGCCAGCGCCGCCGAGTACTCGCTGCGCTCGATGATCGCGTCCGGCTGCGTCTTCAGCCGCAGCGCCCAGGTCAGGTCCTCGATGAGGTGATTGCCCACCGTGAACATCAGGCGCGCGGCGCCTCTTGCCTCGTGGTCGGTCGATGTGATGATGAGCGCCGCGGAATCCATCACCGCGCCAAAGGAGTTGATCCACGCCTCGTTGTCGTGGCTGGATCGGAAGTACACGAGGATCGGGTACGCCAGGTGGCTCTCGAGCACCATGGCCGACCACTTCCGCCACTCGTCGAACGTCTCCTTGAGGATGTCGTCCATGCCGCGCTCGGCCGCGGTCTCCAGCAGTTGCACGGCCGACGGGGGTGCGCCGGCCAGCGCGTCCAGGGCGACGACCGGCTCCTCGCGGTTGCGGAATGAGCCGTACAGCTCGAACAGCAGCGTGATGGCGAGCGCCGCCACCCCGACGCCGGTGGCGCTCTCGACGAAGATGAGCGCGCGCGCGAGGCCCTCTTCGGGGACGAAGTCGCCGTACGCGAGCGGCACCAGCGTCGTCCCCGACACGTAGAAGGAGGTCACGTAGTCTCCCAGGGGCGGCCG
>Ga0070698_100007745_pt1 | contig 11621 bp, 7 predicted proteins | sample KBSK1502metaG_FD_65477 | JGI IMG/M metagenome (GOLD analysis project Ga0070698, IMG submission 65477) | Corn, switchgrass and miscanthus rhizosphere microbial communities from Kellogg Biological Station, Michigan, USA - KBS K1-50-2 metaG | ecosystem: Host-associated > Plants > Roots >...
CGCACCTGGCACATGGTCGCATGCCGGGCAATCGCAACGCCCGTGCCGCGACAAGCGCGCGAAATCCGCCGGCTGCCAGGCGTTCCGGGCGGCACAGTCTGGCACAGCCGGCTCACTGGATGTCGTGGTCCGCCAGCCGCCGGTAGAAGGTGCGCCGCGGCATGCCGAGCGCCTCGGCTGCCTTCGAGCGGTTCCAGCCGTTCGCCTCCAGCGCGTCCAGGATGCGCCGCTTCTCGCGGGTGCGGCGATCGTCGAGGGCGCGGCCGCTGCTGGCGCGCCGCCCGCGCTGCGCCGGCCCGCTGAGCGACTCGAGATCGGGCAGATCGATGACCTTGCCCTCGGCGAGCACGACCAGCTGGGTGAGCGCGTGCTCGAGCTGGCGCACGTTGCCCGGCCAGGGCAGGTCGCGCATGGCGCGCAGCGCGCGCCGGGTGATCCCGCGCGGCGGGAGGCCGGTCCGCTCGGCCGCCGCCGCCAGGAAGTGCTCGACCAGGAGCGGGATGTCCTCGCGCCGGTCGCGCAGTGGCGGCAGCGCGATGGCGATGACGTGCAGCCGGTAGTAGAGGTCCTGGCGGAAGGCGCCGCTGGCGACCAGCTCGTCGAGGTTGCGGTGGGTGGCGGCCACCACGCGGACATCGACGCTCACATCGCGGGTGTCGCCGACCGGGCGGATGACTCCCTCCTGCAGCGCGCGCAACAGGCTCGCCTGCATGCGCAGCGGGGTGTCGGCGATCTCGTCGAGGAAGAGCGTACCGCCGTCGGCGGCCTCGAACAGGCCGCGGCGGGCGCGGTCGGCGCCGGTGAAGGCGCCGCGCACGTGACCGAACAGCTCGCTCTCGAGCAGCTGCTCCGGCAGCGCGGCGCAGTTGAGCGACACCAGCGGCCTGCCGTGCCGGCGCCCGTACTCGTGGAGAGCGCGCGCCACCAGCTCCTTGCCGGTTCCGCTCTCGCCGAAGATGAGGACCGGGACGTCGACCGCGGCGGCGCGATCGATGAGCTGGAAGACATCTTCCATGGCGGGCGAGCGGCCGACGATGCCGAAGGCGCCGCGCGCGCCGAGGAAGCGGCGGTGGACCGACTCGAGGTCGCGCCGCGCGGTCGCCAGCTCCTCGGTCCGCTGCTCGAGGAGCCCGGTGCGCTCGGCGAGCAGCGCCTCGATCTCGCCGCGCGCCGCCTCCAGCTCGTCGGCGCGGCGTGCGTTCTCGCGCAGCAGGCGGGCGCTGTCGAGCACCACTGCCACCTGGTCGCCGAACGCCATCAGCAGGCGGACATCGTCCTCCGAGATGGGGCGGGTGCTGGCGCGCGCCTCGAGGTAGAGGACGCCGGCCGGGCGGCCTCGGGCGTGAATCGGCAGACAGAGGACGCGTCCCTGGTGCAGAGCGTGCACCGATTCGGCGCGGACGAACCGCGGATCGAGGCGGGCGTCGGTCGCGGCGATCACTTCGCCGCTGGCGAACACCCGCTCCGCGATCGAGCGCGAGTACGGCAGGCGATCGGGTTCGGGCGCCGGCGCCGAGTCGGCACGCGCGAGATCGGCGAGCGCGGCGACCGGCAGGTTGCGGGCGACCGCGGTGCGCAGCGCGCCGTCGGCGGCGGCGAGGAGCAGGAAGCCGCGCTCGCAGCCAGACAGCTCGATGGCGGTGTCCATCGCCAGCTCGAGCAGGCGATCGACGTCGCGCTCGGTGGACAGCCGCCGGTAGATGTCGAGCAGCCGGAACAGCTTGTCGATCATCCGCTCCGGGCTGCTGCTCGCCACCGTGCTGCCGAGCTCGAGGGGGCGCAGTGCGCTGGCGGAGCCGGCGCGGCGCAGGTGCCGGCGGCGCGGATCGTGCCAGAACGCGATCCGGCGCCCCTCGGGCAGCGCGGCGGCGATGTCGTCGAGGATGGTGAGCGCGCGGCTCCGGTGGCGGTTGGCGGCGACCTCGTCGCCCAGGCGTTCGGCGACCCGCGCCGCGCTGCGGTGCAGGTCCCACTCCAGCTGGCGGCCGCCCTGCGCCTCGATGGCGGCGAGCGCGGGGGCGAGCTCGTCGAGGTGGCCGCGCGCCTGTTCGCGCGCGCCCGCACGCGCCTCGGCGTCGGCCGACAGCACCAGGAAGCGGGCGCGCCGCGCGGTGTCGTCGCGGGTCGCCGCGATCTCCGCGGCGAGGTCGAGCTGCGCGCGCGCCGCCGGCAGGCGGGCGGGATCGCCGTCGGCGGCATCGAGCTCGAGCTCCGCGAGGTCGAGCAGGGTTTCCGCCTCGCGCCGGCGGTCGCCGATGGCGGCGAAGCGGCCGCGCGCTTCCTCCAGCCGTGCCCGGCCGCCGTCGAGGTCGCCGGTGCGCCAGTCGGCGATGCCGGCCAGGGCGCCGGCGCCGATCTCCTGGACGACCATGCGAAGAGCGGAGGCGTCTCGGCCGGCGGCGTCGAGCTCGACGCGCGCCTGCTCGTATTCGCCGAGCTCGATGAGCAGGTGGCCGAAGTTACGGCGCGCCATCACCTCGGTGGTGGCGAGGCCGGCGGCGCGCAGGAGCGACAGCGCCGGCACGTAGTGGCCGAGCGAGCCGGCGAAGTCGCCGAACGAGTACGCCATGGCGCCCAGGTTCATCCTGAGGACCGCGACGCGGGCGGCGTCGCCGATCGTCTCGGCGGCGACGAGCGCGGCCTGGTACTGGGCGTGCGCCGCGCGATAGTCGCCGGCGGCGAAGGACAGGCGGCCGGCGAAGTTGAGCGCCGACGCCACCAGCGCCGGGTCGCCGCCGCGCGCCAGCTCCGCGAGCTCGGTGCGCGCGCCATCGTCGCTGCCGAGATGGCCGCGCGCGGTGGCGCGCATGACCTGGAGCTGGCCGCGCACGGCAGGCGCGGCGGCCCGCTCGAGCGCGCGCTCGGCGACCGCCAGCGCCTCGGCCGCCTGGCCGTGCCGGATGTGGTGGGCGGCGAGGTCGCGGGCCGCGAGCCCGCCTTCCTCGCTGTCCGGCGCCTCGTCGATGAGTGCGGCGAACAGGGCCCGCGCGCGCTCGATCTTGCCGCCGGCGTCGGAGGCGCGCGCGAGGGCGAGGCGGGCGCGGCGGCCTGTCTCGCTGCGGTCGGACAGCGTGGCGAGCGCGGCCTCGGCGCGCGCCAGGTCGCCGCACAGCTGGGCGAGCTCGCCGACCGCCAGCGCCAGCGCCGGATCCGGCCCGACCAGCTCGAGCGCGGCGCTCGCCAGCGCGAGGGCGCCGGCATGGTCGCCGGCGGCGCGCAGCCGGGCGATGGCCGGCATCACCTGCCCGGCGACCGGGCCGCGCTCGCCGGCGCGGATGAGGTGCCAGAGCGGCGCGTCGGGATCGCTGACCTCGTCGATGGCGGCGGCCGCGCGCCGGTGGAGCTCGGCGCGGCGGCCCGGCGCGAGCGCGGCGAGCAGCGCCTGCGCGGTCGACGGGCGCGCGATCCGATAGCGGCCGCCCGGCACGGCGGTGACCAGGCCGCGCCCGCCGGCGGCAGCCAGAGCAGAGGCTGCCCGGTCGGCGCCGATGTCGAGAAGGCGGCCGACCAGGGCCGGAACCGCCGGCGCGCCGAGCACCGCCAGCGCCTCGCAGGCGGCCCGCTCCTGATCGCCGGCAGCGGCCAGCTGGTGGTGCTCCCACTCGGCAAGGCGCGCTGGCATATCCAGCCCGGCCAATTTTTCGGCCACGGGGAAACCGCGCCGCGCCAGCTCGCCGATCGCGTGAACCAGGTGGAGGAGGTTGCCGCCGGTCTGGCGGTGCACCCACTCGGCGAGGCGCGGGTCGCGGCGCCCGGCCGCGCGGGCCACCAGGTCTTCCACCTCCCGTGCGCCGAGCGGCTCGAGAGCGAGGCGGGCGACTTGCCCGGTGGCGGCCGGCCCCTCGTCGGCTCGCCCGCCGGCGGCGGTGCGGGTCGCCACCACCAGGACCGGCGCCCGCACCGGCAGCGCCAGAGCCACTGCCGGCACCAGTGCGCGCGAGCCCTCGTCGGCGAAGTCGAGGTCGTCGAACAGGAGCAGGATCGGGAAGCGCCGGGCGGCGTCGCTCAGGGCGCGCGCGATGGCGAGCGCCGCCTGCCCCGGGCTGTCGGCCAGCGATCCGGCCGGCGCGCCGAGGTCGAGCTGGTCGAGGGCGGCGCCGAGCACGCCGAGCGGCCGGCCGACGGCGCGCAGATCGCCGCGCAGGACCTCGCCGCCGGCCAGCTGCACCCGCCAGGCGAGCTCGGTCAGCGCGGTGCTCTTGCCGGATCCGGCGTCGCCGGCGAGCTCGATCATCGCCGGGCCGCCCTGCCCCGCCCGGCGCCGCTCGAAGGCGCGCTCGAGCGCGGTCACCGCCGCCTGCCCGACGCCGACGAACACCGGAGCACCCGGCGGCTGCGCGCTCGCCGCGCCGGCGCTCGCTCGCCGCCGCTTGCCGCCCTTCTCGCAGAGCTCGGCGCAGCCGTCGAGCGCGATGGCGGCCTCGGCGGCGCCCGGCAGTCGCTCATCCGGCTCGCGCGCGCACAGCTGCGCGCACAGATCGACCAGCGCAGCGGGCGCCTCCCGTCGCTCGGCGCGCAGGCTGACCCGCTCGCCGCCGAGGTGCCAGTCGATGAGGCTGGCGCCGCTGCGATCTCCCGAGGGCAACCGGCCGGTCGCCAGCTCGTGGAGCGAGATGCCGAGCGCGTAGAGATCGGCCCGGCGATCGACCGCGCGGCCGCTCAGCACCTCCGGCGCCATGTAGGCCAGCGTCCCGGCCGATCGCCGCAGGGTCTCGGCGATCGCGAGGCCGAAGTCGATGAGCCGCACCACCGGCTCCTGCCCGGTCGCGATCGCGTTCTTCGGCTTGAAGTCGCCGTGCCGCAGCCCGGCCCGGTGGAGCGCCTCCAGCCCGCGCGCCGCCGACGCCAGCCAGCGGCAGACAGTGGCGAGCCGGCGACCCTCGTCGGCCGCCGCGGTCGCGAGATCGACGCCGGGCACCAGCTCGCGGGTGTAGAACAGGCCGCCGGCGGGGGACGGGGCACGACCGGGCAGCTCGAGCCCGGCCGGCAGGCGGCCGAAGTCGAACACGCGGCCGAGCAGCGGATCGCGCAGCGCGGCCAGCAGGCCGAACTCGGCCCGCAGGCTGGCCACCACCGGCCCGTCCTCCGCGCCCGGCCACAGCGCCTTGAGCGCGACCCGCGCGGCGCCGTTCCACAGGTCCTCGGCCGCGAACACGGTGCCCATCGCGCCGCCGCCCAGCGCCTCGGTCACCCGGAAGCGAAACCGCACAGGTCGAGGCTACGGCAGTGTGCCGCCCTGTGCCAAGCGCTGTGTGCCAGGGCTGTGCCTACTTGCTGGGCGGATACTTCTGCAGCTTGCGCTGGAGCGAGCGCCGGTGGATGCCGAGGCGGCGCGCGGCCTCCGAGATGTTCCCGGCGCAGTCGCTGAGGACGCGGTTGATGTGCTCCCACTCGGCGCGGGCCAGCGACGGCGCCTGGTAGTCGGGCTCGGGCGGCTCGAGAGGCGGCGCCTCGCCGCGCGCGAAGGCGGCCACGATGTCGTCGGCGTCGGCCGGCTTCGGCAGGTAATAGGTGGCGCCCAGCCGGACCGCGTCGATGGCGGTGGCGATGCTGCCGTACCCGGTCAGCACCACCACCCGGGTGGCGGGATCGATGGCGCGCAGGGCCTGCACCAGCTCGAGGCCGGAGCGGCCCGGCATCTTGAGATCGACCACCGCGAGCTCCGGCGAGTCGGCGCGGGCCAGCGCGACCGCCTCGTCGTAGTCGCCGGCGGTGCTGGCGTCGTACCCGCGATCCTCGAAGGCGCGCGCCAGACGGCGGCGGAACGCCTGGTCGTCGTCGACGATGAGGATCGAGGGTTTCGCCACCGCGCGAACTATACCGAACCGACCGGGCTGGCGCTCGGCGGCCGGGGGTCGACGTCGATCTCCGCCGGCACCACCACACGCGCGCGCGTTCCGTCGGGCGGGGTCGAGTCGATGACGAGCGAGCCGCCGAGCCGCTCGACGACCGCGCGGGTGAGGAAGAGACCCAGGCCCATGCCGCGGCCGGGCGGCTTGGTGGTGAAGAAGGGCTCGCCCACCCGCTCGAGCACCTCGGGCGGCATGCCGGGGCCGCGGTCGCGGACCTCGACCGCCAGCGCGCTGTCCTCGATGGCGGCGCTCACCACGACCGGCTGGCGCGGCGGCGAGGCGTCCTGCGCGTTGGTGACCAGGCTGCGCAGCGCCTGGGCGACCGCGCGCGGCGGCAGGCGCAGGCGGGTGGCCGCCGCGCCCGGCTCGACCTCGAGGTGAACTGGCGGCGTGTCGCGCACGCCGCTCAGCACCTCGCCGAACAGCTCGCCGAGCGAGACCGACTCGACACTCTGCTCCGCGCTCTTGCCGACCCCGCCGCCCATCTGGTCGAGGATGAGCCGGCAGCGCGCGACCTGCTCGCGGATGAGGCGGACGTCGTCGGCCGCCTGGCCGCCGCGGTCGAGCTGCCGTTCGAGCTCCTTGGCGGCCAGCGCGATGGTGCCGAGCGGCGTGGCGAGCTCGTGGGCGGCGCCGGCCGCCATGGTGGCGAGCGACGCCAGCCGCTCCTTCTGGGCCGCCTCGCTGCGCGCCTGGTTGAGCTCGCGCTCGCGCGCCCCCAGCGCCCCGGTGACCCGCCACAGGAAGTGCACGATGAAGCCGGCAGCGACCCCGAAGGCGACCCAGGTCCCCTGCTGATGGAGCGTGACGTGATCGGCCGGCGTCAGGTGGTCGAGCGGCAGCTCGCGGTAGTCGAGCAGAGGAAGCAGCCCGAAGCACAGCAGCGCGAGCGCCACCAGCATCCAGGTCCACTGCGCGTGCAGCGCCACTGCCGCGAGCGCGATGTTGACCAGGTAGAGGAACGAGAACGGGTTGAACGGACCGCCGGTGAAGTAGAGGAGCGCGGTCAAGAGGCCGATGTCGAGCGCCATGACCGCCGCCAGGTGCCACTCCTGCACCGGACCGCGCCGGCGCTGGAACCAGAGCGCGCAGGCCACGTTCGAGATGAGCTCGATGCCGACGACCGCGCCGAGCGCAACGAGCGGGACCGGGATGCGGAGAAGCCAGTAGACGCCGAGGATGGTCGCGATCTGGCCGGCGATGGAGCTCCAGCGGAGCTTCATCAGCCAGGAGAAGTTCAGCCCGTTGCGGTCGGGGATCGCGCGATCCACTCGCGAAGCCTACCAGCCCCTCGCCGGTCCACGAAGCCTCAGAAAAAGACACAGGACGCAGGGGACGGGGCACGGGGGACAGGGAATAAGCAATCAATGGCCCGTACCCCGTACCCAGTACCCTGTACCCCGCGTCCTGTCTGCGGAGGCTTGACGAGCGACATAAAACAACCGTACGGTCGGTCGGGTTATTGATGAAGGCCGGGCAAGTAACAGCACGGGGCGCTGGAGCGAGGGAGCGCGCGATCGAGGTCGGCGAGCGCCTGTTTGCGCAGCGTGGGCTGTGGGGCACCAGCGTGCGCGATCTCGCCACCGCACTCGGCGTGCCGACCGCGAGCCTGCTCCACCACTTCCCGCGCAAGGAGTCTCTCTACCGCTCCGTCCTCGAGCGCATCGCGGGCGATCTCGACCGCGTGATGGCGCGCGCCATCGCCCGTCCTGGAGACCACGCGGCGCGCCTGCGCGCACTGGTCCGCGCCTTCGCCTCCTGGTCGGCCCGCCACCCGCGCCGATCGAACCTCCTGCTGCGCGAGCTCATCGACAACCCGGCCCGCATCGGAGCCGCCGAGGTGCTTCCGCTCACGCCGGTGGTCGAACGGATGAGCGCCTTCCTGCGAGACGGAGCCCGCGCCGGCAGCTTCCGCCGGGTCGACCCGATCCTGTTCATCATCCACCTGGCCGGATCGATCGCCTACTTCGTCGCCGCGCGGCCGACCTTCGCCCGCATGATCGGCCGCCGCGATCCGGCCGGCTTCCAGCGCGCCCACGCCGCCGACCTGGTTCAGCTGGCCGAGCGCGCCTTGCTCAGGATGGAACCTTCATGAACCGCGACTGCGAGATCGCGCTCTGCGGCCGGGTCCTCGACCACATCGCCGCCGGCACCACCGACATGGCAGAGACGACCTATCGACAGCCGGCCGAGCACTACACCTCGCCGGACCGGCTGGCCCGAGAGCTCGATCGGGTTTTCGGCCGCCTGCCGCTCGCGGTCGCCCACCTCTCGGAGCTCGCCGCGCCCGGTCACTTCATCACGCGGCGCATCGGCGACACGCCCATCCTCCTCACCCGCGATCGCTCGGGTGCCCTGCGCGCTTTCCTGAACGTGTGCCGGCACCGCGGCACCCAGCTGGTGGCGGAACCGCGCGGCCGGGCCAACGGCTTCGCCTGCCCGTACCACGCCTGGTCCTACGGGCTGGACGGCGCGCTCCTCGCGGTGCCGCATGCCGTCGGCTTCCCGGGCCTCGAGACCGGCGTCACCGCCGGCCTGGTTCCGCTGCCGGCCGCCGAGGCCGCCGGCTTCGCGTGGATCTCGCTCGATCGCGACGCCTCGGTCGACCCGGTTGCCTGGCTCGGCCCGCTCGCCGCCGAGCTCGACGGCCTCGCGATCCCGGCCCAACACGTGCACGACCCGCGCTCGATCGAGCTGGCGCAGAACTGGAAGCTGGCGGCCGACGGCGCGCTCGAGACCTACCACCTGCGCTCGACCCACCGCACGACCATCTACCCTCTCTTCCACGACAACCTCGGCCTGGTCGACCTCGTCGGCCCGCACATCCGCACCGTCTTCCCCAAGCGATCGATCGCAGAGCTGGCCGGTCGCCCGGCCGACGAGTGGCAACTGCGCCCGCACGCCAACATCCTCTACTTCCTGTTCCCCAGCACCATCCTGCTCGTCGAGCCGGACCATTCGATGGTGCTTCACACCTATCCGGTCGGCACCGACAGGTGCCGCTTCGACGCCTACGCGCTGGTCCCGGAGCCGCCGAAGAGCGACAAGGCCCTCGCCTACTGGGCCGCCAACCTGGCCGTGTTCTACGGCGCGGTGGCAGAAGATTTCGCGCGCGGCGACTCGATCCAGGCCTCGCTGCGCGCGGGAGCCAACCGCGAGCTGCTGTTCGGCCGCTTCGAGCACGCCCTCGCCGCCTTCCACCGCACGCTCGACGCCGAGCTGTAGTCAGGAGTGGGAGGCGATGCGGCTTCCTGACCGGTGACGGCCGCCGCGGTGCGGGATACGATGGGCGCAATGGGCCTATTCGACAAGAAGAAAAAGGGTCGCGACGACTTCGACTCGCCCGTGGAGCAGGTCGATCTCTCCACCGCCGGCACCACCATCACGATGACGCCGGACGAGGACGACGACGAGGACGAGGCTGCCCCGGCGGCCGCCGCCAAGGCCCCGGCGACCACTGCGGCCGCCCGCACGTCGACTCCCGCCGCCGCGCCGGTGACGGCCCGGGGTCCCAATCGCCCCGTCACTTCCTACGGCATCGACGACGCGATCCAGCTGATGCGCACGCTGCCCCAGGAGAACGTCGAGCTGGTGGTGAGGGTCGTCAAGCACACCCTCGAGTCCACCAAGATCGACATCGGCGCCATCATCGACGACGCCAGCCAGAAGCAGCAGCGGATCGAGGCGCGCGTCCAGGTCCTCAAGGACGCCATCGCCGACCTCGAGAAGGAGATCCAGGTCCGCAAGAAGGAAATCGACGAGCTGGAGACCGACCACCGCGAGACCACCAAGGTCAAGGAGCGGCTCGTCCTGGCAGAGAAGCTCACCTCCGGCCGCCCGGTCGACCGCGAGTCGATGCCGACCCCCGACCCGAGCCGTGCCCCGCGCCGACCCACCGGCGAGATCCGGATACCGCGCACGAAGCCGCCGACCGCGCCGCCGCCGTCATCGCACTCGTCGCCGCTGCCGGCCCCGGTCAGCGGAGAGTCGTCCGGCCCGCTGAGCGCCTCGCCAGCGTCGCACTCGGTGGTACCGAAGAAATGACGGCCTCAGGGCCGCGTCCGCACGGCCCGGCCTGAACGGCTCCGCACCCTCCGGCGATGCTTCGCTACCACATGAGCGTTGTGACCCGCGATCAGGGGCTCAAGCGCTCGATCAAGCGGCTCACCACCGCCACCGGCGCCACCGCCGATTTCGCGGCCGACACCGCGCTCAACCCGACGCGGCCGATCAACCTCGCCATCTACGACGCTCGCAGCGAGGCGCCCGACCGGCGCTTCCTGAGTCAGGTGCCCAAGTCGGCGCACATCATCTACATCGTCGCCGGTGAGGATCTCGCGAAGCGGGTCCAGCTGTTCGAGGACATGCGGGTGACGAGCCTGTTCTGCTACGACGAGCGCTTCGACGACGACGAGTTCATCTCGAGCGCGACCAAGGCCCTGCACGGCGAGATCTTCGGGCTGCAGAAATATTTTCCGTGGGGAGTCACCACCTTCAGCATGGTGGTGAAGAACTACGAGGAGAAGGGCCGCGCGATCGAGATCATGATGCGCTACGCCCAGATGGCCGGCGTGCGCGGCCCGGTGCGCGATCGCATCCAGCTGGTCGCCGACGAGCTCATGATGAACGCGCTGTACCACGCGCCGGTCGACCCGCGCGGCCAGGAGAAGTACCGCGGCATGACCCAGAAGCAGCTCGCCCAGCTGCCGGAGGTCAATCCCATCCAGGTTCAGTACGGCTGCAGCGGGCGCTACTTCGGCATCGCCGTGCGCGACGGCGGGGGCTCCCTGCACCGCCCGCGCGCCCTCGAGTACCTGGTGCGGGCGCGCACCGGTGCCCAGATGGAGCAGAAGGCGTCGGGCGCCGGTCTCGGTCTCATCAGCGTGCTTCACTCGGTGTCCAAGCTGGTCTTCAACCTCGCGCCCGGCTACTCGACCGAGGTCATCGGCCTGTTCGACATGGACCTGTTCGCGAGGGGGAAGGTGGGCGCCCGCTCGCTTCACCTGTTCACCACCTCCGCCTCTGCCGCCTCGGGCGCCGACGCCGACGACGAGGACGATGCCGAGACGCGGGTGGAAGCGCCGCGCGCTCCCGCCGTCCGCCGCGCGGGCGCGGGCGCCTGGTTCCTCGCCGCGCTGCTCGGCGCGGCAGTCGCAGCGCTCTCCACAGCGTACTACTTCAAGCGGCTCAGGAACGCGGGAGCCCCGCGCGCGGCACAGCAGGCGGCGCAGCCCCCCACCCTCACCTTCTCGACCGAACCGAAGGACTCGGAGATCCGCGTCAACGGTCACCTGGTCGACGCTGACGTTGCGCTCGCGATCCCGCCCGAGGCGGACACGCTCGATATCACAGTCAGCCGGGACGGCTACCGGCCCTGGAGTCGCACCTTGTCGGCATCGAGCCTTGCCGGATCGGAAAGGATCTTCGTTGCACTCGAGCGAGCCAGGTAGATCTGCTGTGGTAGCCTGTTCCAGTCCATGCAGGGCTTCGATGTGGGGAGCACCATGTGATGCGGCTCGCGCGATCCGAAATTGAAGCGCCGGATCTTCGCCTCTTCGACGAGGCGGAGTCGGAGCTGGTCGCGCGCGCGCTCATCGCGCTGTCCCAGATCGCCCCCGGCGACGCGTCGATCCTCAGCCGGTTGATGTCGCAGCTGGCGGACATCAATCACATCATCTCGCAGACGCCCTCGCTCAGGACCTCAGACTCGCTGGGCGGCTCGGAGCGCGACGAGCAGAGCCTCATCCAGCACCTGACCGGACTCGACGG
>Ga0070698_100007747_pt1 | contig 11621 bp, 8 predicted proteins | sample KBSK1502metaG_FD_65477 | JGI IMG/M metagenome (GOLD analysis project Ga0070698, IMG submission 65477) | Corn, switchgrass and miscanthus rhizosphere microbial communities from Kellogg Biological Station, Michigan, USA - KBS K1-50-2 metaG | ecosystem: Host-associated > Plants > Roots >...
GGCGGTTCCCGCATCGCCGTCCCGGTCGAACGACATGTAGGACAGGCCGCCGTTCGCCGCGATGGGCGGCGGCTGCCCTGCCGTGCGCTGGAGCGGCGGCACATAGGCGGACGAAACGGGCTCCGTGAATGCCGCAACGTCGTTCTCGGCGACCTTGAGCTGGCCCATGGCACACCTCCGGTTGGTTCGACGTCAGCGTGGCACACGGAGCTTGCGTTTTCCAGATCATGAATCTTTTCCAGATCATTAATCCAAGTCATGCGAACGCTGCGGCCGGCCGCAATTCGCCCGTGGGCCGTACTGCATACGCGACCACGCGACGACCCCGAACAGCAGGATGACCAGCGGTACGATCGGAATGCCCAGCCGATTCAACACCATGCCGGCAAAAGGCATGACCCACAGCACGATGTAAAGCAGGCGCTCGCCGGGATGGAAGCCCTCGGCTGCTCCCCGTCGGAACAAGGCGACGGCGGCGGGCATGAGCAGCAGCAGCTCGTAGTTCAGCGTATAGGGCGACACGAGGAACGTCGCGCTCGCCAGCACGGCGGTGCGCGGCAGGCTCGACGGATGCCGGCGAAAGGCGATCCAGACCACCACCATGGCGAGGCCGGCACCGGCTGTCTGGACGGCACCCGCAACGCCCAGCGGCAGGCCCAGGATGTAGGCCGCATCGAACAAGGTGATCATTTGCGAGAATGTGCGATCGAGCATCTCGTTGACAACGCGCGGCGAGGCCCCGTCCTGGGCTGCCTGGAAGAAAGCGCGCCAGAGAGTCGAGCCGAACACCGCAAGGCTTGCCAGCGACAAGGCGATGGCCGTGCCGATCGCCCAAGCGAGCGCCCGCCATTGCCGGGCCGCGATCAAGGCAAGCGGCACGAGCAGCCACAGCTGCGGCTTGTAGGCCAGCAGCCCGAGCAGGATGCCGGAGAGGACCGGCGAAAGATCGAGCCAGCGCATCCCGCCATAGAACAGAGCCAGGCTGAAGAACGTGTTCTGGCCGGTCAGGGCCACCCAGACCGCGGCCGGCGAAACCAGGATGGCCAGCCAGCCGGGCCAGTCATGACGGCCCTCCAGCGCAGTCGCGAGCGCCACCGTGACCGACAGGAAAAGCGCGTAAGCCTGGCCCGCGGCAAATCCGGCCAGCGGCAGCAGCATCAGCAGCCAGATCGGCGAATAAAAGAAGGGCCTGAAATGGACCTCGCCCGGAAGGCGGTCGGCGAAGACGGCGTTCTGGAAGGCGGTGAAGGCGTCGATGTCATAGAGCAACGCGGCCTTGCCCTCGATCCAGGCGCGGGCGGCGGCCTGGAAGACGAGGAAGTCGGGGAAAAACGCGCTCACGCCCGGGCCGATCAACGGACCGTGCGAGACCAGCCGCCATACATAAACCGTGTCGTAAACGCCGACAGCGGCGCAAAACACCGCCGCGAGGACGAGGTCGTGGCGTGGCGGCCTCACCTGTTGAACCAAATCGCGTTCGGCCGCACCACGAGCTCGAGGTGCTCGCGTCGGGTCATGGCTTGGGCCGCCGCTTCAAGCCCGCCTCGAACCCATGACGTGAAGGTTCAGCGCACACAGTAGTTCTTGGAAAGGAACGTCAGGAAAAACTTGTCCTGTTCATCGGACGCTCTGACACGGTCAACTGTCGCGCAATCATACGGCAGCCACTCGCCTGGACGCCCCAGCCGATGGAACAAAATGCTTTGCCGGTCCGAACGAAAGAAGCTGTAAAAGGCCAGCGTCACCCGGTGCCAGTCGTAGGTCGGCACCACGACATCGCGGACATAATCCGGTCCAGCCGCCCACTTGAAATAGATGCGTGCGGTCGGGGCGACGAACCGCGTCGACCAAGGCACGGACTGCTTGTCGACATCGGCCACACCAGGCGCCATGTGGAGATCGACAAAGCGACCAAACAGGAAAAGGTCGACGTTGTAGGAAATGACAGCGACCGCGGCGATGGCGGCATAAAGCATCAACGGCCGTTGCGCCTGGGCGAGCCATATCGATGGCGATACGAGGGCGAGGACCAGAGCCAGCGCCAGGACATGCGGCGCGGAATGGCGGGCGTACAGCCAGGTCAGCAGGCCCGTGCTGGCGGCGGCAAACCATAAGCCGAGTGCCGCGATGATCAGGACGGCAAGTGGCGAGATGCGCAAACCGAGGCGGGCCGACTGGGTGCCGGGGGCAAGCAACAGCAGCCACAGCATGGCGAGTGCGGGGAACACCACGAGGGTTGCCAGCATCCACCTCGGATCGATGTAGTCGTAGCGGTTGACGGCGAGGGCGGCGAGGACGGTCGGATTGGTCGCCGGCAGCCACCGGCTGGTCGCGAGGTACGCCGCAAGCAGCAACACCGACATCACCGCAGCGGCGACCAGGCTGCGTCGCGGCACCGGCCGGCCGAAGGCCACGAGTGCGACGCCGACCGCGAGATAGAGCAGGCTCATCATTGCAATCGCGGGATGGGTGAGGCCGAGCATGACGCCGAGCAGCGCCGTGGCGATCGTGGCCTGCCGCGCGGTGCGCGCCGGTCGGTCACCAGCGCCAGCCAGATCATCCAGATACCGATGCCGGCGATCTGCTCGGTCGGGAAGTAGATCAGCGCCAGCACGATCGCGAGATAAAGCCGCGAGAACACACGCTGCGCCTCGATCGCGCGCAGCATCAGCCACAGCACGAGTGGCATCGCGAAATAGAGCACGTGAGCAAGCGCCATGTAGGCGCTCGAAGATAGTCCGAACGCCCAGTGCACGACCCGGACCGGGCCGTAGGTCAGCAGTATCGAGACCGCGCGATCTGCAAACTGGCTGAAATACAGATCCCAGCTGTTACCCAGCCAGCCCGCTGACAGGAAGATGGCGCCGTCGTTCACCAACAAGCAGCTGGTCCAGGTGCCGAGCACCGCGGCGAGCAGGAAGGCCGCCAGCAGCGCCCAGTCGGTCCGCTCGAGGGGAGATCGCATCGAGTGTGATTCTAACCGAAGCGGCGTTGAGATGTCGCCTTGGCTTAATCCACAGCGCTGCCTTTCGGTGGTTCCTCGCGTCGATCGTCGATCGCCGCAGAGCGGTCTTCCGAGGCGTCAGAGCCGAGGCGCCGTCGGGCTCAAATCCGAGGTCGCGGACCATTCAACGGGCACCGAGGCCGGTTGGCTGTCGAGCCAATGACGGGCCGCTTGACGTTCGCGGAATATCTTCAGTGGCCGGTCTGCGACGGCCAACGCCTCGAATAGCCGCGCGTGCAGATATGTCTCGTCCGAGCCGGCGACGATGGCGACCGGGCCCATGGGCGTGACGTTCCTATAGGCACGTATGCGGTTTCCCAACGCCATCATGTCAAGCGGACTCAATTCAGGCGAGCACCGACTCATATCGAAAATCTTTCGATAGGAAAGTGTCGCCGCTCTTGCCACTCCATCGAGATAGTCTTCAATGTCGTGCGCTCGCAGCACACCTTCAGCGGTGGCTACGACCATGCATGCGGCGTGATCGATTCCCCACGTTACCGGCATTTCATCCCCTCCCCGCCGGATAGGTCGCCGTGCGCGCGGGCCGATCACCAGCCGCACAGGCGTCTATCAGGATCCAAAAGAGCGAGCATGGGCGCCCCGCCCAAGAGAGCAATATGCGTCCTCCATGAGGCTGCAAAGCGCTGGCTGCCCGGTCACAACTATGTCACAGCGGGTCCCGCGCGGGCCGCGTTCGTACGCCGGGATCGTCAGACGCCGCTTACCCTTAAAGCCTTGAGAGCAAAAGATTATTCGCAACCCCTTCAAACGCGGGGGTCGCCTCGACGCGCCGTCGCGGCAGCCAGCACGATTTCCGCACACTTCTCACCGATCATGATGGTGGGCGCGTTGGTGTTTCCGCTGGTCAGCGTCGGCATGATGGAGGCGTCGGCGACGCGCAGGCCTTGGATACCGTGCACCCGCAGCTCGCAATCGACCACGGCCAAGGGATCCGCCCCCATCTTGCAGGTGCCGACCGGGTGGTAGGTGGTTTCGGCGTTTTTTCTCACCCAATCGAGCAACTCGTCGTCCTTCTGTAGATGGGCTCCCGGCGCGATCTCCTCTCCCGTGACCTCGCGGAGCGGTGACGTCGCCATCAGTTCCCGCCCTTTGCGGATGGCGGCCAGCACGCCGGCACGATCGTGATCGGTCGACAGAAAATTGAAGCGGATCGCCGGCGGCTCGGCGGGATCCGGAGACTTGATGTGAATCGAGCCTGTGCTTTCGGAGCGCAGCACGTTCACGTTCATGGTGATGCCCTTCTTCTTCGAGACGCGCCTCTGGTGGCCGATCATCTCGTACAGGAAGGGCGCGATCGAGACCGTGGCGTCGGGCGTCTCGAGCCCCACGCGCGTGCGGAAGTAGAGCCGGATCGGCACGGATGTCGAGGCGAGGAAGCCTTCGCGAAACAGCGCATACTTCGCCGCCTCACGCGCCAGCCGCCAGCCGCGGGCGTTGTCGTTGAAGGTGAGCCCCTTCTCCGTGATGGCGAACTTCACGCGCGGCGAGTAGTGGTCGCGCAGGTTCTCGCCGACGCCCGGCAGCTCGTGCAGCGGCGCGATGCCGCGCGAGCGCAGAAGGTCCGCCTGGCCGATGCCGGAAAGCTCGAGCAGCTTCGGGGAATTGATCGAGCCGCCCGAGACGATGACTTCGCGCGCCGCCCGCGCCGCCCGCTTCACGCCGCCCAGGGAATAGCGAACGCCGACGCATCGCTTGCCGTCCAGAATCAACGCCTCGGCCATCGCACCCTGCTCGATCGCAAGGTTCGGTCGCGCGCGAGCCGGGTCGAGATAGCAATAGGCCGTGCTCTGGCGGCGGCCCCTGGCGATCGTCACCTGCGACATGCCGATGCCTTCCTGCGTCTCGCCGTTCTGATCGGGATTGAAGGGCAGGCCGATGCGTTCGGCAGCCGCGATCATCTTCTCCAGCAGCGGCACCTTGTGGCGCGGCGTGCGGGTGACGCGCAGCACGCCGTCGCGGCCGCGAAACTCGTCCGAGCCGCCGTCGAAACGTTCCATCCGCTTGAAGATCGGCAGCACGTCCTGCCAGCTCCAGCCGCGATTGCCGAGCTGGGCCCAGTGATCGTAGTCCTGCGCCTGGCCGCGGATATAGACCATGCCGTTGATCGAGCTCGAGCCACCCAGCATCTTGCCGCGCGGAACGTCGATGCGCCGGCCGCCCGAGCCCTCGTCCGGTTCCGACGCGTAGCACCAGTTGACGGCCGGATCGTCGATCATCCTGGCGACGCCAACCGGCACACGCGACCAGAAAAAGCCCGAGCCCTGGGTCCCCGCCTCGAGCAGCAGCACCCGGTAGGCGCCGCTTTGGGTCAGCCGGCTGGCAACCACCGCCCCGGCCGATCCTGCGCCGACGACGATGTAGTCATAGGCGGAGTCGCCAAGCATTTCGTTCGCATTCCTTTTCCAGGACGGCGAAGGCCAGACCTCGCCGATGGCGAACAAGACCAGCGCCCACGCTTGCTGGCAAGGGATGACGCGTGGTGTCCTCTCTAGGCGTTTCGCTGCTGGGAACCAGATCTCGCAGCGCCGACGATGAAGTGAGCGAACACGGGCGGCGCGCAGCCATCAACCGAGGACCGGTATGTCCGGAATTGCCCGATAACCGGACTCTAGACGGACATCACAAAGCGACGCGAATGACCCAACGCGGACATCGTCGAGGTTGCCCAAGCCGTTACGTCAGTGGCAGGCGCAAGCTCATGAGGTCAGTTCCCACGATGATGTGGCTGGTAACCCCACCTTCTTCTGGTGCTTTCTTAGAGTCAGCTTCCGAGCGAGGTCCGCCCGGAACCTTGTGTGGCTCAGGGGAAATTCTCCACGATCATTTCCCAGACGTCGTGACCATTGCCGTGGAGCATCATTCCAGCGCTGCAAAGCGCCGAATCCGCACCTCCCAGGGCGTCCTTGGCAGACCAATCGCAAGACAATCCATCGTTTGTCGATTGGGTCAGGGTTAAGCTGCCAACTCAGCCTGGACCACGGCGGAGCTTCGCTCTGGCCCCAGTCAAGTTGAATTGAGTAGAGTGAGGTGACTCCGGGGACCTGCCCTCATGGACGAACACGCGATCTCGTTTGGCCCGTACCGGCTCCTTGCAGCGCAGCGGCTCCTGCTCGAGCGCGACAAGCCGGTGCGGCTCGGCGGCCGCGCTTTTGACATCCTGGCGGCTCTGGTCGAGCGCGCCGGCGAGCTGGTTGGCAAAGAGGAACTGATCGCGCGGGCCTGGCCTAAAACGTACGTCGAAGAATCGAATCTCAAGATTCAGGTGAGCGCCTTGCGCCGTGCCCTCGGCGACGGCCAGGGCGGGAACCGCTACGTCATCACCGTCCCGGGACGGGGTTACAATTTCGTCGCCCCGGTACGCCGTGAGGAGCCATCGCAGGCCGCGCCGCCGCCGACGGTCGCGCCGACAGTGACGCACAATCTGCCATTCGCGGTCACTCGTATGATCGGCCGCGAGGAAGCGGTGGCGGCGCTCGTCGCGCGACTTTCGCGCCAGCGCCTGGTGACGATCGTCGGGCCCGGAGGTATCGGCAAGACCACGGTCGCCCTCGCCGTCGCCGAGCGCATGATCGCCAGCTACGAACAGGGCGTCTGGCTTGTCGACCTGGCGCCGCTCGGCGACCCCCGCCTGGTGCCGAGCGCCGTTGCGACCGTGCTCGGCCTGGAAATGCGCACTAAAGATCCGCTTGCCGCCCTTGTCGCTGCCCTTAGAGACGACCGGATGCTGCTGCTGCTCGACACTTGCGAGCATGTCATTGAGGCGGTGACCAGCCTGACGGGGGCGCTTCTCGGCGGAGCGCCGGGCGTCAGCATCCTGGCGACCAGCCGGGAGCCGCTCGGGGTAGCGGGTGAACGCGAGTACCACCTCGGACCGCTCGGCAGCCCGCAGGCGTCGTCCAGGCTGACGGCCGCCGAGGCAATTGCTTTTCCCGCCGTGCAGCTGTTTGTCGAACGTGTAACCGCGATCATCGAAGACTTTGCGCTGACTGACGCGAATGCCCCGGCGGTCGTTCAGATTTGCCGCAGGCTTGACGGCTTGCCGCTGGCGATCGAGTTCGCCGCCCCTCGCGTCGAGGTGCTGGGAATCGAAGGCCTGGTCGCCCGCCTGGACGACAGCTTGCAGCTGGGGGCGCGGCGCCGCACGGCGATGCCGCGCCACCGGACGATGCGGGCCGTCCTCGATTGGAGTCACGGTCTGCTGAGCGGTGACGAGCAACTGTTCTTCCGGGCTCTCGGCATATTCGCTGGCGGCTTTACGGTCGAGGCCGCCGCCGCCGTGACCAGGGATGCAGCAAAGACGCGCATTGATGCGATCGACCGCCTGGGCGATCTGGTGGCCAAATCGTTGGTCGTCGCGGATGTAAGCGGTGCCGAATCGCGGTTCCGGCTGCTCGACACCACCCGCGCCTACGCGATCGAGAAGCTTGACGTGAGCGGCGAGCGCGAACGACTGGCGCGCCGTCACGCCGAGTGCTACCGCGATCTTTTCGAGCGCGCCGAACGGGAAGCGCCGGCGCGACCGACGGCCGAATGGCTCGCCGATTACGCCCGGGAAATCGACAATTTGCGCGCCGCGCTCGACTGGGCCTTTTCGCCGGGAGGCGATGCGGCGATCGGCGTGGCGCTGACAGTCGCCGCGATCCCCTTGTGGATGTTCCTGTCCCTGCCGGAGGAATGTCGCGGTCGCGTCGAGCGGGCGCTTGCGACCCTTGGGTCCACGGCTCCCCACGACCCACGCCACGAGATGAAGCTTCAAGCGGCGCTCGGCCAGTCGCTTCAATGGACCAAGGTTACCATTCCTGAGGTTGGCCAAGCTTATGCGCAGGCCCTCAAGACTGCCGAGAGGCTCGATGATGTCGAATACCAGTTACTGGCGCTCATCGGCCTGTGGTTCTTCCACACCACCATCGGCCAGCACCGCCGCGCCCTTGCGCTAGCGCAAAAGTTCAGTGCCTTGTCGACAAGGCGCAATGATCCGAGCGATTGCCTGAACGGCGAATGCATGATCGGCGTGTCGCACCATCTCGTGGGCGATCAAACGAAAGCGAGGCGTCACATCGAGCGCGCGCTGGCCGATAATATTCCTCCCGTCCGGCAGTCGTATGTGGGCCGATTTCTGGTCGACACACGGTTGATGGGACGTGTGTCCCTTGCGCGAATTCAGTGGCTCCAAGGGTTTCCGGACATGGCGATGCGGACCGCCGAAATTAGCACCGATGACGCAGAGGCGAGCAGTCGCGCAGTCTCATTGTGCTACGTTTTGGCCGTGGCGGCGTGCCCGATTGCGCTGTGGAACGGCGACCTGGTTGTGGCCGAACACTACATCGAAAAGCTGCTCGACCATTCGGTAAGACATACCCTGCCGTTCTGGCGAGCCGTGGGCCATAGACATCAGGGGGTGCTCTTCATCAAACGCGACGATCTCGACGGCGGCTTGCGGCTACTGGATGCCGGCGGAGCCAATACCATCTTTCGTTCCTCCCTCTTTTTTCTCGGCGAGATGGCAGTGGCGTTGGGCCGCGCTGGCAAGATCGCAGACGCACTCGCCGCCGTCGCAGAGGCGATCGACCGTTCCGAGAGCACCAAGGAGCGGTGGATCATGGCCGAGTTGCTGCGCATCCAGGGCGAGCTTTTCCTGTTGCAGAGCACTCCGGGCGGCGCGGAAACGGCGGGAGACCTCTTCAGGCAGGCGCTCGATGGCGCGTGTCGGCAAGGGGCATTGTCTTGGGAGTTGCGCGCTGCGATGAGCCTCGCCCGCCTGCTACGTCATCGGCGCCGCCCGGCCGACGCCATCGCCTGCCTCCAGCCGATCTACGACCGCTTTACGGAGGGTTTCGGCACTGCCGATCTGATCGCGGCCAAACAGCTTCTGGATGAGCTGAGCGACGCCGGTCGTCGGTAGGTCTGCTGTTGGCACTTCTGCGACATGGCAAGGAACGCGAACGAAGGCCGCTTTTAGCCCGGGAGCGGACACCCTTGCGCTGGTCCGAGTAGAGCCCGTTTTATGGGTTCACGGCCTAATGGAGAACGGGCGGAGGGCCCTCCCTTGACGCAGAAGAGCAACAGCATCGACCAGATCGCCGCCTGGGCGGGAGCGCTCGAGGCCGGCCAGGTGCCGCCGGCCGCGTTCGCGCTCGCCAAGAAGGCTTTCCTCGATACGCTCGCGGTGTCGCTGTCGGGCTCGCAGCTCGACTCGGCGCGCATCGTGACCGCACTGGCGAGGGAGCTCGGCCAGGGTAGCGGCCCTTGCTCGGTGATCGGCCACGGCTGCAAGGCGGACGTGCTCGCCGCGGCGCTCGCCAACGGCACGGCCGCCCATGCCGAGCTGTTCGACGACAACAACGAGCCGATGATGTCGCATCCCAGCGCGTTGCTGGTGTCGGCGCTGCTGCCGCTGGCGCAATCGCGCGGCCTGGGCGGCGCCGAGGTGCTGCTGGCCTACGTCGCAGGCTTCGAGGTCAATGTCGTGCTGGGACGCCAGCTCAATCCGCGCCTGTACCAGGCGGGCTGGCACGTGACGCGCACCCTGGGAGTCCTCGGCGTCACCGCGGCGTGCTGCCGGCTGCTGAAGCTCGGGCCGCAGCCCTTCGGCGCGGCGCTGGGCATCGCCGCCTCGATGGCGAGCGGCTTGCGCCAGAACTTCGGCACCATGACCATGGCGCTGCATGCCGGTCTGAGCGCGCGCGACGCCGTCCATGCCGCGCTGCTGGCGGAGAAGGGCTTCCTGTCGGACGGCGAGGCGCTCGATGGCAAGTACGGCTTCTTCAACCTGTTCGCCGGTGCGCAACCCCAATGGCCGTCGGGGGCGCTGCCGCTGGGGCGACCGTTCGAGCTCGTCCAGTCGGGCATCATCTTCAAGCCCTATCCCTCGGGCGCGCCGACCCATGCGGCGGTCCATGCCGCGCTCGCCCTGCATGCCAGGCTGGGTGGCCGCCTGCACGACGTGGCGGGCATCGTCTGCCGGGTCCATCCGTGGACCTTCATGACGCTGCGCGAAGGCGTGCCGGCCGATACCTTGCGGGCGCGGGTCAGCATGCGCTACTGCGTGGCGGCGGCGCTGCGCTTCGGCGACCTGGGCAGCCCCCAGTTCACCGACCAGGCGCTCGCCGACCCGCTGGTGCAGAAATTCATGACCTTGATCGAGATCCGGCAGGCCGACGACCTCCCCGACAACGGCCTGTTTCCGGCCGCGGTCGAGGTGCGGCTGGCCGACGGCCACAGCGAGGGCGTGCGCTGCGACATCCCGCCGGGCGCGCCGGCGATGCCGATGTCGGAGGCCGCGGCCGACCGCAAGTACCGAAGCTGCGCCGCCGTCGTGCTCGACGGATCGGCGATCGAGCGCACACGCGCCATGATTCTGGGTATCGACCGCCTCGCCGATGTCGGCGAGCTCTGCGTCGCGCTCGAGGGGGGAGACCGGCCATGATCCCGTCACGACGAGTTCTGACACGGCGACATGCCCTGGCGGGCGCCCTGCTGGTCTTGCCCGCGGCGGCGCGGGCGGGCGAGTGGCCGGAGCGCACGGTTCGCATGATCATCCCGTTCGTGGCCGGCGCCGGCGCCGACATCGTCGGGCGCACCTACGCCGAGGAGCTTGCCAAGGCGCTCGGCCAACCGGTCGTGGTCGACAACAAGGGCGGCGCGGGCGGCCTCATGGGAACCGCGGAGGGCGCGCGCGCCCCGGCCGACGGCTACACCCTGCTGCTGACCTCGCAGGGCACGACGGTGTTCAACCTCGGTCTCTACAAGGCGCCGGGCTACGATCCGCTCAAGGACCTCGCGCCGGTCACCGCGAGCGGCACGCTCGCCAACGTGCTGGTCGTCTCGCCTGCCAATCCGGCTACAACCGTCGCCGAGCTGGTGGCGCAGGCGCGCGCCAAGCCGGGCGAGCTGACCTACGGCTCGAGCGGCATCGGCAGCAGCATCCACATGTCGGGCGTGATCCTCGAGCAGCGCACCGGCGTTCGCTTGCAGCACGTGCCCTACCGCGGCGCGCCGCCCGCCGTCCTCGCGGTGGTCAATGGCGAGGTGACGATGGGCTTCTTCAACACGCCGACGGTGCTGGGCCAGATCAAGGCCGGCAAACTCAAGGCGCTCGCCGTCACCAGCAAGGAGCGCTCGGCCATCCTGCCCGACGTGCCGACCATGATCGAGGCCGGCGTGCCCGACTTCGTGGTCGCCACGTGGCTGGGCTACGCCGTGCCGGCCAACACGCCGAACGCGATCGTCTCGCGGCTCAATGCCGAGATCAACCGCATCAGCCAGGACACGCAGGTCAAGGACAAGCTGCTGGTTCAGGGATTCGAGATGCTGCCGCCAGGCTCGCCCGAAGCCGCCCGCAAGCTGATCGAGGATGACCAGGCGCTCTGGCTGCCGATCATCAGGGAATCCGGTGCCAAGGCCGAATAGGACGATGTCATCGCGCGGGGATTGCCCTGCGCGCGACGACAGACTACAGCGGGATGATTCTTGTTCGAATCATCTCGTCGTCCCGACCGAAGCGAAGCGAAGTGGAGGGACCTTGTCTCAACGACTAGCCGCAAATCGTGGTGAGAAGGTCCCTCCGCTACGCGCTTCGCGCTCCGGTCGGGAC
>Ga0070698_100007748_pt1 | contig 11619 bp, 13 predicted proteins | sample KBSK1502metaG_FD_65477 | JGI IMG/M metagenome (GOLD analysis project Ga0070698, IMG submission 65477) | Corn, switchgrass and miscanthus rhizosphere microbial communities from Kellogg Biological Station, Michigan, USA - KBS K1-50-2 metaG | ecosystem: Host-associated > Plants > Roots >...
TTCGCCAGCGCGCGCGCGACGGCCACTTTCTGCTGCTCGCCGCCGGAGAGCCGGCTGACTCGCGAGCGGGCGCGGTTGGCGAGGCCCACCAGGTCGAGTAGGTGCCTGGCCCGCTGGGTGCGTTCCTCCAGCTCGACTCCGGCGAGGGTCAGTGGCAGCGCCACGTTCTCCTCGGCCGTCATCGACGGAATGAGATTGAAGGTCTGGAAGATGGTGCTCACCCGCTGCAGCCGGTAGTCCGCGAGATCGGCCTCGGACAGGTTGTCGACCTGCGCGCCGGCGGCGTACACGTGCCCGGCGGTGGGCTTGTCGAGGCCGCCCATGAGCGAGAGGAGCGTGCTCTTGCCGCACCCGGAGGGGCCCACGATCGACACGAACTCGCAGGGACCGACCTGCAGCGAGATCTCCTTCAGCGCGGTGACGTGCATCTCGTCGCCGCGGCCGAACTCGCGCGACACGGAGTCGAGCCTCAGCCCGACCGCCTGGCCGAGAAGGTCCTTGAACTCGTCCGGCGGCGGGGCCTCAGTGACCGGCAGCAGCACCGCCGGCGCGACCTGCGGATCGTGCCCATTGGCGTCCTGGGGCGGCGCCGGGGCGGCGTCGGGGGCCGCGTCGGGGCCCGCTTCGGGGGCCGCTTCGGGGGCGGCCACGGCCGTGGCCGCGGCGGCTAGCGCCGCGAGATCGTCCAGCGTTCCGGCCGGCTCCGTCGCCACCCGCGACTTCGGGGTCTTCGGCCGAACTGCGCGCTTGCGCTGGCGACGCTTGCCACCAGAAGGACCATCCGCGCGATCGTCTAAAGCGGTCGCCACCCCACGCAGAGTCTAAGTGTTCACTTAATGGCCGGCGCTTCCTAAGCTCGCGGTTTGGTGACCTGGTCTGAAAGCCATTCGAGGTATCTGGGCAAGCCGTCGTCGATGGCCACCTGCAGGATCTCGGGGAGCTCGTAGGAGTGGTTCTTGCGAACGTACTCCTGGACCGCCTGCGCGCGCGATTCGATGGTCTTCACCAGCAGCAGCGATTCGTGCTCACGCTTGAGCTGGCCGTCCCAGTAATAGAAGGAATGGACCATCGGGATCACGGTGCAGCAGCCGGCGAGGTGCTCCACCACCAGGCCCTCCCCCAGGCGCTCGGCGTCGTTGCGGCCGCCGGTCGTCACCAGGATCATCACCGGCTTGTCAGCTGAAGTCACACGCTAATTCTCGCGTGTGCCGCGGGGTCGGTCCAGCCAGACGGTCCCCGCGAGCAGGGCGATGGCGCCGAGCAAGAGACCGCCGAGCACGTCCGATTCCCAGTGCACGTCGAGGTACAGGCGATCGAAAGCGAGCAGGACGATAACGAACGTCGCGACCGGTATCGCGAGCGTGCGCGCGAGCGGCCATGGCGCGAGACGCTGCACGACGAAGGCAATGAGGCCATACGCCACCACCGCCCGCACCATGTGCCCGCTCGGATAGCTGTTGGCGAGCGGTCCGGAGCTCGACACCAGCTCGGTGATGCTGGGACCGTCGGCATGGGCGATCGTTCGTGGTGGTCCCAGGTGCTGAAGCGTCGCCTTGTAGAAAAGTTCGAGTAGCTGCGCGGCGATGAACACGACCACGACCCACGCATCGGAGCCGTATCCACCGCGGAGGAGAAACACGAACAGGCCAATCATCAGGAGAGTCGTCACCTCGAGGCCGCCCAGCTCCGCGATGCCCTGGAACAGCGGGTGCAGCGGTTCAATCCAAAGGCTCGACATTCCCTGCAGCACCTGCTTGTCCAGCGCATCGAGCAGTCCGCCCGCGACGGCCATCGTCAACGCGATAAACGCAACCGCCAGCCCGGCAGCCGTGACGAGCCTGCCGCGAAGAGCCGTCAACGCTGGCAGCGGCGGCAGAAGACGGTCGAGCGGCCGGCGATCCGCACGATCGACAGCGGACGGCCGCAGGTGAAACACGGTTCACCCGCACGGCCGTATACGAGCAGTGATTCCTGCTGGTTGCCGGTCTCGCCCCACGCGTCACGATATGTGTCCACCGAGCTGCCGCGATTGCGGATCGCGGTCTCGAGAGAATCGCGCAGCGACTCGTGCAGGCGTCCAACCGATTTGCGGCTGAGGCTGCCGGCAGCGCGATCCGGACGCAGCCGGGCGCGATGCAGCGATTCGTCGGCGTAGATATTGCCGATTCCGGCGACGGTGGCCTGGTCGAGCAGAACTGCCTTCAGAGGTGCGCGCCGGCCGCGGATTCGCTTGAAGAGGTCGTCGGCGTCGAACGTCGGATCGATGGGCTCCGGTCCCAGCTTCGGCAGCGTGCCTGAGATGAGCAGCTCGTCCTCCGTGCCGAGCAGCAGGCGTCCGAACCGGCGCGGATCGCGATAGCGAAGCTGGCGGCCATCGTCCAGGTCGAAGATGGCATGCGTGTGGTTGGGGACCTCGGTCGCGGCATCGACCAGGCGCAGCTGCCCGCTCATGCCCAGGTGGACAACGAGCAGGCGGCCCGCACCGAGCGCGATGAGGATGAACTTTCCCCGGCGCCCGACACCTTCGATGCGCAGGCCGGTGATCGAGTCGATGAACCTCTCCGGCTCGGGATGCCGGACGATGGTTGGAAACCGCAGCTCGCAGTGCACGATCGTGCGGCCGACCAGGTGCGGCCGCAGGTCGGCGACGATTGTCTCGACCTCTGGCAATTCGGGCATGACCTAGACGCGCACCACTGCGAGCTTCTTCATGTCCGCCCAGTTGGGACCGACCTTCGCTTCCACCTCGATCCCCGTCTCGAGCTCGTAGGCGCCGGTCATGATGCGCGGCACCGTCTCGGCAAACCGATCGACCTCGCTCTCCGGGACTTCGAACAGCAGCTCGTCGTGCACCTGCAGCAGCATCCGGCCCTCGATGTGGTCGGCCTCGATCTCGCGCTGAAGCCGCACCATCGCGATCTTGATGATGTCCGCCGCCAGCGATTGCATCGGGAAGTTGATCGCCATGCGCTCGGCGGCGCTGCGCAGCTGGAAGTTGGGCGACCGAAGGTCCGGGATGGCGCGACGCCTGCCAGTGGCGCTGACGACGAAACCCTCTTCGCGCGCCTTGCGCCGCACATCATCGAGGTACTCGCGCAGCCGCGAGTACGTCGACCAGTACTGGCCGAGGAACTCGCGTGCGACATCGCCGGTGATGCCCAGCTGCTGCGACAGCCCGTACTCGCCCTGCCCATAGATGGACCCGAAGTTGGCGACCTTGGCGAGGCGGCGCTGGTTGGGATCCACAGAGTCGATCGGGATCCGGAAGACCGCGGCCGCGGTAGCGGTGTGGATGTCCTGGCCCGCTTTGAAAGCCTCCATGAGCATGGGGTCTCCGCTGAGGTGCGCGGCGATTCGCAGCTCGATCTGCGAGTAGTCGGCCGACACCATAACGTGGCCGGGGCGGCTCGCCTTGAACGCACGCCGGATCCGCTGGCCCAGCTCGGTCCGTATCGGGATGTTCATGAGGTTGGGATTGGAGGACGAGAGCCGCCCGGTGGCGGTGCTGGCCTGGCCGAAGGAGGTGTGCACCCGGCCGGTCAGCGGATCGACCAGCTGCGGCAGCGCATCGACGTATGTGGACTTCAGCTTCGAGAGCTGGCGGTGGTCGAGGATGAGGCCCACGATCGGATGCTTCTCGCGCAGGGACTCCAGCGTGTCCGCGTCGGTCGAGTAGCCGGTCTTCGTACGCCTGCCGACCGGCAGCCGCAGGTCTTCGAACAGGACCTTGGCCAGCTGCTGCGGCGCGTTGAGGTTGAACTTCTGGCCCGCCACCTCCTCGACCTCTGACTCGATGGCCGCCATCTGGGCGCCGAGCTCTTCCTGCATCTGTTTCAAGTAGGGCACGTCGATCGCGACGCCCTCAGACTCCATGTCCGCAAGCACGCCCGCGAGCGGCAGCTCGATCTCATGGAAGAGGTAATCGACGCCGAGGTTGCGCATCTCTGCCTCCAGCCGCGGCCTCAGGTTGAGGATCGCCTCCGCGCGACGCGCGGCGAAGTCAGCGGCCTCGTCGAGAGGCACGTCGGCGGGCTTGCGAGCGGCACGCCCAGTGCCCAGCAGCTGCTCGGTGCTGGCCAGCGTGACGTCGAGGAACTCGCGCGCGAGGTCCTCCAGGCGTGGGTCGCGCGAACCCGCTCCGAGCAGATACGCGGCGAGGAACGTGCTGAACGCCCACTCACGCTTTCCTCCGCCTAGGGCACGCAGCGCGAGCTCGGTCTCCTTGGCGTCGTGGCCGCTGATGGGCTTGCCTTCCGTGAGCGCGCTCGCGACCGCATCCATCGCGTCGGGGCGCGCCACGTAAAAAGTGTCGCGGCCGGTGGCCACGCCCACGCCGCATGTCCGCGCGCCGCGGCCCACCGTCTCCGTGAACGTGAAGACGCCGACGTCAGACGCGTCCGAGAGGAGGCTCGCGGCCTCCGCCGCATCGTCGACGATCCTCAGCCCGGTCGGGCGGGGCGCCGGCTCGAACGTCAGGGTCGGCTGCACCGGCACCTGGTCCGGAGGCGGGAAGCGGCTCAGCAGCTGGCGGAACTCGAAGCGGTCGAAAACCGTGCGCACCTTCTCGTAGTCGTATCGCGTCCAGCGCGAACGTTCGAGGTCGAGGTCCACCGGGACGTCGCGCACGATCGTGACCATCCGCTTGCCGAGACGGATCTTGTCCGCGTGCTCGGCGAGCGATTTCTTCAGCCTGCCCTCAGGCAGCTCGTCGATGCGCTCGAGGATCGCCTCGACCGACCCGAAGTCCTGCACCAGCTTGGCGGCGGTTTTGTCGCCGACGCCCGGCACGCCGGGGATGTTGTCGGAGGTGTCCCCGCGCAGCGCCTTGAAGTCGATCAGCTGCGGTGGCTCGAACCCGTATCGCTGGCGGACCTGGTCCGGTCCATAGACGAACGTGTCCGTGATGCCGCGCCGTGGCACCAGCGCCTCCACTGATTCCGTCACGAGCTGCAGGCAGTCGAGGTCGCCCGAGACGATGGTCACTGAATGTCCGCGCTCCTCGGCGATTCGCGCCAGGGTGCCGATGACGTCGTCCGCCTCGAAGCCGGCCAGGCTGTAGATGGGAATCGAGAAGGACTCCAGGACCTCGCGCACCTTCTCGATCTGCGGCCGCAGGTCGTCCGGCATCGCGCGGCGCCCGGCCTTGTATTCCTCGTACTCCTTGGAGCGGAACGTGGGCGCGGCGACGTCGAAGGCGGCCGCGGCGAACTCCGGGCGCGAGGCCAGGACGATGGCGAGCATGGAGGTGAAGCCGTACACGGCGTTCGTGACCTGCCCGTCGGAAGTGCTCATCGGCGGCAGGGCGAAAAATGCCCGGTAGATGAGGCTGTGGGCGTCGATCAAAACGATGCGCCCGCGCTTCCCCTTCGCCACGTCTGGATTCTACGGAGGCCAGGCGGGGCACCCGATCTCAAACGGGGGTGACATCGAATCCCCAGAGGTAGAATGTGGCCGAGGATGAAAAACCTCATCGAGGTCTCGGTCGACAGCATCAGGATCCACATGCCGACCGCGCAGCACCTGGTGATCTTGAAGGAGAAGGAGGCGGACCGATACCTCCCGATCTGGATCGGATCGTTCGAGGCGCAGGCCATCGCCACCAAGATCTCCGGCAATCCCCTCGGTCGCCCCCTCACACACGACCTGATGGCCACCGCGTTCGGCGACCTCGGCGTGAGCGTGAAGCGAATCGTGGTCACGCGCCTTGCCGACCAGGTCTTCTACGCGCGCCTCTACGTGAAGCAAAACGGGCGCGACCTGGACTTCGACGCGCGACCTTCCGACGCGATCGCGCTGGCGGTTCGCATGGAATGCCCGATCTTCGTGGCCACGGAGGTCATGGAGGCTGCGGGCATCATTCCGGAAGCCGATGAGTCGGCGGACGACAAGGACAAGGCGGAAACGCCCATCGATGACGAGCGCCTCGCCGTCTTCCGCGACTTCGTCAACAGCCTTGACCTGCCGGAGCTCCCCGACGAGCCCAAGGCCAAGGACGAACCCGGCGGTCGCCCGGGCCGGGGCTAACGCCCCTGCCTCTAAGCGGCGATCTCGATTTCGCCCTCCGCATCGTCGTCACCCTCATCCTCGCGATCGCGATCGGGTCCGAGCGTGAGTGGCACGGTCACCCCGCCGGCATCCGCACCATGGCCCTGGTGGGCGTGGGCGCGTGCCTGTTCACGGCGGTCGGCCTGGAGACGGTCTTCGGCAATCGCACCGACCCGACGCGCATCGCGGCGCAAATAGTCACGGGCGTCGGGTTCCTTGGGGCAGGCGCCATCCTGCGGCACGGCACCGGCGTGAGAGGCCTCACCACGGCCGCCTCGATCTGGGTGGTCGCGGCGATAGGGATGCTCGTCGGTTTCGGATACGTCACGATCGGCGTCTTCACGACGGCGCTGGTGCTGATCACGCTCGTGGCGATCAGGCCGCTGGAGCGCCGCATCTTCCACCATCGAGAGGGCAGGCACACCGAAGAGGACCACTTCAGTTGACCGCGGCTCGGGTCGCCATCGTCACCGACTCCACCGCCGACCTTCCGCCGGCGCTCGCGGCCGCGCGTTCGATCACCGTGGTCCCGCTGACCCTTCATTTCGAAGGCAGGTCGCTGCTCGACGGAGTCGACATCACCCCATCCGAGTTCTATCGCAAGCTCCCGTCCGCGACCACACACCCCACCACATCGCAGCCTTCTCCCGGCCGCTTCGCGGAGGTGTACTCGGCGCTGCTGGACACCCATGACGCCGTGGTGTCGGTCCACATCTCGGAGAAGTTGAGCGGCACCGTCGCCTCAGCGCGGCAGGCGGCGGACATGACCGACGCCGGCCGCGTCCACGTCATCGACTCCGAGGTCGTCTCGATGTCGTTGGGCCTGGTCACGCTGGTCGCATCTGCGCTGGCGGCGCAGGACCTCGATGCGGCCGCCATCGAAGCCAGGGTGCTGGCGATGAGGCCGCAGATCCAGACCTACTTCTCGGTCGCGACGCTCGAGTTTCTGCGTCGCGGCGGGCGCATCGGGCGCGCCAGCGCGCTGCTCGGCTCCGTTCTGCAGGTCAAGCCGGTGCTGTGCATCCGCGACGGGTTGGTGACGCCGCTGGAACGCGTGCGGACATTCGATCGAGCGCTCAACCGCGTCGTCGAGCTGACCCGCGCGGTCGATACCGGGAAAGGCGTCTGCCTGATCGTCGGGCACGCGGACGCGCAGGCCGATGCGGAGCGGGTTGGCCGGGAGCTCGAGCCGATCGCCGACACGCTGATGATCCAGCCGTTGGGCCCGGTGGTCGGGGCGCACGCGGGACCAGGCGTCGTCGGTGTCGGCTGCTATCCGGCGGAGCTCTTCCCGCTCGGCATCAAGCCGTCCGCGCCGGCGGCCGCCACCGCACCTCGGAAGGGCTGACCAGCTTCTCGAGCTTGCCCTCGACGGCGAGCGCCTGCAGGTGCGCCAGCCCTTCCTGGAGCATGAGCCTCTTCTCGTAGAGGTTGTCGCGTTCCCCCCACAGCTGCACTGCGACGTGCCACGCGCTCATCTCTTCGGTGACGATCTCGAGGATCTGATCGAGGCGGCGGCGGTGATGCGCGACCAGTTCGGCGACACGAGTCCTGGCGTCGTTGAACGGGCGCCCGTGCGCCGGCAGGATCTTCCGCGGTCGATACAACGCCAGGCGCTCCAACCCTTCGAGGTACTCATGCAGGGGATCTGGCGTGCTCTGGGGATGAAGCCCGATGTTCGGCGACAGCTCGGGCAGCATGTGGTCGCCGGCGAACAGCAGCCCCTCTTCCCTCTCGTAGAGGCAGATGTGGCCGGGCGAGTGCCCGGGCGTCCATTCCGCGCGCAGGTCCCGGCGACCCATCCGCAGCCTCTCGGCGCCGTCCAGCTGCACCGCCGCCTCGGCCGGCTTGACGACCGCGCTGAGAGCCCGCTGCGAGTTGCTGAGCACCTCGGCCTCATCGGCGGGCACGCCGTTGACCAGCAGATATTTGTGCACCTCATGGACCAGGTGCTCGAGCTCCACGTAGCGCGGGTTGACCAGCGGGACCTCGAGACGATGGAGGTACAGGTCTGCCCCGCCGTCGCCGGCGAGCGTGCCGGCGGCGCCGTAGTGATCCGGGTGGATGTGGGTCACTATGAGCCTGCGAATCCGTTTCGCGCCGACCTGCTGCACGGCGGCCCGGATGGCGTCGACGGACTCCTTGGAGTTCATTCCGCAGTCGAGGAGGTCCACCTCGTCGCCGTCGGCAAACAGGAACACGTTGACCAGCCCATCCTCGAATGGGATCGGCAGGCGGAGCTCGAACACTCCGTCGGCGACTTCGCTCAAAGCGATCTCAACCACGTCCCTGGCATTCTCTAAGATGGGCGTATCGGCTGCTGCGTTTGCTCAGGAGGAGCGCATGTCTGAAGTCCAGCTTTCACCCGATCAGATCGTCGAGGCCCTGCCCAAGTACCTCATCCCAGAGAAGGCGGGCAGCACCAAGGCCACCATCGCGTTCGACCTCAGCGGCGAGCACGCCGGCAAGTGGTGGGTGAAGATCGCCGACGGCGCGGCCGAGTCCGGAAAGGGTGAACCGCCCGAGACGCCGAACCTCACGCTTCAGGCGGACGGCAACGACTGGGTGAAGATCATGACCGGCGCGATGGACGGCACCTCCGCGTTCATGCAGGGGAAGCTGAAGATCAAAGGCGACATGGGCCTCGCGATCAAGATGCAGACCCTGTTCAAGCGCCCCTAAGCCGAGTCTTACCTCTCCCCGCGGCGGAAGCTCAATAGATGAACTTCCACGTGCTCAGCCGCGAGGCCATCTCCCCGTCCAGGTCGAGCAGCCCGCGGCCCGAGCGGATGTCAAGGATCACGATGTGGTGGGCCGTCATCGCGATTCGCCGGCCGTCCGACAGCATCGCAGCCTCGGTGGAGTTCCCCCACGAGATCGGCTGAAGGCTGAGGTTCCCGGTGAGGTTGGCCTGCACCCAGGACGCCAGGCTGGTCGAATCCCCCCGCTCGTAGGTCGAGATGATCATGAAGGCGAACAGGCCGGCATTGGGCGCGCAGCTCGGGCGCACCGACGGGCCCGAAGCGGCTGCGCACTGGACGTCGGTGACGTCGAAGGTGAGGTCGAGGCCGGGCGGGCTGGCGCTGGACTGCGAACGCTCGGTGTACTTCCACGTCCCTGGGTAGCAGAAGCCCCAGCCGGCCTGGGAGTCTTCGAAACCGTGGTCACCGGACGTGCAGTGGAGATCAGACCCGATCTGAGCTACGCTAGGCACGGGGTGAGCGTTCGTGCCTGGCTGGCACGCGACGACCGCGAGCGCCAGGAGCGCAGCGGCCGGTACCCGCATGGTCGATCTCACAGGCGCCTAATTGTGAGCGACCGGGTAGGCAGAACGACCCCTGCGTTGTGCAAGACGAATCCGAACGTAGCCTGGTGCGGTAAATCAGATGGAAGGGGGATTTTCTGATGGCGATTCGCAAGCGTCCCGACAGCGCACCTGAACATCTGCTCGAGGCCAACCGGCTCCAGCTCGAGCGGCTGGCCGCCGCTTGCGGTGAGGAAGCCGGCCTGCACCGGCCACTTGCCGATGTGGTGGGCGGAGTGATCACGTCGATTCCCGAAGACACGGACCTGGCGCAAGCGCTCTCCGACCGCCAGACGACCGACCTCCTGGTCCATCTCCTCGATGAGAACCGGGAGCAGGTCGAGCGGGCCCTGGAGCGGGTTCGCGAAGGCGCGTATGGGATCTGCGAAGGCTGTGGCCATCGCATCCCCGCGGCCAGGCTCAAGTTCCAGCCGGCTGCAACTCGCTGCGTCGAGTGCCAGTCGCACTGGGACCGGCTGAACGGGAGAACGGCCTAGCCAGCACCCCCACCCCGGACCCTCCCCGCGAGCGGGGAGGGCGTCCGGCCCTACTGCTTTCCCGCGCCCAGGCTTGTCGGTTCCCGGCTGCGCAAGAGGCTGAACGCGAGGATCGCCAGGCCGGCGACGACCATGCCGCCCCCGATCCAGAACCAATGGATGTCCCCGGTCATGAAGCTGCCCGGGATGTAGCCCAGCCCCTGGCCCGCGAACACCGCGCCCACGAGGATGACCAGCACCCCGACCACTGCGGCCCCAGCTCTCACGGCTGCTAGGTACCCGTGCGGGTTACCTCAGACCCCGCCGTACACGATCGACTTCTGCTCCGTGTACTGGTAGAAGGCCTCAACACCGTGCTCCTTGCCGAAGCCCGACTGCTTGGTGCCGCCAAACGGAAGCTCGTCATGTGCGATCTGCAGGGCGTTGACCCACGTGTACCCGGCTTCGAGCTCGTCGACGGCGCGCCGCGCGGCGGGCATGCTCGCGGTCCATATCGATGACCCCAGCCCGAACGGCGAGTCGTTCGCCAGCCTCAGGCCTTCGTCGAGGTCCTTGATCTTGCGTACCGGCAGGGCCGGGCCGAAGACCTCCTCCGTCCACATGCGGGCCCCGTCGGGAACGTCCTCGAGGATGGTCGGCTCGATGAACCAACCCTTGTCGTAGTCGCCACCCTTCGGGCGGGAGCCGCCGAAGACGACCCTGGCTCCACGGTCGACGGCGTCCTTGACCTGGGCCTCGACCTCGGCGCGCTGCGTCTCGGTGTGCATCGGCCCCATGCGGCTGTCCTTGTCCAGGCCGTTGCCCGGCTTGAGCTTCGAAGCGCGCGCGACCAGCTTCTCCATCAGCGCGTCGTAGGCGCCCTCCTGTACGTAGAGGCGCTTGACGGCCAGGCACGCCTGCCCGCAGTTGAAGAACCGGCCCACAGAGATCGCCCGTGCGGCGGCCTCGAGGTCGGCGTCGTCGAGCACGATGCAGGGGTCGCTGCCCCCCAGCTCCAACGTGATCTTCTTCAAGCCCTCTGCGGCTCGCGCCATCACCTTCTTGCCGGTCGGCGTCGAACCCGTGAGCGCGATCTTCCGAATCAGCGGGTGGTCGACGATCGCCTCGCCCGTGGCGGCGCCGAGCACCACGTTGACCACGCCCTCGGGCAGGCCGCCCTCGATCAGGGCTTCGATGCATGCAAGGGTCGCCAGCGGCGTGGTGCTTGCCGGCTTCAGGACGACCGTGTTGCCGGCGGCGATCGACGGCGCCACCTTGTTCGCGGCCAGCGTGAGCGGGAAGTTCCAGGGCACGATCGCGCCCGTGACGCCGATCGGCCTGCGCACGACCAGGCCATAGGTCGTGGTGTCAGGCAAAGACACGTGCTCGCCGTGGATCTTGTCGGCGAGGTCGGCGAACCACGCGATGTTCTCGCCGAATCGCTGCGCCTCGAGCCTCGATTCGAGCAGAGTCTTGCCCTGCTCCCGAGTCAGGATCGGCGCGATCTCCTCGACCTTGCCGAGCATGTGCCTGGCCGCCTTGTGCAGGATCTCCGCGCGCTTGGCGGGCGCGAGCTTCGACCAGGTCGCAAATGCCTTCGCCGCGGCCCTGGCGGCCTTGTCCACATCAGCCGCGCCGCCCGCGGGAACCTCGTCCACCACCTCGCCGGTCGCGGGGTTGCGGACCTCATACGTCTTGCCGGAAGCAGCCTTGGTCCGCTCGCTTTCGATGATCATCGTTGCCATAGCTACTTATTATCGAGGCGTCCGAGTTACGAGGAGGGTGAGCGCATGT
>Ga0070698_100007749_pt1 | contig 11618 bp, 7 predicted proteins | sample KBSK1502metaG_FD_65477 | JGI IMG/M metagenome (GOLD analysis project Ga0070698, IMG submission 65477) | Corn, switchgrass and miscanthus rhizosphere microbial communities from Kellogg Biological Station, Michigan, USA - KBS K1-50-2 metaG | ecosystem: Host-associated > Plants > Roots >...
AGTCTTCGCGTTGTATGACCCGGTCGCTACATCGGCGGCAGTTAGCACAACAAATATCAGGATATAGGGAACAAAATATTGAACCCAGTATTGATAGCGGGAGATCCTGCCCTGAAAAGAGAACAGAAACTCGACAAGAGATGGTGGGGCGTAGCCTGGCCCAGTTGCGGCAACTTGAGTGGTACTCATGGTTTGCTCCTACTTTGCGTTCCCATGAGGCATGATCGACCGTTTTGACCAAAAAGATGTGAATGGTTTCACACAACCAAAAATTTCACCCATCATGAGTAGGCGCCACCCTGCGACGTGGGGCCGATCACATCGAGGGAAACGAATCCGGCGCCCTGTGTAACGCCCGCGATATTTTAGCGAGATGGGGTCCGCGAGGTCAGGTCAATCCGTACGTCCCGCGCCTACAGCCTGCCGCCGCCAACAAGCAAGACGGCGAATTACGCCAACTCCCTGACGATCATGTCGTACGCCGGCATGGTCAGAAATTCGGGGAAAGTCGGAGCCTCGATCAACTCGCGGAACAATGTGGCAGCATCCTCGTACCGGCCACGTCCTTCCGTCGTTTCGAGCAGTTTCGCGAGTTCCTCGTCGAGGATCTCGCGGCACAGCGCCGCATCGACGACGCGGCCGTCGTCGAGCTTGGCGCCGTGGCGGATCCATTGCCAGATCTGCGCGCGGCTGATCTCTGCCGTGGCCGCGTCCTCCATCAGATTGTAGAGCGGCACGCAGCCGATGCCGCGCAGCCAGGCTTCGATATAACCGATTCCGACATTGATGTTCTGCCTCAGCCCGGCCTCGGTAATTGTGCCCTTGGGGACCGCGAGAAGATCCGATGCGGCGACGTGCACGTCCTGGCGCTTGCGGGCGATCTGGTTCGGCTGCGGCATGTCGCGGTCGAAGATGTCTTTGGCGATCGTGACAAGCCCGGGATGCGCAACCCAGGTACCATCGTGACCGTCGCCCGCTTCGCGCTGCTTGTCGGCGCGGACCTTCTCCATCGCAATTTCGTTGGCCGCCGGATCATCCCGGATCGGGATCTGCGCTGCCATGCCGCCCATCGCATGGACCTCGCGGCGATGGCAGGTCTTAATCAGCAGCAGACTGTAGCTGCGCAGGAAGTGGGCGGTCATGGTTACCTGCCCGCGGTCCGGCATGACGCAGTTCGGGTCTTCGGCAAATTTCTTGATGAAGCTGTAGATGTAATCCCAGCGGCCGCAATTGAGCCCAGCCGAATGGTCACGCAGCTCGTAGAGGATCTCATCCATTTCGAAGGCGGACATGATCGTTTCGATCAGCACGGTTGCGCGGATCGTCCCCTTGGGCAGCCCGAGCTTCGCCTGGGCATGCAGGAAGACGTCATTCCATAGCCGCGCTTCGAGGTGGCTCTCGATCTTTGGCAGGTAGAAATAAGGGCCGCTGTTGCGCCCCACCAATTCCTTGGCGTTGTGGAAAAAGAATAGCGCAAAGTCGAACAGTGCTCCCGACATCGGTTCGCCATCGACGACGACATACTTTTCCGGGAGGTGCCAGCCGCGCGGGCGCACGAACAGGACCGCCGTCTTATCGTTCAGCGAATAATGCCGTCCGGACTCGGGGTCGTCGAAGGTGATCGTTCGGCGCACCGCGTCGCTGAGGTTCATCTGACCTTCGATCAAATTGTCCCAGGTCGGTGTGTTGGCGTCCTCGAAATCGGCCATAAAGACATTGGCGCCACAATTGAGGGCATTGATCACCATCTTGCGGTCGGTCGGACCGGTGATCTCGATGCGGCGATCGTGGATGTCGCGCGGGAGCGGCGCGACCCGCCAGTCGGCCTCACGAATTGCGCTGGTCTCGGGCAGAAAATCGGGCTTCCACCCGGCATCGAGGCGCTCTTGCAGTTCGGCCCGGCGGTCTAGAAGCCGGCGCCGCTCCGCGCCGAATTTGCGCTCGAGTTCGACCGCGAAGGCAACCGCTTCCGGGGTCAGCACCTTTTCGTAGCCGGGTTTCATCGTCCCGCGAATAACGACGCCGTGGGGCAGATTGGTGGTTTCGGTCATGCAGACATCTCCTGCTCAACGCATCTGCTGGCGGCGGCCGGAAGAGCCGCCGACACCCAAAACCGCCTTCAAAGCGCTCCCTGCGCTAGATCCTTCGATCTATTTTTTTCTTCGCCCGTGCAGCATGCATGCAAATTTCTTCGCGAGATCCGCCCGTGCGGTCATGATGCAGTGCAACATTCCTAGGTGCAAGAAGTTCATTTGGAGTGAATCAACCGATGCATACCGAGCTGATTTCGATCGAGACCGATACTTTGCCACTCGACGGCGCCTTTCATCGCCCGGATGGGGAAGCGACGGCCGGAGCGGTGTTGCTGTTTCACGGCAACACGATGAATTTTTATGTCGGCGCGCCGCGGTTTCTGCCGCCGGTACTAACGAGGCACGGTTTTGCCTGCCTCGCCTTCAACCGCCGCGGTCACGATATCCTGAGCATACGGAACAGCCGTGCCGCCGAGGGCGCCGCCTTCCAGCTCACCTGCGAGGGGATCGCCGACAACCGCTATGCCGCCGATTGGCTTGCCGAGCGGGGTTTTCCGACCCCGGTCGTGATCGGCCACAGCAATGGCGGAATGCTCGCGGTGAAACACGTTTCCGACCATCTGCAAACGCCCGCGATGGTGCTCCTTTCGGCCCATGGCGGCGGCCGCGACGGGTTGCGGCGGACCAGCCGCGCCGGGCTGCTCGCGGGGGAACGTCTCGAGGAAATCACCGCCCAGGCCCGCGCGCTTGTGGCGGCGGGCCGCGGTCGGGAACTGATGCAGGTGCCGGGCTGGTGGTATGTCATCACCGCCGAGAGCTTTCTCGACCGCATGACCGAGATGCCGGATGTGCTCGAACTCGCATCGACGATCCGGTGCCCGACGCTTTTCATCCGCGGCGATCAGGAAGACCCCGATACCTATCCTGCCGAAATCTTCCGAGAGCGCGCCGGCGGTCCTTGCGATGTCGAGATCGTGCCGAACTGCGACCATTTCTATGTCGGCCGCGAGGCGGCGATCTGCGACCTCGTTTCGGGCTGGCTCGCGCGAACGCTAAAGACCCGTCAGGGCTCCCTCGAATGATCGCGCGCTGCTCTGCCTCCGTGGGGAAAACGCAACGCCACGCGAGCCACCGTCGTGCTCCAGCACCGAAGAAGCCGCCTTGTGAATCTTATGAACGGGTCTGTCCGTCGGCAACCCGCCGGTGCGGCTTGCTCCGCCGCCGCACGGGCCGGCCCATCGCAAAAAAGGCCAAGTTTCGGGGTACGATCGCGTCAGCTGCATCTGTGTTTTATCGTATTTCGACGGGACGGAGCGATGGGTCTCTTTCTGGTTTTCTTTTGGTGCGCGGCTATCGCGCCAGCGGTTCTTCGATATAGTTCCCGGTTCGGCGTATTTAATTCCCGGTTAGGCCCGAATAAATTCCGGTTTCCGCCGCGACGGGAATTGGCCGGCAAGGGCTTGATTTACCTCGCTGTTTTCGCGACCAAAACGGCACTTATGGGGAACAATCGAAAAAATTCCCGGCTCCACGGGAATAACCAGGAATTTCGCCCCCGGCGAAACGGGCGGTGGCACAGCCTGCAGTGGCAGCCGATCATCGCACCCGACCAAACCGAGGGCGAGCTACCGATATCGCTCCGCCACCATCACACCCAGTCCGCTACTGTACTATCTGAACGCGCCAGAGCACTAGCGTCGGAAAGATCAGGCGGCGGGTTTTCGATTGGCTGCGAGCCGGGCATCGACGAGCGTGACTGTCTGATCGACGACGGGGTTCCGCATGCCAAATTGCGCCCCTGTCGCTTGGACGAGCCGGTCGGTCCGTTCGATATTGGGGGCACCGGCAAAGAGCGCGCGGGCTGCGGACGACGGACGTACCAAATCCAGCGCCGCGGCGGCGTATTTCTCGAACGGCACCAAATCGTTCGGGGAGGCTCCCATCCTCTCGCTGAGCCCGCACACCCAGTTGTAGACGGAGCGCGAGGTTTCGACGTCGCTATGCACGGCTTCCTTGATCGTGACGGCAGCGTCGCTGCGAACGCAGCGGTAATTGCCGGTCAGCAGCATCGCCCATTTGGCGAGCGGAACGAAAATCGAGTCGTGGACCTTCAACTTGACCGGCAGCTGAATAGGTCCGTCACCCGGATCGTAGCGCGCCGCTTCGATATCTGCCTCCATTTGACGCAGCATCGCGGTGTGAGCCTCGGAATCAAAGCGGGCCACCTTGAAGTTGGTCGGCAAGGTGACCTGCAGCACGTTGATCTTCTCGTCTGGCGGACGGATGGCCTGCGGGTCTGGGCTGCACAATGTCACCAGCCCCGGCTCGAAATTGTCCCAGACGCTCGCATCGGTGTAGCAGGATTTCAGCGTGTCGGCCGCTAGGCCGGGGATGCGCTTCAGATAAGGTAGTGGAGGCATGTTCATGATCGACATGCAAGGGCGTTTGGACTTGGCCACGGCATCCAGCAATTCCCGAACGCCCGGAGAGCGGTATTGCGGTTCCTGCATCGCCAACGCCACAAGATCGTAGTCGGACGGGCTGACCGTGCCGGGACCGGCTGCGGACAAGCTGCCCGGCAGTTTCCGCGAGTCGAGCTCGATCGGGTCCTTCCTGCCCCTGATCGGCAAGCGCACCCGGGCGCCGTCCTTGTTGAACGCCTCCACTTCAGCCGGGAGGCACACCATCGTTATCTTGTGGCCGCCAAACAGCAGTTTGGTTGCTAGGAGAGAGCCGTAGGAAGCTCCCATTATCAGCACGTTGTAGGTGGTCATCTGAGCTTTCCTCCCGAAAGCGATTTATCCTATCGGCGGACGATGCCGAACCGCAGCCGCTGTGGTCAAGTCTCGTCCGCCAAGATCGCCGCCAGCCCGGCACGGAAATTCGGGTAGCGCAAGGTCACCCCAAGCTCGGTCTTGATCAGCGCGTTCGAGACCCGCTTGTTGTCCCCGTAGAAGCTGCGCGCCATTGGAGACAGGCCCGCGGAATCGAGCGGCACCAGAGGCGGCGGGGGCATTCCCAGCAATGCAGCTGCGTGCGCGACAACGGCCTCGGGTGGCGAGGGATCGTCATCGCAGATATTGTAGATGGCTCCGGGCCGCGGTCGTTGGATCGACGCGATAAGCACCTCAGCCAAATCCTCGACATGAATACGCGAGAAGACCTGGCCAGGCTTGTCGATCCGCTTCGCTCTGCCGGTACGCAGCGCCTCGAAGGCGCTGCGGCCAGGGCCGTAGATGCCGGCGAGCCGGAAGATGTGGATCGGCATGCTGCGGCTGCGCCAGAGATCTAACCAGCCGCGTTCGGCGGCGACCCGGCGTTGGCCGCGTTCGCCAGTCGGCAAAAGTGGGGCGGTCTCGTCGACCCAAGCGCCGCCGCGGTCGCCGTAAACACCGGTTGTGGAAAGATAACCGACCCAAGAAAGGCCAGACATCACCGCGATGTCATCGCCGTGCGTCGCCAGCACCGGGTCGCCGGTAGCGTCCGGAGGGACCGACAACAGGAGCTGGGTAACGCCGTTGATAACCTCGCGAGACAACGGGTGGTCGCGATCGAAGGTCTGTGCGGGAAACCCCGCTTCGCGGAGGGCCTCTACCCTCTGTGGGGTGCGGCAAGTGCCGCCGACAGCCCAGCCCTCGGCGGCTAGCCGGCGACCGAGCGCCAGCGCGGTGTATCCGAGGCCGAAGCAGAAGAGATATGGGGCCGTCATGACGGGTTACCGGCGGGCGCCGGGCCGATCTTGGCCGCGAGGGCGGGATCGGCCTCGAGAGTCTCGGCGATGCGCTTTTGCTTGAACCGGGTCCATGCCCAAAAGCCGCAGGAGACGATCGCACCGACGGCCAGCGGCAGACGCAGCCCAAAGCGCTCGCTGAGCGAACCCATCAGCACCGCGCCGACCGCTGGGCCAGCGCGAAAAATCATGCCGTAGAGGGCCATGATCCGACCGCGCATCCGAACGTCGACGGCAGCCTGGATCAGGGTCTGAGCGCCGACTCCGGTGATCGTCATCGCGGCTCCGGCGAGGAAGACGCAGGGCAGGGCAACGAGGAAATCATCGGTCAGTGTGAAGGCGAGGATCGCCAACGAGATCATCAAGGTGTTGCCGAGAACGAGTCCGGTCAAACCGGCGATCGCCGGGCGCAAAAGCATCCAGGTAGCACCGCAAATAGCGCCGAGCCCGACTGTCGAGGTCAACATCGCCAGACCCTCTGGCCCTCGCCCGAAGACCCTGTCGGCAAAGCCGGGAAACAGCTCGACAAAGCCGCGAGTGCCGATCGTCGTGATCGTGAACAGTAGCAGCATCGGCGCGATGCCCGGATGGCGGCTGGCATAACCGTACGCCTCGACTGAGGCTTTGAGGACGCCCTGGGTCGCGGCGACCGGCAAGGCCGGAATGCCGCGCAGATTCGTCATCGCCAGAAGGAACGCGATGTATGTCGCAGCATTGACTGTGAAAGCGGCGCCAACGCTGATCTTGGCGATGACGATCCCAGCCACCGCCGGTCCGAGAAAGCGCGCCAGGTTAAAGATAATCGCATTGATGGCCAGCGCGGAGGGCAGCGCTGGCCGATCGACGAGGGTCGGGATCAGCGCGAGCCGCGAGGGTTGGGCGACGGCGTTGAAAACTCCGAGGAGCAACGTCAGCCCGAACAGGAGCTCAATCGTAATCGTTTCGCTGTAGACGAGGACGGCGAGCAAGCTCGCTTCGATGCTGCCGGCGATCTGCGTCATCCGAATGATGCCCACCCGGTCTCGGCGATCGGCGAGAGCGCCAGCGATCGGGCTCAAGAAGACGACCGGAAAGAATTCCGCCATCGAGATAATGCCGAGCCAAGTGCCGGAATGGGTCAAGCTCCAGGCGAGCCAGCCGACTGCTACGCGCTGCATCCACACGCCGATCAACGACACGGCATTTCCGCTGGCGTAGATGCGGTAGTTCCGGTGGGTGAGGGCCAGCACGACACTGCCTAGCCAGCCGGAAGACAGATGATCGTGGAAGAGGCGCAAGAAATGGGAGCTCTGTTGCGTCAGATTGAATATTGCTGCGATCGTACTTCCCCGCGCAATGCCGCGGCAATCCCGCGCCACGGTTGTTTCTTGCGGGCGAGGTGCTCGATCAAACGGGACAGGGCCTGGGCATCGCCGGCGACGCCGCGCGAGCCAACGTTGCTGCGGGCGCCCCGAACGATGTCGACCTGCTGATGGACCGGGCACGCAAGCGGCCTCATCGGCGGGATATTTCGACAAGGCCCTCGACGATCTCGATTATGTCTTGAAGGCGAATCCCGACCGTGTGGACGCGCTGATTTACCGTGCCTCGGCAAACCGTGCTCTCGACCACCTCGATCCTGCACCAGCCGATATTGAAAAGGCGCTCGCTCACGCGCCCAGCTCGGCTCCGGCGTTGCTGGAGCGCGGCAACATCCGCCGGGTGAAGGGCGATGTCGTGGGGGCATGCCACGTCTGGGGCGCGGCGGCCAGTTGGCCCCCGGCGCCAAGTTGACTTGGCTGCTAAAGCAAACATCGGGCACTTTGAGGCAAACAAGAGTACCGGGCCGGCGATGTCCCATCGCCCCTGAGCGCCAAAAGTCCGCACCGCCCTGGTCGGCGAGGGCTCTTCATCTATCGCTAAACATCTATCGCTAATTTTAGAGGGTGGTGAAACTCGATCCTTCGCTTAATCAGCGTTTTCGCGCCAGCCGGCATCTCTCGTTTGTCGGCTTTGGACTGCTCGTCATCATTCTTGTTACTGCCGGCGTTGCAGTCTGGGACCGGCGAGAAGAGGCCATCGCCCGTTCCCGGCAAGACATCATCAATCTCGGTATTGTCCTCGCCGAGCAGACGGCTCGTTCGATGCAGGCGGTCGACCTCGTCCTCCAAGAAACAGCGGCGATGGTCCTCGCCGCGGGCGTCGACAGCCCCGAGCAATTCCAGCGCTTGATGGGTACGGAAGAGGTCCATCGCTTTCTCGTCGACCGCCTAAAGGTACTGCCGCAGGCCGATGCCGTTGGCTTCGTTAACGCCGACGGCAAGCTGATCAATAGTTCAAGATTTTGGCCGGTCTCCGATCTCGATGTTTCTGACCGCGAGTATTACAAATACTTGCAACAAAATGATCGTCCCGGCATCTACATCAGCGCTCCCGCGATCAGTCGATTCACCGGTGCCAGAATATTTTTTCTCACCCGGCGTATTGACGGACCGAAAGGTTTCCTCGGCTTGGCGCTTAGCACAATCGACGTTCGTTATATCGAGGAGTTTTACCGGGCGATCACCATGCAGGAGGGGGGATCGGTCGGCGTGTTCCGCCGCGACGGGATGATGCTGGCCCGCTACCCGTCCGCTGGAAGCAAGATGGGCGAGAAGTTGGCACCGCAGTCGCCATTCTATGTGCGCGTCGAGCAGGGAGGCGGCACATACCGCTCGCCAGGATATGTGGACGGGATCGCGCGCGTCGTCTCGGTCCATCCGCTCCACGACTTTCCGCTTGTGGTTACCGTGTCGATGTCTGAAGACGCCGTGCTCGCCAACTGGCGTCGTCAGTCGATCTTCATCGCCCTCGGAACATTCTGCACGGTGATCGGGTTCGCCTTACTCTTCCGCGTCCTGGTGGTGCACTCCCGCTCGCTGGAGCGATCCGAGGCCACCCTTCGGGAGAGTGAAGCGCGGTGTCGCGATTTCGCTCTGACCTCGTCGGATTGGTTTTGGGAGACCGATGAGCAGCATCGGTTCAGCTATCTGTCCGACCATATTCGTGCCTTTGGCCAAGACCCTAAGACCCGCGTCGGTCGAAGGCGCGTCGATCTCGCGGGGGATATCGCTGCCGAGCCGGCCAAATGGCAGGAGCATTTTGCGGTTCTGGACCAGCACGAACCCTTCCGAGACTTTGTCTACACACGAAAAATCGGGAGGGAGCCCGAACGTATCATATCGGTCAGCGGCAATCCGTTCTTTGATGAAGCCGGCCGGTTCCTCGGATATCGAGGGACAGCGCGTGACATTACTGAAAAGGTGTGCGCGGAGCGTGCCCTACATGAGGCAAAAGCCGAAGCCGAGGCGGCCAATTTGGCCAAATCACAGTTCCTCGCCAACATGAGCCACGAGCTGCGAACGCCGCTCAATGCGATCCTCGGCTTCTCGGAGGTGCTTGAGAACGGGATTGCAGGCGCGCTTCAGGCGCGGCAGACCGAATATGTCGGTCTCATCCGGCAAAGCGGCGAACATTTGCTGCACGTGATCAACGAAATCCTCGATCTGGCGCGCATTGATGCAGGAAAATTGGAACTCCACGAAGAGGTCATCGATCCGCGCCGCTTGATCGATAGCTGCATCGCCCTCGTCATGGATCGTGCCAACGCCGGCTCGCTGGGTTTGTCAGTCGAAATCGAAAAGGAGGTGCCTCGCCTTCTTGCCGATCGGACGCGTCTGACGGAAATTCTTCTTAACCTGTTGACAAACGCTATCAAATTCACCGAGTTCGGTGGCTCGGTGACGGTTTCGGTACAGTGCACTCCCGACGGGGGGGTCCGGTTTCGCGTGCGGGATACCGGGACCGGGATGACGGTCTCCGAGATCGAGATCGCATTGGAGCCTTTTGGCCAGGTGGATGCGGGACTAGCCCGTCGGCATGAGGGTACCGGCCTCGGGCTTCCTCTGGCGCGAAAGCTGGCCGAGCTGCATGGTGGTTCGCTCACGATCGAGAGCGAGAAGGGGCGCGGGACCACAGTCACCGTAACATTGCCACCGACTAGAATGGTTCCGGTAACACCCACCCCGACCCAATCGATTTCCGTGACAGCCGGGTCGGCTAAACCGGTTCCGCATCCGATCCCCGCTTGATTGGATCCACCCTGGGTCACGCTGGGCCCGCGCCGGCAATTTTGTTGCAGATTCAACCCTGGGATCGCTAAAAAGGCCGGGTATCTGCTGCAATGCGGCATGAGCAAAGCATTCATCGCAAAACCTCGTCCGAAGATAAATGATCCGCACCGGACACCAACGAAACCATCCGGACCGACGTCGCGTTCTCACTGCTGGTCTTGCAGTACTCGGTGGCGGCATCGGCCTGATGACGCCGCCGGGGTCTCGCGCGGCCCAAGCTATGCCGCTGCGGAAGCTGGCCGCGGAAAAGGGGCTGGTTTACGGGACGACGATTTCGGCGGCGCAGATCAGCACAGATCACGAGTTTGTCGATCTTGTTCTGCAACAAGTCGGGCTCGTCGTCGCCGAGAACGACATGAAGTGGCAGGATATGAACCGCGGCCGGCCCGGTAAGGATGATTACGGCGCCGCGGATACCGTCGCCGCCTTCGGGATCGAGAATGATCTTGCCCTGCGCGGCCATAATCTCCTCTGGTATTACCGCACCCCGACGTGGTTCTTCGATTTGGCCACTCGCCGGGACCAGGAGCGCGCGGTCGTCGAGCATATTCAGCGACTAGCCGGCCGCTATCGAGGCATGGTCCACAGCTGGGATGTCGTAAACGAGCCGATAGAGCCCAAGGATGGCCGTCCCGATGGTCTGCGCACCGCTGTCTTTGTCGAAACGCTCGGCCCAGAGTACCTCGATCTCGCCTACCGTGTCGCGCGAGAAACCGATCCGACCGCGCGCCTCGTTGTCAACGAATACGACGTCGAACTCGACACGCCGGACCACGAAGCACGCCGCACGACGTTGCTTAATCTGCTCGAGCGAATGCGGCGATCCGGGACCCCGGTAGATGTGGTTGGGATCCAAGCCCATCTTTGCTGTGCCGGCGGACCACCGTTCTCGGCCTCCCGCCTGCGGCGGTTTCTCGCGGATGTGGCGGGTCTGGGTCTGACCATTCAGATTACCGAACTCGACGTCACCGACGAAAACGCCCCGGCGGACCTCGCGGAGCGCGACCAACTCGTGGCAGATACCTACAGCCGGTTCCTCGATGCAGCGCTCGACGAGGCGGCGGTGAAGATGGTAGTGACCTGGGGATTGTCGGACCGGCACAGCTGGATTGCGCGTCGAGAGACGAACGAGTCGAAATGGCGAAGCGACGGCGTGCCGTCGCGGCCGCTGCCTTTCGACGCCGATCTCAAGGCAAAACTTGCCTGCGAGGCGATTGCCAACGCCTTTGTACACGCGCCGCAACGGGTGGCCGGATAGGACCGGCAGTGTGCTTGGTCCCGGTGTGATCTAGTCAAGCGCCAACACCCAAACCGGGCCGGTTGTACGACGATGCTGCCGAGCTATGTCAAAAATGCCCTCTCAATGTTCGTTCACGATCATTTCAGCCGTTTCGAGGTAGGTGATGACGTCGTCGCGCTCCTTGTCGTCCTTGATCCCGGGGAAAATCATTTTTGTTCCGGGTACCGCCGCCCGCGGATCGGCCAGATAGGTACGTAGCGTCTGCTGATCCCAGATGTGGTCGAACTTCTTCATACCCTCGGAGTAATTGTAGGCGTCAAGGCTCGCGGAATTGCGGCCGACGATGCCAAACAGGCTAGGCCCAACCTTGTTCTTTCCTGCCTCGGTGATATGGCACAGTACGCATTTCTTGAATGCCGCCTTGCCTGCTTCGATATCCTGCCCTGAGGCCGCATGGATCGTGA
>Ga0070698_100007750_pt1 | contig 11618 bp, 11 predicted proteins | sample KBSK1502metaG_FD_65477 | JGI IMG/M metagenome (GOLD analysis project Ga0070698, IMG submission 65477) | Corn, switchgrass and miscanthus rhizosphere microbial communities from Kellogg Biological Station, Michigan, USA - KBS K1-50-2 metaG | ecosystem: Host-associated > Plants > Roots >...
GCCGCCGCGGCCTGTTTGCCGCCGGTCACCGCCGTCTGGCTCGCGGCCGAAGCGCTCCGGCAGCACGCCTGGCCGGCCGTCGCGCTGGCCCCCGTCCGGGACTGGGCCCAGGGCTGGCACCACCCCGCCGGCCTCGGCGCGGCCCGGACGTTCCTGCTGGTGGCGCCGGTCGCGATCCCGGCCGGGCTGGGGCTGGCCGCGCTGGTGTGGGCGTGGCGGATCTACGCGCTGACCACCGGGATCGGCGGGTGGCTCGCCTCCGCGCCGATCACGTTCGACACGAGCCAGTGGAAACGCCAGGTCCGAACGGCCAAGGGCCGGACCGCCGCCCCGGGCTGCGTCCCGCTGCTGGCCAGGGGCGCGCGGATCCCGGTCGGCGGCACCATCCGCGCCATCGGGCACCGCTGGCACCCGGTGTTCACCGTTCCCCACACGGCGTGCGCCCGGCACATGGTGGTCGTCGGCGCGACTGGCAGCGGGAAGACGAATCTGATGATGCGGCTGTGGGCCGGCTGGTTCACCGCCGCCCTCGACGCGGCCAGGGCCGGGCGCGGCCGCCGGCCGCTGCTGGTCGTGCTGGACTGCAAGGGCGGACCCGACGCCCGGACCAAGGCGAACCGCACCCGGCGCCTGCTGTACGGCGCGGGCGCCCGCCGGGTCGCGATCTGGCCCGACGAGGCCCGGCTGTCCCTGTGGGACCTGCCGCCGAACGACCTGGCCGTCCTGCTCTACCAGATGATCGAGAGCGGCACCGGGGCGGCCGCCTACTACGCCGACATCCTGCAGGCCGCGCTCACGCTCGCGGTCACCGCGCCCGGCGGCCCGCCGCTGAACGGGGCCGCGTTCCTGGATCGCCTGGACGTTCGGTGGCTGCAGCGCGTCTGGGGCGACGGCCGCCACCCGGAGCAGGCGGCCCGGGTGCGCGCCGCGGCCCGGCACCTGCCGGACATCCAGCTGCGGTTCGCCACGCTGCTCGGCCGGCTCGGCCCCGCCCTGGACGGACCGGGCGCCCTGGCCGACGCCGACGCGTGGTACTTCATCCTGGAGGGCACCCGCGAACCCTCGGTCGCCGAGGCCCAGGCCATGGCCATCACCGAACTGACCGCCCGCGCCGCCACCGGCCCAGAAACCCAGGAAGACCCGGAGGCCGAACGGCCTGGGATCTTGCTGGCGGCGGACGACTACAGCGCGGTGTCCCGCCGCGTGGCCCTGTCCAACCTGTACGAACGCGGCCGGTCGCTGGGCATCGGCGTGCAGGTCTCCGCGCAGTCCTGGCAGGGGCTGGGCCAGGACGAGGACGAGCGGTACCGGATCGCGGCCACCGCCGACGGCGGCCTGTGGGTCCTGAGCACCCCGCACCCCGAGCCGCTGGCCGCGCTGGCCGGGACCCGCCGGGTGCTGGAGACCGCGCACAAACTCGTCGGCGCCACCTGGGGCGATGAGGGCCTCACCCGCGTGCAGCGGGCCTGGACCGCCGACCCCGAGCTGATCCGCCGGCTGGACATCGGCCAGGCCTGTTACATCCACCGCGGCGCGGCCACCTTTGTCCAGGTCGCCCGGCCCACGGCCTCCCCGCTGAGCCTGCTCCCCGCGCAGGCACCGGTCGTGCTGCCCGCCCCCCGCCGTGAAGCCGCGCCCGCGGCCGGGCCGGAACCGGCCAGCCTCGACGACGTCCTCGGACCAGGAGCCGCCCGGTGACCACGAACCCGTTCGACGCGCTCGGCCTGCCGGCCCGCCCCGACCTGACCGACGAGCAGGTCCGCGCCGCCTGGCGCACGATCGCCGCCGCCACCCACCCCGACCGCCCGGGCGGCGGCGACGTCGCCCGCTACACCGAAGCCGCCGCCGCCTACGCCGTGCTGCGCACGCCCTGGGGCCGCAGCGAGGCCTTCGCCGACCTAGGCGCGGCCGCCGAGGGCACCTCCCCGCTGCCGGCCGTCCCGGCCGCCGGGCCGCCGCCGGCGGCTCCGGCCCGGCCCGGGCCCCTGCTCGCCGCCGTGTGGCTGCTGCCCGCCCGGATCCGTCACGGCCGCCCGCTGCGCCTGGCCATCCGGGCCCTGGCCGCCGCCCTGCTGTCCGTGCTCGTGCTGCGCTTGATCCCCGGACAGCCCGCCGCCCCCGCCCTGGTCACCGGCCTGGTCACCTGGTTCCTGCTCACCGGCCGCTCGGACCTGGCCCCCCCGCCGCGGTAGCCGGGACAGATCTGGTGCGCACCTGGGAGCGTTCGTAGCATTCTGGGTGCAGTTCGGTTGCTTCATCCGGTTTGCCATTCTCTCGGCACTTTGTGATGTAAGTTGTCCGTGAGGATACTGGTACGTGTCCGATAAGTTACGACCTGTGCTCGTGAATCACGGTATTCACCTGAGGCGCCTGCTTGTATCGAGATTCGTCTCGACTAGCCGTTTCTAATAGCCACCGGGGGGGACCCGAGCGGTGGGTGGGGGGCTATGTGTGTGTGTTGACCTGCTCGTAATCGGGCTTGGTTATGTGGGGCTGCCGCTGGCTCGCGAGGCTGCTTTCTCAGGGCTCAGGGTGATCGGCCTTGACGTAAACGCCGATCTGGTGGCCCGGCTGAACTCCGGCCGCTCGCACGTGGGCGACATCTCGCACGCCGATGTGGCCGGGATGCTGGCGAGAGGCTTCCGCGCCACGGCCACCGAAGCGGACGTGGGCGCCCCGGAAACCATCGTGATCTGCGTTCCTACGCCACTGTCCGCTGCATCCGGGCCCGATCTGAGTGCCGTCTGTGCGGCAGCGACGATTGCCGGGCGGCTGCTCAGGCGCGGCATGCTTGTTGTGCTCGAGTCCACCACCTACCCAGGCACTACCGATGAGGTCGTGCGGCCGCTGCTCGAGCAGGCGTCCGGGCTGGCCGCAGGCGACGACTTCGCGCTGGCCTTCTCGCCCGAGCGGATCGATCCAGGCAACCGCTCCTACGGCATCCGCAACACCCCCAAGGTCGTCGGCGGCCAGACACCGTCCTGCGCAGACGCGGCCATTCGTTTCTACGGCAAGCTCTGCGACCAGGTCGTCCGCGCCAGATCTGCGCGCGAGGCGGAGATGGCCAAACTGCTGGAGAACACCTACCGGCACGTGAACATCGCGCTGGTCAACGAGATGGCGATCTTCTGCCACGAGCTCGGCGTGGACCTATGGGACGCCATCAAGTGCGCGGCCACGAAACCTTTTGGCTTCCAGGCCTTCTATCCTGGGCCCGGCGTAGGCGGACACTGCATCCCGATCGACCCGAATTACCTGTCCTACAAGGTGCGGACGCTCGGCTACCCGTTCCGGTTCGTGGAACTGGCCCAGGAGATCAACGGCCGGATGCCCGGCTACATCGTCGACCGCGCGGCCGAATTGCTGAACGGCAACTCCAGGGCCATGAAGGGCGCGCGTGTGCTTCTGCTCGGCGTTACCTACAAGAGGGACGTAGCCGACCAGCGCGAGTCCCCGGTCCGAGTGATCGGCCGCAAGCTCCGCGCGCGCGGAGCCCTCCTTGCCTACCACGATCCGTACGTGGCTGAGTGGCCCGTGGACGGAGAGGCCGTCCGGCGTGCGGAAGACCTGGATGCCGAGGTTGCGAGCTCCGATCTGGTGATCTTGCTCCAGGATCACGCCGCGTACGACCTAGACAGGATCTCCCGTGGTGCCCGCCTGGTCCTCGACACGCGCGGACGCATCACGGGCCCTCAGGTAATGGCGCTGTGAGCCAGGCACGCGGATGGGCCGGAGTGAGAAGGGGCTGGCCGTGGTGCTTGACTGGCTGATCGGCGGTGCTCTCGTTCTCGTCGTGTTGACGGCCGGCATATACCGGGTGGTTTCCCGGCTGTTTGATCGGGGCCCTCGTGACACGTGAGCCGCGTCACCGCCGACGCACCGGATCGCACGTGGCTCGTCGGCCAGGCCGATGCCCGCGCCCCATCGCGAACACGAGTGTTACCGCTGTGATCTGCGCCTCTCTCGTAGCCGTGACGCTCGTCGTGGACCACCAGACCCGTGACCCGCTGCTGATCGGCTACTGGTACATGGGCGCATCTGTCATCGGTGCCTGCGTGGTTTCCTTCCTGGTTGGACGTCGATACCTGAGAAACCCTCCGGCAGCGGGACGGGTCTTGTGCATCGTGCCGGCATATAACGAGCGTCCAGAGGGCCTGCGCGGCACGGTGCTCGCGCTCCTAGGGCAGACCGTCAGCGTCGACATCGTGGTGATCGACGACGGCTCGCAGATCCCCGTCATCCCTAGCGTCACGGACCCGCGAGTCACATGGCTGCGTCAGGACAATGTCGGCAAGCGGGGCGCCCAGGTCGCGGTCCTGCGTCGGTTCGACCGTGACGACTACCAGTTCGTCCTCACCGTGGACTCCGACTCCGAGCCCTTTCCCGACGCCTGCGAGCAACTGCTGCGCGCTCTGTACAACCCGAAGATCCAGGCGGCGACAGGCATGATCTACATCCGCAACCATCGTGACAGCTGGGTCAGCATGGCGGCTGATATGGACATAGGCACGTCATGTGTCATGATGCGGGCGTCCCGATCGATGCTCGGTTCGCTGGAGACTACTTCTGGTGCGCTAGCGCTCTATCGCAGTTCGCTCCTGTACGACCACCTGGACGCCTATTCGGTGGAATGTGGCACCGGCGACGATCGCTGGCTGGCCCTGCGTGCTCTGCGGCGGGGGGAGGTCGTGGCTGTCGCCGAGGCATTGGTGGAGACAGACATGCCGACCACACTGCGCGGCACCTACAAGCAGCGGCTTCGCTGGTCACGTTCGTGGTGGTGGATGATTCCTTATGTCTTCAAATTCCTGCACGGCAAGCAGCTCGTCAGCCCTTTCTACGGAATCACGCAGTTGCTCATAACGCCGTTGATGACGACCTACATCGTGATGGCGACGGCGCTATCGCTGGGGACGAGATACGTCCACCACTGGTACGTCCTCCTCGTGTATGCGGGTGCCTACATCGTCGTGCGCTACGGCCTTTCGGCGCTATATCTCATCAACCGACCCCGCATTTCGCTCGGTCGCAAGCTATTCCTGTGGACGGTCGGTACGCCTGCCGCCGTGCTGCTGAACATCATCTTGTTGATACCGACGCGGTACATCGCCCTGGGGAAGCTGTTCGACAACCGCTGGCAGACGCGCGAACTGTCAATCGAAGAGCTGCAAGCAGCCGCCGCACAGGCCAACGCCCTCATTCCCGGATGGACCTCAGCGTGACTCAACGGACAGGCGCAGAGCAATGAATCTCAACACGGTATTCGAGAGGCTACAACAATGGGTACTGAACGATCACTAGCGGCAGTTACCGCGGCAACAATTCTTCTAGGTACAGTAGGGCTCCTGGCAAGTCCTGTCTCCACCGGCCAGGCCCGGGCTGGTACGCCGACGTATTCGCCGATCAACAACGATTGCTCAGGTGGCTACGTAGCCTTCACGTTCGACGACGGCCCTGATGTGAATACGCCTGCTGTCCTGCAGGCTCTAGAGGGTCTCAACCTGACCGCCACGTTCTTCGTCCTGGGGTCGAAGTTGGACAACAACCCGACGAACCAGCAGACACTCCAGGCTGAGGTTGCTAATGGATTTAACGTGCAGAACCACACCTACGATCACACGTCCTGGACCGGCGCCTCGACCGGCACCGCGCCGCTGACCGATACCCAGATCCAGTCCGAACTTACGAGTGCGTCTACAGCCATCGTGAACGCCGGCGCTCCCATGCCGACGCTCTACCGCCCTCCTTATGGGGACATAAACGCGTACGACGATCTTGTCGCGCAACACCTGGGATATCGGATCGTCATGTCGTGGGGCACGCCCAGCGGCAATATCGTGGACTCTCAGGACTGGACCGGCATCAGCGCCTCTCAAATAGTCTCGAACGTGATAAACGGGTACACGAAGAACGGTAATTTCTATCCGGGCATCAAGGCGAACTCCATTGTCGGTATGCATGATGGAGAGGGACAAACCACACTCAATACGATACAGGCCCTGCAGCCGATCGTCGACTACATGAACAGTAACCACCTCTGCTCGACCAACGTAATTCGCCCGGACGCCACGGGCGGGGTCGTGCCGCCGCCCGCACCGCCGGAGCCGACATCCGGCAACCTTGTGCAAAACCCTTCCCTCGAGATTCTGAGGGCGAACAGCACACCCGCCGCCGAGCCCGTCTGCTTTCAGCAGAGCGGTGCCAACGTGGCCAGTAACAATGCCACCTGGGCTCTGACGAATGACGCCCATTCAGGTTCGGTGGCCGAGCGGGTGGACGTAACAAGCTGGACCGCCGGGGATCGCAAACTCGTGCTGACGCAGCGTCAATCTGAAGCGTCCTGCCTGGCGGCGGTCACTCCAGGGCACACGTACTCGGCGTGGGTCTGGTACAAGGGCAGTTGGGCCTACTCAGGCTCGTCGCCCACCAAGGTCAGCATTACGATGTACTACAAGAACTCATCAGGTGTCTGGACTTACTGGCAGGCTAGTCCGCTGGTGGCCCCGACCTCGTCCTGGACGCTCGCGTACTTTGTCAGCAACCCGCTGCCTGCGGGCGCGACAGCAATAAGTTTCGGACTCGCAATCTCTGGCGTCGGCAGTCTCACGACGGACGACTACGCATTGGCGATGAACTAGAGGAAGTGAGATCTCCATCTCAGTGCCGTACTCAGGTTCCAGCGGGGCGTCAGGGCCAGCCCGTCTCGCCGAGTCCGAGGCTCCGCTCAGCGCTCATATCGCATTCGGCGCGGCCGTTCCGGATCTTCCGGTCGGACGAACGGACTTGCCTGCCCTTGAGAGCACTATCGGCGCCCACGTGCAGATCGCATCCGCATTTGTCGACTGGTCCTATGTACCCGGTGGCGTGAACGAGGTGTGGATGGCGGACGGCGGTGCTCGCAACCTGCTGCTCTCGTGGGAGCCGAACGGCATCCGGTTCACCGATGTGTCCAGCGGCAAGGAGGACAGCTACCTGCAGAAGGTCGCGGCGTCCGTGCTTGCGTACCCGTATACGCTTCACGTACGGCCGTGGCCAGAGATGAATGCGAACTGGTCCACCTGGCAGCCGACAGCCGATGGCGGCAAGATCAACGGCGGGACGCCAGCACAGTTCGTTGCCGCTTGGCAGTACCTGGTGACCTTCTTCCGTCGCCGCGGCGTGAACAACTTGAAGTTCGTGTTCAACCCGGACTCGTCGAACTGGCCGGACAACACCCCCGTCTCGTCAATCTGGCCCGGTTCCGAGTATGTCGACTTGCTCGGCATCGACGGCTACAACTGGGGCAACGACAGCGTCGGCGACTCATGGCGCGCGTTCGACACCATCTTCTCGAACATGTACACCACCCTTACCGCGCTCGACTCCGTCCACCCGGTCTGGATCACCGAGACGGGCTCGAAGGAGCCACAGAAGGAGGACGACTGGCTCTACCCAAAGGAGTCGGCTCCGGTCGATCCGGACAATAACAAGGGGACCTGGATCAATCAGATGATGTCTTCGAGGCTGTTCCCGCGGGTTGAGGGAATAGTCTGGTTTAACATGCAGAAGGAGCGGGACTGGCGACTCGAGTCGTCTAATGCTTCCCTCAACGCAATTCGCAGCTACCTCTCGACGCCGTCTGGCCGCCGCCCTGCTGTCCCTGGTCGTGCTGCACCTGATCCCCGGCCAGCCCGCCGCCCCCGGCCTGATCACCTGGTTCCTGCTGACCGGCCGCTCGGACCTGGCACCCCCGCCGGGGTAGCCCGAACACGCTCAGGGGCACCCCCCGGACACGAGGGTGCCCCTTAACAAGCGCCGGCTGGATCAGATCAGACGGCGCGGTCTTTCTTCACCCGTTCGGCAAAATGGCGCCACGCCGGGCGGGTGAAGGCCAGCACCGGCCCGTTACGGTCCTGGGTGTCCCGGACCAGCACCCGGCCGGCCGCGACGCGCGCGCCGACCTCGATGCATCCGCCGCCGTTCCCGCCGCTGTAGCTGGACTTACGCCAGATCACGTCCATATTCCTCAGCCACCTTCATGATCAAGTCTCGCGAAGCTCCGCGCGGGAGTGCCTCGGACCGCAAAATATCGAACGTAAGGATGATCTTAGCCACCGTGGCCGGGTCCTTCGTGGTCTGTCCCTGGTCCGGCGACTCGAAGTAGACGATGCCCGGCGCGTCACCCGTGAAACCCGCGATGGCGAACGCGCCGAGCAGCCCGATGTGCGCGCCGGCCTCGGCCGGGATCACGTGAACCTTGATCGTGGGCCGTTCGGTCAGCTCGGCCAGGTGAACCAGCTGGTTCTGCATGACCTTCGCGCCGCCGATGCGGCGCCGCAGCACGCCCTCGTCGATCACCGCCCAGAAGGACGGCGGCTTCGGCTGATCGAAGATGCGCTGGCGGTCGATCCGCGCGGTGACGAGGTTCTCGACCTCGGCGTCGTCTTCCGTGGTCTGCCAGGCCTTGAACAGCGCCCGGGCGTACTCGGCCGTCTGGAGCAGGCCCGGCACCAGCAGCGGTTCCCACCAGCGCACCACTGTTGCCCGCCGCTCGGCGTCGACCCAGTCCCCGAACCAGCGCGGGTACGGGCCATCCCACCGGGGGCTGTTGCTGTAGAACCGCGTGAACCAGCCGCCCATCTGCGGAAAGGCTTCATCGCACGCGGCCGCGAACCTTTCCGTCGGGCTGAGCAGACCGGACTCGATCCGGCTCACCGTCGAGGCATCGCACGGGACCACCGCGCCCAGGCCAGCCAGCGTCAGGCCGGCGGCTTCCCGGGCCCGCCTGACTTCGGCACCGAAAAAATGCGCGGGAGAGGCACCGGGGTCCAGGTCACGTGCGGCAGGCAACGGTCGGCTCCTTTGCCACTATTTGCGTACCAGCCCCGGCGTTTGCGGACCGGGCGGGTCCCTTGCGGATAGCCACGAGGCCAGTTCTCACCGTAGTCTCGGCCTGGCACCGTGGGTAGCGGGAACCGCGCACCAGGCGACTAGCTCCCCGGTGCGCGGCGTCCCGCCCAGGCCTCCGTTGCCGAAATGCCGAGGATCAGCCACCGATGACCGCCGAACCCGGCACCGTCCCGCCGCCCAGGCATCCCCTGCACGCGTTGACCACGTACGAACTCTCGCACTACCGGCGCGACCTGGAACACGCCCTCGACGTGCTCCCCGGGCACGCGGCCGTCCGCGAGCTGCTCCAGGGCAAGCTCGCCGAGGTCCTCGCCGAGCAGCAAAGCCGCGCCAAGATCGCCGCCGCTGGCCGATGACCTCCATATCCTGGTTCGTCGCGGAGACCGTGGTCCTGCTGATGCTGGCGGGCCCGTGGGTGGCCAGCGGGTTCGGCGGCCGGCTGCGCATCGAGCCCTTGAGGAGCACCTGGCGCGGCTGGCCCGGCCGGTGATCGTGCTCAGCAGGCACGCCGGGCCCGGGGACTCGTTCCTGCTCGTGCACCAGCTGCTGAGCGTCTACCATCGGCGGCCGCGGGTGGTGATGAAGGGCCACGCTGCAGCTCGACCCCAGCGTGGACATCGCGGGAAACCGGCTGCCGAACGTGTTTATCAAGCACCGCCAGACCGGCGAGCGGATCTTCACCGAGCAGATCCAGCGGCTGGCCCGCAGCCTGGACAACAACGGCGCGCTGGACATCTTCCCCGAGGGCGGCAACTGGACGCCGGGGAGATGGCGGCGCGGGATCCGGCGGCTGGAGCACTCGGGTCGTTCGGACCTGGCCTCGCGGGCCCGGGAGATGCCGAACTTGCTGCCGCCGCGGCCCGGGGGGACTTGGGCGGCCATCGCGGCCTGCCCCGAGGCGGACGTGATCTTCGTGGCGCACGCGGGGCTGGACGCGATCATCAGCATGGGCGACGTCTGGCGGAGGTTCCCCATCGACCAGGTCATCCGGGCGAAGTGGTGGCGGGTTCCGGTCGATGAGGTGCCGCGTGGCCTTGACCACGAGGGCCAGGTGCAGTGGCTGTACGACTGGTGGGAGCGGATCGACAGCTGGATCTCGGAGAACCGGCCCGGGGGCGCGGACGCGGCGGTTCCGGAGGTCGTCACCATGCCCGAGGACGAGCCTGCCGAGCCGGTCGGGGAGTTATCGGCGCCCGCGGGTAAGTGCGCAGGTCCGGGACGTGGCAATCATAACCGGCTCACCTCGAATCTGAGTCATCCTAAATATCAGATCCCGGCAGTTAAATAACCGTCGGCATTCTGTGGACAGCATGTGGACATAGAAAAACTCAAACTAAATTCCCGCAGACTCTTGCGTGGCCCTCGCGGAAGCAGTAGAAATACTTTCACCGTTGGAAACGGGCGCCATCCGGGGGCAACCCCGGGACGTAGGAAGAGCCGGGAAACCGGGGATTCGTGCGGGCGCCTGGCACTGGCGGGGTGGCGCGCGGCGCCGGGGAAGCCAGGCAACTGGGGGCCTCTGACGCGGCGTGGCCGGGCAAGGCCCCCTTCATCTCATACATGAAGGGGGCCTTGTTGCATTCTGTCGGACAGCGGAGCTCCAACCCGGACCGGACCGACACGCCGGCAAAACGCCAAACATGTCAGACATACCGATGGGCGGCCGAGCCGGACAACGGAGTTTGCGTCAGGGCCACGCTTTGGACGGTAAAGCGATGGTTAGTGGCTGTCTATCCCCCGGGACTGGGCGCGCCAGCGTCGGCCGAGCAGCACGGCGCGGGCCGCGAGCCAGAGCCCCAGGGCGAGCCAGATGCCCGGCAAGCCCAGCCGGTGAAAGCGCAGCACCAGCGCCGCCACCGGAACGTAGGCCAGGATGGCGAGGATCATCGCGCGGCGCATGGCCACGTAATCGGAGATGCCGAGGATCAGGCCGTCGAGGACGAACGCGAGCGCGGCCACGGGCTGGGTCAGCGCCGCGACCAGGAGAGCCCCCACGGCCGCATGCCGGACTGCCGCGTCGGAGGTGAACAGGGCGGGCACCCAGAACGCCAGCGCCGCGGTGACCACGCCGAGCCCGATCCCGGCGGCCAGGCCAAGCCGCAAGGTGCGCCGCCCGACCCGGTGCGCGCCCGCCTGGTCGCCGGCACCCAGGCATGAGCTGACGTACACCTGCGCGGGGACGGCCAGCGCGTCGAGCAGCAGCGCCAGCAGGTACCACACGCGCATGGCGACCTGCTGGCCGCCCAGCGCGACCGGGCCGAGCCTGGCCGCGATCGCGGTCGTCGTCAGCGGCACCACGCCGAGCGCGATCGTCCGCACCGACAGCCGGTGCCCGTCCCGCAGCAGCGCGGTGACTTCGGCGCGTCCGGGCCGGCGGGGCCGCGGGCGCCGAGGCACGCAGCAGGCCCGTTAGGTCCAAACTCGCCGCAACCGTCCAGACACCCGGGCCGATGGCAACCCCGGCCGTGGTCAGGGTCCCGCCCGTCCTCATGAGGCCGCCACTTCGGTCAGCATGATCACCAGTCTCCGCCGCGGCTGGTGCCGGGCGCAAAGCATCGCGAGGCTCATAACTCAGGTTCTCTGGTGCTCTTGCGGGCGCGGATCGCGAGGCTAGCAGGGCTTGATCTTGTGATCATGTTCTTGGTGAGTCAAGTTTGGCGATGGCGGGTCGTTTCTGCTGGTAGCCGGGACGGGGGCTTAGGCGGCGAGCCGGGCCTGGCGGGCGAGGT
>Ga0070698_100007751_pt1 | contig 11618 bp, 9 predicted proteins | sample KBSK1502metaG_FD_65477 | JGI IMG/M metagenome (GOLD analysis project Ga0070698, IMG submission 65477) | Corn, switchgrass and miscanthus rhizosphere microbial communities from Kellogg Biological Station, Michigan, USA - KBS K1-50-2 metaG | ecosystem: Host-associated > Plants > Roots >...
GCCGAGGTGGGCAACGAGCGCATCTACTTCGTCGCGCCGCCTGCCGGCTGGGGCCCGGAGACGCCATATAGTTACGGCGACGAATAAATCAGCACGCCGGCGGCCGATCGCGAAGCGCGCTAACGCGGATTTCATTTCCACGTAGCCACAGAGACACAGAGTCACAGAGACTTTTCAATTGTTTTTGGCTCTGTGTCTCTGTGACTCTGTGGCCCGTTGAACTGAAAGACGCGCTCTGCAGCGGAGAGAAGAGTCTCGCTCCCCTATCCGCCGACCGCCTACGCATTGGAGCTATACCAGTCGATTATTTCGCCGGCGAACGGCTGGAGCGGAATTGCACCGAGTACGACCAACGGGTCGATCCGATACACGCGTGTAGCCATAGGTCCGCCGACGATCAGCTGTAAATGCCGGTCACATCGGAGAACGGGCTTCGCGAGGGGCATTCGCATGCCCTTGCGCTGAGATGTCGCCATCGGTTTCCGCTCCTCGCCTACATAGGGACCTTATCCGGGTAGTAGCTCCAGCTACTCCATTTGGGCCAACAGCTTCTGTTGACGCCAGGCCGGCGCGCTGGTGTTGAAGAGCGGTGTGCCGGGATTGAGCAGACAGAGATAGTGAGCGGCGAGGATCCGCTGGCGCTGGTAGCCGTCCTTCAGCACCTCGATGCAGTGCTCGCGCGTTACGGGTGCTCCCATGAAGTAACGCGTGCCGGCCTGAAACCGGCTGTTGTTGGCTACCCACCACGTCTGGATGCGTTCCTGGTCGGGCCACGGAAGGCCATCGTCCGGATCCATCTCGACGTTGGGATCTTCGGGGTCGTCATTGGGGCCGGACTCGACGTTTTCGGGTGGCTTGCGTTCAAGGTCGAGCAAGGCCAGGTCGGTGCCGGTGATCAGGCTGAAGGCCTCCCCTCCGATTCGTGCGGTCTGGTCGTTCGACATGAGGCCGATCAACCAGGGGACGTACGTCGAGTCGCCGGTAATCCCGCTGGCCTGAATCAACCAGCGCAGCTGCTGTGGGTCCTGGGCCACCTCCTTCAATATCGCGCGCGTCGCGGTCGTCTTCATCGCCTGCACAGCGAGTCTGAATGCCCTCGCCCGATGCGGGCCTGGCGCCAGGCCGATCTCGGCGAGTGACTCCAGGGCGGCGCTCCGGTTTCCGAGCAGGACCGCAGACCATGCAGCCCACATGCGACATGTTGGGTCCTGATCCCTCACTGCCGCGATGGTCGACACGAGTTCATGGCGACCCAATGTACCGGTCGCGCGAAGCCCTTCGGCACGCACGGAGGCGTTCTCGCTCTTGAGTGCGGCGAGAACGGGCGCACCCGGGTCGACCACGTGGACGCGGCAGGCCGAGAGGCCCATCCGCCGCAGGAATGGGACCTGAGCGACAAGTAGGTCCTGTCCGAAACCGACCAGACGATCGCGTTCAACCCATCCGAGGGCAGATGTGATACCAGCCACGCTCTCTGGAATCGTTTCGCCGACAGCCAGGCAGCTCTCGAAGCGAGTCTTGTCCCGGACGTCCAGGGCGTTGAGGGTCGCGGCGAACATCGTTGATGGAGTGGGATCGACCATTTGCTCCATCAACAGTTCGAAGCCCCCTGCTCCCGCGACCACGCAGCCGTCCTGGTGAGCAGCAAGACGCTCGTCGAGGCGAGCGACGTGGCGGAGAGCCGCCGATCCTGACACGACGAGTCCGCGTCGCGTGTTCCAGAGAATCCCAAGATCCTCGACATGCTGAGCGACGACAGAACTGACGATCACGCGCTTCACTCCGCACTCCGGTTAGAACACACGGGTCCAGAGACCTTGCGCGTACTTGAAGATGTCTTTCTCGCCCTGAGAAAACACCGATTCCTTCCCCGCGAGCAGATTCATACAGGTTTTTGGCTCGTCGCCGCTGGCGAACCGGGTCTCGGCGATTAACGCGCCGTTCTCGAGGCGGAACAACTCGAAATCCGAACAGATGAAGACCTCGTCCCCGAAATGACAGACGCCTTGAAGATTAAAATCCGTATTAATGTCGAGCACCGACCATTGATTCCTTTGCCCAACGACAACCGTCCCAACGTCGCCGACGGCGATGACCTGTCCATCGGAGCCCACGGAGACGGCATTTAGATTCGTGTTGGTCCCGCTGTCCTGGACCTCCCAGCGGTCGTTGACGCGCATCCAGATCTCGCCCCTCCATCCGACCGCGGTCACTTCGGTGCTGGATCCGGCGATGGCGTTAAAGCCGATCACACCCTCCTCGAGCGGAGGATCCGGTGCGCTCAGATTGATCCACGTGCCGTCTGATTCGCGTCGCAGAACCAATCGGCCCATCCCGCACGCCCAGAGCGCTTCGCCGACGGTCGCCAGCTTCGTCAAGCCTTCGTAGTCGCCTGGGATTCTCGACTCATGCTCGGCCTTGATGCCGGGTGTCAACTCCCAGAGATGACCTTCGGAGCTACTCGCGACGATGAGCCAGTCGTCATGCGTGGGGTATTTCGCCCAGGCCATCCCTATGGCCGGCCATTTTGGCTCGACCGTGAACCCGTGCCAACTTGATCCGAGCAGGACCGCAAACGCACTCTCCCCGGGTCTGCCGTTTGGCTCGAAGCCGAACAACGCGACCTCTCGATTCTTGAACAGAACGCACCCAGTCAGAATGGCGTTCATTTTCATCGCTCACTGCCTCCTTAGAACGCCGTCGGCGCGCCCAACTGCAAGTCCAACGCTGCTTGGTCCCCCGATTCCAGAGCACCATAACTCTCGCCGCCGGTCGTCGACGCGTTGTGCGTCGCCTCCTTGTCCAAGTCCTTCTGATGTTGCTTATTCAACTGCTCTTCGATGCATTCTTTGCTGCAGCCGGTCTGAGCCTCGGAGACACTGGCTGCCGCCTTGATATGCTCTTTGAGCTTCGCTTTGTACTTCCCCTTGCTGACAAGAGACACGACCGCATTCGTGGCTTCGGACATCTTCTTCAGCAAGTAGTTGATCCCGTGGTGGTGCCTGCCGTGCGAGCCGATTGAATGGTTCGTGCCTTCCAGACAGATACACAAGGCACCTCCCTTTGTTGCGCCGGAAGTCCTGCCGGAAACGGAATCGGTCGTGCTCCATGGAGGGATGTGGTGGCCAGTCTGACCATCGCAGCAGGAATTCTCGCCCTTCGTCTGGTAGGGGCGCAGGAAGCACTTCACGGCTTGCGCGCAACTCGAAGACTTGGAGTCCTTCGTGGCGGCGTCGGCAAATGCCCGGTTCTTTTGCTTCGGCGTCGACAACGCGCCTGGGCACGGAGGCTCCTTCTTCTTGTTACACGCCTCCTCGACAGCCTCCTCCTCCTTCTTGCACTTGCTGAACTTCGCGAGACCTGTTGAGGCCTCATCAATGTAGGCTTGCGGCGGCGTGTTCGAGGGGCAAGACGCATGGTTATGCGTGGTCAGGTCCAGCATCCTTACCACGTTTTCGCCTTCCACTTTTACGTCCATCGACCACATAGTGAAGTACACCTTCCCCATGTTCTTGCTGGTAGCGACGCCTTTCTTCGGCGCACAGCCGGCTTCGTCGCCCATGCTGCGCTTGAAGTAGCTCTTGTCCTTGAGCATCACCTCCTGGCCGGAGATCTTGACGCTGCTGGATCCATCCGTGCAATCCGAAGCCATGCCGGTGTTCGGATACGGAATCGGCACGCCAGGCGGGGTCGCGGGCGTCTGCGGCGGCGTAAAACAAACGTCAGGAAAGGCGCAGATCGACTTTCCATTAGCGGCCTTGCACGACACCTCCATGTCGTTGGCGTACACCTGATTGCCCACTACGTCACCTCTCCGTAGCGGAGGATGACCGCAGCCCGCTGCCCGGCGTCGCTGCCCGCATGAAAGAGGATGGTCGGGCCTGCGGAGTAGGCCTTTCGGCATGCCGCCAAGGCCACAGCCAGCGCCACCACGCCGATGGCCGAACCCGTCTCTCCGATGCAATCCGCCGGATGCCAGATCTCGAACTCCGCCTTGCGCTCGCGCATCGTGCGCGTCAGAGCCAAAGCTGCTTCCTTGAAGTAGTAGTGTTCACCCGAGTTGTCAGTGATTCGAAAATCGATGTCATGCATCTGGCAGCCCGCGTCCGCAAGTCCCTTGTTGATGGCGACTGTCAATCCGTCGCCGCGGAGCGGAGTGTCTGAAGCGACGTTCGCTGGTTCCTCGCTGAATCCAAGGCCGACGCAAGTCAGCTGCGGACCTCGACCTGGGTGCCTGCTCAACATCACGGCACCGGCACCCTCCCCTGGAATGAAGCCGTTTGAATTCGTCGCGGACAAGAGCCGGCCCTGCCCCTCGAGCTCAGCCAGCGTGGGACCGACGAGCAGGGAGTCAGCCGCAGCAACCAGCACGCGACTCATTCCGCGCTCGTGGATGAACGCCCGGGCTTTGGACAGCGCAACCGGCACACCCACGCGCCCGTACGCAATCACACCCGATAGCTCCGGGTGTGCATCAATCCCGAGGCATTCCATCACTTCGCGAAAAAGGTCGTCGTCGAGACCGCTGATCCTCCCGTTCCTTGGCTTCTCCGCGACACACAGCAGCACCGGAAGCTCTTTGGGCTCCGGAGGACCGAAGGGCTCAATGCATTCTTCAATCGCCAGCCGCAGCATCTGAACGAGCTTCTCCCGACCACGCCAGGGTTTCTCGAGCGGCACCTGCGCGCCGGGGATCCACTCGCCATTCGTATCGGTAAATCGGGTTTCAGTGTGATTGGTCAGGCCGGCCCGAATCGCCGCACAGACGGTTGGCGCCGATAGGCCCACACTCGTCACCAGCCCGGCGTTCATGATGGCCACTGATTGTCCCGGCATGGTCATTCCGTAGCAGGCGCATCAGAACGAGGTGCATCTTCCGACGCCGGCACGAGTGTCAGGAGAATGGGAAAATCTATCTTCTCTCGCTCGATCCACCATGCGCCTGACTTTCTCCCCACCAGGATCTGCGCGAGCTCGAACATGTTCTTCTTCAGTGGTCGTGTCGCTCGCCAGGTGAGCGTGAATCGCTGGCGATCCGGTTCGAGCACTATCGTGTCCAACACAAGCTTGCCGTCGTCTCGCTCGCCCTTCTTCGGAAAGAAGTGGATCGGCGCGTCGAACACCGGAAGGGTGAATGCGACCTCACCCCCAGAAGCAAGATTGACGAGGCGGATTTCTTCTCCTCCCTGCGGATGCGGCACTTGCTGATCGAGCGGCGCGGCCTGGTAGTACTGCTCATCGAAATCGGGCGGGAGGAATGGAAAATGGTCCTCGCGCCACGTGTCGTCATATGTTCCGGCGTATTTGGAGCGAGGCTCCCATCCACGCCCGATCGGGCCAAATGACATGGGAACCGCCGCCTGCGAATCCGGTGATGCGATCGGACGACCGGATTGTTCGGTGTTCGGCATCGGCGTGCCGTCAACCCATTCCGGGCGCAGATCTTTGTGAAAGCCGGTGCCGACCGGATTGCGCATGAATGCGCCGTGCCTCGACGGATCCTCGTGCCGGTTGTCGACGCCCCCGAACGCGCGGTCGTACGAGATCGGCATGACGGAGAACGGCTCCGGTGCGCTGGCGGTCACTCCTCGGAGACCGGATTGCCAAGAGCGGTTGCCGACCACGGCGAAGCTCTTGGCCATGCCGTTCACGCGCAAGCCGACCTCCACGCGCGTCGCCGGGCGGCCGCCAGGCGGGTGCGCGCTGCCATTCAACAAGACGTCGCATCGGTGCTTGCGCGGGGCGAAGTCGACTTCGTTCAACGGAGCGGAGAAGCCCGGCTCGCCAGAAAACGTGTCGGCCATGACCAGCGGGAGTTGTTCTTCTGCCAGGCGGACGGGCTCACCGTTCTTCGGAATCTGGAACGTTCCCTTCACCGCGACGACCAGCAGTTCGCGCCCGCTGGGCTCCAGGCCCATCGTGTACCCGGCTACCATTCGCGTCGAGTTGACGAGTTCCATGTGACGCCGCCCCGCTTCAGTTGATGTGTACGGAACCACCTTTGAGGCGCAGCACACCCGATGACCGGTTCGAGACGTATGTGCCGTGAAACAGGACCTTGCCGGACCGCGTCAATGTGATGCTCGCCTTGCCGCAGCGGAGGACCAGTTGCTCCTTCGCCGACACCAGTAGCCGTTTACCGTCCACATCCATTTCGACTTGTCCCGGCAGGTCCGGCAAAGACCTCGCGTTAGGCTCGTGGAGACACCCGACCACGATCGGCCGATACGGATCCCCATCCTCGAACATCAGCACGACGTCCCGGCCAATGTGCGGGCCGTGGAGGTCCAGCGTCGCACGCGCCGGGAGTGCCGGCAACCCGTGATGACCCGGGTACACGACCAGTGGCGTCGCCCCGTTGTCGGTCAACGCAACTATCCGTCCGACCCGTACACCGTCGATTCGCGCCCGCGTCGCGCTGGGCTGCGCCGTCTCAACCGGGGCGGCGAGCAACTGCTCAAGTTCATGGCTACCGGCATCGGCCGGCTCGACGATAGGAGACGCCGTAGAGTGAACACTCATAACCTGCCTCAGTTCTGCAGAATCTTCGACCCCTTCATCACGATGTCTTTCGAGGCCTTCACGTTGATCGCTCCGCTACCTTCGATCGTGATGTCCTTGCCCTTGATCTGGATCGTGCCGTCCTTCTTCATCGTGATGCTGGCGCTCCCTGTTTTGATCGTCACGGAATCGCCTGCATCCACAACCCAGTTCTTCGTGACCTTCGTCGCGTCGTCCTTGCCGACGCTCGTGGTCCGACCGCCCGTCACGCCGCGCGACTCGTCCCCGCTGACGGTCATCGACGCGTTCTTGGTCACCGCCACAGTCTGGTTCCCGCCCACTGAGATCGACCGGTTCGCCTTGACGTCCGTGCTCTGGTTCGCACCAACGCTTGTCGATTGATTGGCCCCGATGTTATTGGTCTGGACAGCGCCAATCGTCACCGCTTGCAGGCCGCCAACAGTGATCTCCTGGGCGGCGCCGACGGTGATCGTTTCGTTGATTCCAACACTATGCGTGCGTTGCAGCGTTACCGTCGCTGTTTCGCTCTTGTCGACGGTGATGCTGCGGTTCCCGCCGATCTTGATCGTCTCATTCGCCCCAACGGCCTCGGTGCGATCGACGTCGATGTTGACGTTCTGGTTCTTGACGACGTGCTGTTTCTGGTTGCCGCCCACTGTCTCAGAATCGTCGACGTCGACCATGTCGGTGCGGTTGTTATGGATCGTCGAGGTCTGATCGTGCTCGACGACGGTGTCCATGTTGTACTGGCCGTGGACGAAGACCCGCTCCTTCCCCGCCGTGTCGTCCATCGAGAGCTCGTTGAACCCGGCCCCCTTGTGCGTCTGTGACTTGGTGCCGCTCAGCACCGCGCCCGCGGGAAACCCGAACGGCGGCTGCAGCTCGGCGTTGTACACACGGCCGGTCACGATCGGCTGATCGGGATCGCCCTCGAGGAAATCGACGATCACTTCCTGACCGATGCGCGGCGTGGCCACCGAGCCCCACCCTTTGCCGGCCCAGGGATGCGAGACGCGAATCCAGCACGAGCTGTTCTGGTCCTTCTTGCCCAGCCGATCCCAGTGGAACTGCACCTTCACGCGCCCGAACTTGTCCGTGAAGATCTCGTCGCCCGCCGGTCCAACCACCACCGCCGTCTGGGGTCCCTGCACGAACGGTTTCGGCGTGCTCCTCTTGGGCCGGAATTGCTGCTTGCTCGACATCGCGACGAAACTGCACCTGTAGCTCGACCCTCCCCGATCCGGCATCGCTTCGTAGTCGCTGAACTCCAGATCGTAGGTGGCCGCCACGACCAGGTGCTCGCGATTCTGATCGGTTCGCTCGCAGTCCAGGAGCGAGAAGAGATAGCCGACGTTGAGACCCCTCACGTTGGTCGAGGCATGCGCAACCTCGAACTGGCTGCCGTACTCGTCGATGCGCACTGACGCGTACTGCTCGCCATCGGCCTTCTGCAGGTAGTGCCCGGGATAGTCGAACACCTCGTAGTTGCTCGGCGCGTACGTGCGGGGCACGACCTTCTTGGTCTGGAGCTCGACGCTCGGCCGCTCCAGGTCGTAGTCGTCGTGCACGTAGACACCCGGCTGGATTTCGCGCGCGAAGTCCCAGCTGCTGATGTGCTCGATGTCGGGCCGGGCGAGTTTCTCGGGGGAGATGAAATGGATCTCCTTCGCGCCGGGAAACGCCGCGTGTCCGCTGTAGGAATCGGTGAGCACCACGGTGTTGTGCCCGTCGGTGTGCTTGACGTAGTAATAGATGCCTTCCTCCTCCATCAGGCGGCTGACGAAGTTGAAGTCGGTCTCCCGGTACTGCACGCAATAGGTCCACTTGCGGTACGGGTTGGTCAGCTCGAGCTTGAAATCGGCAGTTTCGTGATCGCCGAACACCTTCTTGATGATGTCCGGGACGGTCATCTCCTGAAAAATCCGGCAGTCCGCCGTGCGCGTCAGAAACCAGAGCCACGGCCGCACCACCGCAAAGTACCGATGATAGGGCCCGTCCTTCCCCCCCTGAGAGAACCGCGTCACGTACCCGTTGTAGTACCGCGTCTTGTCGTCGGGCAACGCAAGCTTGACGGTGACGTTCTTGCCCAGGATGTCATCCAGGTTGATGTCACCCTTGCGGCTCAGGAGATCGAGCTGATACTCGCCCATTCGGCCGAGCTCCTCGCGCGCGTGCATGCCATGGAACAGCAGCACGTCGGCGCCGAGCGGCGTGGTGATTTCCATCACTCTAGGCATGCTGCTCTCCGATGGCCTGGCCGGCGGTCACGTCGCGATCGGTACTCGAGGACGCGCTCAATGGCTTCGTCGCCCTGACGACGAGGCCGGCCACCGGGAGGCCTTGCTCCATGCGCAGCGCCGCGCGGCCGATGTGCGCGACCAGGCCGGCATCGCCAAGAAGGCGCTCGACATATTCCGCCCGGTGATTGTAGCGGCCGTGCGGCTGAAGGCAGTAGGGCGCCGGAATGTCCGGAGCGGTCGATTCCTCCAGCGTAAAGATGAACGACCCGCCGGGGCGCAGCGCCATCGCGGCGGCGCTGACCACTTCTTCGAGCGCGCCGAAATAGACGAGAGTATCGGCCGAGACGACCACGTCGAACACCTCGCGATGCCGTCCCAGGTACGCCGTCAATTCGGCCTGCACGAGGTCGTCGTACACGTGCTTCTCTCGGGCGTGCTCGAGCATTCCACTCGACAGGTCCACACCGATAATGCGCCTTGCATACGGCGCGAACAGCGCACCGCATAAGCCGGTGCCACAGCCGACATCCAGTACGTCCAGTGACTTGACCGGTGCGATGCCCGCATCCGCCAACGCGCCGGCCACAAGCTCCGGAGCCCGGTAGTGGAGACGCGCGAGCTTGACGTCGAAGCTCGTCGAGAAACTGTCGAAGACCTTCTGAACGTAGCTGTCCGACGCTCGCGCCGGGACATCGCGGCCCGACACCGACGCCAGCGCATGCCGCGCCACCGGATCGTCGGGCTCGTTCTTCACCCACTCTTCGCACACCGTCAGCGCCTTGTCGCGCTTGCCGATCGCGCAGTAGGCGAGCACCAGCAGCCGCCGCGCTTCCGGATATGCGGGCTTCAGCGTCAACGCCGTGCAATATGCGGTCACCGCCTCCGGGGTCCGATCGGTCAGGCTGAGCAGAATCGCGAGGTTGTGGTAGGCATCCGCGTAGTCGGGATTCAGCGCAATCGCCTCGCGATACTCGGCTTCGGCCTCCACAAGCCTGCCAAGGACCCGCAGCAGCACTCCCAGGTTGTTGTGCGCGTTCGCATGGGACGGCCGCAGCGCAATCGCCCGTTCGAAACAGGCGATCGCGCCGTCGAGATCGCCCTGCGCCTGCAGAATGATGCCGAGGTTGCTATGCCAGTCCGGCTCGGCCGGCGCCAGCTCGAGGCTCCTCGCCATCAGCGCCATCGCGTCCTCGCGCCGCCCGCGCTTATACGCCAGCATGCCGGAATAGTGCAGCGCATCAGGGTGATCGGGTGCCACCTCGAGGATCTTTCGACAAATGACTTCAGCTTCGTCCATCTGTCCGTTCTTCAGGCATTCCACGGCACACGCCATCGCTTCGTCGAGGGTGAGCTCACGCGGCGTTGACGACGACTGTTCCATGGCGTGTGTCGATCCCAGAACTCTTCCGGCCTCTACGCAAACTGATAGTCGAAATCGCCGTTGGCGACAGCCAGGCGCACACCGTTCAATGGCGAACCGGCCATCGTGCGAGTGAGGAATTCGCGGCTGACCGCGGGCAGCACGGTGTTCGTCAATATCGTGTCGATCATGCGTCCCCCGCTCTCCACCTCGGTGCATCGGCTGACAATGAGTCGAACAGCCTCGTCATCATAGGTAAACGGAATCTTGTGGTGTTCGGTCACCCGCCTGGCAATTCGCGCGAGCTGCAGCCGGACGATGTTGGCGAGCATCGAATCACTCAGGGGGAAGTAGGGGATGACAACGAGCCGCCCGAGCAACGCGGCCGGAAACTTCTTCAAGAGCGGCTCGCGCATCGCCTTCGCGATGCCCTCGGGTTGTGGCATCAACTCGGGATCCTTGCACATGCCCATGATCAGATCGGTGCCGACGTTCGACGTGAGCAGGATGATGGTGTTCTTGAAGTCGATGTACCGGCCCTCGGCGTCCTCCATCCACCCCTTGTCGAAGACCTGGAAGAAGATCTCGTGCACATCCGAGTGCGCTTTCTCGATCTCGTCCAGGAGCACGACGCTGTACGGGCGGCGACGCACGGCTTCGGTCAGGATGCCGCCCTCCCCGTATCCCACATAGCCCGGAGGCGATCCTTTGAGCGTCGAGACGGTGTGCGCCTCCTGGAACTCGCTCATGTTGATCGTGATCACGTTCTGCTCGCCGCCATACAGCGCTTCGGCCAGTGTCAGCGCCGTTTCGGTCTTGCCGACGCCGGATGGACCACACAGCATGAAGACGCCGATCGGCTTGTTGGGGTTATCGAGCTTCGCACGAGAGGTCTGGATGCGTTGCGCGATCATCTCGAGCGCGTGCCGCTGGCCAATGACCCGCTGATTGAGGGTCTCCGCGAGGTTCAACACCGCCTCGAGCTCATTCTTGACCATGCGGCCAACCGGCACGCCCGTCCAATCCTGCACGACGGACGCGACGGCCTGTTCGTCGACGCTCGGCAGAATCAGCGGCGATTCTCCCTGGAGCTCTGTCAGCTTCCCCTGGAGATCGGCGAGCTCGCGAAGCAGTGTGTCCCGCACCTCGGCGGGCTGTTCCGGTGAGGGCGCCGCCGCCTCGGCCTTCTGAGCTTCCGCCGCCTGCTCGAGCGGGCTGCCGGTCCCTTCGACAGGTTTGCTTCCCTGCCGCAGCTTCGCGCGAATGGCCAGAATGCGGTCGACGAGCTCACGCTCGCCCTGCCAGCGCTCCTCCAATCCCACCCGGCGCTCCTCGCTGGCAGCGAGCTTTTCCTCCGCAACCTTTCTGCGTTCGGTCGCATCGATCCCGACAACTTCTTCTCGACCGATGATCTCCAGCTCGGTCTGCAACCCTTCGATCTTCCTGCGACAGTCCTCGAGCTGGGGTGGAACCGCGTGCTGACTGATGGCGACGCG
>Ga0070698_100007755_pt1 | contig 11615 bp, 9 predicted proteins | sample KBSK1502metaG_FD_65477 | JGI IMG/M metagenome (GOLD analysis project Ga0070698, IMG submission 65477) | Corn, switchgrass and miscanthus rhizosphere microbial communities from Kellogg Biological Station, Michigan, USA - KBS K1-50-2 metaG | ecosystem: Host-associated > Plants > Roots >...
GCCACCGGGGCGGACCTCTGGAACCAGCAGCCAGACACCGCAGGCTACTGGGCCTCGCCCACCATCTCGCAGGGCACCATCTTCATCACGGGCAAGGACGGCCAGCTGGTGACCTTCACGCCCTCCGGCGCCCAACGGTAGCCTCGCGCTCGCCGATCCGGGCCCGGTGTTCGCCTTCGCGGATCCGGGCCCGGTTACTGCCCGGGGCCCGCTACCCCGCCGGATAGTCCGGCGGTGGCACCCCGCCCGGCGTCGGTGGCGCGGCGCAGGAAACCGGCCAGCAATTCCAGTTCGGCGTCGGTGTACCCGGCGCAGATCTCGTCGAGCGAAGCGCTCATCCCGGAGTAGAGCAGCAACAGTTCCCCGCCGCGCTCGCGCAGCACGCGGACGGCGACCGCGCGGCGGTCCGGGCCGCTGGGTTCCCGGTAACGAACGACCCAGCCGCCGCGCTGCAGCCGGTCCAGGATGCCGGTCACCGTGGCGGGATGCAGCCCGGCGCGCCTGGCCAGCGCGGTCGGGCTGAGAGGGCCTTGCCTGGCGATCAGGTCGAGGCAGTTGAGATCGATGTCCTTGAGGTCGACCCGGTTGCCGACCTGATGGTTGAGCAGTGACAACTGGGTGGTCATCTGCCGCAGTGACTCCTTGATCGTGTTAGTCAGCCGCCGTCGGCTCCGCGCCGCATTCGCGCCCTCCGGCCGCCCCTCCCCGGCGCCCGTGCTGGCTGGCCAGCCTTCCCCGGCGTCCGCGCCATCGGGCCGCTCGTCCCCGGCCGCGGCCCCTTGCTCAGATCGTACGGAATCCATATGATATATTCCTCATATTATATGTAAGCCTGAGAACACGGTACCCCGAAACGGGGCGCCGGTACCGCGGAGGCGTGACATGACCCAATTCACAGCCGGAGACACGGTGCACCGCCACGACCTGGTGACCATCCACGGCACACCGGTGCGCATCCCCGATCCGGACCTGCTGGTGCACCTGCAGTTCCGCCGGTACGCCGGCTGCCCGGTCTGCAACCTGCACATGCGGTCGGTCGCGGCGAGGCACGACGAGATCCTGGCGGCCGGGATCCGCGAGGTCGCCGTGTTCCACTCCGAACCGGAGGCGATGCTCGGCTTCCAGGGGGCACTGCCCTTCGCGACGGTCGCCGACCCGGGCAGGAAGCTCTACGCCGAGTTCGGGGTGGGCACGATGCCCTACACGAACGCGCTGAGGTTGCGTTCCTGGCGCGCCGCGGCGCGCGGCCTGGCGAGCGCGCCCAGCCTGCGCGGTATCGGCAGCAAGGGCCAGTCGTACCTGGGCTTGCCCGCGGACTTCCTGATCGGCCTGGACGGCACGATTCTCGCGGCGAAGTATGGAACGTACACAGACGACCATTGGCCGGTGGACGAACTGCTCGCCTTGGCGCAAGGGGAACGGAGCAGGCGATGAAGCTCACGATCTTCGCGGCCACCGGCGGCATCGGCCGCCAGATACTCGACCAGGCAGCCGCCGCGGGGCATGACGTCACCGTGGTGGTGCGGAACCCGGCCGCGGTGTCCCGGCAGGTCCGCACGATCACCGCCGACCTGGCCACCGCGGAGCCGGCCGCGCTGGCATCGGCGATCGGCGGGGCCGACGCGGTGCTGTCGGCGCTCGGGCCGCGGTCGAAGGCCGACTACGGGATCGCGTCGGCGGGAACCCGGGCCATCGTGGGCGCGATGCGGGAAGTCGGCGTCCGCCGCGTCGTCGCCGTCAGCGCCGCGCCGGTCGGCACCGTGCCCTCGCCCAGGCGGCCGAGTCCGCCCAAACATGACCCGGGGGATGGGTTCTTCATGCGGCACCTGCTCACCCCGCTGGTCAGGACGGCACTGCGCGGCCTGTACGAGGACCTGGCCCTGATGGAGGACGTACTGGCTGGCAGCGGGCTGGACTGGACCGTGGTGCGGCCACCACGGCTGACCAATGGGCCCGTCACCGGCGCCTACCGCACCGCCAGCGAGCGCAACCTCCGGCGCGGGCTGACTGTTTCCCGCGCCGACGTCGCCCACCTCATGCTCGCGGTGCTGACGAGGCCGGAGACGATCAGAGAGGTCATCGGCATCGCCAACTGAGCGCTCAATCGGGCGCGGGCACCGCGGCCTGCTCGGAGACCAGGTCCGTTTCGCCGGTCAGGCCGCGGCCCTGCGGCCCCGGCGGGCCCTGCGGGCCGACCTTGTTCCAGGTGAGCGTCGAGGCCCGGGACGGCAGGACCGGGGCTGGCCTGGGACCGGCCAGCTCCCGGGACGACTGCCGCTGACATGGCAGCAGGGCCGGACTGGTAACAAGTCCGGCCCTGCTGAAGCGGGTCTACGCCTGCGCCGGCAGTTCGGTGACCAGGTCGTCGGCGGTCTCCATGCCGGCCCGCCAGACGGAACGGCAGACGATCTTGCTCGGGTCCACCCGGTCGCGGTAGCGGGCGGCGACCAGGCGGCCCTCTTCGAGCAGCCCTTCCGACAGCGTGGTCGGCTTGAGGCCCAGGGCGAGGAACTGGTCGTTGCGCACGGCCAGGTCGTTCTCGTCGGCCTCGCGGCGCGGGTTGGGCAGGTAGGCGATGTCCGCGCCCATCACGTCGGCCACCATCTTGGCCAGGTCCAGCACCCGGTGCGTCTCGGTCATCTGGTTGAGCACACGCGGCTTGTCGCCGGCCAGCGGGGGGTTGTTGATCGCGATCTCGATGCACCGGACGGTGTCACGGATGTGGATGAACGCGCGGGTCTGCCCGCCGGTGCCGTGCACGGTCAGCGGGTGACCGATCGCGGCCTGCATGAGGAACCGGTTCAGCACGGTGCCGTAGTCACCGTCGTAGTCGAACCGGTTGATCAGCCGCTCATCGCGGCTGGTCTGATCGGTCTGGGTGCCCCACACGATGCCCTGGTGCAAGTCGGTGATCCGCAGCCCGTCGTTCTTCGCGTAGAACGAGAACATGAGCTGGTCGAGGGTCTTGGTCATGTGGTAGACCGACCCGGGGTTGGCCGGGTGCAGGATCTCCCGCTCGATCTCACCGTCGGGGGTGGGCACCTTGACGGTCAGGTACCCCTCGGGGATGGGTGCGCTGCCCGACCACCCATACCCGTACACGCCCATCGTGCCCAGGTGCACCAGCGAGGCGTCGATGCCGGTGGCCACCAGCGCCGTCAGCAGGTTGTGCGTGGCCCGCACGTTGTTGTCCACCGTGTACCGCTTGGTGTGGGTGTTCCGCATCGAATACGGCGCCGCCCGCTGCTCGGCGAAATGAACGATCGCCTCGGGGCGGATCTTCTCCAGCACCGCCACCAGGCGGTCATACTCCGTCGCCAGATCCAGGTTCACGAACCCGACGGCGTGCCCGGACACCTCCTCCCAAACACCGATCCGCTCGCTCACCGGGCGGATCGGCGTCAGCGACTCAACCTCGAGCTCGACGTCGATCTTCCGGCGGCTCAGGTTGTCGATGATGGTGACCTCGTGACCACGATCCGACAGGTACAACGACGTCGGCCAGCCACAGAACCCATCACCGCCGAGAACCATAACGCGCATTCCGACTCCCATCACGCTGCACCATCGAGTGAAAAGCCCGCGGCCGCTGCCGCCGGGGGGGACCAGGTGCCGCCCGGGGTGGCGGCCTACCGGTCATGGCGTCCCGTGGCGGTCAGTGTACCTAAGGGAAACTGTCATAAGTCAGGCCCTCACGCGACCGGAACGCTACATCACCACGAGTCACTTTAGTAACGCAATCGGGTCGCATGGAGACGGCTCGCGCGCAGGCCGACACTAATTGGCCAAGCTTTTTGCTGAATCCTTACACGCCTCTGCCAGGCCAGTTACGATCCAGTTCACCTAGCGGTCATCTCTTCCAAATCTGGAGAAAAAAGATGCGTCGCATCGCTGGCCGACCAGGCGGCGGTGGCGGCGGGCGTGACGGTCGTGTCCAGCAGCGGCGACGCGGGCCCGTTCAACAACATCGGCTCACCGGCCACCACGCCCGGCGTGATCGCGGCAGGCGGCACCACCACCTACCGGGTCTACCGCCAGACCAGCCGGTATAACACGAACCTGCATCCGGGCGGCTGGGAGAACAACAACATCACCGCGCTGTCCTCCGACGGCATCACCCAGTTCAACCCGCACACCGTCGACGTGGTCGCCCCCGGCGACCGCGGCTGGTCACTGTGCAGCACCAACATCACGGCGTTCTTCGGCTGCCGGGACATTGACAACGGTTCCGCGCCGGGGATCTGGGCGGCCGGCGGCACCAGCGCGTCCGCACCCGAGACCTCGGGCACCGCGGCGCTCGTCATCCAGGCCTACGAGAACACCCACGGCGGGGAGGCACCGCCCCCGGCGCTGGTCGAGCGGATCATCACCAGCACGGCCAGCGACCTGGGCGCGCCCGCCGACCACCAGGGCGCCGGCCTGGTCAACACGCTCAAGGCCGTCCAGCTCGCCGAGTCCATCAACACCAACAGCCCGGACCTGGCGGCGGTCGCGAACACCAACCCGTTCGACCCGGCGGTGACCTCCACATCCGGCGACGTCTGGGCGCAGAGCGTCAACGCCAGCGCGCCCTACTCCCCGCTGACCCTGGGCCCGGGCCAGAAGGGCACCATCACGCTCACCATCACCCCGAACGCGCCCAAGGGGACGGTGGTCCACGGCTTCATGGGCGTGGACACCCTGAACCTGGCCACCGCCTCGGGTGACGAGCTGGTCAACATCCCCTACACCTACAAGGTCGGCTGACTGCCCACTCGTCGCGGCACCGGCCCACCCGGGGTGTGGAGCTAGCCGTCAGGGCGGGCAGCCGGTGCCCGCCCAGCGCTGGAACACCTCGATCTTCGCGGCCGGCCAGGCGCCATCGCAGGGCATCGAGCCATCCCGGAGCCGGCTGAGGATCCCGTCGGCCCGGGCGCTGACGTCCTGGCACGACCACAGGTCGAAGGCGAAGCTCATGGACTGCCGGTCGCGCTCGCGGAACAGCGGCTTGATGTGCGCGGCGAAGCTCACCGCCTCATCCGGCCCGGGCAGCGCGACCGCCTCGTCCTGCTCCCCGGATTCCGGGGCGGGCGCGGCGGGCGGGCCGCCCGGGCCCCAGCCCCAGCGGGGCACCGGGACCTGCCGCGGTGCCGTCTCGGCCGCGGACATCGTCAGCGCGGTGCGCGATGCCCATTCCAGACAGGACGACAGCACGGACCGGAACTCGGGGTCGGCCGGCAGTCCCGCCTCATCCGCCGAGACCGCCAGCAGTGCGGCCCACCGGGCACGTTGCTCCTCGCCGAACTCCTCCGTGGTCTCGCCGATGGCCGCCGCCCGGACGTCCGCGCCGCCCCCAGCCCCACCGCTACTGCCGGGCCCGCCGCCGCTGGCCGGACCGCCGAGTGCCTCGGCCAGCCAGCGGGCCAGCCGCTGCGGCTGGCCCGGGCCCAGGTCCGCCAGCAGCAGCGCGAGCAGCGGGTCGGCCGGGCCGTGCTTCTCGTAGAACAGCCTGGTCATTCTCGTCAGGGCGGTCAGCCCGCCGGCCCACTCGTAGGGTGTCGGCTCACTCCCCTCCGCCGGCACCGGGTCGCGGAAGTTCACGTACCAGTGCATGCCGCTGCAGAACGGCTTGTTCTGCGACTGGCCGCACCGGCACAGGGCGTAGTGCTCCAGCGAGGCGCCCTGAGCACGGTCCTCGGCCGCGCCCTCCGGGCCGGCCAGCTCGATCCCCCCTGTGATGCGATACGGACCGTCCTTGGTCACCTCGATCGACGGTGGCCTGGCGTTTCCCCAGTCCGTCTGCGCGCGCGCCTCGATCCCGCCGAGCGCATAGCTCAGGGCGCCGGACGGGCAGTCCCGCACGGCACGGATGATCTCGTCCATCCGGCCCCCGCTGGGCGCCACAAAGGGCTCAGCGCCGGCGCGGAACACCGTGCCGAGCCGGTCCGTGCAGAACCCCGAATGCTGGCAGATGCCGCGGTTGTCGAAGATCGTCAGTTCCTGGCCCTGGTAGGTGTCGCGCCGATCGGGGACCCGCCTGGGATCCTTGCCGTCGCGGAACCCGGTGCGGGCATGACTGCCGTCGCACCACGGCTTGATCGCCGACTGGCCACAGCGGCACAGGGCCAGCTGCGGCGCCGGCTGCCGCGCGGTGCCCAGGTGGTCGATCAGCCGCGGCACGTTGGTCACCAGGTAGGGCCCGTTGCGCGCCGCCTGGATCCGCGCCGGGAGCACCTCCTGCAGCCGCCATAGCTCGGTGCGCCGCGCGGCGGCCTGGCCCGGCCGGACGAGCCGGCAGGCAAGGTCCTGGAGTGCGGCGGTGGCTTCGGCCAGTTCCGGCGCCGGGTCCCCGGCCTTGCCCAGGCGGGCAAGCAGGTCGGTGGCGGTCCTGGTCAGTTCCCAGACCCGGTCGGCGACGGCGGCTCCCGGCCGGGGCGGGGCGGCCGGGCCCGGCGTGCCGCCCCCGCCGGAGCCCGGGGCGGCGGGGCCGGCCATCCGGGTCAGCGCGGCGGCGAGCGGCCGGAGCACACTGTCGGTCATCCGGGGCACGATCCGCGCCTGATTCGTGGCGTCGCAGCCCTGGGCGGCCACTGCGGACGTGACGATCGAAAACGCCGCGTCGAAGAGCTCACCCAGCGCCCGGCCGGACCCGGCGGCCGGGCGGGAGCCGAGGGTGCCCGCCAGTTCGGTGGCCCGGTCGAGCAGTGACTCGAGTTCCGCCGCGCCGAGCGGAGTGGGCACGTCAGCCAGAACGGCGTGCGCGCTGTCGGCCGGCAGATGGGCGGCCAGGCTCCGCGCTACCTCCCGCATCGCGCTGAGCACCGGGTCCAGGGAGCCGGCGATGGCGGCACCGCGGCCCGTGCCGATCGCCTCACACAGCCAGGCGGCCTGGTCCAGCCGTTCGGCCAGCAGCGCCCAGGCGGCCTCCCGGTGCGGCATCAGGTAGTCGTTCTCGTAGAACAGCTCAAAGCTGGGGCCGGCGGTCCGGCCCGGCTGGTCCGGCCCCACCGGAAGCGTGGTGATCAGGTCGCCGAGTGGTTTGATCACCCGGACCATCAGCGCGATCGTCGCGTCGGCCAGCACCTGCAACTGGTCGTCGGATTCCTCGGTATGGGCGAAGAAGCGCTCGAAGATCTGCAGCAGGATCTCGTAACTCACGTTGAACAGGTCGGCCACCCGCGCGGTCAGCGGGTCGGCGATGACCGGATGGTCCGTGTCCCGCTCGTGCGGGCGCACATTGGCCGCGAGCACCGGCCGGACCGGGTCGAAGCCCGGGTTCGCCGCACACAGTTGCTGGTACTCGTCGAGGATGTTGACGAACTGGCCGAAATGGGCGTCCCGCCAGACGCCGCGCGGCCCCTCACCCTGTTCCAGGATCTCCTCGATGGCCCGCCGGGCGCTGGCCAGGTCGGTCACGCAGACCAGTCCCGGCCAGCGGAAGTTCTCCGGCGTGGCCTGCGCCCGCGGCGGCCCGACGAACAGCCAGTCCTCCCCGTGCGTGGCGGCCATGTGCTCGAAGCCAGCCTCAATGGACCGGTACAGGTGCCCGACGGTGGCGAAGTCCTGGCCTTGGGGGACGATGTCCCGCTCGCTGATCAGCGGCACTGCCCGGTCGACCGCCGCGAGGCCCTCGGCGTCGGCCAGGTCCATCCCCTCCGGGCGCTCCAGGAACATGAAGTGACGCAGCGCCTGCTCACCGAAGGGGATTAGGGCAAGCTGCACCCCCGCGGGGTAGTGGTTGGCCGGCACCGGCAGGTTCGGCCGTGCCAGGTGGGGCGCCGCCCCGATCGCTGACAGCAGGTTGTGGACCAGGGCCAGGTGCAGCATCTCCTGGGCGGCCACGTGGGAGACCTGCTTCCGCCAGCGGACCGCAGCCGCGGCCTCGGCCTCGGTGAGCCCCTCCTCGGTGGACTGCTTGAGGGAGAACGCCGCGAACAGGTACTGGCACATGATGCCGTGTTCCAGTTCCGCCGCCTGGCACAGCGTGTAAATCAGCGCCTCGCGGTGCTCGATCACGAACTCCGACTCCGGCGCCGCCTTGCCACTTCTGGTGGCGATGACGTGCGCCAGCCTGCTCACTGCCGGTCTGCCGCCGGCCGCGTCCCTGTCGTTGCGCACAGCGTCTCCGTTCCCCGGGCCGACGCTCCGTTCGCCGGCCGGCGCTCCGTTTCTGGCCCTCTCCGTTCCCCCACCCAGCCGTTCCCGGCCTGGCATCCGCTCCGACCGGTCCAGCCTCCGCTCATATCCTGCCGGCCAGCCCTCTGCAGCCGGCCCGGTATCCCCCGGCCCGTCCGGTTTGATGATTACATCATTACAACCCTAGCCTTGCGCGGCTGCCGGGCGGCCTGGCATTGCCCGGCGATTCGGGCCTTTGGTTGAATGTCCCGGATGATCATCTGTGGCACTTCCAGCCGGTGAGCGAGACGCCCGAGGTGACGCGGCCAGGCGGCCCCGCCCTCACCCTGTCCCGGATCGCGCTTGGCTGCGGCAACTTCGGTGGGGTCGGCTCGGCGCCTGAGTTCTTCGGCCAGGGGCTGAGCCAAGACCAGGCGTTCGCGGTCATGGATGCCGCTTGGCAGGCCGGGATCACCCACTTCGACACCGCCGACGCCTACGGCGGCGGGCGCAGCGAGGCGGCGATCGGCCGCTGGATCGCCACCCGCGGGGTCCGGCCGCGGCTCACCACCAAGACCTACAACCCGATGGTGGCCGGGGCCGATCACGGCCTGGCCCCCGAACGGATCACCCGCCAGTTGCGGTCCAGCCTGGACCGGCTCGGCGTGGACCGCGTCGAGCTCTACCTGGCCCACGACTTCGATCCGGACGTGCCGCTCGCCGAGACTTTCGGCGCGTTCGAGCAGGCCCGGGCGCAGGGCACCGTCGGCGCGTACGGGGTCAGCAACTTCGGCGCCGCCCAGCTCACCGCCTCGCTCGCGGCCGGGTCACCGCGGGCCGTCCAGAACAGCCGTTCGCTGCTCGACCGGCGGGACGACGCCGGCCTGCTGGACCTGTGCGCCGGGAACGGCATCGCCTACCTGGCGTTCGGCCCGCTGGCCGGCGGCTGGCTCACCGGCAAATACCGCCGCGATGAGCCGTTCCCGGCGGGCTCGCGGATGACCCAGCGCCCGGAGCCCTACCGCGGGCTGGTCACCGGCGCGACCTATGACGCGCTCGACCGGCTCCGGGCCCTGGCCGACAGCCGCGGCATCTCCATGGCCGGTCTCGCGCTCGCCTGGCTGCTCGCCGACGAACGGGTCACCCAGGTCGTGATCGGCCCCGGCAGACCGGAGCATCTGGCCCCGGTCGCCGAGGCGCTCCGCCACCCGCTCACCGGGCCGGAGCGGGCCCTGGTCGAAAGGACGGTCAGCTGATGCGGGTACTGATTCTCAGCCACCGCGACGTGGTGGCAGCGCTGCCACCGCGGGCCTGCGCCGAGGCGATGGCCGCGGTGCTCACGGCGCGGGCACGGGGCGAGACCTACCACCCGCTGCGCACGGTGATGCGGCCGCCCGGGGCGGCCGGGCTGATGGGGCTGATGCCGAGCTGGCGCGGCGCGCAGCGGGACGGCGGCGCGGCCGCCTTCGCGCTCAAGGCGATCTGCATCATTCCCGGCAACCCGGCCCGGGGCCTCGACGCGCACCAGGGCACGGTCACTCTGTTCGACGGGGAGACCGGCGTGCCCACCGCGATCCTGGACGCCTCCGCGGTCACGGAGATCCGTACCGCCGCGGTCACCGCGGTGGCCACCGGCCTGCTTGCCCGTACGGACGCTCGCACGCTGGCGGTACTCGGGGCCGGCGTCCAGGGCCGCGCGCACCTGACGTCGCTCGCGGGCGTGCGCGACTTCGAGCATGTCCGCGTCTACGCGCCTACCCAGGCGCACGCCCAGGCCCTGGCCGGGGCGGCCGCCGTGCCCGGCGCGCAGGTCAGCGCCGTGGCGACCGCGGAGGAGGCGGTCCGTGGCGCCGACGTGGTGGTCGCGGCGACCAGCTCACGGGAACCGGTGCTCGCGCACGCGTGGCTCAAGCCCGGTGCTCACGTCAACGCGGTCGGCGCCAGCACCCCACAGGCGCGTGAGATCGACACCGCTACCGTGGCCGCGAGCGCGCTGTTCTGTGACAGCCGCGAGTCCGTGCGGCACGAGGCCGGCGAGTTCCAGCTCGCGGTCAGGGAGGGAGCGATTACCGGTGAGGAGCACATCAGGGCCGAACTCGGCGAGGTGCTCGCGGGCAGCGCGCCCGGCCGGACCGGCGACGGGGAGCTGACCCTGTTCCGCTCGCTCGGCATCGGCGTCGAAGACCTCGCCGCGGCCGAGATCGCGGTCGCCGCAGCACGGGAACAGGGTCTGGGCACGGAGGTCGAACTGTGATCGCGCTGGCCGACATCGAGGCGGCGCGGGAGCGGATCGCGGGTGCCGCCGTCCGGACCCCGCTGGTGCGGCTGCGCGTCGAGGATGCCCCGGCCGAGATCCATCTCAAGCTGGAGAACCTCCAGCCGATCAGCTCGTTCAAGATCCGCGGCGCGACGAACGCGGTGCGGCTCGCGCCGCCGAGCGCCAGCGCCAGGGGGCTGGTCACCGCGAGCGCGGGGAACATGGCGCAGGGCGTTGCCTGGGCCGCGCGATCGCTCGGGGTGCCCGCCACCATCGCCGTGCCCGAGCACGCGCCAGAGGCGAAGCTGGCGGCCATCGCCCGGCTGGGCGGCCAGGTGGTGAAGCTGCCGTACGACGACTGGTGGAACGTGATCGTCAGCAGCCACCTCGACGGGGCCGAGGGCCTGTTCGTGCACCCGGTGCAGGACCCGGCCGTGATGGCCGGGAACGGGACGATCGGCCTGGAGATCCTTGAGGACCTGCCCGCCCCGGACGCCGTGGTGATCCCATACGGCGGTGGCGGTCTTTCCGTCGGCATCGCCAGCGCGATCAGGGCGCTGCGGCCGGAGACGAAGATCTACACCGCCGAACCGGAGACCGGCGCCGCGCTGGCCGCCGCGGTGGCCGCCGGGCACCCGGTCGACGTCGACTACCGCGCCTCGTTCGTGGACGGGGCCGGCAGCCGGCGCGTGCTCGACACGATGTGGCCGCTCATCACGCCGCTGATCGACGGTGCCCTCTCCGTCAGCGTCGCCGAGGTCGCGGCCGCGGTCCGGCTGATGGCCGAGCGGGCCAGGGTGATCGCCGAGGGCGCGGGTGCGCTCGCCCTGGCCGCCGCCGTGTCCGGCCAGGCCGGCTCGGGGACGGTTGTCTGCGTGGTCTCCGGCGGCAACATCAACCTGGACAAGCTCGCCGCGATTCTCACCGGCGCCACCAGTTAGCCAAGGGACGCCCGGCCCGCCGCCGCTGCGGGCGGCGGGGCCGCACTGGGACCGGGGCGAGACTCGCCACCGCAAGCTCCCGGGAGCGGTGCAACGTCACGTCCCCAGCCACATCCCGCGCCCACCACGCGGACACCGGGGCGCAATCTACCCGGACTGCGGTCTCCGCCACCTCACCACCTGGGACCGTGTCCCATACCGGCGCCAGGGAAGCAGCGGCGTCCATCGCGGCCAGGTCGCGAGCGTCGCGCTGCCGTAGCTTCATCATGACTGGCCGTTCGCGGGTCATCAGGACTTCTCGGCCGCGACGAGTGCCTCCAGGT
>Ga0070698_100007756_pt1 | contig 11615 bp, 8 predicted proteins | sample KBSK1502metaG_FD_65477 | JGI IMG/M metagenome (GOLD analysis project Ga0070698, IMG submission 65477) | Corn, switchgrass and miscanthus rhizosphere microbial communities from Kellogg Biological Station, Michigan, USA - KBS K1-50-2 metaG | ecosystem: Host-associated > Plants > Roots >...
GGCATCCTTTCTTCATACGGCGGCGCGGACTACTTGCAGCTGGTGGTGCGCGAGGGCGGAGGTGCGTTGCGGCCGCCTTTGCCGGGACGCGCCTGCCGTTCGCAGCACGCGTTCGTCGTGGACGGCAAGCTGGTGGCCGAGCGCTTCCCCGGCTACATGCAGCGCTGCATCGAGGAGGCGCTGCGGCCATATCCGTCCATGCGGCACGAGGTCAAGCGGTACTACCTGCATCAGGCGAACAAGCGTCTCGTCGAGGGGTTCGCAGAGAAGGCCGGACTGCCCCAGGAGCGGCTGGCCATGCACATGGACCACTACGGCAACACGTCGGCCGCGGGCACGCTGATCCTGCTCGCGGAGGACCTGGCGGACGGGGTCGTGCAGTTGGGCAGCGGTGAGCTGGTGCTGTTCGCCGCCATCGGCGCCGGCGTCCACTACGGGGCGCAGCTCGTACGGCTGTGAGAGGCTGTCGTTCTGCGCCGAGAATCCGTCTCGGTGGACGTCTCACGTCGGCCGAGTTGCTTGGATCCGCCATCTTCCTTTCCGAAAGACACGTAGCGAGAATTTTGGTCGCGCCCGCGCAGAGGGCTTGGGACTCCAATAGTCTGGCCAGGCGCGATCCCTTTTCAGTCCGTCCGAACCGACCACCGCCGCGAGGTACTGATACACGCGATGCTGGGACTCCTTCACTAACTTGGCGACGCTATCGGTGGGTTTGATGCGGCCGAGGGTATCGGTGTGCCAACCTGCCTCTCGGAGTCCTGCCCTTCGTGCGATGTCGGCGATGCGTTCGTAAATGTCCTGATACGAAGTACCCGTCCCACCCAGCACGATGATGACGGCTCCGGGCCTCAGATCGGCAAACAGCAACTCCAGATCGCGGCTGTGGGTTTCGACCGCCGAGCCGACCGTTAGAAAGTTGCTAAAGACAACAAGCCGATAGCGAAAGAGAGAGTCCGCGGTCTCAGCCGCTCCATAGTCGCCAAACACTTCGTATTCGCCCGTTTCCGGATCCCAATACTCTTGGGCCTCATTCTGCCGTCGGTGCGATTCGCGACGGCCCCTCAGGTCCAAGCCGGCGAAGTCAGCGAACGTGGCTCCAAACGGTCCTGGCCGTCGACCGAATTCCGAGAACCGGTGGACGAAAAAGGTCATTGGAGCGCTTCGTTCGACAGAATCGAGCGTCGGCGGGGGAAGGTCTAGGGCCGCAATGTAGACTCACGGGCAAAGTCCGTGAGGGCCCGATAGAAGTCGTCGATCGCGTAGAGGGCAGGTGCGGGCCCAGAACCTACATCAAGAACCCTCGTCCCGAGCTTACCAAGCGGAAGGACGCCAGACTCAGTCAGGTGCCTGAGGGTGCTCCAGGTACGTCGATAGCGCTCGAGCAGGTGAACGTAGGCGTAGGCGGGAACGGCCAGATATTCCTCAAAGGTTTCAGGCTTCTCGCAGCACGCCCGGACGACGGGTATGAGCTCCCAGAACCGCATCGGCGCGTCTGGATACTCCACCCGCGCGTGATCGATGAGCCCGATCAGGAATTGCTCGAGCGTTTCTGCCATCGCGTTTAGGGACGCCAGCTCCCTGCCCGAGCTCTCCAGCCACTTGAGAAAGCTGTCCCCGTGTTCCTCCAGCAGTCCTCGCCAGGTACGTGGTCTGTCCACGTGCAACTCCCATAAGCACGGTCAGGCTGCCGACCACATCGCCGAAAGAACTTCCGCCTGCTCAAGCACGGTCTGGGTCGCCTTCTCCTGCTTGTCCGGTGGGTACCCGTACTTGCGAAGGATGCGCTTGACGATGACCCGCAGTTGGGCTCGCACATTCTCCCGGACTGTCCAGTCGATCGTGACGTTTCGCTTGACAATCTCGACCAGCTCACGAGCGATCTTCACGAGTGTCGGCTCGCCGAGCACCTTGACCGCGCTGTCATTCACTTCCAGCGCGTCGTAGAAGGCCAGTTCGTCCTCGGTCAGCTTCAAGGCCTCGCCGCGGGCGTGCGCCGCACGCATGTCCTTCGCAAGCTGGATCAGCTCCTCGATCACCTGGGCGGTCTCGATCGCGCGGCTTTGGTACTTGCGCACGGCCTGCTCCAACAGCTCCGCAAATGAACGCGCCTGGACCACGTTGCGCCTCGAGCGAGCCTTGATCTCCCCCTTGAGGAGCTTCTGAAGCAACTCGACCGCGAGATTGCGCTGGGGCATCCCGTGGACCTCTGCCAGGAACTCGTCGGACAGGATCGAGATGTCGGGCTTCTTGAGACCCGCGGCGGCGAAGATATCGACGACCTCGTCGGACACCATTGCCTTCGAGATGATCTGGCGGATGGCGTGATCGAGCTCCTCGTCCGTCTTCCGGTCGCCCGGCGCGTTCTTGGCGAGTACCGCGCGCACGGCCTGGAAGAAGCCGACGTCGTCGCGAATCCGAAGCGCCTCGTCGTGCGGAACAGCCAGAGCAAAGGCCTGGGACAGGTCCGTGACGGCTCGCAGTAGACGCGTCTTGCCTTCCTCCAGGCGCAAGACGTGTTCCTGGGCCGCGGGGAGGAGTGACAGGCGGTCCTGCGCTTTTCCCGCGATCCAGGCCGACCAGTTGAAGCCGTGGAAGAGTCCACGGCACACCTCGTACTTCTCCAGCATTACGGCGACGGCTTCCGCCTGGTCGAGGGCCGTTTTCCCAGTGCCACCACTGTCGGTATAGGTCGCGAGTGCCTTCTTGAGCTCGTCCGCGAGCCCGAGGTAGTCCACGACCAGGCCGCCGGGCTTGTCTTTGAACACGCGATTCACGCGGGCGATGGCCTGCATCAGCCCATGCCCGCGCATCGGCTTGTCCACGTACATCGTGTGCATACTCGGCGCGTCGAAGCCTGTGAGCCACATGTCGCGGACGAGCACGATCCGGAACGGATCCGAGGCGTTGCGGAAGCGCGATGCCAGCGCCTCTCGGCGCGGTTTGTTGCGGATGTGGTTCTGCCACTCCAGGGGATCAGAGGCTGAGCCGGTCATGATGACCTTGAGCGCTCCCTGATCGTCGTCCTCGTGATGCCAGGCCGGCCGGAGGGCAGCGATCTCGCGGTACAGGGCCACACAGATCCGGCGGCTCATGCAGACCACCATCGCCTTGCCATCTATCGCCGCGAGCCTGTTCTCGAAGTGATCCACGAGGTCGCGCGCAATGAGCTTCACCCGGCTCTCCGACCCAACCACTACCTCGAGCTGCGCCCATCGGCTCTTGAGCTTCTCCTTGCGCTCGACCTCCTCACCCTCCGTCGCCTCCTCGAACTCGGGATCGATCTTCGGCCGCTCCGATGCCTTCAGCTCCAGCTTGGCGAGCCGGCTCTCGTAGTAGATGGGGACGGTCGCGCCGTCGACGACGGCCCGCTGGATGTCGTAGACGCTGATGTAGTCGCCGAACACCGCGCGCGTATTGGCGTCGGTCTGCTCGATCGGCGTCCCGGTGAAGCCGATGAACGAGGCGTTGGGCAGCGCGTCGCGCATGTGGCGGGCGAAGCCGTCGATGAAATCGTACTGGCTACGATGGGCCTCGTCGGCGATGACGACGATGTTGCGCCTGTCCGAGAGGACGGTTTGCCGGTCGCCCTTCTCCTCGGGGAAGAACTTCTGGATCGTGGTGAACACGACACCGCCGGAGGCGACCTTCAGCTTCTCGCGCAGGTCAGCGCGATCTGCCGCCTGGACGGGGGGCTGGCGCAACAGGTCGCGGCAGCGGGCAAAGGTGCCAAAGAGCTGGTCGTCCAGATCGTTGCGGTCGGTGAGTACGACGATGGTCGGGTTCGCCATCGCCGGGTGCAGGATCACGCGGCCAGCGTAGAAGGCCATGGTCAGGCTTTTGCCCGAGCCCTGGGTGTGCCATACGACCCCGACTCGTCGGTCGCCGGGGTTCCCTCCGGGCTTTGCCCCGGCTTCATAACGCACGACTCCCTCGGCGACCTTGCCCAGCGAGACGGCTCTCGCCGCGCGGAGCGTCTCTTCGACCGCGACGTTCACGGCGTGGAACTGGTGATAGCCCGCCATCTTCTTGTTGAGCTTCCCGCCGCCCTCGTCCTCGAAAACGATAAAGTGCCGGATGAGGTCGAGGAACCGGCGGTGCTCGAAAACACCTTCAAGGACGACCTGCAGCTCGGAAAGCTTGGCCGGCGCGCTCTCTCGGCCCGTGATCGTCCGCCAAGGCTTGAACCATTCGGTGCCGGCGGCGAGCGTGCCGATGCGCGCCTGGGCGCCGTCGGAAATCAAGAGTGCGGCGTTGGTGGCGAAGAGGGTCGGAGTCTGTGCCTGGTAGGTCTGGAGCTGATGGTAGGCGCTCCAGACAGTGGCATTCTCGTCCGCAGCGTTCTTCAGCTCGATCACCGCGAGAGGGAGGCCGTTGACGAAGAGCACGATGTCCGGCCGGCGAGTGTGCTGTCCTTCCGCCACGGTGAACTGGTTGACGACGGCCCAGTCGTTGTTCTCGGGCGTATCGAAGTCGAGAAGGCGCGCTTGAGCGCCGGCGATGGAGCCGTCCTTGCGGCGGTACTCCACGGTCACGCCGTCCACCAGCATGCGGTGCACCGCGCGGTTGCGCTCGATGAGCGACGGCGCGTCGACGCGCGTTAGCTTGCGATAGGCATCGTCCAACGCTTCCGACGGCAGTTGCGGATTGAGTCGCACGAGCGCCTTCCGCATCCGGCGCTCGAGCACCACGTCGCGGTAAGTCGGATCCGCGCGCTCGGCCGCTGGCTCACCGGACGCGATCTCTGGACCGTGCAAGATCGCATAGCCGAGACCCTCGAGCCAGGCGAGGGCGGCGTCCTCGACGACCGACTCGGAGAACCGGCGTTGCACCGCCGGAATTGTGGGAGCCTAGAGCATGGCCGTCAAGGGAAGGGTGTCAAGGTCTGAGGCAGAATACGCCTCGGGTGGAATGAACACGACGGACCATGGCTGCCCACTCGGGAGCGACGTACTCGATCACCGATGTCATCCAGTATCTGACGGTTTTCCCGGTTACGTCGGTGATGGCCTCTAGGACAGCTTTCGCGTACCTTTCTTCGATCGCCAAGTGATGAGTGATCACCGGCCGCTGCGGTTGCTCCCGGTACTTGATTTCAATGACCACGGGACCGTCCTGGCCGCGCGTTCTGAGATCCTTGGCTCGTCCCCGGGAGTCCCAGGCATCGGGCAACTCAAGCTGAACACTCCGGCAGGCGATTGAAGACATCGAAGACAGTTGACTTGCCGCTACCGTTCGGTCCCAGTAGCACGGTCAACGGAGTGAGCCCTTTAGTTCGACCGATCGAAGGTCGCGCTACTCTTCCGAGCGGATAGTTTCGATACGCGCCGGTCTTGCAGTCCGCGGAAGGCGCGTCTTCGGTGGCATCAGCAGTTCGCCCCTTCCATCATCCGCTCCGCGTCTTTGAGCCGCAGCGCGCCCGAGATGAGCTTCGGCAACAGCGTATCGCGTAACTCCTCGAGAACGACGCTTTCGGCGAGGCTGCACCGAAACTGTGTCAGCAGAGGCTCAGTTAGCTGATGAAACGCGTCCATGATCGGCTTCGGGGGTATGGTCAGCGGAATCGATCGCAGGTAGGTCACAGGTCGTGCGATAGATGGCACTCCCGACGAGGACGCATTCGCCAAAAGGCGATGCCGCCCTTGAGGAGATCGAAAGTAGAAGACTACGAAGGTCGGCGTAACCTGAGCCAGATCGCACCGCATGAAGAACTGGCGCTGCGAGATGACGTACCGCTCGTAACGAGAGGTCGCCGGGATATACGCAACTTGGCCGATGTTCCCGGCGTGTGTAAAGACAATGTCACCGCGTTGAACGTTGGCTGCCTTCAATCGGTCCGCGTGGCCTTCCGAAACGAAGTCAAACGTCGTGTCTTCCACCACGAACCCACGCAAATGCTGGCCGCTGATAACGGGAACGCCTTGTGTAACGAAGGAACTTACCTTAATGGAGGATCCAAATGGCCCCATTCCGACGCGCGTCGCGATCGCCTCGATCGTCTTGACCCTCCATCCCTTGGGGATCTCTCCCAGCTCTGAGCCCTCGAAGCAATCGGCAAATAAGCTTGCGAGAGGCTCTGGCAGGCCAGAGAGACGGCCTTGGACTTTGGCGCGCACTGGGTCGAAGTCCACGAACCAGGACTGGAAGAGAGCCAGCACCATCGCTTCGAGGGTCCCCCGGATCCGCCGATTTAGCTCCATCTTGTCGTCGAGCGTACCAAGGGTCTGCGCGATCGCACGTTGTTCCCTAACGCTCGGCAAGCGCATGAGAAGCGTCCGGGCCGAGGCGACATTGAAGTGCTGTTGAACCGCCCCAACCAGATGAGCGTTCACGTGGTGTGAGGCCACCGAATTTACGTAGTAGGCGAGAAAACGGGGGTCGAGTTCTGGGCCGCAACGTACTATCACGAGGTCAGAACAGTTCGCGACAGGCAACGAGTTCGGGATCACAGCACACGCACCCGGCTTGCCCGTGCGTACGATCACGACGTCACCCGGTGACAACGCAGAGTTCTTGAGGCGCTCGTGGAACGAAGACGCTATGAACTTCAGGTCGGCAGTGTTTATGCGGAGTGGCTCGACGTTTTGAGACCGTAGAAACGGGATACCCTCCGCTACGTACTCTGATGCCATTGCTCCGACGTGACCGACAGTAACGTCTTTGGCGACGTCTTGTAGGAGGACGTCGCGCCAGCCCTCACCCATATCCAAGCGCTCGCAGGTTGGCGGCTATCGCGGCATCCAGCTGGGCGCCCTCCTCGTTCTGCCGGTGCAGGGTCGCGGTAAGCCGTGCCATCTTCTCTTCGAAGGGCTCGCCGTCGTGTTCGGATGCTGCGGCGCCCACGTAGCGCCCGGGCGTGAGCACGTGGCCGTTCTTGCGGATGTCATCGAGCTTCGCGGCCCTGCAAAACCCCGCAATATCGGCGTAGGCATCAGCGCCGTTATCGCCGCGCCAAGCGTGGTAGGTGCCGGCAATCTTGGCGATGTCCTGATCAGTCAACTCGCGATGGACGCGATCAGCCATCGAGCCCATCTTGCGCGCGTCCATAAAGAGTGTCTCTCCACGACGGCCCCGGAACCGGCTATCCCTCTTGTTTCTTGCGAGAAACCACAGGCAGACGGGGATCTGAGTGGAGTAAAAGAGTTGTCCCGGAAGCGCCACCATGCAGTCTGCGAGATCGGCCTCGATGATCGCCTTCCGGATCTCGCCCTCGCCTGACTGATTGGACGACATCGAGCCGTTGGCGAGTACAAAGCCCGCAAGGCCAGTGGGCGCGAGGTGATTGATGAAGTGCTGCACCCAGGCAAAGTTGGCGTTGCTCGCTGGTGGCACGCCGTAGGCCCACCGTTTGTCGTCTTTCAACAACTCGCCGCGCCAGTCACTGTCATTAAAGGGCGGATTGGCCAAGACGTAGTCGGCTTTGAGATCTGGGTGGCGATCATTGTGGAATGTATCGCCGTGGCCGATCTGAGCTTCGATGCCACGGATAGCGAGGTTCATCTTGGCCAGGCGCCAAGTCGTATAGTTGGACTCCTGGCCGTAGATTGAGATGTCCCCGAGTTTGCCGCTGTGGGCCTCGATGAAGTTCTCGCTGCTAACGAACATGCCACCTGAGCCGCAGCATGGGTCGTACACCCGGCCCTTGTAGGGCGCGAGCATCGCGACAAGCACGCGCACAACGCGCGAGGGCGTGTAGAACTGGCCACCCTTCTTGCCCTCAGCGCTCGCGAACTGCGAGAGGAAATACTCGTAGACGCGGCCAAGTGTGTCTTTCGCTCGGTCAGCGGTGCTGCCGAGTGCGATGTCGCTCACCAGATTGATGAGCTGGCCCAGCCGCTGCTTATCGAGCCCCGGCCGAGCGTAATCCTTGGGCAGCACGCCTTTGAGTGAGGCGTTGTCGCGCTCGATGGCAGTCATCGCATCATCCACGAGCGTGCCGATCGTGGGCTGCGGGGCGCTTGCCTTCAGGTGTGGCCAGCGTGCCTCCTTCGGCACCCAGAAGATGCTGGCGGCGTGGTACTCGTCGGGATCCTCCGGGTCCGCGCCTTGGGCCTTGTGGGCGTCCAACTCGGCGCGTTTGGCCTCGAAGGCATCGGAGATGTACTTTAGGAAGATCAGGCCGAGGACAACGTGCTTGTACTCGGCTGCGTCCATGTTGTTGCGCAAGGCGTCGGCGGCCTGCCACAGCTTGGCCTCGAAGCCGAGAGTCGCGCCTGTGTGAGTCTTACGGCTTTTCGTCTTCGCCATCGGGCTTCTTCCCCAGAGCCAATCCTACGCGGCGCCCGATTCTCGCTCACCGCTTGCTTTAGGGCTAACGGACGGAATCATCGAAGCCTCCAATCTGCAGCCGCGGCGCCACCGCCGATCCGCGCGAGGCCGGCGGAGTCACGCCGACCGCTTCGTCCGGGTCCTGGGCCGCAGCCAATCACCGTCCTGCCGAGTCTTGCCGGCCCCGGTGGTAAGGGCCGCCAAGCCTCGGCCTAGGAGGTGATGATGTCCGACAGCGCCAACGCACGTTCCGAACCGACCACACCCGCCGTTCATGTGCGCACGTGAACGTTCCCCTCGACTGCGAAAGGGTCGACTGCTACCGGCCGCGATCGAGTGCCGCGCCCTCGTGCCGGAGCTGCTCTCGGGTCGGCTACCGGCGGCCCTCCGCGGCCAGTTCGAACGTGCCAGCCTCTCGATCGCTTGCAACATTGCGGAAGGCGGGCGCCGGTTCTCGCCAGACCAGTGGTGGTTCAACGCGATCACGCGGCCTGCGACCGAAGGCGCGGCGCCGATCGCGGCCCCAGTTGCGCGTGGCCTCGCCGATCCCTAGGGCGGCCGTCGCGCGAGGTCCCGCTTGTCCGGCTCATCCAAATGCTGACAGGGCTCGGGTTTGCTAGGCCCACCGGTTACCTAGTCGCCCTTCCAACGGTTCGCCGGTAGAGTTAGGGTGGGCGCCGGCCCAGGGCGAGTGACCAACGCCACCCGCCAGCAGCCGGCGGACATGAGACGCTAGCCTGAGTATCATGCGGCTCCAGAAAAGGACCCATCCTGAATCTCCAGCCAGTTATAAGGCGCGTCAGGATGATCGTTCCACCGAGGCTGCGCTGATGGCGAAGGATCCTTGGGAGAGATGGATTCCGGGCGTCTTGTCGCAAGCGCAAGTTCGCGAGTTGTGCTCGACCGGTCTCCTCAGTGGTGTGACGGACGATGCGTACGACCCTTCTTCAATCGACCTCACGCTCTCGGAAGACGCATACGCCCTCACCCATGGTTCGGTAAAGCCGGGCGACAGCAACTATCTGTTCGCGCTGAAGCGCGACGGCCTTGTCACGCCATTACGTCCGGACGCCGACGGCCACTTCCTCCTCTCTCCGAAAAAGACCTATCTGTTCAAGCTTGAACAACGGTTTTCCCTCTTGCAACGCATCTCGAATGCCGGAATCCATGGACAGGCTACGGCAAAGAGTTCGATAGGCCGGCTAGACATCCTTGCTCGTCTCGTAGTCGACGGCATGCACGGCTATGAGGGGTTCGACCCAGCTGGAATAGGTCGCGGCACAGGAGACATGTACTTGGAGATCACTCCGCTAACGTTCGCGGTAGAGGTGCAGACCGGCATCGCGCTTTCGCAACTGCGTCTTTTCTATGGCTCACCGGCCGACGCGGAGATAAGTGGTGACGCGCTCTGGCGGACCGTCTTTCCCGCTACTGGCTCGCCGGAAGGTAAGCTGTCACTCAATTTGGAGCCAACAGACGTCGGTGGATTGCAGGCGGTCGCGTTTTCGTCCAAGCGGGATGTCCCGGAGCCCATCCGTCTATGGCCCTCTAGTGCAATCCCGCCGCCTGATCCTTGTCGGTACTGGAAAGTCCACGTTGCTACTACTTCTAAGCGTCTGCCCATCACTCCAGGCGACTTCTACATCCTTCGATCGAAGGAACGGATGTGGATCCCACCCGGTGTGGCCGTCTATTGCCGCGCAAGCGATGAGACCATCGGTGAGATGCGCATCCACTACGCTGGCTTCGTCCATCCATACTTCGGGAGCGGTCGCAAAGACTCTCAGCTGGGGACACCGTTGATATTCGAAGTTCGCGGTCATGACTTCTTAGTGAACCTTGAGGATGGTGAGCAGATGGCACGCCTAACATTCTTCAGGATGTCCGATGATGCCGGGGAGGTCTCCGCTCCCGCTTACACCGATCAACAGCTCCAATTGTCAAAGTTCTTTGCTTCTTGGCCGCCGGTTCTTACAGCAGATGCGGAAGGGAATGTATCGCCAAGCACACGAGTGACGTCATGACCGCCACCAAGACACAGGCTCGGCGCGACATTCGCGTCCTTCGCGTCCGTCCGGCCGATGCCGCAAAGGTTACGGACCGTGCGACCTCGCTGCGCCAACTAATTCTCGAGTGTGAGGGGATGTACCCAGGGATTCGCAGGTGGCTCAACGACAAGGTCTTTCCTGGTATTCGTTCGGGAGAACGATCTGCGTTTATCGCATTAGCTGACGGCTTGCCTGTAGCGTCTGCAGTTCTTAAACGAGGTCAAAGGACGAAGTTCTGTCACGTCCGTCTACGGGATAGCGCTCAAGATATTCACCTCGGCGAGACGTTTTTTGCGCTCATGGCTATGGAGGCGCGGCACGGCGCACAAGAGATTCACTTCACTCTTCCAGAGAGTCTTTGGTATTCAGAGCAACCCTTCTTCCAGGCCTTTGGATTCAGGAGCGCCCTCCCGGCGGGCACTCAATACAGACTCTTTGACCAGGAATTGCATTGCTCTGCCCCCTTCAACGCCGTCTGGCAGGCCGTCCTTGAAAAGGTGCCTAAGATTACGTCGTCGTTTACCGTCGTAGGACGGCCGCTCGGAGCTCAGCTCCTCATGAGTATCAGGGCCGAGCTGGCTGAACGGATCATGACAGGGCGTAAGACGATCGAAGTGCGTCGGCGCTTCAGCGGGCGCTGGAAGGGATCCCAGATCACGTTCGTTGCGACCGAGCCTCACTCGGCTCTCGTGGGCGAGGCGACAATCAGGGACGTCATTTGTGGTCGCCCCGATGTTCTCTGGGCGGAGTTCGGGTCTGGTGTCGGGTGCTCAAGAGAGGAGTACGACTCCTACGTTCGAGGCTCGAATCAAGTCTCGTTCATAGTTCTTCGGGATATTCGACCGTTCGTCTCACCAGTTCCGCTCGCTCAACTCGGTCACTTGATCGCGGATTCGCTGCACACACCTCAATCCTTCTGCACCGTAGAATCAGAAGGCCCCTGGGCTAAGGCTCTCGCTCTGGCCGGAATGCTTCACGCGCACTTGGCGCCTGTCAGTGACGGGTATGAACCGTTCGGCCTCTCGCCTACGTTCGCACAACGGCAGCCGGGGCACCGATAAACCATGATGATTCAGGAATCGCCCTTTTGGGGGCCAGAGGAAAGGATCGCCATGATTGATGACGCTCTAGGGCGCCTACGACCAACATCCGTCGGCTAGACCGAACCACCTGTGCGCTGCCGGTAATATTCGAGTAGGCGGAGTTGATCGGCCGGCTGTCCCAACCCGTCAGCACCCTTTCCCCGCTTGCCCCTCCCCTCCCCCCTTCAATATGATGGGGCCTCGCGATGAGCCTCCTAGA
>Ga0070698_100007757_pt1 | contig 11614 bp, 12 predicted proteins | sample KBSK1502metaG_FD_65477 | JGI IMG/M metagenome (GOLD analysis project Ga0070698, IMG submission 65477) | Corn, switchgrass and miscanthus rhizosphere microbial communities from Kellogg Biological Station, Michigan, USA - KBS K1-50-2 metaG | ecosystem: Host-associated > Plants > Roots >...
AACCGAACGGTCTCGGTTTCCTCAACTGGCCAATGGATTCCGTACTGATCAGTTCATTCGTTGAAGGTGGCAAGATGCCGCTGGGTTCGAACCTGAAGGAGTGGGAAAGTACAGAGCTGTACAAACAGTTGATCGATGATTATTTTTCGATTGATGAATCCCGACCGGGAATTCTCAAGGCATGGTTGTTAGGAAGGGGCCGATAAATACCACCAACGGCAGTTGGTGGATTGTTCAGACCCTTTCTACAGGCGAGCACAAACATATTTAGCGCAGCTGCGAAGTATCTTTTGCGCTTGCCCTACCTCGTGAAAGAACAGAGTCTCTAAAGAGGAGCGATAAGAGAACTTTTGGCGACGCCTGGCAGTACGCTTGTGCACGTGGCAGTCGGCGCTGCGGGGTGTTCTTATCCGTTTGTAGAAAGGATCTGAACCATCCCCGCACTACCGTGTGGGGGATTTTTTATCCTACCAAACCTCACATCGCTGCTCCGGAGGCCGAACCATCGGCTGACCAACCTTACATTGAAACGCTTGCTGAAACTCGGGCAGATTTGATACTGGCCCAATCACACGATACTTCGCGACAGGATGCGGATCGCCCTGAATCATGAGCCTCGCAGTCTCGGGCCGCGTCGCATCGCCACGAAACTGTCCCCAAGCAATAAAGAACTGCTGGTCAGGCGTGAACCCATCGATCGTAGGCAACGGAGGTTTACCTTGTTGAGCGATCTGAAAAGCACGGTATGCGATCTTTGCTCCCGCCAGATCACCGATGCTCTCACCAAGTACTAGTTTCCCGTTGTGGTGTAGACCGGGCTCAACGAAATAGCCTTCAAACTGATCTACAACACAGCCCGTCTTCGCTTGAAACTTTTTCAAATCTTCCTCTGTCCACCAGTTATTCAAACGACCCTGCGCGTCAAATTGCGCGCCCTGATCATCGAACCCGTGACTGATTTCATGACCAATGACCACCCCAATTGCGCCATAGTTGACCGCATCATTCGCCGTCATGTCGAAAGCTGGGGGCTGAAGAATTCCCGCAGGAAATACGATTTCATTTAATAGCGGATTGTAATAAGCGTCTGAGGTCGGCGGAGTCATTCCCCATAGTTTACGGTCCACTGGTTTACCTATCCGCGATAAATTGTCGCGTACGACAAACCTTCGAGCGGCGACCAAGTTGTCAAACAACGAATTGCGGGTGATAACTACCTTGCTATAGTCCTTCCAGATATCCGGGTAACCGATTTTCGGATTGAACGTCGATAGTTTTTCCAATGCCCGTTTCTTCGTCTCGGCGCTCATCCAGTCGAGGTTTTGGATAGTCTCACCCATCGCCGCACGAAGGTTCTTGACCATCTCTTGCATTCGCAATTTTGCAGCCGGCGGGAAGTACTTCTCGACATACTTCTTCCCCAAAGCCTCCCCCAGCAAACCATCGGTGATCTCCACACAGCGCTTCCAGCGAGGCCTCATTTCCTTAGCACCACTCAGAGTTGATGAAAACGCGAAGTCTTCTTCTACAAACGGGCTCGATAACCACGCAGCAGCCGCGTTAATCAAATGCCATTTGAGATAAGCCTTCCAGTCCGCTATCGCTGTAGCGGTCAGCTGACGATTGAGCTCCTGCATGAACTTGGGTTGGCTTACGTTTACCGTGCCTTGTGGCAGGGCAAGCTTTCTGTAGTAAGCCTCCCAATCGAAATCTGGTGCGAGTTTTTGAAGTTCCGCAAACTCCATCTTGTGATCGGTGTTTTTAGGTGAGCGGAGCGCTACACGATCAAGAGAGTTCTCAGCGAATTGTTTCTCAATTCTGAAAACGGTATCAGCAGCAGCCTTTGCTTGGTCGTCAGGTGTCCCCATCAACACGAACATCTTTGCAACATGAGCCAGATATTTTGTCCGCGCATCTTCAAACCGCTGATCTGGTTTTAGATAGTAGTCACGATCTGGTAATCCAAGAGCCCCGGCGCCAACTTGCGCTATGACGTCGTTTGGATTGCGTGTATCTGACCCAGCGCCGAAGCCAAAAGGACCAGGAATGCCAACTTCTCTAAACCGCACGATCATTAGTTGCAGATCAGCAACTGTCTTCATCCGATCGATGTCGGCAAGCCACGGCTCGAGCGGTTTAGCGCCAAGCTGATTTGCCTGTGACTCATTCATACAGGCGCTATAGAAATCGCCTGTGAGCTGCTCAACGCTGCCCTTCGGTGATTTCTTCGCCGAGACTTCCTCCAGAATTTCTTTCAGCTTGTCTTTGGTAGTTTCGCCAGCCGCCCAACGCCGACTCCAACGCGACATGGATGCGGGTATAGGATTCGCAGCCCGCCAGCCTCCGTTGGCGAATTCATAGAAATCATCGCAAGCAGAAACGTTCTGATTAAGATCTGAGACTTGAATTCCGTGCTGTACAGGAGTCTGTAAGAATACGGACGCGCTGAGGACGAGCAGCAAAGTAATTATGCGTACGGGAGTCATAGGGATTCTCCGCCTTTCAAAAACAGATGGCCTGCTGATCGGATTCGGTTGGTGTTACGATTAGACCACAACTCGAAGTGATCTGAAACAGTATGATTTACTATCCATTTTTTTGTAGACTACTGGTTCGTAAATCATGAATCGTAACTGTGACGGAGATTCGATTCTAAGGGTCACCACGATTAACGATTCACGATTTACGCGATTAACGATTCACGATTTACGATTCACGAGCGAAAGGTGTCGAAACGATGGGAAAGTACATGCAATCTCCCAAATGGGTACTACTCGTTATCACCGTACTGGCATTTATTACAGTGCTGAGCTGCAAGAGAGGTAATAAGACTCCATCTGCAAACTCGAATTCCAATGTCACCGCTTCTGCAGCTGAAGAAGCGGGTGAGGAAAAAGTGAAACCATCACCTGGTACTGGTAATGTTCAAGGCAAGGTTTTTTACAACAGCAAACCTGCACCAAATATCGAAGTGAAGTTATGCGAAACGTTCAGCCGGTTTCTCAGCGGTTGTGGCGGCAAAACTTACACGGCTAAAACTGACAACGATGGTGTTTATGTCATCTCAAATCTGCCTCCCAAGACCTATGAGGCACTATTGGCAAGAGTGTTTGATACCGATGCCTCCATCTTTGCCACGTCCGGTATTGCGGGAATTAGTGCCGCCAAATATGAGGTGACGGCCGACAAAACGCTCTTCGTTAATACTACACACCTATTTAAGAGCGACTTGAAATTGGTGAATCCAAAGGCTGCGGAAAAGCTCAGCACCCAAACCCCGGAGCTCAAATGGGACAGTTATCCGGACGCGGCTTACTACAAACTTAGCGTCAACGCCAACGATCACATGGTTACGTCACCGTATGTCAATAAGAGGGTGGATGGTACTTCGTTCAGCGTCGATGCACCTTTGCAAAAGGGTACCTATCGCTGGAAAGTCGAAGCCTTTAACGGTGAGGATCGAAAACTTGCCGAGAGTGCGGATGGTATCGAGTTCACCGTCTCGGATTAGGTTGTTCGGTATGCGTCTATCTTGTCGGTTAGTGGTCAGTTCGCCACTTCGGAAGACACTCCGATAATCTTGATGCACGGTCCAAAGCTCTGTGCTAGTGTTGCGTTTTCGTCAGAGGAGGAGGAATCGTAGATGGCTGAGTACCTGCTAATCGAGTCGCGCGACGGGTTTGAATCCAACGATGTCGGCTACTACTACGACTTGGCCAAGGGGCTGGTCGAGAGGGGTAACCAAGTGACGCTGTTCCTCGCCCAAAACGGGGTGCTGTCGGCGCGCCCGTCGGCGCAGTCGGCCGCGCTCAGCGCGCTGGCGCGGAGTGGTGTGACGGTGCTTGCCGATGACTTCTCGTTGCAGGAGCGCGGCATCGCCAAGCTGGCCGAGGGCGTCGCGCCGGCTCCCATAGACGTGGTAGTGGACCACCTCGCGGCTGGTCACAAGACCCTCTGGCACTAGGAGACGAAGCATGTCCAAAAAGACATTGACCATCGCGCTTATGGATCCTCCCTACGAGTCGGAGAACCTGACGACGGCGTTTCGCATCCTCGACGTCGCTGCCAGACGCGGTTACAACATCAACGTCTTCGCCTACGAGGGGGCCTCGGGTCTGGCGTTCGTGCGGCAGACGCCGCACCCGAACCCGGTCCACGGCAAGGACGTAGCTCAGGAGAACCACCCCACCACGAAGGACCAGGTCGCTGCCCTGTTGGCCGAAGCCGAGAAGAACGGCGGCAAGGTGGACTGGGTAAACTGTGGCATGTGTGTCGACGAGCGCGGCGTTAACGAGTTCGTGCCGGGCACGCGGCGCGGCTCTCCGGCCGACTTCCATGCCTTCATCGAGGCATCGGATAACGTTCTTGTCATCCCGACCAAGTGAGGTGTGAAGCCGTGGCCAAGAAGACATTAAACATCGTGGAGTCGGCCTATCGGGCCGTGATGGAAGAGCAGGACGACACCATCCTCTGGCTGTTGGCAGCGATGCAGGGCGCAGGTGCGGAACATACGGTGGTGCTGCGTGGCAACACCGTAAACTACGCGGTCGCCGGTCAGGGCGTCCCAGGCCTCACGGTCGGCGAATGGAAGCAGACCCAGGCTCCGAAGATGGATCGCGACGTCCTGGACTTGATCGAGAAGCGTAAGATCCCAGTGTACGTGGTTGCCGAGGATCTCGCCGACCGTGGGATCGAGCCCGGCGAACTGGTGCCCGGCGTACAGCTGCTGTCACGGACGGCGATGCCTGGGCTATTCGCCGACTACGCGCTGATCGCCCACTGGTAGGTAGCCCTTCGGGATCTCAGATCTAAGATCTCAGATCTCAAATGTAAAGCCCTCGTTGCTGCAATCTGAAATCTGAGATCTTAGATCTGAGATCCCGAAGGGCTGCTCACTCACGATACAAATTGTCGAAACGCATACTCGATGGCGTGAAGCGAAGGTCTACTGTTCCGGTCGGACCATTTCGTTGCTTGGCGATAATCAACTCCGCAACATTTTTTTGCTCTTCAGGTATCGCCTCTCGCTCTTCCGGCGTCTTGTATTGCTCCTCACGAAAGATAAACGCTACAACGTCCGCGTCCTGTTCGAGTGCTCCAGATTCTCGCAGGTCGGCTAACTGTGGCCGGTGATCCGAACGCGATTCAGGTGCGCGCGAAAGCTGCGACAACGCAACCAGCGGAACATTCAACTCCTTTGCCAATCCTTTCAACTCGCGAGAAATTTGCGACACCTCCTGCTGCCTGGATTCGACTCGCTTCGCCGAGCCAGTCATCAGCTGCAAGTAGTCGACGATAATTAGATCTAATTTCTTCTGTTCAGCAGCGAGTCGCCGAGCTTTCGCGCGCATCTCCAAAACAGTCAGGCCGGGAGTATCGTCGAGGTAGATCTTCGTATCCGCCAGCGTTCCCAGCGACTTCGCGATCTGGGCCCACTCCAAACGAGAGAGAAATCCGTTGCGGAAGCGCTGCGCATCGATATTTCCCTGGGAACAAAGCATACGCATCACGAGCGCCTCTTTCGACATTTCCAACGAAAACACGCCGACAACAGCCCCTGCTTGAATCGCTGCGTTTTCTGCCAGCATTAACGCGAAACTTGTTTTGCCCATCGATGGCCGGGCCGCCAGAATGATGAGGTCGGAGTTTTGCAACCCGGAGGTTATCTTATCGAGGTCCGAAAAGCCTGTTGTGAGACCCGTCAAGACAGCCGCGCGGCCTTCCATCTCTTGCACTTTTTCCAATAGTTGTTCCGCTATTGGTTTGACGTGCATGAAACCCTGACGAATACGCTCGTCAGCCAGCTGGAAGATTGCGTGCTCGGCGTGATCGAGAATTATCTCCGGCTCATCTTCTTCTTCCAGAGCTTCCTGGGTGATCTTATTCGATGCTTTGATGAGTTGCCGCAACATAGATTTGCCACGCACAATCTTGGCGTAGTGAAGGATGTTGGTTGAGTGAGGCAGACCGTAAGTCAGGTTCGTAATGAATGTGAAACCCCCGACTGACTCGAGCGCATTCTCTTTCTTCAGTTCTTCGCCAATTAGAATGGGATTGATCTCTGCGCCGCGTTCGAATAGCGCGATCATCGCTACAAAGACTCGCCGGTGAGATGGCACATAAAAGTCTTCGGGCCGAAGTTGTTCAATCGCCTGGCTAATCAGTCCGTTATCGAGCAGGACTGCGCCGAGAATGGCGCGCTCAGCTTCCGAACTGTTTGGCAAGGCACGCTCGAACTGTTGGTCGCGAATTGGATCAGGAGAAGCCATAAAGAATTTCAGATCTCAGATTTCAGATTTGGGTTACCTTTAGTAGTACTCAGAAGAAAAAAGGTGCCTCGCTGCTGGGACCGCAGGCGTCCTCGCCTGCTGGTAGAGATACAACGATCGCAAAAGAATTTAGCGCTGCAGATTATTCAAAACCTGCAACGCTAAAACATTCTACAACAACTGTTGAAAGCTTCCTCGGCCCCCGCTGTTTTACTTTACTCAGTCGCTCCACTTGCTTCTTCAGTAGCTTCAGACTGTTTCACCAACTCCGCTTCCTGTTCCGGTGTCAAATGACCCACGATGACCTCGCCTTCGGCCAACACCTTTACTTTTAAGTCAATCGTAACGTCACGGTGCAGACGCACCGGCACCGTGTAGTCACCAAGGCGCTTCAACGGCTCACGCAAGTGAATGCGGTGACGATCGATCTCATAACCTTTTTCCTGTAGAGCCTCGGCGAGATCCATCGAAGTAACTGAGCCATAAAGCGCGCCCTGTTCACCGGCCTTACGCTTGAACTCAAGCACCAACGAACTCATCTGGTGTGATTGGGCCTCGGCGGTGGAACGCTCTTTAGCTTCCTTCTTCAACAGTGCTGCCCGTTCAGCTTCTATTCCCTTAACGTTGCCGGCCGTCGCTTCCACGGCGAGATTGCGCGGCAACAGATAGTTGCGAGCATATCCGGCTCGCACACGTACGATTTCGCCGCGCGCGCCGAGATCGTCCACATCTTCGCGTAAAAGTACTTTTGTGTGTGCCATCGCTTCTCCTTTTAGTCCGTTGTATACGGAAGCAGCGCAATGTTACGGGCGCGCTTGATGGCCTCCGCGAGCATCCGCTGATGGGTTGCGCAACTTCCGGAGATGCGTCTCGGCAAAATCTTTCCCCGTTCGGGAAGATAGTTGAGCAGCAGTCTGACATCTTTGAAGTCGATCAGATCTACCTTATCGATGCAAAACCGACAAACGCGTCTACGATGCATGCGACGTCCGCCACCACGTCCGCCCATCGGCCGTCTGTCATCATCATCACTGTCGTAGCCACCACGCTGGCGGTCTTCATAATTGGTTGACATAGTTGTCCTCTTAAATCGTGAATACTAGTCGTTGTTGGATTCGGCGAATTCAACTGCAGAACCGCGACGAGATTGCCCAGCTGCACTACGTTTTGCGGCCTTTGCGGCGCGACGGACTTTAAGTTTCTCGGCGCGGCGCCGATCCTCGTCAACGCGTACAGTCAGATAACGAAGGACGCGATCGTTAACGCGCATGCGACGCTCGAGCTCAGCAATTTCGCGTCCCGATCCCTCGATCTCCATCAAAACGAAGGTTCCTTCTTTTTTGTGCTGGATCTCGTAGGCGAGCTGGCGTTTGCCCATCGTCTCGGCCTTGGTAATCGACCCTCCCTGGTCAACTACAACTTGCTTAAAGTTGTCGGTTAGTCGTCCAACCTCATCATCGGCCGTCGGGTCAACAATGAATACCACTTCGTATTGTCTTTTCGTTTCCAAAACAGAACCTCCGGTCATTTCAGATTGCAGATTTCAGATTGCAGATTGAGTTCATGCTGATAGGCAACCGTTTTTCAATCTGCAATCTGAAATCTGCAATCTTCAATTAATTAAACTTCGCCATCGCCTTCAGAATGCCATCCCTTAGAATCGCTCTAATGGCGTCTGCGCTCGTGTCCAGTACGTCCTTCACTATCGTCCGTTCAGTTCGTGAGAATGCGTCCAGCACAAACTTCTTTGCATCACTCACAAGATGATCCGGTTGAATTCCGATTCGCAGTCGCACAAATTCATTTGTTCCGATTGCCGCGATGATCGACTTCAGACCGTTGTGACCACCCGCAGAGCCTCGTTCACGAATCCGAATCTTGCCTAGCGGTAATGCCAGATCATCCGTGATGACTATCAACTGACTCCCCGCCGCTTCGGCCGGATGTTTTGACCTCAAGCACGAGACAGTCTGACCTGTCAGGTTCATGTAGGTTTGTGGCTTCACAAGCTTGACCGAATTACCTTCGATCTCAGCCCGACCTACGAGAGCACTACATTCGCGACGACCGACGGTTATCTGCGCGTCACTTGCCAGTTTGTCAATCAACATAAATCCCAGGTTATGACGTGTGCGTTCGTATTCGCTTCCTGGGTTTCCGAGCCCGATTATTAGGCGCATCTGACCACTGCCAATTTCAGATTTCAGATTTCAGATTTCAGATTGTCTTATTGGTAAGTGGTCACACCAAGCTGCAATCTGCAATCTGCAATCTGCAATAACTCACTCGCCTCCACCCTCTTCTTCCTCTTCCTTCTTACCCTTGCCAATGACCTCTGGTTCCGCAGGCTCTTCACCTTCAATCGCGGGAACCGGCGCAACTTCCTCTTCCCTAATAATGCCGACTGTGGCAATCACGACATCGGCATCTTCGAGTATTTCAATTCCCTCTCCAACCCTCAGATCTGAAACGTGTACGACATCATGAACATCAAGATGGGACACGTCGAGGTCGATAACATCGGGGATCGAGCGTGGCTCGCACCGAATCTCGATCTCGCGGATGATCTGTTCCAGCACTCCCTGTTTTTCCTTCACACCAATTGGCTCGCCGACCAGATGCAAGGGAACCGTTACTTCGATCTTCTGGCCCTTCACCAAACGCGTGAGATCAGCATGAATCAGACGGCCACGAACCGGATCAATCTGTCGTTCATGAAACATCACTTCGCTGGCACCAACGCCTTCGACGTCAATCGTGAAGATAGTGTTTCGACCCGATTCCGAGCGTAGGATGGCAGCCAAATCTCTCAATGGTGCAACTGCCGCGACCGTCTCTGCGCCGCCACCATAAACCGTGATAGGAACCATGCCCTCACGGCGTGTGCGACGTGCGTCGTTCTTGCCACGTCCAGCGCGTTGTTTCGCCTGAACCTTAAACTCTTTTTTCTCCGCCATGATTTCTCCTCACAAACTTTCAGCGACCCAAGTCATTGAAGATTGAAGATTGAAGATTGTAGATTTGAAAACCCAGGATCAACCGAAGGTCTTCGCAATCTGCAATCTGAAATCTGCAATCTGAAATAACTCAGACCGCTGATGGTCTTCTTTTAAGCCATCAGTGTTTGCCCTTCATACGAAGAGCGAGGAAACTGAAGTCTCCTCATGGATCGACTTGATCGCTTTCGCCAGAAGTGGCGCGATACTAAGTACTTTTATCTTATCAAGCTCGCACGCGTGATCGCGTAGCGGAATCGTGTTCGTAACGATTATCTTTTCAATATCCGACGCCGCCAGTTGTTCAACTGCGTGGCCGGAAAAAACCGGATGCGTAAATGCAGCGTGAATTCTCTCAGCGCCAGCATCCTTCAAAGCTCGGGCTACCTTTGTTAAAGAACCACCTGTGTCGCACATGTCGTCGACAATCAGGCAATTGCGGCCTCGCACGTCGCCGACTACGTTCATCACTTCAGCTACGTTCGCTTTCTCGCGTCGCTTGTCACAAAGAGCAAGTTCCGCATCAAGCCGTTTTGCGTAAGCACGTGCGCGCTCGGCTCCACCGGTATCCGGAGCCACCACCGTCAGCTTGTCCATCGGATGTTCCTGATAATAACCAATGAACACTGGAGCCGCATAGAGGTGGTCCACGGGAATATCAAAGAACCCTTGAATCTGTGCTGCATGGAGATCCATCGTCAGCAAACGATCAGCACCCGCAACCGTGATCAAGTTTGCTACCAGCTTGGCTGAGATTGGAACTCTGGGGCGATCTTTCTTATCCGAACGTCCGTAACCGTAATACGGAATGACTGCCGTTATTCGCTCCGCTGACGATCGACGAAACGCGTCGAGCATCACCAGCAATTCCATCAAGTGCGCGTCAGTTGGCGGGCAGGTTGGTTGAACCAGGAATACATCGCCGCCACGAACGTTTTCGTCAATCTGGAAGTTGAACTCCCCATCAGAAAAACGTTCAGGGAATGACTTCCCCATGTCACAACTCAGCTGGCGACAAATCTCTTCCGCCAACTTAGGATTCGCATTTCCGGAAAAGACTTTAATGCCGCCTGTTGTGCCCATAGTCTCACTGTGTCCGATATGCGTCTAGCTTGTCGACGACTCCAACCAGAAGCCGTTCTCCTGATCACGACAAGACAGACGCATATCGGACATTCGCTAGTATTTGGCTGGGGCGGGTGGATTCGAACCAACGAATGCCGGTTCCAAAGACCGGTGCCTTACCACTTGGCTACGCCCCAGTATCTGTTTGGAGTTTAAGAGAGCGTAAGTATCGGAAACCCGGATGAACTCAAACTTTCGGAATACTCGTCGCGTGAAATTGTTTCGCACGAAAAAACCTGCCAGCCGCTTTCACGTTTCAAATCTGCCAAAGCCCGCTCTCGCGCATCTTTGTTTCCAAAGATACCAAACACGCTAGAGCCACTTCCAGCTAACAAACCGCCCTGCGCACCTGCGTCAAGCAGCGCCATTTTGGCACGCCTGATTTCAGGTTCTATCTCAAAGATCACTCCTTCGAAATCGTTTTCGAGAGTCCACTGATTTGCATGAGCAAAACCAGGCTCCGCGAAGGAACTTGAAAGAATAGAGACCGACCCTTTAGTTGTCAAGGAAGCAGCCTTTAGTGCTGCATAAGCAGCGGCCGTGGAGACCTTCGCATTTGGAGTCACAAGGATCAGATGCAGTTTTTCGACCTCTGGCAGGATACTAACGTTGCTACCGGTACCTGTCGCGTGGGCTACACCACCGAGAAGGAAGAAAGGCACGTCAGATCCAAGCTCTCGTCCTATTCCCTGTAACTTATTCATATTCAAACCGAGGCGCCAGAGGTGATTCAGAGCCAACAAAGTCACAGCCGCATTGGAGGAAGCGCCTCCAAGCCCGCCCTGCGCGGGAATCCTTTTTGTTAGACGGATGTCCGTCCCAATGCTCTCGCGTGAATGGTCCTTTAGCAATGAAGCTGCACGAACAATTAGGTTTGTATCGTCAATGGGAATATCGGGATCGTCGCAGCGCAGAAGGATCTTCTGATCGTCTCGACGAGTGAATGTCAGGTCGTCGTGAAGGGAAATTGTTTGCAGGACTGTATCGATTTCATGATAACCGTCAGTCCTTTTTCCTAGTATTCGCAGACCAAGATTGATCTTGGCGAAGGACGGACATTTAAGGAAGGTCACGGAGAAACCCTAATTAGATTGCTATTTCAGACAACTCCAAGCCAAAGAGCGCCAAAAGTCGCTAAAGGAGTTTTCTTTTTTTTCTCTGTGCTTCTCCGTGTCTCTGTGCCTCTGTGGTGATGAAAGACTTGACTTACTACAGAGATACGGA
>Ga0070698_100007759_pt1 | contig 11613 bp, 8 predicted proteins | sample KBSK1502metaG_FD_65477 | JGI IMG/M metagenome (GOLD analysis project Ga0070698, IMG submission 65477) | Corn, switchgrass and miscanthus rhizosphere microbial communities from Kellogg Biological Station, Michigan, USA - KBS K1-50-2 metaG | ecosystem: Host-associated > Plants > Roots >...
TGCCGGCTACGACCGAATTCGGCGGCACGTCGTGGATGACGACCGCCCCGCCGTAGATCTGCGTGTGATGACCGATCCGGATCCCAGGCGCGATCATGACGTTCGCGCCGATCGAGACGAACGACTCGATGTGGGTCTTCGGAACGCAGTCGGCATAGCGCGGACATGGGGGATGCAGGTCATCTGTGAAAACGGTGTGCGGTCCGATGAAAACGTGATCTTCAACTTCCACCCGTTCCATGAAAACCAGCGCGTTCACGCGGACATCGTTACCAATCCGGCAGCCGTTCTTGATGACGGCCTTCGGCCCGATGCGGACGCGATCGCCGAGGACATTGTCCGTAAAGAGCGTGGTCTGATCGCTGATGTCCAGATCATCGCCGGCAGTCACGCCGGCGTAAACCGTACACCGGCTGCCGATGAACGCCCGTTTGCCGATCACTACGCCGCTGGGCGGGTGAAAACGATCTTGAATCCCTAGGATCGCGAACGGCTCAATGACGGCCTCCTCGCCGAGCTGTACGTTCGGATAAATGATCGGGGTTGGATCGTGTTCAGGAAGAGTCGGTGCTTTCATTCTCCCTTTACATCTTCCGCGTCCAACTGGGTGATCGCAAAACGGGTTATGGTCATCCGCCAGCAGGAAAGCAGTGGCTGGAATGAATTTTTTGCGTGTTTGTGGCTCTTACGGAATGTTCGCCAGGCTTTTGAACGTCGGAGTGCTGAACGTAATCGCTGCTGTCGCATTTCCGTTCGCGTTTGCTTCGATAGTCAGGATCGCGCCGCCATTGCCGGCCGCCGAATCATTTGCTGTTGTAACCGCCGCCCTGTTCCAATCATTCGTCGTGAGCACCGAGTTCCGCGTTGTTCCGCTGATGTTCGTCACGTAACACCTGTCGCTTCCGGTCAGGTGTGTGGCGATCACCTTGGTGTTGAGCGTTCCGTTCGCATTGATGGCTGCTGCGAGATTTGCAGCTGTAACGGAGAGTTGCCCGGCTGTGTCGTCAGTGCCGAGCGTGAAATCGACCCCGGAGGTCAGCGTGATCGCCGCTGCTGGCGCAGCCGCATAGCTCTGCGTCGTGATACTGGCCTTGATCTGGCCGAGCGAGTTCTTGACGATTCGAAAAAATGCGCTCGCCGCTATAACCTTTCGAGGAGTTGTAACGCCGCCATTCGCGACCAATATGTAAGATCCCACCGCCGGAGTGCCGGCCGTCAGACTGTTCAGTGTAATGTATGGCGAACCGGCCACGGTCGTCGCGTTACCAGTCAACGTCCCTTGGGTTCCAGCTACTGTGCAGACCTTTGCGAATGGATTGCCGGAAGTGAAGGCAGTTTGCCAGATGATCTCATTGGCCTCAAATGTGCCATCTGCTGTGGTAAAAGATTCCGCAAGGCCCGGGAATTGCCATTTGATTGTGCCGGATCCGATGCCGCTGAAGTCATAGTCACAATTGACAAGCCTATTCCCGCCAATAACATGTGGGCCCACGTCATACTTCGTGAAGACACTATCGACAAAATACAGCGCCAAATGGAAGTCCTGCAACGTGTTGCCGAGTATGTTGAGACTATGACAGCCATCGTTAAGCCGGATGGCATGCGACAGATTCGCTGTAACAGGTTTGAGATGATTTGCCAGAATCGTCCAGCGATTGCCGTGATCAACATGAATTCCGTACAGCTTGGTGCCGATTCTGTTTGCGCTCACGATGACCGAATCAGCATTCTGGCCGAAAATGCCGTAGACCATCGATGAGTCATTCTGGCCCTCGACGATGTTGTTCGAGATCGTTATTCCTGACGCGGGCGACGAATATAGATTAGATTTCACAACTATAGCAGCCCCGGTCGCGCCTGAACCAGTGGCTTTACCACCGATGATCGTATTGCCTGTGACGATGTCGTTTGCCAAGCCCTGCACTTGCACGTGGATCATGCCATAAGTATCAGCGGCATCTGTGCGCAGCGAATTGGTTAGAGTGTTGTTGGCGACAGTGTTGTTGGAGGGTATCCAAATTGTATTGTCAGAATTTCCAAGAGCTAAATAGCCGTATTGCACATGGTTGTTAACGATTTTGCAGTACTGCGTCGAATCTCCTCCGATAGAGAGGGGAGACGTGGCCGTGCCGATGGTCCAATTCCCGTCCAATACATCTCCCCAGGTGAACTCTGTCGTAATCGCGTTACCGGTTGATCCAGTCACAAGATTTGCGTGGAAAAGCCCATTATTTACTGATGTACCGTCGAAGACTTGCAGAGCCGTATATGCGGCTGATACCTGGTTTCCACCGTTACCGGATACTACGTTGTCGTGGATCCATGAACGTTCGAGCGAGTAGTACTGGCTCCAGTAGAAGATGACGCCGCCGAGCCGTCCGTTCTTGATTTCGCATCGGTCGATTCGAAAGCGGTTTGTCTGAACTGCCAGGACGGTCCAATCGAACCAGTTATTCACACCAGAGGATTGATTCGCTGAGTTGCCGTCGAAGGAGATGCCAGAAATGTGAATGTCGGCGTACTGTGAGAAACCGCTTCCACTCAGGGAGAATTTGTCACCAGTATTTGGACCGACCACCCACGAGGACAGACGGTCATAGCGATAAAGGATCGGCGAATCCTGCGAGGCCTTCAGTTTCAGAATTGATTTTCCGATCCCGTCGCCGAAGAGTTTCAGATTCGACTGATAGCCGAGCATCGTCACGATGTAAGTGCCCGCCGGCACGTATACCGCCTGTCCACTCGAAACTCCGTCGAGCATCGCGTTTTGGATCGCTGTCGTGTCATCCGTCGAGCCATTTCCCGTCGCGTTATATGGAGCGTCTTTGACATTGATGAATGGAAGGGCTATGACAAGGCGTTATGCCATACGTATGGAAATATGTCAAACCCCCGGACGTGCGTCGACAAGTACTGAAACCGCCGACGATTAGCTGGATGCGCTGTTGGTGCTGAACGCGAACCGCTCGAGATGGCACGTTCGCCAAGTATCACCCGTGCTTCTGGACGCGATGATCGGCGCCATCTCGCGGAAGACTGGGATTCTGATCCAGGAAACATCTGATTTCAGACTACGCCTGATCGCGGTCTTGCGCTTATTAGACGTACTCTACGGCTGTCAGTAGAGCGCTACGCTCTCATGGAAGTCGACGCCCTGATCTTCATGTTTGACGTCGAAGACATAGAAGTCAAACGCACGCAAGCATCCGTTGAATAGTTCGCGGTTCCAATGCGCCTTGTAGAAGAGCCAGTGAATCGGATTCCGTGGCGAAGCAAAGACCTTCATCTTGTGGTGACTTGCGAGTCGCAGCGGCAGATGGGTACAAACACGGAGGAAGTCGTCTTTGCAGAACTCGAAAAAGTGCGCCTCGCCAACGCGAAGACCCTTGACGCGTGGATGGATGATCGTCCGGCTCACACCGGGAATCGAGATGACGACCTTTGCTCGAGCCACTCGGCACATTTCGCTCAGGAATGCAACTGGATTGAGGCTGTGCTCGAGAGTCTCAAATGTCATTGCAATGTCGACCGACTTATCAGGCAAGTCGATTTTTTCGCCCAGTCCGACAGTTGCATGTCCGCCGTTGGCTTCGACCTGTCGCGCACAACGTGGGTCGTCGGTAATCGAGAGACCTGTTTTACCGAGAGCCTTGAGGACCAACCCATCCGAGTCGCCGATCTCGACGAATTGACTCTCGGCGATGCATTGCGAGCCTAGCGTCTTCAGAAGAAAGTCGATCTTGTACTGGTGAAAAAAACGGACGACCGTACGACTGAACCGATCCCTGACGCCATCGTCCGCATAATGGGTGGCCGCCTGGTCGTCGGTCATGGCGAAATCGTCGTACCACCAACCGCGATTCCGAATGGCCTGCTGCAACGGCGCCAGCCGCAGCGGCATCGCCGCGTTGCGAATCGCCACCACGCGGCCAGAGCCGATGAGACCCTTCAGAATTTCACGCGGCTTGGACATTAAGGTGCGCGTCGGGATCAACGATCGGAGTGGAATCTTGCTAGGAAAGCTGGGTGCTTTCATTTTCCGTGTAGATTTTCAAAACCCGCGCTGGGTTGCCACCGGCCAGCGCGTTTGAGGGCACGTCCTTCGTCACGACGCTGCCTGCGGCGATGACGCTGTTGTCGCCGATGGTCACTCCCTTGAGCACGATGCAGCGGGCACCGAACCACACGTTATCGCCGACCGAGATATCGGCGTCCAGATCCGTGGTTGCAAAACGGTTGCGATCCTCCGGCGGCCACGCGATGTGAAAATCGGAATCGACAAACATGCAATCGGGGCCGATCAATGTGTTCCTGCCGATGCGAATCGTCCTCGAACGCGCTGTTACCGAGCCTCCGCTCATGCCGCTGCCGTCTTCGAAAATGATTCGTGCGGTCGGCATGAACGTCCGCAAACGCACCGGATGCGCGACCCCGGACGGTGTGGATCGCCAGGACGAGGATACGAAGACGACGCGATTTCCGATCACAATCTTTCCATCACCGGTCCGGATAATGACGCGGCCGAAGATCTCGAGGTCGCGCCCGCATTCAATTTGATGAAGCCAGCACTGCGCGCGAAACACGGCCACGGATGCGAACCTCGCCATCGCCATGAACGCATGCGTTGCCACGCCGCGCACGATACGGCGAAGGGAACGCGAGCGGATCCTCTCGAGGAAATGCCGCCGCTCACTCTGGTTGGCAGCGATGCCGTTCATTTGATGTTCGCCGCGACTGGCGCGGCAATGTCCTGGGCCATTTCAAGTCGCGATGCGCCGAGCGAGCTCCACCATCGCCACAACGCCAGCCCGATCACGCTCCAGACAGCGAACGCGATGCTGGCCCGAACCGCTCCTGTAAACCAGATGTTCACGCCGTTCCCGTATTGAATCGATTGCATTTGAAGGAGGAAATACATACCGACCGCCGCGACCACGAGACCGATCTGCCATCGATAAAAACTCTCAGCGGCGGCGGCCGAAGCGAAGAGATACTGATGGCTCAGGGCATAGCCCACGATCGTGACCGCCAGATCGACCATCATCGAAGCCGCGGCGATTACGTAGATGCTGAAACCGGATCTCGCCAAGCCGTACAACAAAACCAAGTTCATCACCAGGCCGCCCGACCACAGGACCAGCGTGCTGTTTTGTCGCCCAACGCTCTTTGAATTCAAAACCAGGTTCGGGAGCTGTGACGCGTTGTAGAACACGAGAATGAAAACCAGGATCTCGAAGATTGGAACGCTCGGAATGAATCGTGGTGCGACGCCGCGAACGACGGCACCGAACAAAGCTTGTCCAAACGAGGCCGCGGCACAGGCGGCTGCCGTATACGGCACCCACACTCTCGTGAGCTGCGGAGCAACCGCGGCAACCGATCCTTGCCGTCCGATCTCGTGCCACAACAGCGGCTGAAAAACCGCCGTGAAATCCCAGAACACCTGTGCAACGCTGCGAATGAGATTCGATGCGAACGAGTAATAGCCAATCACCGCCAGCGAGACGCCGGCCGCGATCAGCGCCGGCCGGTCAGACATGAAGTAGCCCCACGACACCAGCGTCATGAGCGAAAACGGTATGCCGACGGCGACCATGTAACGCGCCAGCTTCCGGTCCCACGCGAAGCGAAAACCAATCACCTTTCGATGCATGCCATAGATGAGGAGTCCACATGCGGCGGCAAGGCCGGGCATCACAAGTGGACTGAAAAGACCGAGCCGCCGAATCGACATCAGAATTCCGATGGGAGCAATGACCGAGAGCACCAGGCGAAGCTGCGTGGCGATATCAAACCGGCGGTAGACATAGAACATGCTGCTCAGCGTGGTCTGAACGCTGCTGACCAGCATCGCGACTGCGGCGATCCAGAACGCAAACCGGATCGTTCGGTTGTGATAGAAGAAACCGGCGGCACAGACAATCGCGAACGGAATCACTGCGAAGAGCAGCTCGCCCGTCAGCGCGACATTCTGGACGTGCCGGGCATCCTCACCCTGTCCGGCGCCGAGGAGATGGGGCACGTCGCGTCCAGCAACGGCGAGAAAACCGGGCCGAACAAGCTGGCAGTAAAACGTCCACACGCCCACCAACGCGAGAATTCCAACATCCTCGGGCAACAGATAACGGCCGATCACGAGATTGGCCGCCAGCGTTAAAGCGAATCCGGTTGCGGAGGCAAGCGATAGCTTGCTCGACCGGCTGAGGATATGGAGTGGATGGATCGATTCGGTCATCAGACTGAGACTGCCAGGCGGGGCTCAGCGTTCACCGCGCAATGCGCTACCACATCCGCCATGCGTTCCGCGGATCTGCCGTCGTTGCGGTGCGTGCAGTAAAGTCGAATGAAGTCGAGAGCCTGCGTCTTTACCGGCTGGAAATCGTTTTTCCGGAGAAACTCCCGAACGTTCTTCTCGAACTCTTCGGCGCTTTCGCTCAGGATCACCCGGCCTTCGAGCGTCTTTTTCGCCTCCGGAACCATCCGCGCCCAATCACGATCGATGTGGAAGAGCAGCGGCTTGTCGGTGAAAATCACTTCCGTCATGGCCGTTGCCGAAAAATCGACGACGATCGCGTCGACGGCCCACATCAATTCCGTGAGCCGGCCGGAGATCACATCCACATTGGGCAGCTCGTGGGCGATGAAATCCCGCATTGGATCGCGCGTCCATGTGAGCGACATCGGCTTGTAGAGCACGCGTACGCCGGGGAACTCCGCGAAACAGCGAAGGATCCGTTGCTGCAAGGCGATGTAGGCGGTGTCTGACGTGTACCCCTCGCAAAAATAGCGATAACAGCCCATCAGCATTGTGGGAACGTACAGCACGATCGGACGGGAGTCCCGGCGCCGGAGCCGCGATCGGATTTGAGCAACTTGATCAGCCGGTGGCCGGCGTCCCGCGCGTTCCAGCCGGCTCGATCCCACCGGCATGCTCACCGCACGCGGGAGTTGCGGGTATCGGCGGGCCAGATCACTGAAGTATTCGACATCGCCATCGCCATTGACGATGAATACGTCGCTCTGGGTCGGGCCGGTACAGTCATGCGGCGGCAGGTCCATGATCAGGCCACCGTTATGAATTCGCGCAATCCGCCGCAGCCCGAGCGAATGCGCGGCGTGAAAGAGAGCGCTCGTCCAGACGCTATGCACTTCCGCTCCCGCCATTGCCGAAAATCCGCCTTCGGACAACCAATCGCGCGCGGCGAGGAACTGCGCCCAAAACTGCGGTACGTCAGTTTCGAACCACCGACGAAGAAATGGCGCAAGGAGTGGACGCAGTGACGGGCTGATCGCGTCCACGGGCGTCCAGTGGCGCTCGTGGCTGAGCCAGCAGTCGATCAGCGGACGCAGCGATTTTGCAACGTGCGCGGCGTCATTGCCGTGCGCCTGCGCCGCTGACAATCCCCGCGGCGGCTGCACCGCAACGATCCCTCGACGTTCCAACAGTGGTATCGCATCATCGATGTCGGATACTCCGGCCCCGATCCAGGCAACGCGTAGCGCATTGGCGTTCGAAGGTCTGGAGACGCGTGCATGTTTGAACGCTCGAAGAACTCGGCCCGCCGCACGTCGGAGATGCACGTATGTGCGCCGCGTCGCGACGTCGTGAAGCCGCTCACGATCTTCCAATTCCGAATCAGGCAACGATTCGATTCGAGTCGCCGGCGACACCAGTACCGGAGCGAGCCATGAAGCCAATGGACGTTGGACCTTCGCGTTCTCGAGGGTCGGACAGAATGGCGTTCGCTCGAACACAACCACAGTCGACGGTCGCAGGCGTTCGAAAAACATGCGCAAGACGGTCGCAGGCAACAAGTAAGAATCGAGGCTTCGCTTGAGGAAATACAGCAGCGCGGTGGCCGGAGCGAAACGCGATTCACGAAATGCCGGCACTGCGGCCGCTAGAGATTCATCGAGTCGGACCGCCCATTCGTATTCGCGCTTCATGGTGGCCTGCGCGATTTGGTTCACTTCACCGGCGACCACATGCGAATCGAGCAAGAGGTACGGCAACGCCCGCATCTCGCACGCTTCGACGACCTGCGGCGTCAGGGCAACGATGCGCGCATCCGGCCGCTCGTCCACCGCGCGCGCCACGTGGGCCACGCGGTCACAGAGGATGATCGACTGAGTGTTCAGGAGGGTTTCTTTCTCAGGTAATCGTGTTGCAGAACACCGTAGAGGACGATGTCGACATACCGACCGTTCTTGAAGAGCGCTGAGCGGCGGATGCCTTCTTCGCGCATCCCGAGGAATTCGGCGAGTTTGCGCATTGCGGTGTTATCGACAAACGTGCCGCAATGAATTCGATTCAGGTTCAGAACTTTGAAGCCGTGATCGACGAGCGCGCCGCCTGCCTCTTTTGAATATCCCTTTCCCCAACATTCCTTCTCGCCGATCACGATCGAAAACTCACCCGAGCGATGGATCGCGTCCATGCCGGTGAGCGCGATATTTCCGATATGCCGGTTTGAGTTTCGCTCCACAATGGCCAGCACGAGATCCGTGCGGCTGCTGTTGACCGTCTGAATGTAAGCGATTGCATCCTCGCGGCGGTACGGAAAAACGAAATGCGAATTGCTCCGGCAAACCTCCGGATCGTTGAACCAATGTAAATACGGACCGTCCGCGTCCGTTGTCTCGAGCGGCCGAAGATCGAGGTTTGCTGTTTTTAGGAAGGGAAGACTCATTGCTCGACATCGGCCAAAGCCGGATGCGGGTGCGTTCGGGACGGGATGATGTTCTGCTCCCGCAGCGCCCGCAACAGACGCAGAAGGAGGATGTCGTTGTAACGGCGCGCGACGAGTTGAGCACCGAATGGCATGCCTTCGTCGTTCTGAAAGACCGGCAGGTTGACAGCCGGCGCTCCGCATAGAGTCCACACCAGACAACTGTCGGGCCGGTCAACGCTATCGAGGCCTTTAAAGGCCGAGCCGCCGGTGGTCAACGTCAGAATGGCGTCGTATTGCGTCATCAGGGCGTCGAACTCTTTCGAGAGCGCGCTCTGCTCCACGAGGGCCCGCTGATACGTCTCCAGCGTGATGCGATTTCCGCGATTGATGATCTCGTACATGATCGGACTGATCAGCGTGTGCTGCCGGAATTCTTCCTTGAAGTAGTACGACAGGGTCTTGTCGTAAATGATGGCGTGGATGTCGTGTGCGCGCGAAAACGACGGCGAAAGCTCGATCTCCGTCAGGATGATGTCCGGCTGATTGCTCACGTGCTTCGCGAACGCGAGAAGTGCTTGCTGCGCGTAATGCTCGGCGTCGTTCCATTTCGGCCCGCGCGCGAGCGCAATGCGCCATGGCCGCGGTCCCTTGCTCTGTCGCGTCTCGTCTGAGTAGGCAGCCTCGCTGATCGGGTAGTCACGGCCGTGGACGCGCAGAACGTCGAAGAGAATCTCGAGATCGTCCGGAGTTCTCGCAAAGAATCCGACAGTATCGAGAGAATCGGTGGTCTTCAGCATTCCGGTGCGCGGAATCACCCCGAACGAGGGCTTGAATCCAAAGATGCCGCAATAACTCGCCGGACGAAGTGTCGATCCGGCGGTCTGCGTCCCCATCGCGATGGGGACCATGTACGCGGCGACGCCGACCGCTGAACCGGAGGATGAGGTCCCAGGCATGTAAGCGGGGTTGTGCGGATTGCCTGTCGGTGCAGGAGCGTGAACAGCGAATTCAGCCGTCGTCGTCTTCCCGGCCACCACGGCATCTGCCATGCGAAGCGAATAGACCACGCGCGCATCGTTGCCTGGAGTGAAATCCTTCCAAATCGGACTGCCCATCTGCGTCGGCATGTCACGTGTGTTGTAAATATCTTTCACGCCGACCGGAACGCCGGCGAGCCGCCCGAGGCGCGCACCGCTCTTGACCTTTTCGTCGATCGCACGGGCCTCGGCAAACGAGATGTTCGGATTGAGGTGAACCCACGCCTTGAGTTCGGCATCCAGGCGATGGATCTGGTCAAAGCAGTCCTGCAACAGCTCCGTCGCGCTGATCTCGCCCGCGCGAATCAGCCTGGAAGCTTCGGACGCTGAAAGGAAATTCAGCTTCTCACCGACTGCCGACGTCACTCGTCTCCTCCTCGATGATGCCCTCGCCATCGTTCACCGGCCCGGCCGTGTCCGTGGCAGCCGGTTGGCCACTGCGCGGGTCCATCTTTTCGATCATGTCGACCACGGCTGGCCGCAATGCCGGCGCAGCAGGGGCCTCGCGCATCGGATACTGGTCCGGTAGTGAGGTCATCTTTCCCTGACGATGCTTCTTGATGGCTTCGATGAAATCGATCTCCTTTAGACCGGTCACCTGCAGGTAATAATCGAGTGCATCCGGCCGCTCGGCGTCGATTCGCCTGGCGAGCTCCATTCCCTCCTCGCGCGTCATCAGACCCGCGCGCACGTCGACGCTGACGTGATCGGTGGCGCGCCCGAAACCTCGCTTGATGAATTTTCCGTAGTCGTGAACGCCGGCCATGATGCATTCGACGCTCTTGTAACGTTTGTAGGTCCCTTCCACTTTGTCTTCGCGCCATCCATACCTGTCGCGGACAAACTCCATCTGGCGCTCACCATCCCAGAAGATGAAGTCCCCGAGATGAATGCCAACAACGCCGACGCGCTCCATTTCCTCCGCCGACGGCAGCTCAAACGGTTTGAGGTCCTGCGCGGTAAGGCCGTCGCCGATCATTGTTTCCGGGTAGACCTTTGCGGAAACTTTCGTGAAGTAATCGCGGTCGAATTTCAGGACCGGATCGAAGTATGACGCCCGGCCCGATTCCTCAGCAATCGATTCGCCCCAGATCAGCAGCGGGATGTTGAACCGCACGGCAATCTGCAGCGGAAAAGCGCCGACGCCGGCATGGCAATGCCAGCACGCGTCGCCGATGGCGTAGGCGGATTTGCGGGCGAGCTGGTTCACCTTGCCACGTCCTGGCGTGAACATGATGTGATCGACGCCGAACTTCTCCAGGGCGTTCTCGAGGTTGTATCGGCCCGTCGCGCTGTACCAGTTGTGATTGAAAGTCACGGCCAGCGGTTTCAGGCCATAGACATTCACCAGAACGTGCAACTGGAACGTGCTGTCTTTACCACCGCTTATCGGAATGATGCAGTCGTAGTTTGTTCCGGCTCTGGAGCGATAGAGATCGAGAATCTCACGCAGCTGCTTTTCGCGTTCGGCCCAGTTGATGTGGATCTTCTGCTCCGAAGACTGACAGGCCTGGCAGATCCCCATTTCGTCGAACGTGATGCCTTCTGTGGTTTCCGGAAGGCAGCAGCGGCCGCAATATTTCAGTTGAGGATAGGGAGCGGTTTCATATTCAGACATGAGGTTCCTCCGCTTAGAAGACTTGTGACTGCACGACGCGTAGAGCGTCGCGGCGCATCAGTTTTTCAATCAAATCGCTCACCCGAGCGGCCGCATCCCCGTCGACTCCCAAAACGCGACGCGCTGCGGCGGCAATCGTCGGCCTGGAGTGAGCACCGAGGAATCGACTTAAAGAGCGCTCGCATGCTTCACGCGTATTGGCTGAATCGACGACACCAAGCCGATTCCCGACGAACGCATCCGCGCCGGGCAAATCCGGCTGCACACTGATGGCCGGCGTCCCAAG
>Ga0070698_100007761_pt1 | contig 11613 bp, 14 predicted proteins | sample KBSK1502metaG_FD_65477 | JGI IMG/M metagenome (GOLD analysis project Ga0070698, IMG submission 65477) | Corn, switchgrass and miscanthus rhizosphere microbial communities from Kellogg Biological Station, Michigan, USA - KBS K1-50-2 metaG | ecosystem: Host-associated > Plants > Roots >...
CTGATTCCGGCGCCGTTTGGTCGGCGTTTATTCGCCGGCGCTCAGGAATGTTGTTCTTTGGAGTTCGTTTCACCAGGGCGGCCAATTCAAAATCGGCTCGTAATTACACCGGCCTTGACACATGAGCCTGTCAGGAGCCGAGATGGCGAGGAAACACGACCATCCGAAGACGTTTCCCCCCATGAGGTCCCTCAGTCGTTCGAGACACGACCAGTGTCGGAAGCCACCTTGCAGGATGCAGGGCAACTCATTGTAGAGCTTTTTTCCACCATTGGGCATGAGTTCCGCACGCCGTTGGCGGTGATCAAAGGATATAACAGTATGCTCCTGCTTCATGGGCAGCGGCTTTCTTCGGAGGAACGTCGTGAGTTCCACGCGGCCATCCAGCAGGCCAGCGATCGCCTGGAATTGCTGATCGAGCAGGTGCTGGAGCTTGCTCACCTCGAGACGGGTGCCGTGCACCTCGATGAGGGGACCGTCGATATCCCCAGGCTGGCACGAGAAGCCATCACCAAAGCACAACAGCACGTCCCTGAGCCGCTGCGCGATCGCGTGACGTTTCATTTGCATCTGCGAGATGAGAGCAGAAACGAGACACAAGCAGTTCCCCTTGTCCGAGGCGATCCTCGCAGAGTTCACAAAATGCTGACCCAGCTGCTGGACAATGCGATCCGTTTTTCTCCCGAGGGTGGGCGCATTGATGTGATCGTGCAGCCGGTCGCGCAGGCACGCATGGCCAGTGCGCCAGTCCCGCCGCAGAACAGTGCATTCTTTCTCGAAATCTGTGTCTGCGATTACGGCATCGGGATTCCCGAGGAGCATCTGGAACGCATCTTTGAGCGCTTTCACCGCGTGGAGACGGAGGTAACGCGCGAGGTACAGAGCCTGGGATTGGGCCTGGCAGTGTGTTGGCATCTGGTGGCCTTGCACCGGGGCCGGATCTGGGCCGAAAGCTGTCCAGCGGGAGGGAGTGCGTTCCATCTCTGGCTTCCCACCGCGGAACCACCGTCGATGAGATAACGCGACGACGAGCTGAGCTTCTCAGCGTCTCGACTCCAGCCGTGATCTGCCCTACGTTGCATCTGCGCGAGGAACAGGGCAAAGGCCAGAGAGAGCACCTCTGGGGATCTCGTGTCCCCACCAGGGGCGCTGGTCCTCTCGCCTTTTCCTGCTCGATCTGTGGTCACAGCGTGTCGCGCTGTGTGATGAGCAAGTCAATCCATTCTCGGGGGCTGCTGATCCACCGTGTCCTCCAGACCGCCCTGGCACCCAAGAATCCCGCAGGTCCGCGATAGCTACACTTCAGCTCATAGGCATTCCGTGTCTCGTCGAACACGATCTGGTCCACCTGGAGCCAGGCAACGTGCATCCGTTCAATCGCTCGGACCAGGCGTTCCGCTTCTTGTTTATCCATTGGCACGTCTCCTCGAAGCTTTGTCCCCTCAGCCGTTGGAGGCGGATACTCCGTCAGGCCGAACGTCAAGAGATACAACACATGAGCCACTCGCAGAATGGTGCGGTCGCGGCCCGTTTCCGGATGGGTCACGGCATACCATCCCCCGAAGCCTAGGGTAAGCGTCAGAGCAAGGCACCACAGCATTCCTCCCACCAGGATCGTCATTTGAAGCCAAAGCAGGAGATCTGTTTGCCAGGGATGATCGAGGTGTTGAAGCACCTGATCAGCGCTCAAAGCCATCGGGCATTCGCCGAGCATGATTCGTTCCTCCCTAAAAGAAGAGAAAAGGGGCATAGCCGTCCGGCTCTTTCTCTTGTGGGTGAGCCTGCCAGCGGGCCTCCTGCTCATCGATACTCAGCGCTACACACAGCGCGTGCAGATTCGGTACGACATGCTCCGAAGCGAGAGCGGTGCTCCCCTGCTCGCCCAGGATGCGGAGACGGCACACGATCCCATGCGGATGAGCACGGGCCTCGATCTTCAACAGCACAGGCTTCACCGTGGTGATCACGGTGCGACCGGCCTGCACCTCTTCTCGAATATCATGAAGATTGACTCTCATCCCCTGCCTCTCTTTCGGCAAAGATGCGCACCTCAGCCACGCGTAGCGTGAAAAATTCCTCGAACGAACCGAAAAGGAAAAACGGGCGATAATCGTAGGTCAGGTGCAATTCTGCCCAGGATCCGGGCAAGAGCGCGGCCAGAAAAATGGTCACGCTATCTTCTTGCCCGGTGGACGCCAGATACACCACGAGCGTTCCGGGAGGCCAGACGACAAGCAGCATTGGGAAAGTGCAATCCCAGTACTCTTCGTAGACATAGCCTGCGTGATTTCTGAGCACTTTCCCGCCCGAAGCCAGGAGCAATTGTTCTGCCTCTGGTTCAATGGCCTGGATGACATTCCGGCGGATACGCTCCGCGAGCTTCAACGTGTGTGGCTGGACCCGCAAGGGTCTCTCTTTCTTGGCCATGGTTCTCCCCCTCCCAGGCGCGTTGCCGGGTTCAATGCGAAATGGAGAACGAAGACGATCTGAGACGGCGGCAGTCCCGCACCCCCAGGTTCTGACTCCCTCTTTGATTCCCACACGGCGCGGCTCGATAGGAGGCAATTTGTCCAGAGATCAGACGGGGCCTCGGGCCAGCCTGCGCTCAGACGATCTGCCGAGAGGAACGATTGTCCATCCGCACGGAGACGTCTGCGGGCACCATGCGCGCCCGCTCCAAGACTCGGAAACGCTGCTTCATCGAACCACATGCTCTTTCCGCCTTTCGCGTCTTTTCCCGCATTCATCTTCGGTGTGCTTCTGCTCAGTTTGAGGGCATTTCCTCACTCCAAGGCCCGCCTTGGTAGGGTTTGGGGCCACGCCCCAGCTGACGCGCCTCGCCCTTTGTGGTGCTAGTATAAGCAGGAAGCGTCATGAAAACGTGATGAGCAGCGTCATGGGCCATGGCCCCACACGCTGATCCACAGATGAGTGAGCATGCACGTGACAGGAAGAACACCAACGAGCCCGAACTCTGACAGGGCAGCAAGCAGGAGGATACGGTCACCAGTGGTGGCATCCTGAGCTGTTCTTTAAGGAGAAGGAAGTGAGCCTCCACTCGCAGATCAGCTCCACTTCCTCTCTTTTTGCAGTGAGGAAATGCTCTCCAGTTTCTCATACTGTGCGCCGCTCGGTGGAATCGACCCATCGAGCAGTGAGACCTACCGAGAGGGGAATGCTGACCTGCGCTGCTGTCAACAGATACCAGAAAGTCGCGATCTTGCCACGCCACACCGGCAATCCACTGATCACAAATCCGGAGGATGAGCCGATCTCCCTCGTGGATCATTCGGGAGCCGAGGAGAAGCGAGGAATCTGCTTGCACGCTTAGGGTGTCTGGCATGCCTTTCCTCCCAGAAGCTTGCCAGATGCGGGTGGGTGGTATTCCCGCTGCCGTAACACGGCGGTGGCCACCTGAGCAGCCTGTTCCACGTGGTCAATGCACGCGTGGCAGGCGGCAGGACCATCCTGAGCCACAATCGTCTCCAAAATGCGACGCATCTCCGCCACACTCGCTTCCGCACGTCCCGGTTGGGCCAATGTCAACGCACGCAACGAGGCAATCCGGTCATGCAGCGACTGTAAGACCACCCCCGCCGTCCGATTGCCGCAGAAAGCGAGCAGCACCTGATAAAACTGTTCTTTCGCGGCGATCAGCGCCACCAAGTCTTCTGCCTGATGGGCCACTTCAATCTGCTCCATGGCTGCCTTGAGAGCTCGTTCCAGGTCGACCGTGAGGTGTTCGGCACACAGGCGTCCTGCCAGCCCTTCCACCACCGCGCGAACCTCGTAGATCTCCTCGGCAGTCTTTCGGGTAATGGTCGTCACGACGATTCCTTTGTGCGGAATGTTCATCACCAAGCCATCCCCTTCCAGTTGGCGCAGCGCCTCGCGTAAGGAGGTGCGACTGACCCCAAGCAGCGTACAGAGCTCCCGTTCAACCAGCCGTGTTCCCGGCTCGAAGTGTCCGGTCACAATCGCCTGGCGTAACTGCGCTTCAACCTGTTCCCGCACGGGTGCGGCAACATGGGCGATGGTGAATGGAGTGCTCTCTCGCGAAAAAGAGGGAGATCTCATGGGGCGTACGTCCTTTCTGCTCGACTCGGCTCCGTGGCGTCTGGTGATCTCTCAGCTGGAGCGAATCTCTCGCCGACGGCTCTCCTGCCTCGGCCTGATACTCCGTAAGCTGTCACCAGACGCTTGCGTAGCAAGCATATCGGTTAAAAGATGTATATTGCTCTTTTTGTGAGCAAGAGTGCTTCAGCTGCTCAAGGGCCTTGTCTCGCGCACAGGAGCACGCGTGGCAACGAGAGGCTGTCTGCCCTCCCTCTTCTCTGTGGCGGGACATGGTGACCTTTCCCTCAGGGGCAACCCAGGCAGCCATCCGTGATGGCATCGTCGAAGCTGGTTCCGGCGAGGTTGGCTCCCGTGAGGTTGGCATCCCGGAGGTTGGCTCCGGCTAAGCTGGCCTCCTGGAGGTTAGCCCTCATAAGGCTAGCATCCCGGAGGTTGGCGGAAGTGAGGTCGGCCCTCTGGAGGTTAGCGGAAGTGAGGGTGGCTCCGCTGAGATCAGGGGTGATATCTGGATGGTCTTGTCTCCATTGGTTCCAGGTATCGATGCCTTCGCGGAGCTTGTCAAGGTGTTCCTGGTTCGCCATAGCGTTCCTTCCTTTCGTCGTGAATGGGACCTGTACGAGATATGGATGTTCCAGAACATCCATGACAACGGTTGGGAACTGCTCCCTTCTGCCTGCTGGTGCATCAGGTGACAAGGCAGCACCACACGCACCACTGGGGCCCTGAGCGAGTGTTCGCTGTCTAAGGGCGGCAAGGTAGCGGGCAGAAGCAGACTGAGAGTTTAGAGAATGCTTTTCAATCGCTAGATTCAACCTCGCAAGTACCGACTTGCTGAATGGAAGCGGAACAGCTGCTATTCTTTGACCACAAGGCTCGCCAAATTTCGGCATATTGAGCCGTGTTTTCTTGGCGAGAGTTCCGGCTCTCTTCACAAGAGGAACAATATACATCTTTTAACCGATATGCTTGCTACGCGAGCACCTGATGACAGCTTACGGAGTGCCGGGCCCGACACGAGGGGAAGGGAAACCAAAGCTCGTGATCATCTTGTACGACAAGAAGACAATCTACTTTCTTGAATATACCCCGAAACGCGGAAAAGATCAAGGACCTTGCGAACCTTTGTGTTTTGTCCGACAGCAATCACTGGAAAGCGGCCTCACTCGCGCAGGCTCGTGGCTGTTTCCGAGCATCGCGTTCTGTTCTGTGACAGGGGTTCACAGGTGTGTGAAGCAGGCAGCTTTTGGTAAGCAACCATGGCAAGGAATCGTTGCATGTGGGGAATGCGCGCGTTTTGCTCCGACCCAGAGATGTCACCAATGTGCTTCTGCATGGATGCTGGCTGGATAGGGTTTTCCAGCATTCTCCGACGAAATGGCCCGTGGCTGCATCAGGGGTCCACTGGCTTCAAATAACCTCTGTGAATTTCCCCGAGTCGTGTGGAAGGAATATCGATATATTTTTCCTCCTGTTCCAAGCGTCGCGTGAGAACGCGAATATGACCCCGTAATTCAAGATTTTCCTGTTCCCATTGTTCTAGCATCACCACCGCCTTTTTGAGCGCATCCGAGGATGCAAGGCGGGCCCGATCTTGCACCTCTTTCAATTGTACACGCAACTGAGTGTTTTCTTGCCGTAGCGCTGCCACCTCCTCATCCCGTGTTTTGCGAGATCCTGGAAGCGTCGCCCGTAAGGCGCGAAACTCTTCCCCAGCAAGATGGTAGAGCCCACGGGATACGCAACGAGATGGAAGCAAGTAAACAATGAAGGAACGGAAGAGGTTTTTGGAAGCAGACAGAAGTTCTTGGCCCTCATGATCGGCTCAGAGGGAAGATCATACTTTATGAAAAAAGCTTCGGATGTCGAGCTGACTCCTCCTGTGTTAGTTGTGAGCAAGAAAAGCGGGAACCCCTGCGATAGTGACTTGCAGTTGGGGTGGTCCGCACCAAGCGTTGCGTGCAAGCCGGTCGCGCCAACTCCAACGATGATGTGAACGTAGAGCACGAGGGGGACGAGCAGGAGGCCTGAGCTCCTGCTGGACTTGAGCCAGTGGAAGCACCTCAACATATTGCCGACGGAAGTCGCGCTATCCAGGTGCGGCGAAGCGCTCGACGACAATCGGTCTGATAAGCAAGGTAGACAGCGCGTTGGGTAAAAGCATTTTCTTGACGCACTTCACTCAACCACAAGCTTGCCCCCGCTGGGCAGCGTAGCTTCCCATCTTCCTGCAAAGTGAAGGCATCGGCTCCGAAGCGGTCGGTGGCTCGTCCAAACGCTGCAGCCCACTGCCACGGTCCATACTCCTCAATTGGATCTTCCACAGGTAAGAGCACGGGGGGAGCTTCTTTCTGAGGTGCCCACTCGATCTCACGGACCTCGCTGCCTTGCATCGTCTTCCCCAGTGTCAATCGCAGGTTCCAGATCCATTGACAGACAATTTGCCAGAGTTCCTGCCCACACTGGGTGTAGGAGCAACAGCGGTCTGGATCTTCTTCGATGTCTTCATCAGCGAGCACGGCGATCTTCGGCTCCACGTCCATGATACAAATCAAGCACATCCTTGACCAGAAACCCATCGATGGGTAGTGTCGTGATGAAGAGCTCGTAGACCCACTCGCCGACGCGCTTGCCCACCGTCATAGGCTTGCCTGACCCGGGGGCACGATGTCGGGCCGCAACGACGCGTGTTTGAGGCAATCCTTCCTCCAATGGCAGCCAGCCGCCATCAAACAACTCGACGACCTCATCGCTGTTCACCCTGGTCACACCCGCTGTCGGTGGGGAAGCCAGCACGCGCTCCCGAGAGTCTGCAAGAGAATCTGGGAGGGCCGCGCGGCGAGCACGAAACTCAGAACCAGCTATTTCTGCGACTGCAACGCTGCTACAACCGGCCAATGCTGCTACTTTTCCGAGTGTGACGTCACGTTGATCGTGTGCGGTTGCGAAGACGGTGTCCATGGCGGCCTTGATACGCTGGAGAAGCCAGGTGTGTCGCATGGCGGTGAACCGACGGCCTGGAAATACTCGCTCAAACGCTGCCATTCCCACCGTTCCGCCAGCTAACTCTAGCACGCGACCGCGCGTCAGTTCGCGCCACTCTTTCGCTTCAGAGAACATCTGGTCTGCTGCTCGGCGAATGAGCTCTTCTTGCTGAGAGGCGGATTCGCTTATGGCAGCAAGTCCTTTCCGAGTTCGGCCTCTTTGATGAGCTGAATGATGCGGGCATTGCCCGTGAGTAAAATGTCATCAACGAACACTTCCGCACCGGCTGCGTACGCTTCACCAGATTGGAGAGAGGCATGGCGCATATTGGCGGTGACCAGGGAAGATCCCCCCATCTTTTGCAACTCATACCCAAACGCATGGCGCAGCATATGCGGAGTAAGCTGCTCGTTCCAGGGAAGATCGAGGGCATCACGCAAGGTATCAATGAGCGCTCGCACGCTCTCGGCGGTCAAACATCGTCCGTAGTTACGCACGCTGTGGCTGAGAAACACTGCATCCTGCTCCTCCGGCGGCGTGGTGACCGTACAGGGACGGAAACGAGTGACATACAACCAGATTGCCTGCTCAACTGGTTCGTACAAAACGACTGGCAAGCGCTTTCCATGATGCCCTTTGGTGACGAGATGGATGAGGTGCCTTGTACGATCAATGTCAACAATGCGCAACTGGTTCGCTTCAGCTCGTCGGCTTCCTGCGTAGCGAAGGATGAAAAGCAACGCGACATTTCGAGAGAAGAGCGCGCCTCGTTGCCTCTCGGGATCGGCGGCATACGCGTGGTCACCTCTAGGAATATGATCGCCCCAGCGGATTTTTGCGGCCTGGAGGAGTTTCACAAATTGCTCATCTGGAAGTCCCGTGATTTTGGTACACTCCCAACGTACCGCATGGACTCGCCTCGACCCGCGCTTGGCATGTGTAGGAGCCTCGCCCAGGACATGAGATGGTGAAGAAGCGGGGCCTTTGTAGCGCTGCCAGTCAAAGGTGTCTCCGTACACTTCTGCGGTATCTGCAGCGATTCCGTACAACAGTTGGAGGATGTGATCGACCCTCCGGCGACTTCTGGGGCGTCCCCCGCTCAGGTAGACGAGATTCCCTTCGGCGTCTTTGAATGGTTCCCCAAACAACGCGTTTTTAAAGGCTGTGAATTCTTCATGAGCGACATCGAGAAGGCCAGAACGACGATGGGCACAGAACTCCACATAGTACTAAGCGGCAGAAGCAAAGGAAGCAAGCGTCGTATTTGGAGCCAACTGAAACTGCCTTTTACGAGCGAGAATGAGGTTGATGGGAAGGACGGGAACTCCGCCTGCAATCAATTTCGGGATCGAATCTATTTTGAGGACATATACAGGAGGTTGGAGTGCCAGAGTAAGCGAGCGTATTGGTTGCATATTTCACACCTTTCCACACATTCCTGCCGTTTTTCTTTGTAGAGCCTCTTACCGTGTACAACGAACGATCAGGAGTTAATTAACAAGGGTAATTGCAGAGAACCGCAGGCGATTTACGAGACGGACCAGGAGCAAGAGGCTGACGAGCGCGGCTTGTTGTCAATGGAGATCATGGGGAGGGAGATGTACCATCGACTTTTTCCTGTTGCGCTGCATATTGTATTATCCTTCTTTTTTGGTTATGATGTATTTGCATAGAAAACGACCAGACCAGGATCCTTGATTTGCTCGAGTGTTCCAATCCAAAGCATTTCAGGATTACTCAATGGTTGGTCGCTTCTATTTGCTCGACTGTTGTCTAGACAGTCATCGCATTTGGACACCTTGCAAAGTTACTACTTTGACGTTATGTCCATATCTACATCACTATAATACCACAGGTGGGGGATTCACTCAAGGGGGATTCACTCAGTGGGGATTCACTCAGTGGAGATTCACTCAATGGAGATTCACTCAAACCCATTTACTGAGGTGTTATGCAGTGTGCGGTGGCTGTCGTTCCTGTAGAAAGGAGAACAGGCTGGAAATGCTTGCTCTCTGGATTGCAGTGCTTACACTCCTAGCAGCCGTACTCTACGTAGTGGCGAATGCATTGCCAATTATCACTGAGTACTGGAAGCATAAGAAGAGAAAGCACAGGTAGCCACCTGCTGGCAGGTGAAGCGGCAAAAGCCACGAGGCCGCTTGGTTACTCGTGGCTTTTGTTTTTCAGCAAGATGAAAAAATCAGGCCTGGACCCGGGCAGGTCTGCCCCCTATTTTTTCACCGCATTGGCAAGTATCGCCAAGTTGGTCGAATAGGTTGATAAGCTGGTGAGGCTGGAACTGCTTGATAGCGGGTATCATTGTTCGTTCTAGTAACCAGGAGGGCTAAATGCACATTTTGGTCAAGATCTTAGTCCTACCTCAATGGCATCTGGGGCTAGAAAGGATGAACGCACATGGCAGAAGAGTACAAAGTGTGCTATAGCATGCAAACTGGCACGAGCGCGGGTAACGAGCGCTATACCTGGCTCTCACATAACGATGAGGACCAGGCAAAACATGAGATTGAGGAGCTGGAGGGACGGCCAGTATTGATTTACTGGATAAGCAGAGGGCCGGCAGAAGGAAACGTAGCTACATGAAAATAATAGGATTACGCCCGAAAACCGCAGTGGCGACCGCAGTGTATTATCTTGCTATCCTTGCCCTGGTCATCCTCTTGGGCGTGATTGTAGTCAAGTTAGTGATATGGCCGCCCTGTAGCATTACTGTAAGGAACGAGTGCGTGGTCGATGGCTGGTCTGTCGCTGGATTAGCTGGTGCTGTGCTTGGTGTTGGCGCAACAGTTCTTGCGATATTGGGTGCCGTTTCTGTAGCGTACTGGTGGGCGAACCTGAATGAAAAGGTAGATCAGCGGGTAGATGAACAAGTAGATCAGGCTCTCAAGGAGCAAGAAAAGAAGATGAGCGAGCAGACTACCCACCTTCTTAAGGGACAAGAGCAAAAGTTTGAGGAAGCTTTCTTACAAATGCAGCAAAAAATGGATACTCTCGAGGGAAGGTTACAATCGACAAAGAAAGATTTGATTATAGCGATCACGCAGCTAGATCCCTGGGTTATAGAGCAATGGGCGTCAGAGATAATGTTTTTGGACCCATCAAGCGAAGTGGGAGTGCGTATGGTGCGGAAATACCTCCAAATTGTTGATGGATTCTTCCCAAGTGATCCACATGATCTTTCAGCGGTGGTAAAGCACAAAGAGAGCCTAAAAAACAGGTCGGCCCCTTATCAAACTCCACTCGGCTATTGGGAACACGCTTTGGACTGGCAAAAGAAGATAAATTCTAATTCCCAGTTGATACCAGGCCAGGCAATGGCCGCTCAAGTTGCTGAAAAGGAGATAGCAGAGCGCAGGGCAAATATAGACTCATGGAGGAAAAAGCTAAGAGGCCGACCTAGTCTATAACGTATCGGAATAATGAAAATGCACCAGGCAGATCATCTCGGCAGATCTGAACGAGCGACTTGTACGTGATTGACGCCGGCTGCTCCTGCTGCTATCATGCGAGCATTGATTGTGTTCCATTGAGACCGGACCACGTGAACCCCACCCAGGGCAAGGACCACGAGTATTTTAAGGTGGTGCTCGTGGCTGATGTGGTTGTAGTTACCTTGCCGATGCCTATACGTCTGTATCGTCATGAAAGGCTATACATTGCAAGAGGTTAGCTTTATGTTTGCCAGTCCTGAGTACAACCAACGTTGATGACAAAGATGTCTTCCCCAATCGTCTACTTAGATCAGTGCCATTGGATCGCCCTGGCCCAAGCACAATTCGCCAGGCACAAGATTCGTTCATCCGACGAACTTGCTGCGGCAGACTTCATCCTCAAAGCAGCTGGTGACGGTCGGATTCGCTTGCCGCTCTCTGGTGCCCATATGGTTGAGACGGCTAAGGCAGGCGATGGCCCACGGCGGCGGCAACTCGCAGATACCATGCTCTCTGCATACGGTGGCTGGTATATGAGTAACCCGGTCATCGTGCGCGGCGGGGAACTGACCCGAGCATTGACACAACAAGGTACTCCGCTTGACCGAGACCAGGTGTTCAACCAACGCCCAGGGACCCCATTCGGGAACTACACACCATATATGCACAATGACCAAACGCTCCCACCACAGGTGCAGCGCCTCATTGATGAGCTGTCGTGGCGCCTTGCGTGGCAGGATATGCTGCGATCTGGCACCTACGAAGCCACCGAATGGGAGGCGGCCTTGGAGGTAATCCAAGGATGGGTATGGACACATCAAGACCTCTTGACCTATCTCACATTGCACCCCGCAAACCGGGACCTGAGAGTCGTGGCTGCAGCGAGAACGCTTGACGATCTACAGCAGGAGCTTGCCGCAACAGCGCTCCAGGTTGGGCTCAGCATCGACGAGCTCGAGCAACGATTGCATGCCGGCAACCTGGTCGAGTTCTTCCAGCGGCTTCCGTTCGTCGGCAGAGTGATGGAGATTACGCACATACGCCTGCGCAACCCCCAGGACGTTTGGGTTGAGAACGACCTCATCGACCTGCTTTTCCTGTCGTG
>Ga0070698_100007762_pt1 | contig 11613 bp, 13 predicted proteins | sample KBSK1502metaG_FD_65477 | JGI IMG/M metagenome (GOLD analysis project Ga0070698, IMG submission 65477) | Corn, switchgrass and miscanthus rhizosphere microbial communities from Kellogg Biological Station, Michigan, USA - KBS K1-50-2 metaG | ecosystem: Host-associated > Plants > Roots >...
TTCCAATACTCTTGTTCTTGCCCAATAGATATCTACGTTGTCTTCAAAAATTACATACACAAAACTCATCCCGAACATGGATGTACCCCGAATGTTTTTAATTTTTGGAATGCCTTGAAGATTACTCACCAGAGGGTATGTTACCTGGTCTTCGATCACCTGCGGACTGCGACCCATCCATTCAGTAAAAACTATCACCTGGTTTTCTGATAAATCAGGAATGGCATCAATGGGATTTTGCCTGATAGAATAAATACCCCACGCAAACAGGCCACCTGCAAAAAGCAGGACGATAAGCCTGTTGCGTAGAGCCAGTTCAATTAATTTGCGAACCATGATTTTTTGCTTTTATGGAACTATCAATTACTACTATGAAATATTAATTCAGATTAATGTTGATTGCCTGAATTATCAACTTTCTTCGCTGTTAAATCCATTCCGCATTTTGAACATTTACCGGCTTTATCGCTGGTTACATCGGGATGCATGCTGCAGCAATATATTTTCATCACTTCAGCTTTCATTTGCTCTTTTTTTGAAAGAGATAATTTTTTTCCGCATTGAGGGCATTTGCCTGACTTATCACTTACTACATCAAGATGAGCAGGACAGGTATATGTTTTTGTTACCTCCTTTTTCATTTCCTCTTTTTTGGATAAGGATAAATCCATTCCGCATTGTGGGCATTTACCCGGCTTATCACTTATTACGTTTGGATGCATAGAACATGCGTATAAAACTGTATGTTGAGTTGTATCTTTTTTGCCAGCTTTTTCCTGTGCAAATACAGAAACAGAATTGATAGTTAAAGCTGCTATCATCAGCATCATAAACTTTTTCATATTAATAATTTTGAATTGTAAGAATGTAATAGAAATGTCTATTGCCTGGCAATGCATTATTGCCCGGCTTCACTAAACAAGAAAATTCTAAATGCGAAAAACGCAGTTGCGGATATAAATTTCGCCAGTGCTGATCAGTGGTGGCGCATGGCAAATGGGGTATTCTTCAATTTGAGAAGATGAATAATTCCCTGGTGTAATAAAATTAGTGGGGGCAGCGACTGATAGAATCTGCGAGAACTGAACCGCAGATGAAGCAATATTTTGATCTACACTATTTTTTACAAACTTGTGTTCATCCTTGCAACAACCACCATCTTTTTTCATTCCACATTTATCACATTTATCTCCATCAGTTTTCAATAAGCTCCAATTAATGAGCTTGTCCATGCAATAATGCAAATGAACTGTGGCACCCACTGCAGAGGCGAGATAAAAGACCGCTAATATTGATACCAGTACTTTTTTCATTCCGTGATAAAATTAGAACTACTCAAATCTTATTAAAATGACCACAATCATCCGGATAAATTATTTTTCCTGACTTAAGTCATTTAGCCGACTTCTTTTGCAGTGCATTCAGGAAAATATATTCAAAGCTGACCATCCAGCTATTTTTCATATTCCGATAAATATCACTTTTCAATTGAAAACGATAACCAAGATTCAACTTGCCTGTACTCTTAAAAATCAATTGTATCGATGGGACCAGGTCGAGATAATATTTTTCATATTCCCAATCAAGATTTCTTCCGCCAAGCAACTCAGCATAAATATTAAGATTGGTTTGATTGTAGTTTTTATAGTCTACTGGTAAAACAAGATAACCAGCCGATAGAGAATAATTCAAACTTTCAAATGCATATTGCTGAGGAAGTGTTTTATCATTTCTTTTTTTATCAAAAATCTCAATTAGACTTGCCGTGGCTGATACAGCCAGTTTATTCAAAAGTTGTGTTGCGATCAATCCCGCCTGGACACCACTATGCTCTCCCATCAAGTTTAATTCATTATGCTGAAGATGATTCCTGCTATATGCCCCCATCGCAAACGCTGCCATCCGAAAATGTTTATGCACTTCATCTTTTGAAAGAAAACGATATTTAGCATAAACACGGGCAGATTCGTAATAATAAAAACTTTCATACATGTTGGAAAAAGTAAACCCCGCATGCAACATCCATTTTTTACTAAGCCCAAACATTACTTCAGGACTATAGCGTTGCTCCAGCCTGTTTCCATGAATACCTTTGCCTAACATAGCACTCATCTTTAGGCTTAGTGATTTTGCCGGCATATTAGATGCTGGTTCGGTGTATGGATAAAGTTCCTGCGAATAAATAGCTGTCGCAAGAACTATTGATATTACAAGTAAGAATATTTTCACATTTTTATTAAAGTTCCAACAATTCTTTAATTTTCTTTTCGAGATCATTCTTTTCCAGGTTGATGGCAACCACATCGCCATTTTTATTTACGAGGAATGAAGCAGGTAACGCATCTACCTGCCACTTAATTGCTGCCATTGAATCCCACCCTCCTCTATCAAATCCCTGCATCCAAGTAATCTTATCTTTTGCGACCGCTTTTTTCCAATCACTCTTTTCATCATCAAGTGATACGCTTAATATTTCAAGACCTTTGTCTTTATACTTACTGTAAAGCTTTACCAAATGTTTATTTGAATAGCGACAAGGTCCACACCAACTTGCCCAAAAATCAAGTAAAAAAACTTTTCCTTTTAATGAAGAAAGCTGAATTGAATCGCCTTTTAAGCCAGCAACTGTAAAATCAAGACGATTATCAGTGATGTTTGGAATTGGCCCCTGGGCTTTCGCTGCAAATGCAGAAAAAGCGAGAACAAAACTCAGGATAAAAATGCGTAGGTTTTTCATTTCGTATTTTTTAAAGAAAGCTTCTCCCGGAGAAATGCCGGGAGAAGCTTTTGATCAAATGATAACATGATAAATTCTTTCGTTTGCATGAATTCCATCTTTGGCACAGCAACTTCCAGCTTTGCCGGTTTTTATACATTCCATTTTTGTAGCAGCGCTGTACTTTTTATAATCCTTTGCTGAAAGAAAATCCTTATCAACAATAGTAAAAGTTTGTTCCCCATTCAACACTTTATTTCCACTACTTACAAAATGAAAATTTTTACCATCAAGCTGCAGGTGTTTATCTTTCTGAACATCCAGTTCTGTAAAGTTGCCCGTTACCTTAAAGGAAGCAACTGAAAACCCGGCATCTTCTACCGCTTTTTTTAATGCATCAAAATCAGGATCACTATTCTCTTTAAGTGCAATAGTATATTCCTGGCTTTTGATATTCACTTTTACTTCCTTTACAAATGGAACTTTTTCCAATGCCACTTTAACTGCTTTGGAACACATAGCACATGTAAGCCCACTTGCCTGTAAGGAAACTTTGAAAAACTGCGAAAAACCAGCGGTATATATGATTGTTGCCAGCAGTAACATTAAGATCTTTTTCATGCGACTCTAATTTAAAAATAAATCATGATTTTTTACAGCATTCTGAATCTTTACAGCAATCCATTGTTGCTACGCCTTCTTTTTTGCAGCAATCTTTACCATCATGACCTTCTTTAGTGCATTTACCATCTTTGCAGCAATCCATTTTTTCACTGCCAGTTGATGTAGTTGCTGTTCTATCATATTTGCAGCAAGCATGGAGTTTATCGTATGCCTCTGTTGTTGTTTTTACACCGACATTATCATAACCTGCTTCGGCAATGCTTTTTTGAATTTTTGCAAGATTGGATGAAGTGGAATTGTATTTAACTGTGATGATCTTTGTGTCTTTATTCCAATCGGCATAAGTGGCGCCGGCTGCTTTTGCTGCTTTTTCGATTTTAGCTTCACACATACCACAATTACCGGATACCTGGAATGTCTCAGTTTTTGTTTTCTGAGAAAAAGAAGTTGTTGCAATTACGCAACAAAGAAGAACGATTGAAAATATTTTAAGCGATTTCATAAATAATAATTTGAAGATTTGAAAATTGTTTACATAAAATGCAAATGATAAACATAATTGAGCCAATAGCTCAAAGCTAAAGGCTACCAGCTTTCTACATTATCTCAAATTCTGAAAACGCAATTTTGTAAGTAGGTGTCCTGCTTACTTAATGGAGGAGAAGGATCATTTAAAAAAAGTTGATGAGTTGAATTGATCAGCGATGTTTCATTCCAAACCGGCAAGGTTGCAACAATTGCATCTGGCGTGGAGAATTTAAAACTGATAGCAGATGTTTGCTGATCATCCTGTATCTTAAAGATCTTTACTTGGTCTTTGCAACACTCATTGCCATTCGTTTTATGCATTCCGCATATCCCGCAATAGTCAGATTTCTTGGCGCCGAGTTGTAATGAATCAAAACTATCCATGCAATAATGAAAACTAATCACTACACCACTGCTGAATGCAACATATAAAACAAGTAATATCGCGGCAATGCCTTTTTTCATTTTTGCTGGTTGAAACAAAGATAATACTGGTTTCTATTAAAATTCTATGACCTTGAAAAGAAATTTATGAGTGGTAATATTTTGTCAATCAATTAACAAAGGTCCAATAAATGCCCAAATGGAGTTGAAGACCGGGGTAAGGGTAGTCGGGAACGCCAAAATTATGATGTTTGAAGCCAAAACCGTTATTAGTAGTGATCGTATTCAAATTCTCAACCCGGAAGAAAGCCCGGAAATTGCGAATGCGAAAATGAAGATAATAGGCAATACCAGGCCGATTACTGATTCGAACACTGTCCTGGTAGAAAAATTTTCCAAGTGCCGGTGAATACCCATCGGCTTTGTAAGGTGTATTATATTTTATTTCAAAGCCCATTGCCATATTCAGTTTTTTAAGACCCAATGTTCCTTCATAGCCAATTCGGTTGCGGGTAAAGATCGTTGGCAGATTTAAAGCAACATCACCGGTCTTTTGCTGAAAATAAATATCAGTATGCCATATCCATCGTTTGCCGATCCTGAATCTTTTTTCAACTGCAATTTGTAAAAGATTAAATAAAGCATTTTGCTGCCCCACATTATAATAATCTGCGTAGTAAGTATAGTTGCCAACAAGAAAATAATTTCCTGAAACCCTCATCACAAGTTTTGGCAGGTAAAATGATGCATTGATCATTGTAATGTTTTCCTTGTTGAGATCTTCAGGTGCATCAAAGTAAAAACTACTGTGACTGTCAAAATTAAATGACGGAGTACGATTCACATTTTTAAAACCAAGATCAAAATAGCCTCCCCTTTTTGCCACAAATTTTTTCAGATTAATAGATGCTTCATAATCCCCCGAATTAAATCCAGTCAAATATAGTTTTCCGGCGGCTTCTATATCCCATTTCCTGTTACGTGTTGTATTCCTGTATTCTCCCTGTGCAATTAAATTATAAAAGGAACCGGTAAAATCATTTGTAACTGCTTTCAGGTTTTGGACAACAATACCAAGTTTAAGAAACTGCAATTGATTTTTTGCATCAGGAAAAGTGTAAATGGAAAACTCATTATTCATTTCTTTCCACCTGTCATAAAGAATAAGTGAATCAGTTGTCAGATCATAACCATACGTGTCCTTGTAATAAGCAGAGTCAGGAAAATAACCAATTGAAAAATTCGGTAGATCAACAAATTTAAATTTATAAGAGCTATACCGGAATACATGTTCAAATCGAAGTCTTGGATAAAACAAGGGGATGACGGTGGAATCACTGACTATTGAATCTTTTTTACCAAGATCATATTGCTGCCTGATCATAAGATGAAAATCAGTGTATCGATTTCCTGTATACAATGTTGAGCTGAAGAAATTTCTTCCGAATTCTGCATCACCACCTAATTTGGTTGGGATATTGAACCGATCATTGTAAATAGGATCATTCAAATAATCTTTATCGTTTTTTAACCCGCCATTTTCATCTGATTGCATTGCATTGGCGAGTATTACAAAATAATTATTGTAGCGTTTATTTATCGATTGATACCAGGATGTAAAAAGATAATCGTTGTGATTTGTTCTTTGATTCTTAAAAAACCCGGGAGAATTAATAAGCCGGTACTGAAACAATGCATTCCAGTTCGGCTTGATATTTTGTGTATGTGTGAGCTCTATTATTTGTTCTGTTTTGCTTCCAAGTAAATATGCTAATTCAGTATATGGTCTTGTTGTATTAAAAAAACGAATTGACTCCAGGCTCCAGTGATAGGCATCCAATGCATGCATACCATGGTCCCAACCGCTTTTCATATTTGGTTCGAAAAGAATTGAATGTGTAGCGTTGCCTGTATTCCCTAAGAAAGCATGATGCGCCGGTATCGGAAATCTTTTTGTAAAATCTATGATCGATGAGTCAAGCTTATTGCTCTGAACAGAATAAGGCAACTGGTAATAGATAGTAATTGAATCTTCATATTTATCACGATGCTGAAGACTATCAGAACCGGATCCGGAAAGTGCCCCGGAAAACCTGCCTCTCATCTGGCCGGGTAAATTAGTCATTCCTCTTCCCAAAGGATTTGGCCGTTGAGAAAAGATCGTTCCTGAAAACAACAGTAAAAAAATGAAGTATGTAGATCTTAATGCCAGTGTAAATAATTAAAAGGTGAAAATACTGCCGCAAAAATAAACCCGGGAATATCAAAAGTTAAAGTACTGCAACCAATTCCTTAAAAATAGCAGCCAGTTTTGGTTCGGCAGCTTTGGCAAAATGCAAAACCTCTTCATGAGTGATCTTAGTATGATCTTCCCTGATGCCCATATCCGTGATAACACTCATTGCAAAAACGGGAAGCCCCATGTGATTGGCAACAATACATTCCTGCACAGTACTCATACCAACTGCATCACCACCGATTATATGTATCATTCTATATTCGGCCGGAGTTTCATAAGTTGGCCCGGTTACACAGAAATAAACTCCCTCTTTCACTTCAATTTGCAAATTAGCCGCTACTGTTTTTGCTTTTTCGATCAATTCTTTTTTATATGGCTCACTCATATCCGGGAAACGTGGACCAAGTTCATTAATATTCTTTCCTATCAAAGGATTTCGCATGTCAATACCGATATGATCTTTTATGATCATAATATCGCCAACATTAAATGATGGATTGACACCGCCTGCCGCATTTGAAAGCAATAATGTTTTAATACCTAATAACCCAAGTACTCGGATGGGAAAAACAACTTCTTCGGATGAATATCCTTCGTAATAATGAAATCGGCCACCCATACAAACAATTTTTTTACCTGAAAGATTGCCGAAGATCAGTTTCCCTTTATGGCCTTCTACTGTTGAAACGGGAAAGTTGGGTATATCGCTGTAATCAATTTCCTTCTCGATCTCAATTTCTTCGGTAAAATTTCCGAGGCCACTGCCCAATACTATTCCGACTTCAGGTTGATGCTTATATTTCTTCTTTAAATAATCAACTGCTTCGTTCAGTTGTTTCATTGCTTTTTTACCCATAAAAAAAGATAAGACGGCAAATATAGATTTTTTGCCGTTGTACTAACACCTGTTGATGGATAATAATCATAGTTTGAATAGCCAACAGCAAGGGAAAAAGTTTAATTTTAATGGTTAAAAAAACTCATTTGAAAATTGAGCCCAACGAAAACGATACTGTTTGCCCCGCTGATATTTTTTTCAATTGGTTCAAGGGCCCAATTATGCACAGGCACTCTTGGAGATCCCGCGGCAACAATTAGTTTTGGAGGTGGTCAAAATCCAGGTCCTGCAAACAACAACGTTCCCTCTCCTTATCAATATACAAACCAGGATTGTCCACAAGAAGGCTTTTATGCAATTCGCAATTCCACTTTTTTTTGTTTTAGCAATGAATGGCATGTAGTACCATTTGACCATTCTCCAAATGACCCGAATGGATATTTTTTAATCGTAAATGCTTTGGCAGGACCGTCGATAGTTTATCAGGAGACGATCACAGGTCTTTGTGCTAATACATCATTCCAGGTAGATGCGTGGATACTTAACCTTCTGAAACCGACTAGCTGTAGTGGTAACGGAATAGACCCAAGTTTTATTCTTACAGTAACAGATATGTCGGGCACCATACTTGGACAATTAGTAAACGGCCCTATGGCGGAGATCGACCCTATAGCATGGATACCACACAATTTTCTTTTTACTGCCCCAGCTAATGGTTCGGTGATCTTTAAAATAACAAGTGTTGGAGCCGCCGGTTGCGGAAACGAATTTGCTATTGATGACATAACCTTCCGACCATGCGGGCCTTCTATGGCTGCAGCATTTGCAAATATGAATGTGCTGCAACAAACAATTTGTGAAACTAGCCAGCAAAATATATTGATGAATGCTTCTTATAATGGCTCCTATCCAAATCCAATTTTTCAATGGCAGGTAAGCACTACACAAGGATTTAGCTGGAATGACATTCCCGGTGCAACAACCCTGAATTATACAAGAACACCAACTGGCTTAGGAGAATATTGGTACCGATGTGTCGTTACCGATGCAAGTATTGCAGGAAATGTCGCTTGTCGTTTTGCTTCCAATCCTTTAAAAATACAAATTTTAAGCCCGCCTATTGCACAGGCTACCAATTATGTATACGGTTGTTATGGCTCCACTATTATTCTTCAGGGGGCCGGTGGTTCAACTTATGAATGGTTTGGACCGAATGGTTATTATTCAAATGTGCAGCAACCTGCAATTCCGAATGTAACCTTTAGTGCAACGGGAATGTATGTTTTGAAAGTAACTTCAACTCCGGGTTGCTTTGATTATGATACAACTACTCTTACAATTTATGCTGCGCCAATAGCAACACTTACTCCTACTTCGGTTAGTATTTGCGAAGGTGATAGCGTACAGTTTAATGCAGGGGGATCTTTAAGTTACAGATGGTTGCCTGCAACAGGTCTGTCAAATGATACGATCCCGAATCCATTTGCGAAACCAATGAATGATATTACCTATACCGTAAGAGTGTATAATGAATATACTTGCTATGACACCGCAAGTGTTAGTGTTGTTGTTTGGAAAAAACCAAAAGCTTTTGCCGGGCCTGATCAATATTTCAGGAAAGGAAAACCTGTTCAATTAAATGGAAACGTAAGCGGCACCAATGTTAGCTATAGCTGGTCACCGCCAACTTATTTAGATAACCCGAATTATCTGAAACCAATCGCAAAACCTCCGGGAACGATAACTTATACGCTAACTGTTATTTCTAATAATGGTTGCGGAGTAAGCACCGATGATGTAAAATTAGAAGCGATAGATAAATTATTTATTCCAACTGGTTTTACTCCAAACAATGATGGCTTAAATGATAAATGGGAAATTGTAACATTTGAAGATTATCCTAATGCGATTGCGGAAGTCTATAATCGTTATGGGCAGTTAATATATCGTGGCTATGGTAAAGATTACAAACCCTGGGATGGAACTTTTAAAAACAAGCCTTGTTTACCAGGAGTGTATGTTTATTTATTGAATTTACATAATGGCAAACCTGTTTTAAAAGGAACGCTTACCCTGATACGATAAAGTTCTAATAATTATACCGGTAAAAATCACACCACTCTTCATCGCACAAAAGTTTTTTAAGAACAGGATCATTTAAAACGTCAATGTAATCCATCCACTTCTTTTCAACTTTTATTTTTCGGTAAATCAAACGTATCGCCTGGCTGTAATCAACCCACCAGTAAATATGCCCTGTATATAGTGGTTGAATTGGAATGCCATCTGGTTTATGCCAACCATAAATTGCAACACGATCCGTTTTTGGGTCTCTTGAAATTTTTCCACTGATAACAACATCTTTTTGTATCCCTGCGATCAAACCTTTTCTTCCTTTCCGTTGGCCTTCTATTATTAAATGATGATGCCACATAGTTGGAGTGCTATCACGAAAAGCATACATAGGAACAGGTTCTAATTTTATTTTGGCTACTTTATAAATATCATCAACTATTTTTCTAGTTGGTAAAAAACAATTGAAGCTATCAGCAATTTTTTGTGCCGCCAAAGGCGTGATATTTATTCTTGCCCAATCATCATCTGTACCGATACTGAGATAATCTGGTGCAACAAAATATTCTGCATGAATTATTTTACCAGTTATAGAATCTGTGATCGAAACTTTTATTCTTTCAAATTTTTTTAGAAAAGAAGGAATATTGCCAGCAAGAGTTTCCTTTACGGCAAATGAATCTCTTTCTTTCCATTTCATGGCAAATGCCTGGTGATAAAAATCATTGCCGGTGATCCTATTAGCAAGTGCAACCGGAGCCTGTATTTTCTTTGTCGAAGTACACGAAAAACAAATCAGGATGATAATAAAGAATCTCAAATCAAAGTTTTTATCTTTAATGACACTGAAAATATGAATTTATTAAAATCTTTACGGATGAAGTATTTATTATTTTGCCTGCTTTTATTTTTTCTTACTGGTTGTTCAAGACATTACACTTCAGAAAAAATTGGCTGGAAGGTAACATTGCCGGGAAAAACATGGGAAACAATTATTCCGAAAGAAGGCGAAAATGCAAATACAAAAACCAAAGAAGAAGTGGGAGAATTTATTGGCGTTAAGATAGATGGCTCCAGAGTTCAGGAGCTGCTCAGTCTTAGAAAAAACAATACAAGTAGTTTTGTATCTGTCATTGAAACTTATGACAATACAACCGATAGCGAATACGAACAATTACTTCTGAACCAACATGAAGCACTTAAAGCTATTAATGCTTCAAAAAACATTTCGGCCAAATACGAAAATCGGGGCAACCCGCATAGGAGGAGTGATGATTGACTGGTTTAATATTATAACTTATACTCCTGGTTCGGAAAAACCTCCACATGCAAGGCGAATATTCAGTTGCCTTGTAAATAAATATATTTTAAGCATGGTCATTTCTTCTGATAATGAAAAGGACATGGAAACATTAGAGAATGTAGTTTACTCTTCAGAGTTTTCAATCAAATATCAATCTCATAGTTCTTTGTGAATAAAAGGGTCGGTTGCATTGCTGAATAGCGATATGGAAGATGAACGGAGTCCCGAAGTATCGGGATAAACTGTCGCAAGTAAAGTCAAATAGTAGTGCTAAAGTCGAAAACAAAAACATCAAACCCCGAATTCCGATAAATCGGGACAGGCTATCAAACCTGAAGCCAACATCTTATCTTCGCCGAAATTTTTCCAGTATGAATCTCCACGAATTCCAGGCTAAAGAACTTTTGAAAAAATACAATGTGCCAGTGCAGGAAGGCATTGCCTGCGGCACTGTGCATGAAGCAGAAGAAGCTTATCGCCAAATTAAAACTCAGTTCGGAAGTCCGTTCGCAGTTGTAAAAGCACAGATACATGCGGGTGGCCGGGGCAAAGGAAAAATAAAAGAAACCGGGATCAACGGAGTAAAAGTTGGAAAGAGTCTTGATGAAGTGGTGGATTTTGCGCAGAAAATGTTAGGCGGCACATTGGTGACTTTACAAACGGGGGCTGCTGGTAAAGTAGTTCATAAGATTCTGGTGGCTCAGGATATTTATTATGACGGGCCAAGTGAAAGGAAAGAATTTTATTTATCCGTATTGCTTGATCGCAGCAAAGGACAGAATGTAATTATATATAGTACTGAAGGTGGAATGAATATCGAAGATGTGGCTCATAATACGCCTGAAAAAATTTTTAAAGAATGGGTTCATCCTTCTGATGGTCTGCAACCATTCCAGGCAAGAAAGATC
>Ga0070698_100007763_pt1 | contig 11611 bp, 5 predicted proteins | sample KBSK1502metaG_FD_65477 | JGI IMG/M metagenome (GOLD analysis project Ga0070698, IMG submission 65477) | Corn, switchgrass and miscanthus rhizosphere microbial communities from Kellogg Biological Station, Michigan, USA - KBS K1-50-2 metaG | ecosystem: Host-associated > Plants > Roots >...
TGGCTTCTGGCACCCGAACTACCTGCGAAGGAAGGTAGAGAAGGTCCGTGCTGCAAATTGCGCTCATCTTCTGCTACTCGTCTATAAGGGTTTGAATGTCACGGAAGAGGCCTTTCAGGATACCGCCAGCCAGGTCATTTTCTTCCAGGAAAAACCTGTGCTGAAAGAGGTGATGAAAACTGTCGAAGCAATGGCTGAGAGTGTTTATGGCCCGTCCACAAAGCCCGATCATAGGAGTAAAAAGCCACGTACATCTAAACATGCTCGTAGTGGCGATAATCCTGCAGCAACTGCCGATCCACATCTTTTGCAGGATGAGCAAAGTTTCCAGTTGCCTTCTTAAAATGTACATGAAGAAAATTTGTCCGAAACCTTGATTATCTGGTCTGTTTTTTGGCTGTCAGGCGTCTCTTTTGAATGCTTTTGAGCGAGTGTTAGAGTCTTCGAGAGCGAAAACTGTGAACAGAATGTCCCTTAGTGATCTTCCAGCTAACGAGGGCTGAAGATTGAATCATAAAAAAAGTACGGTTTAACTCACAACCATTAATTTTATCAATAAACTGTCAAATGAACTGCCACAAGCTTTCTTGTAGAGATTTCGGTGTTTCCTCGCACAAGATGTAAAGCGTAGAGAGGCTCGCTTTTTCTTCGAGGCGGATCAGAAGAGTATGCTCCAAACCCAGAATCTTCAAAGAGTTGGGATAATATAATCGTTCCGCTGTTTGTGATAGAGCATGCACGATGTAAAAATGGCTCATGATCAGGAGACATAAAACTCATAACATGCGAATGTCTCTATCAGAAAGAATGCATGTCATGAGTTTTATCCTATTGTAAGAATAAATATATTGACCCCTGCTCACCTACTTGCTATACTTTGCAAGAGTTTGAACTTTCCATCAGCCAATGGTAGATAGAGAGTTATACTATTCACTGGTTGAGAAATGATGTAGAACTGTTTTGCGCTGCCTTGAGTAAGAAGGCTCGTTGGATTTCGTGGTATGGAGGAAGGAAGAACCTCACATGGAACTTACCCTCACGCGTCAGGATAGAAGCCAGGTTCTCGTCATCTGTGATAGTGAACCCTCGCACATGTTTGATTTGCTTACGCTCGTCCTGGGCGAGCAAGGGCCACCTCAACCTGTCGATGACCCGGTCGCTTATGGCAAAGCGGTGTACCAAGCCTTATTCCCAGCAGCGTCAGTAGTCCGGCGCGCGCTAGAAGCTATGCCAGAACGCATCCTGCTCGTGAGCACTGATGACACTATTGATGGTGTCTCGTGGGAATATGCCTATGGTCTGTATGGCGCTGAAGAGGTGGAGAACTACCTGGTCCTGGCGTGCCATATCGTGCGAGGCCTCCCGCTTGACCAACGGATCGAGCCTCCAAAGATGGATGATGGTTTATACATTGTTGCCATTCCTTCCAACCCGCTCGAACAAGAGTTACCACTCCTCGACATCGATGCTGAGTGGATGCGCTTGAAAGAGATTATCCAAGAGGTACCATCAAACATCAGCCTTGAACGCGCACGCCCGCCAACAATAGAGCAGGTGCGTCGCCTGGTGGCAAACCAGCGCAATCGCGTCGTGCATTTCATGGGCCACGGCGGGCAGCATGAGACTGGGGCACTCCTGTGCTTCGAGAAGGAAAACGGCGAGCTGCACCTCGTGACCGCACGAGAGTTTGTGATGCGAGTGCGTGGCAGCGTATTTCTGGTCACGCTCAATGCCTGTGTCAGCGCAATACCAGGACCAACCAACTTCAGTAATCTCGCGGCGGCGCTGGTGCGCCAGAAAATACCCTATTCCCTGGGAATGCGTCTGAGTATTCATGACGATGATGCGCGTACTTTCTCACGCACGTTCTACAGTGAGCTGGCGAATGGAGTCTCCGTTGAAGAGGCGCTGTTCCAGGCACGGCTAACGCTTGCCAATAGCCAGCGCTCCTGGGTGATTGGCGTACCGGTGCTGTATACAGCCCTCACGACACCTACCCCTGGTTTCACTACTCTTGAGGGCATACCCAGCGTCAACGAGCATCAACCCAGGATCGAGGTCAGTGCGCTCTCCCGTGCGGAGGGCGCCTTTCAAGGGCGCATCGATGAATTGAAGCAGCTTGGTGACTTGCTCACCGGCGATCGTCGCCCGCGCCTGGTCACGATTCACGGTAGCGGTGGACAAGGCAAGACCGCGCTAGCGCGTGAAGCCGTCGAGCGCTTCGCCTATGCCTGGCCGGGGGGGGTCTGGGCTACGACATTGGAGAATCTGCCCAGCCGCGAAGTGTTTGTCAGCGACCTGGCGCGCTTTCTAGGCGTAGCCACGCAGGAGATACACGATCCTGCTGAGATCGAGCGAGAGGCGCTGAGACACCTGAACCAACGGCGGACGCTGATCGTGCTGGACAATGCCGAGACGCTGGCCGAAGCTGTGAAAGCAAACAACGAAGCTGCGATAGGGCTGGCACGATTGCTCCGCGAGCATCTGTCGAGTCCTTTCGTGTCCCTGCTGGTCACCACCCGTGAGTTTCTGGGATGGGATGGCGAAGTTGGTCTCAAGGGTGACCTGGAGGGCCTGGAGCCAGAAGATGGGGCCAGGCTATTCCGGCAGGCAGCGCCTCAGCGGGTGAGCGACGCAGAGCTTGCACTGGCAGCGGAACTGAGTCATAGCGTGGATGGTCACCCGTTGAGCTTGCGCCTGCTGGGTGGTGCATTCAATGAGTGCTCCATCTCTCTACCTGCCTTTGTCAAAGACTGTGAAGCACATCTGCTACAGGCTGAAAACAAGTATGTGGGAGCCGAGCATCGACACCGCACGCTCTACGCCTGTATCGACACCAGCGTGCGGTACCTGGACAACGAGCTTGTTGATTTGTTCAGTAAGTTGTGGTTGTTTCATGCGCCTTTCTTGCCCGCAATAGCTGTAGCAATCTTCGATCCAGCGCATGATGACACGAAAGGCGCATCTTCTCCAGTCTATGATCGGTTATATACGCTCTGGCGGCGTGGGCTGCTGGCGCGTGAAGAGGGAACAGTGCGCGAGGGAACGATCCAATTCTACCGCGTATTGCCGACGATACGCCCCTACATCGAGCAATACCTGGCACGAGCCGAGCAGCGCGAGCCATTGTTGGCGAGCTTTGGAGCAGCATATGCTGGGTTGGCGCGCAATTTGCATCGTGAGTTGAACCGTGTGAGCGTGGCTGCATTCATCGCCTTTCAATCATATGAAGACCTCGAGAGAGGCGCCTCATGTGTGAGGGGAGTGGAGCAAGGATATTACTTGCTCCATTGGGGATGGATAGTTCAACGGTTGATTGATACCAGTCGAGGTCTGAAGCTGATCGAGCAGGCCTTGGGGATTGGGCAAGGCCAGGATCGACAACTAGAGTTGCAGGCCCTCAACAACATGGGTGAAGTGTACCAGGCGACGGGGCAGCCGCAGCGGGCGTTAGAGTTGTATGAGCAGGCCTTGCCGCTGATGCGAGAGCATGGCGACCGTACCGGGGAAGCAGCCACGCTCAATAATATAGCATTGGTATACCAGGCGACGGGGCAGCCGCAGCGGGCGTTAGAGTTGTATGAGCAGGCCTTGCCGCTGATACGAGAGTTGGGCGACCATACCTGGGAAGTGACCACGCTCAATAATATAGCATTGGTGTACCAAGCGACGGGGCAGCTGCAGCGGGCGTTAGAGTTGTATGAACAGGCCTTGCCGCTGATGCGAGAGCTGGGCAACTGTACCGGGGAAGCGACCACCCTCAACAACATGGCAGGGGTGTACCAGGCGACGGGGCAGCCCGAGCGAGCGTTGGAGTTGTTTGAGCAGGCTTTGCCGCTGGTGCGAGAGGTGGGCGACCGTGCCAGGGAAGCGACCACCCTCAACAACATGGCAGGGGTGTCCCTGGCGGCGGGGCAGCCGCAGTGGGCGTTGGAGTTGTTTGAACAGACCTTGCCGCTGGTGCGAGAGGTGGGCGACCGTGCCGGGGAAGCGGTCGCCCTCAACAACATGGGTCAGGTGTACCAGGCGACGGGGCAGCCCGAGCGAGCGTTGGGGTTGTTTGAACAGGCCTTGCCGCTGATGCGAGAGGTGGGCGACCGTGCCGGAGAAGCGGCCACCCTCAACAATATAGCAGGTGTGTCCTCTGCGACGGGGCAGCCCGAGCGGGCGTTGGAGTTGTTTGAGCAGACTTTGCCGCTGATGCGAGAGGTGGGCAACCGCGCCGGAGAGGCGATGATACTAGCTAACGTGGCAGTGCTACTTTATCGATATCTCAATCGTTCTCAGGAAGCGATTACCACCATGGAGCAGGCCATCGCCGTTCTGGTAGAAACAGGCTTGCCTCAAGATGCTGCCGGGCAAACCAAAGAGGATATGCAACGCTACCTTGATGCGGTGCACCAGGAGGAGGCGCTTGGCCAGGCGAGTAGTGGTCCAGCCACGATACCTACTGACCAGCTTCAAGCGATTGCCACCACCACGGTGGCGGTCATGACAGCAATGCCGGATCGACGTGCAGAATGGCACGAGATCATCGTCAACGCGTTGAAGGATGTGCAACAACAGGGAGCCGACTGGCAAAGCGAGATTGAGTTATTTACTGCAGTACTTGCTATCCTCGCTGGGAACGCTGCTGTATTGCCTGGCGACCATCCCTATGCTCCAACCCTGACACAGATCCAGGAAGGCATTGCAGGCAGAGGGTGGACTGAAGACGACGAAACGCCTCAGGGTGCTGACTTGCCATTTGAGGCTGAACTGATCCCGCACAGTATTGCAGCCCTGTTGGGAAAGCCGCAAGAGAAAATGGCCCATGGTCAATATCTGACTGCGATGAGTACACAGACGACTGACGAGGAGTTGAAAGCGCTTCTCCAGGTGATCCAGTTGGGGCTGTTTGGCAGTGATCTTTCGCAGTTGGGGAAGAACTTGAGCAGCGTCTACCGGCAGGCATGGGAGGCAATAGTTGTTGGTGTTGAGTCACGGGGTGTTGATCCTCGCTTGTTTGAGATGATTGTCCAGAACACGCTGGCAGTGCTTGGGCCAGCGGCTGGTAAAAGAAGTGAATGGCGTGAGGCTCTCACGCAGATCAGGAGCCAGGCAACGGAGGGAGACACACAAGACTTAGTCGCGTTGATAGATGCAGTTATTGGATTGCTTGATGCGGGGGGTAATCCTACCGGGCTTGGTATGAGTTTGAAAGGTGTGTATGCGCGAACGTGGCAAGGGATTGTAGAGAACTTATCATCGCCCTAATCATAGGCCTCCAAATTGCTTTGGTATAGGTAATAGCAAGCACACGTTCCACACCTCATCATAGTTAAGGTGGTCATCTTGCTTTACACGTGTGTTCGCCAAGTTGGAAATAATAATTCGCTAGTATGTTTGTTTTCTTTTTTTAGGAAGGCTTTCGTATGGAATTGACCCTCACACTCCAGGCCGGAACTCAGGTTCTCGTAACCTGTGATGGTCGAACATCTCACGCCTTTGATTTGCTTACGCTCATACCGGGCAACAATGGCCTGTCACATCCTCTAGACGATCCTGTTGCTTATGGCAAAGCTATCTACCAGGTATTGTTTCTCAAAGAAACAGCAGCATGGATTGCACTTAACGCCAGGCCAGAGCGCATTTTGTTTGTTGCTACTGATGACACCATCGATGCCATTCCGTGGGAATACGCTTATGGTCCAGACGATTTCGTCGTCCTGGAGTACCGGTTCATGCGTGGCCTGCCCGCTAACCAACGTATTGCATTACCCACCTTGGATAAAGGGCTACACATCGTAGCTATTCCATCCAATCCAATGAGCCATGAACTAGAGCCTCTCAATATTGATGGGGAATGGATACGTCTCAAAGAAATCATTCAGGAGTTAAAAGAGTTTGCCATCACTCTTGAACGTACCCGTCCACCCACACTTGAGCGCGCCGGCTTGCTGGTTGCCAATCAACAGCAGCGCATTGTGCATTTTATGGGACACGGCGGACAAGATGAAAAAGCGGGAGCCATCCTCTGCTTTGAGAAGGACAATGGCGATCTCGACGCAGTGACAGCCAGAGACTTTTTGCGCCAGCTACACGGTAATGTTTTCCTGGTCATACTCAATGCTTGTGTCAGCGCCTCCCCAGGTGAAACCCACCTGAGTAATCTGGCGGCAGCGTTAGTACGTCAGAAAATACCTTACGCGCTCGGCATGCGTTTCAGTATGCCAGATGAAGACGCCCTGACTTTCTCGCGCACCTTTTATAGCTATCTTGCACGCGGTTCCTCCGTCGAAGAAGCCGTCTACCGGGTACGACTCGCACTCTCCAGGAACCGGCAGCGTCAATGGATGACCGGTGTCCCCGTGCTCTACACCTCGCTCTCTGCACCTGCCACAGGCTTTGCTTCCATTACTGGTACGCCTGAGATCAACGAGCATCAGCCCCAAATCGAGGTCAGCGCGCTGCCCCGTGCGGAAGGCGCATTTCAAGGGCGCATCGATGAATTGAAGCAGCTTGGTGACTTGCTCACCGGCGATCGTCGCCCGCGCCTGGTCACAATTCACGGCAGCGGCGGGCAGGGCAAGACGGCCCTGGCGCGTGAAGCTGTCGAGCGCTTCGCCTATGCCTGGCCGGGAGGGGTCTGGGCGACGACGCTGGAGAACCTGCCTGGCCGCGAGGTGTTTGTCAGCGACCTGGCACGTTTCCTGGGCATTGCTACGCAGGAGATACATGATCCTGCTGAGATCGAGCGCCAGGTACTGAGGCAACTGAACCAACGCCGGACGCTCATTGTCCTGGATAATACCGAAACACTTATTGAAGCAGTGAGGACAGGTAACGGAGGGGTAACCCAGTTGTCCCAATTCATCCAGCAATTAGCGGGGCCAACGGTGAGTCTTTTGGTGACATCTCGTGAACATCTGGGATGGAGTGGAGAGGTCGCGCTAGAAATAGGCGGTCTGTCATCTGAGGAAGGGGCGAACCTTTTCCGGCAGAGTGCACCGCAACGTGCAAACGAGGTAGAGATAGCATTAGCAAAAGAACTTAGTCAGAAGCTTGATGGTCATCCGTTGAGTCTGCGTCTTCTTGGTGGGGCTTTCAATGCGAGTAGCATAACACTACAAACCTTCCTCGAAGATTATGACGCGCAATTGTTGAAGGCGGAAAACAAGTACGTGGGAGCCGAGCATCGCCACCGTACGCTCTATGCCTGTATCGACACCAGCGTGCGGTACCTTGATGGCGAGCTTGCTGCTCTGTTTAGTAGATTGTGGCCGTTTCACGCGCCTTTCTTGCCAGCAACAGCTGTAGAAATCTTCGATCCAGCATATGATGAAACGAGAGACAAAGGTTCTGCAGTCTATGATCGGCTGTATGCACTCTGGCGGCGTGGGCTGCTGATGCGTGAAGAGGCTACATTGCGCGAGGGAACGATCCAACTCTACCGCGTGTTACCGACGATGCGTCCCTATATCGAGAAATACCTGGCACGGGTCGAGGAGAATGAGCATTTGCTAGCGACGTTTGGAGCGGCATATTCTCAATTGGTGCACTATCTACACCGCGAGTTGGACCGCGGAGGCATAACAGCTTTCATCGCCTTTCAATCCCGCGAAGATCTCGAGAGGGGGGTATCCTACGTAACAGGGGTGGCGCAAGGTTATTACCTGCTCCGTTGGGGATGGGTCCTGCAACGGTTGGGCGATACTAGGCGAGGTCTAAAGTTGATAGAACAAGCCCTGGAGATTGGGCAAGGCCAGGATCGCCAACTAGAGTTGCAAGCCCTCAACGGCCTGGCATTAGTGTACCAGGCGACGGGGCAGCCCCAGCAGGCATTGGAGTTGTGTGAGCAGGCCGTGCCGCTGATGCGAGAGGTAGGCGACCGCGCCAGGGAAGCGGCCATCCTCAGCAACATGGCAGGGGTGTACGATGCGGCGGGGCAGCCACAGCGGGCACTGAGGTTGTATGAGCAGGCCTTACCGCTGATTCGAGAGGTAGGCGACCGCGCCGGGGAAGCAACCACCCTCAGCAACATAGCATTGGTATACCAGGCGACAGGGCAACCCCAGCGGGCATTGGAGTTGTATGAGCAGGCCTTGCCGCTCAGACGAGAGGTGGGCGACCGCGCCGGAGAGGCGGCCACCCTTAGCAACATAGCATTAGCGTACCAGGCGACGGGGCAACCCCAGCGGGCACTGGAGTTGTATGAGCAGGCCTTGCCGCTCAGACGAGAGGTGGGCGACCGCGCCGGAGAAGCGATCACTCTCAACAACATGGCAGGGGTGTACGATGCGACGGGGCAGCCCCGGCAGGCATTGGAGTTGTATGAGCAGGCCTTGCCACTGATGCGAGAGGTGGGCGACCGCGCCGGGGAAGCGACCACCCTCAACAACATAGCAGGGATATATCGGGCGGCAGGGCAGCTCCAGCAGGCCTTGGAGTTATATGAACGAGTCTTGCCGCTCAGGCTAGAGGTGGGCGACCGCGCCGGGGAAGCGACTACCCTCAACAACATGGCATTGGTGTACCAGGCGATGGAGCAGCCCCAACGGGCACTGGGGTTGTATGAGCGGGTCTTGCCGCTGATGCGAGAGGTGGGCAACCGCGCCGGGGAAGCAGCTACCCTCAACGGACTAGCATATCTATTTATGAATATGCAGCGTTATGAAGAGGCATTAGCAGCATTTGAACGATCCGTTCAGTTAGAACGTGCTGTTAACTATCCTTCTGGCGAAGTCGCCGGGTTAGTCGGTATTGCATGCTTATTTTATGTGCATCTCGGTCGTCCTCAAGAAGCTATTTTACAAATGGAACAGGCCATTGCTGTACTCCAGGCAACAGGATTGCCTCAAGATGCTGCCGGACATACAATTGAAGATTTGCAGGGCACCTTGCAAATCATGCATACCGGAGGCATGCTTGGTGAGCAAGAGAGAAATACCTCTACCATGCCTGTTGCTCAACTTCAGCAGATTGTCTCCAATACCATAGTAGTGATGACAACAGTGCCGAATCGGCGTGCCGAATGGCGCGAGGTCATCGCCAAAGCATTGCAGGATGCGCAACAGCATGGAACCGACTGGCAAATCGAGGTTGAGTTTTTTACTGCCGTACTCGCCATCCTCGATGAGGAAGCTGCTGCATTGCCTGATGATCATCCCTATGCTCCTGCCCTGGCACAGATGCAGGAAGGCATTATAGCAGGTGAACTGGAAAACGGTGATATCCTCCAGAACAATGTACTGCCATTTGATGCTGAACTGATCCCTCGTAGTATTGTAGCTCTGTTAGGAGGGCCGCAAGAGAAAATAGCACATGTTCAATACCTAACTGCGATGAGTGCTCAGGCAACAGATGAGGGGTTGAAAGCGCTTCTTCAGGTGATCCAGTTAGGGCTGTTTGGCAGTGATCTCTCACAGTTGAGTCAGAACTTGAGTGGTGTGTACCGACAGGCATGGGAGGCAATCGTTGTTCGTGTTGAGTCAGGGGGTGTTGACCCGCGACTGTTTGGGATGATCATCCAGAATACGCTGGTGGCGCTTGGGCCAGCGGCCGAAAAAAGGAGTGAATGGCGTGAGGCTCTCACGCAGATCAGGAGCCAGGCAATGGAGGGAGATGCACAAAACTTCGTCGCATTGGTAGATGCAGTCGTTGGGTTGCTTGATACAGGAGGTAATCCTGATGGGCTTGGTACAAATTTGACGGGTGTTTATGGGCGAACGTGGCAGGCGCTTGTAGACCAGCTTGCATAATGACAAGTGACAATAGGAGAATTTTGTGATGACCCAGATCTTCGTATCTCATACCCAGGATGACGCTGCCTGCGCAGAATCTATACGCGAGGGACTTGAGGTTAGAGGTTACAGTACCTGGCGAGAACCTACCTCTCTCAGTATGGAGTCCATACTGTATCCTCGTACGATCGAAAACGTCATCCTAAGCTGCGCTGCTGTCATCCTCGTATGGAGTAGCAACGCGGCAGCATCAGAGTGGGTGGAACGACACATTCTGTTTGCGCAGCGCTTGAAGAAATTGATCGTACCTGTAGTGATTGATGGCACTGCTCTCCGACCTACTTTAATCGTGGATACCATCATCGCAGGCCAGGTTCCCTGTAGAGAGGCGCTGAAACAACTTCCTTCAAATTTTCCGCAACTAGGTAGCGCAGACCCGCTCATCAAACTGTCTGAGCGGGTGGCGCATGAGTTTATTCGTGAACGTAAAGAAGCCATCGATCAGGCTGCTGAGATGCTCAAACAAGGTGAACATCGCGAAGCTGTGCTAGCTATCCTGGAGTACATGGCACAGGATGATCTGATGATGGGTGTGCGCGAGAAGGCGCAAGAAGCACTCGATGCTGATGCGAAGAAAGTTACACCATCGCCGCCACAAGGTCAGTCTCGGCATATCTTTGGTGTGAGATGTAGGAATGGGCATGTTTCCTACTTCGACAAGCGGCTGGTTTGCTCAGCGTATAAGGAAGTGCCACGTGCGATTAGACAGAGTGCAGGCATAGAATTGGATGAACTTCACCTCAAGTGTGATCAGTGCGGAGTAGAAGTCGTAGCGCGAGAGGATTGCAGAGGCTACAAATGAGCGAGCAACAACAGATTCCCATTTACGACTCACAAGAGCCATCAGAAGAAGGCAAGCAGCTTGTTGCCCTCTTTAACGAAATGGAGAGCAAGCAACTCGATTTTCTCGACGAGTCAGGCAAAAGCATCATCGAACGCATTGCAACCTTTCTCGCGGTGTTGTTTGGGGTTACAGCATTTGGGAGCAATTTCCCGCCTGCTTACCTCAAAGGTAATCTTACGGCTAAAGTGCTGGTCATTATTACGCTCATTCTCTATCTCGCTGCGCTGGGAGCGGGAATCTGGGCGATTCAGCCGCGTTACTACAGGCATTATACGTACAATGTGAGCAGATTGGGAAAAGAACTGGAGAGGATCACAAAACATAAAATGTTCTGGCTGCGGGTAGCCGGTATCCTGTTTGCACTGGGATCCATATCTCTGGCTGTGCTTATTGTCTCTATCATCTGGAATGTGTAGTCAGGGGATTGTGAAGAAATTGGGAAACTGCTGCACAACATTTTTTGCTAACCAACTGTCAAATAAACTGTCATTCTGCGTCATTCGTAGTTATAGATATCCATTCGAGAAAGATGGGAAGCCGATTTAAGGGCATTTTTATATAATGGATGAGCAGGAGTCCCCCCTTCCAATCCAAAAGAAAGGTGTTAGACTTTCCAACTTCAATGCTGTTTCGAAGGCCGATTTTGGAAGAGCACCCTTTCTGGCAAAGGTCCAGTTCTTCTGTACATAGCGTTTTCCTGGTAATGTCATTAAGATATTATTCTGAGCGCCATTGACACAATCAGTGTGAATATGCATAGCGGCAAGCAAGAAGCACCCGATATTACTTTCAACGTTTTTTCATGAGGAAAGAACCATCGTAGCCGAACTGGAGCCAGCCCAACGATTTTGCCTCCAACGAACGGACCAGTGGTATGCGCGGCTGGTCAATGCTTTCGCGACCGAGGTGGGTGTGTATTACGGTGGCGAGAAGAAGGTCTTGCCACTCACCGTTACTACCTATCACTCGGCTGGCGACCTGGTGG
>Ga0070698_100007764_pt1 | contig 11611 bp, 9 predicted proteins | sample KBSK1502metaG_FD_65477 | JGI IMG/M metagenome (GOLD analysis project Ga0070698, IMG submission 65477) | Corn, switchgrass and miscanthus rhizosphere microbial communities from Kellogg Biological Station, Michigan, USA - KBS K1-50-2 metaG | ecosystem: Host-associated > Plants > Roots >...
GCGCTCGGTGGTGCTGCTCGACCGGCGGGGTGCGGCCGAGGAAACTTCGTTCGGCAACGCCGGGCTGATCCAGCGCGAGGGTGTCTATCCGTACGGCTTTCCGCACGATTTCGGCGCGCTGCTGCGTTACGGCTTCAATCGCACGATCGACGCCTACTATCATCCTTCGGCGCTGCCGCAGCTCGCGCCCTTCCTGTGGAAGTACTGGCGGCATTCGCGCCCTGCGCGCCACGCCGAGCAGGCGAAGCGCTACTCGAAGTTGATCGAGCACTGCGTGCTCGAGCACGATGCGCTCGCCGCCGAGGCCGGCGCGACCGGCTTCATCCGGCGCACCGGCTGGATGAAGATCTTTCGCACGGTGCGCGAGCGCGACAAGCGCTTTGCCGAGGCCGAGCGATGGCGGGCGGAGTTCGGCATCAACTCCCGCCTGCTCGATGCCAGGACGCTCCAGGAGATGGAGCCGCATGTTGCGCCGGTGCTCGTCGGCGCGATCCACTGGACCGATCCGGTGAGCGTCGACGATCCGCAAGGGCTGGGACTCGCGTACCTGCGTCGCTTCGAGCAGCTCGGTGGGCGATTCGTCCAGGGAAACGCGGCAAGCCTTGCAGCCGAAGGTTCCGGCTGGAGTGTGCGAACCGTGCAAGGGCCGCTCGGCGCGACTGCGGCGGTCATCGCGCTTGGCCCCTGGTCGGATGTGGCGACGCGTGCGCTCGGCTACGACTTGCCGCTCGCCGTAAAGCGCGGCTACCACATGCATTACCGTGCCGCGGGCGAAGCGAAACTGAACTATCCGATGCTCGATACCGAGCGCGGCTACTTCCTCGCGCCGATGCGCCGCGGCATCCGGCTGACGACCGGCGCGGAATTCGCTCTACGCGATGCGATCCGCACGCCGGTGCAGCTCGGGCGCGCCGAGCCGATCGCGCGCGACCTTTTCCCGCTCGCCGAGCGGCTCGACACCGAGCCCTGGATGGGCGCGCGCCCGTGCACGCCCGACATGCTGCCGGTGATCGGCCCCGCGCCGCAACACAAAAATCTATTCTTCGCCTTCGGGCATGCACACCACGGGCTGACGCTCGGCGCGGTGACGGGGCGGCTCATCGCCGAGCTGGTCACGGGTGAGGCGCCATTCGTCGATCCCGCGCCGTATGCGGCGGGGCGCTTCGGCTAGCAGCGCTACTTGAACTTGTAGTACGCGTCGTTCAACCAGGCGGCGACGCTCTGCTCTTCCTCGGTGCTCAATCCTGTCTTGATGTTGGTGTTGCAGCGCTGCACCCAGGCGAGGACCGAAGCCGTACTCGAAGCCTTGCGCTCCGGCCGCGTGAACATCCGCGAGCCGTCGCCGCCGAAGCGCGCGATATGGCAGCCGCTGCACTTCGCTTCGAGCAGGCTCTTGCCGACCTTCGGGTCGCCAAACGGAAATGCGTCGGATTGGGCGAGCGCCGGCGCGGCGACAACGAGCAACACAATTGCAAAAAGGGATTTCACAGCACGACCTCCCAGCGACCGTCGGGCGTCTTCGCGACCACGAGCCGCGGCGGATAAGCGACCGAAAGCGCAATGCCTGCGCACATCTGCAGCTGCTCGCCCTTGAGGCGCGCAAAGGCCTTTTCATCGAACGGGTAGAGCCAGCCGGACTTGCGTCCTATGACGACCGCCGCGGTTCCGGTCGTCGCGAACTCCAGGTCCGCAGCATCGGGAACCGGAACCCGCACGCCAGCAGCATGCGCCTTCTCGAGGCAACCGACTTTGCGGATTTGCGCCACCTGGATTTCGGGCTTCGCGCCAAGAATCTTGTAGATCGGATCGAAGTTCGGCTTGAACGCTTCGGCCCGGTCCTTTACCAGCGCGGCGAGCTTTTGCTTATCGTCGTCGTTGAGCGCGGTCACCGAAGGGTACTTGTGCCATGGCAGGTCGGTCGCGAAATCCCCGGTGAAATCCCTTTCGAGCATGATCTTGCCCTGGCTCCTCTTCGTTTCCATGCCCTCGCCGCCGCGGTTCGTCGAGCTCGCCGCGCCGCCGCTGCGCTGTTCCTTGACCTGATCGGTCACTTCGTTCCATTGCAGGCGCGATTGGTAGGAAGCCTTCGGATCTGCCGGCACGAACTCGATGCGGAACGTGTTCTTGCCTTTCCGGACGAGCCCTCCGAGCGATTTGACCGGCACCCAGACCGCCGCCGCGATCTCGCGGTTGTCGAACATCACCGGGACGCTCTTCTTCTCCACGTCCTGCTCCGCGACGAGCACGTTGTTGAGGTAGATGAACGCTTTCCCGGGAACCGTCTGGACCTCGGACATTACGAGGTCACCAATGAAGGGGGTGAACTGGACCTCGAAGTTGATGACCGCGGCCATCGCGCACTCTCCCCAGAGCAGCATCAATGCAAGCAGAGCCTTTCCCACGATGCCTTCCCCCTTGCCGATTTGTCGTGCAGTATAAGACTTGATGGATCGGCGCAATGCGCTCTGCTACCTTGCTTTAACCAGCGCCGCCACGCTGACTGCGCGGGGCGTGCATGCTCAGCCGGCGCGAAACTTCAAAGTGGCGATCCTGACCACCGCAGGCGGGCGTGGGGATACGCCCTTCTACATGGCCATGGAACGGCGATTCAGGGAGTTGGGCTATATCGAAGGAAAGAACCTGACCCTCATCTGGCATTCGGCGGCGGGCCGGCTCGACAAGATTCCTGAAATCGCCACCGAACTCGCAAAGTCTAGGCCCGACGTGATGATTGCGCCGGGATCCGAGGCGGTGCTCAGGTCCGTTCGCCTGGCAGCGGGAACTACGCCGATCGTCATGATCGCGATCGACTATGACCCGGTAGAGACGAACTTCATTACGAGCCTTGCGCGCCCCGGCGGCAACATCACGGGCCTGTTTCTGCGACAGGTCGAGTCCGCTGCGAAGCGTCTCGAAATGCTGAGAGATGCATTACCTGGCGCCACTCGCGTCGCGGTGCTCTGGGATTCGTTCACGCGTGATCAGTTGAATTTCATCGAGGGCACCGCGAAGAAGCTCAACCTCGTGCTGCTGCCGTACGAGATGCAAGGCACCTCCTACGACTTCGAGACACCGCTGAAGGAGGCAAAGGCGAAACGGGCCGAAGCCGTCTTGGCGCTTACGTCGGGTCCGTTCTTCCTGGTCCGAGAGAAAATGTTTGCGGCGGCATTCGCCCAAGGCTTGCCGGTTGTCGCGAACCCGAATTACGCCGATGCAGGCGCGCTGATCGCATTCGGTGCGAGCTTTTCCTACATCTATATGCGCGCCGCGGAGTACGTCGATCGCATCCTCAAGGGCGCGAAGCCGGCCGACCTGCCGGTCGACCAGCCCGACCGCTACGATCTGATCGTCAATCTGAAAACCGCGCGGGCGCTCGGGATCAAGATCCCGCATTCCGTTCTGGTGCGCGCGAACCGCGTGATCGAGTGACGCCTACTCGACCGTAACCGACTTCGCGAGGTTGCGCGGCTTGTCGACGTCGGTGCCGCGAGCGAGTGCGGTGTGGTACGCAAGCAGCTGCAGCGGCACCACGTGCAGCATCGGCGAAAGCAGTCCGTAGTGCTCCGGCAAGCGGATCACGTTTACGCCTTCGCCCGATGCGATATGCGTGTCGGCGTCGGTCAGCACGTATAGCTCGCCGCCCCGCGCGCGCACTTCCTGCATGTTCGACTTGAGCTTTTCCAGCAGCGCGTCGTTCGGCGCCACGGTCACGACCGGCATCTCGGAGGTCACGAGCGCGAGCGGTCCATGCTTCAACTCGCCCGCTGGATACGCTTCGGCATGAATGTAGGAGATCTCCTTCAGCTTCAACGCGCCCTCGAGCGCGATCGGGTAGTGCAGCCCGCGGCCGAGAAAGAGCGCATGCTCCTTCGCCGCGAACCGTTCCGCCCACGCAATCACCTGCGGCTCGAGCGCGAGCGCCGCGCCGAGTGCGCGCGGCAGGTGCCGTAGCCGGCGCAGGTGCTCATGCTCCTGCTCGACCGAGAGTCGGCCGCGCAGCTTGGCGAGCGTCAGCGAAAGCAGGAACAGCGCCGTGAGTTGCGTGCTGAACGCCTTCGTCGACGCGACTCCGATTTCGACGCCCGCACGAGTCAGGAAGTGCAGTTTCGTCTCGCGCATCATCGCGCTCGTGGCGACGTTGCAGATCGCGAGCGTTCGCTGCTGGCCGAGAGCACGCGCGTGCTTGAGCGCGGCAAGCGTATCGGCGGTTTCGCCGGACTGCGAGACCACTACGACCAGCGCGTTCGCACTCGGCACGCTGTCGCGGTAGCGATATTCGCTCGCGATCTCGACCTGCGTCGGCAGCCGGGCGAGCGATTCCAGCCAGTATTTGGCCGTGAGCCCCGCGTAGTAGCTCGTGCCGCATGCCAGTACCAGCACCGAATCCACGCCGCCGAGCGTCGCGCCTGCGTCGTCGCCGAACAGTCCGGGCGACAGCGTCTCGATGCTCTCCAGCGTATCTCCGACGGCGCGCGGCTGCTCGAAAATCTCCTTCTGCATGAAGTGCCGGTACGGGCCGAGGTCCGCCGCAGCGCTCGCGGTCTTCACGACGCGGACCTCGCGCGACACCGCGCGGTCCGCGGCGTCCGACACGCGGAAGCGATCCAGCCGGATCTCGGCGACGTCGCCTTCCTCCAGGTAGGCGATGCGCTCGGTCGTGCCGGCGAGCGCCAGCGCGTCCGATGCGAGGAACATCTCGCCTTTCCCTTCACCGATCACCAGCGGGCTGCCTGCGCGCGCCCCCACCACGCAATGCGGCTCGCGGCTCGAAACGACCGCGATCGCGTACGCACCCGCGAGCCGCTTGACCGCGGCGCGCACCGCGCCGAACAGATCCTCCGAGTACAGGCTGTGCACGAGGTGCGCGATCACCTCCGTGTCGGTCTGGCTCTCGAACACGTAGCCCTTTGCTTTCAGCTCCGTGCGCAGCTCCTCGTAGTTCTCGATGATGCCGTTGTGCACGAGCGCGATCTCGCCGCGCGAGAACATCGGATGCGCGTTCTGGGTGAGCGGCGCGCCGTGCGTCGCCCAGCGGGTATGCGCAATCCCGGTCTCGGCGGCCATCTGCTGCTGCGCCACCTGACCGGCGAGGTCGGCGACGCGCGCCACGCTGCGCAGGCGATCGAGGCCGCCTTCGACGAGCGTCGCGACGCCGCACGAGTCATAGCCGCGGTACTCGAGCCGCCGCAGGCCCTCGATCAGCACCGGGACGATATCGCGCTGGGCCGCAGCGCCGACGATTCCACACATGGGCTACTCCTTTTTCTTTCGCAGGCTCCAGCCGGGCACGGAAACCTGCCGGGCGCGAGCCACGGTCAGCTGGCCGGGCGGCGTGTCCTTGCTGATCGTCGAGCCGGCGCCGATATGCGAGCCTTTCGCGATGCGCACCGGGGCGACGAGCGTCGTGTCCGAGCCGATGAAGCAGTCGTCCTCGATCACGGTGCGATGCTTTGCGGCGCCATCGTAATTGCAGGTGATGGTGCCGGCGCCGACGTTGACGCGCGCTCCGACGTCCGCATCGCCGACATAGGACAGGTGATTCGCCTTCGAGCCGGCGCCGAACCGGCTCGCCTTCACTTCTACGAAATTGCCGATGTGCACGTCTTCGGCGAGGCTCGCCCCGGGGCGCAGCCTCGAGTACGGTCCGACCCGGCAGCGCGCGCCGACGTGCGCATCCTCGAGCATCGAGAACGCCAGGATCTCGCTACCCGCAGCGACCTCGGTGTTGCGCAGCACGCAGTTCGGCCCGATCCGGACACCGTCGCCGAGGCTGACCTTGCCCTCGAACACGCAGTTGACGTCGATCGACACATCTTGCCCGCAGGTCAGCGAGCCGCGCACGTCCAGGCGTGCCGGATCGGCGAGTGCCACGCCCCCGTCGAGCAGGCGCGCGGCCTGGATCGCCTGATAGGTACGCTCGAGTTGCGCGAGCTCGTGCCTCGAATTGACACCGATCACTTCGCGCCAGTCGGTGGCCTTGACCGCCGTCACGGGCACCCCGCTCCGCACGGCGAGTCCGACCACGTCGGTGAGGTAGTACTCGCCCTGCGTGTTGCGATTCTTCACCTGATCCAGCCAAGCCGCGAGCCGGGCCGTCTTCGCGGCGAGGAACCCTGCGTTCACTTCCCGCACGGCGAGCTCGCTTGCGCTCGCATCCTTGTGCTCGACGATGCGCTCGACCGAGCCGCCAGTACCGCGCAGGATGCGACCATAGTTGCCCGGCTCAGGCGGTTCGGCGGTGAGGATCGCCAATCCGTCGCGCGCCGCATCGGCAAGCCTGCGCAGCGTATCGGCGCGCACCAACGGCACGTCGCCGTACAAAACCACGGCCTCCGACTGCGCGTCGACTCGCGGCAACGCCTGCAGCACCGCGTGGCCGGTGCCGAGCTGCTCGGCCTGTTCCACCCAGTCGATGTCGGCGGCTTCGAACTGCGCCCTTACCTCGCCGCCGCCATGCCCATGCACGACGACGATCTTGCGCGGAGCGAGCGCACGCGCGGTCTCGAGCACATGCGCAAGCAGCGGCCTGCCCGCCAGGCGGTGCAGCACCTTCGGCAGCGCAGAGTGCATGCGCTTGCCTTGCCCAGCGGCGAGGATGACGACGTCGATAGTCATGTATCCCCTTGATTTTAGCTTAGCATTCTGACTCTGAAATGACGCTCACCGGCCAATTTGCGGGCGCCTTTGCGGATGTCGCGCTGAAGAACGTCACGCGCGAGTATCCGCGCCACATCATTCACCTGCTTATCGCCCCGGCAGCCGATCTTGCGCCGCGCGCGCTTCATCCCGCGTTCTATGGCAGCTACGACTGGCACTCGGCCGTGCACATGCACTGGCTGCTCGCGCGGATCCTGCGCACGCATCCGGGGCTGGCTTCGGCAAGCAAGATCGCGCGAACGCTCGATGCGCACCTGTCGACCTCGGCGTTGCAAAGAGAGCTCGCCTACTTTGGGAGTCCCGCAGGCCGCACGTTCGAGCGCCCGTATGGGTGGGCCTGGCTGCTGGAACTGCAAGCGGAGCTCTCTCGACTCGGCGAGCGGCGCTGGATCGAGTCCGTTCGCCCGCTGGCAACGCTGATCGCCGCGCGCTTCTCGACATTCGTTTCCGCGGCCCCTTACCCCATCCGCGCCGGCAGCCACGGCAATACCGCGTTCGCTTGTGTCCTCGCGCTCGACTTCGCCCACTCCGCACAGGACGATTCGCTCGAGCAGGCGATCCGGAACGCCGCCCGCAGGTGGTACGCCGCGGACCGGAACGCGCCGCTTGCCTACGAGCCGTCGCTCGATGATTTTCTTTCTCCGGCGCTCATCGAAGCCGTGCTGATGCGCGAGGTGCTCGGCAAGGACGACTTCGCTGCCTGGCTGCACGGTTTCCTGCCGCAGGATCTCGGTCCTCTCGCAACACCGCCGGTCATAGCCGACCGGACCGATCCGAAGCAAAGCCATCTCGACGGCCTGTCGCTGACTCGAGCGTGGTGTTACAAGCGCCTCGGGGAGAACTACGCGGACCTCGCCGAGCGCCACCTGCGGGCCGCGCTGCCGCAGGTGACCGGGGGCGACTACGTCGGCGAACACTGGCTCGCTTCATTCGCCGCGCTCGCGCTCGGCGATCACCCGTAGCGCTAGTGGCGTAGCACGCACTTCGAGTAGAGATCGGGAAAGTTTCCGTCCGGATCGTAGCGCGCCTTGAGGGCGCGGTAGGCATCGCCGCCATAGTTCTGCCAGAAGCGGTCGGGCGGATAGTACGAATCCGAGTACAGCGACTTGATGCCGCCGAGCGCCTCGACCTCGTGCTCGACCAGCCGGTTGAAGAAGCCGGCGGAATGCTCACCGGACGTGCGCACGACGTCCCAGAAACCGAAATTCACATAGAGCGCGCCGGGGCGAAGCGGGTACAGGCAGAAGCGGTTTGCGTGAGCAGAGGCCCGGACCGGGCAGGTCCAGACCGGCGAGATGCCGATGTCACGCTGAAAGAATTCGAGAAACTCCGCCGCACGACCGATCGGAATGTCGACATCCTGGATGACCGATTCCGAATGCAGCCCGCGCAGCCGGCCCAGTGCCCGCGTGACGCCCCAGCGGCTGTTCCAGCGCATGATGCCCTGATAGGTGCGGGAGCCCAGGCGCTTGCGGCCGTAGATCCGGCGGATCCACGGCACCTGCGCACCGACGTTCTTCGAGCACCAGAACCAGTCGGTGTCCCAGCGCCACAGAAAGTCGTGCGCGCTCAGGTAGTCGAGCTCGCGCTCGAGCAGCGAGCGGTAGAAGATTTTCTCGAGCGTGTAGTCGCTCGAATACGGCGCGGAGTCGACGAAGCGCGCAGTGCTGAGCACCAGCGCATCGTCGGCGAAAACGACTCCATCGACGAAGTCGAAGCGCTGCGAGCAGGCTTCCTCCATCGCCGCGAAGAACGCCTGCGGCTCGCCGAACCTGTGGTGATGCAGCTCGACGAACGCCTTTACGGGAACCGTGCGCGCCCGAAGCCTGAGCGCGTAGCCGAGCGTCCCGTACGAATTCGGAAATCCGAAAAAGAGATCCTGCTGCTCGTTATCGGGCGTGCAGGTGAGCACCCGGCCGTCGCCCGTGAGCACGTCCATCTCGAGCAGCGATTCATGCACCAGTCCGTGCCGAAACGACGACGCCTCGATCCCCACACCGGCGGCCGCGCCGCCGAGGGTGATCGTTTTCAGTTGTGGAACGACGGTCGGCATGACTCCGGCCGCAAGCGTGCGCGCCGCCAGATCCTCGTAGGTCGTCATCCCTTCGGCCTCCACCCACTGGCCTGCGGGATCGATGGCGAGCACGTGATCGAAGGCGCGCACGTCGAGCAGGTGCTTGCCTGCCCGGGCGCGATCGCGAAACAGATTGGAGGTTTGCTTCGCGAGGCCGATCGCTCCGGCCGGCCGCTCGCGGAACGCGGCGAGGAGCTGGCCGCGGCGATCCGCGTATCCGCTCATCGAGCCGCAGCGCCGCGCTCCGTATAGAGGAAGCCGCGGCTCATCGGGTACGTGCTGTCGGTGATGTTCCCCTTGCTGAACACGATCTGGAAGAGGTGCGTGCGCTCGATCGGCGAGCGGAACATCTCTGCGCAGGAGATCAAATACGTGCGCCAAATGCGCCGGAACCGTTCGTTGAATCTGGCCGGATTGATCGCGTGAATGCGCTCCCAGTTGCGGTCGAAGCGTTCAGTCCACGCGTCGAGCGTGTGCGCGTAGTGGCGGCGCAGGTTCTCGATGTCGACGACCTCCAGCCCGCTGTCCTCCATAGCCACGATTACGTCGGCGAGGCTCGGAATCCAGCCGCCCGGAAAGACATGCTCGCGGATGAAGAATTCGGTATCGCGCCGCCCGACATGGCCGATGAAGTGCAGCATGCCGAGGCCACCCGGCTTCAGGAAGTCGGCGTGCGCTTTGACGACTTCCTGCAATTGATCGCGGCCCGCATGCTCGAGAACGCCGATCGACACGACCTTGTCGTACGGCCCGGAGACATCGCGGAAATCCGTGTCGATGACGCGCAGCACCCCCTGCAGCGCACGGCGCTTGATTTCCTGCTCGACGAATTTCACCTGGTCGGTCGTGTTATTGACGCCGGTCACCGATACGCCGTAGCGCTCGGCGGCGTAGAACATGAAGCCGCCGAAGCCGCTACCGATATCGACCACCGACTCGCCTTTTGCGAGCCGCACTTTCCGGCACACGTGCTCCATCTTGTTGATCTGCGCTTGCTCGAGGCTGGTGGTGCCCTCCGCCCAGTAGCCGCAGGTGTACATCATGTATGGATCGTCGAGCCACAGGCGATAGAAATCGGCGCCCAGCGCGTAGTGGACACGCGCGTTTTCCTTCGCCTGCTCCCAGGTCGCGTTGGAACGGCGGAACTCGTGCCAGCGGTTGCGATGGTTCACCATCACGCCCGAGGAGACTCCGCCGTTCAAACCCGCTTCGAAGGCCGCATTCAGGTCACCCTCGACGTCGATGCCTCCCTCGATGTAACTCTCGATCATCCCGACGTGTCCGAACGCCGCGGTGCTCCACTCGGCGGCGCGGTTGCGGAAGCGCAGCGCAAAGCGCGCCGGTTCGTCGCGATTGCGGTAGATCGTGCCGTCGGCGAACGTGACCTCGAAGGCGAACGGTACAGCCCCGCCCATCTTGGCGATTTCCTGGGCGACGATTGACTTCATGGCTGCATTGTCCTCGGAGAATCGCTCATTCGCGCACGGCCGTCACGTTGTACGCGGTTACGGCGCGCTGGAAGCCGCGGAGCGAGAGCTCGCCCACGTGCTCGACGTGCACCCGCTCCTCGATCTTGCCGAACACGCGCTGCGAGATCAGCACCTGCCCGGCTTTCGCTTCGCTGCACAGGCGCGCGGAAAGATTGGTCACCGGCCCGATCGCGCCGTAGTCGCGCCGCTCCTCGAAGCCGATGGCACCGAGCGTGGCGTAGCCGTTGGCAATCCCGACGCCGAAGCCGAGGTCGTAGCCGCGCTTCTTCCAGCCCGCGGACAGCGCCCCCACCTTGTCGCGCATCTCGAGCGCCATGCGGATCGCGGCAAGCTCATGCTGCGCGACCGGGATCGGGTCGTTGAACAGGATCATCACGCCGTCGCCGGCAAAGTGCTCGATCGTGCCTTCGTGGGCCATGACCACGCGCCCGATCTCGGCATGGTATGCGCGCAGGACATCCATCGCTTCCTCCGGCTCCGCCGTCTCGCTGAACACCGTGAAGCCGCGCAGGTCGGTGAATACCACCGTGATGTCCCGCCGGTGCGTCTGCAGCGGGTCGTCCACGTCGCCCGCGAGGATCAGCTCGCCGATGCGCGGCGAGACGAACCGTTTCAGGCGCCCGAAGCGCTCGATCTGCTTCACCTGGTCGGCGACGCGCTGCTCGAGGCTCGCGTTCAGCGCGCCGAGCTGGTCGTACAGGTCCTTGATGCGCAACAGCGAACGCACGCGCGCCAATAACTCCGGCTGGTTGATCGGCTTGGTGAGGAAATCGTCCGCGCCTGAGTCCAGACCCTTGATGCGCTCCTGCGTCGGGTCGAGCGAGGTCACCATCACCACCGGCAATATGCCGTTCGCGGCGTCGGCGCGGATCGCACGGCAGACGTCATAGCCATTCATTCCGGGCATCATGACGTCGAGCAGCACCAGGTCCGGACGCTCGCTGGCAAGCCGCTTGAGACCGTCCTCGCCGTTGGCGGCGGTGAACACCTCGTACCCCTTGACGGTAAGCAGGTCCGCCAGCAGCTTGACGTTTGCCGGCGTGTCATCGATGACGAGGATTTTCGCCTTGCGGCTCACGCCGCGTCTCCACTCGGCTCTTTCTGTACGGCTTTCGCGATGGCAGCGATGAACTCCTTGAGGTTGATCGGCTTCGAGACAAAGCCGTCGAATCCCGCGCCCATGATCTCGCGCCGGTCCTGCGGCATCACCGAGGCGGTGAACGCGAGCACCGGGATGGAGCTCGTGTCGGGCGCCGCCCGCAACTTCTTGAGCGCGTCGATTCCGTTCATGCCGGGCAGGTGGATATCCATCAGCACCAGGTCGGGCTTGTGCGCAGAGGCGAGCGGCAGCCCGGCCTCTGCGGACTCGGCCTCGATCGTGCGATAGCCC
>Ga0070698_100007765_pt1 | contig 11609 bp, 4 predicted proteins | sample KBSK1502metaG_FD_65477 | JGI IMG/M metagenome (GOLD analysis project Ga0070698, IMG submission 65477) | Corn, switchgrass and miscanthus rhizosphere microbial communities from Kellogg Biological Station, Michigan, USA - KBS K1-50-2 metaG | ecosystem: Host-associated > Plants > Roots >...
CGCAGCGCCTATTTCGCATCGGTCAACCGCAACAAGCGCAGCCTGGTCGTGAACCTCAAGACCGATGCCGGCCGCGCGCTCCTCGACCGCCTCGCGACGCAGTGCGACATCCTCCTGCACAACTATCAGCCCTCGGTTGCCACCGAGCTGGGCCTCGATCCCGATCGGCTGCGCAGCGCCCATCCCCGGCTTGTGGTCTCCACGATCGGGGGCTTCCCTGGTGATGGGGATGCGGCCGAGCGCCCGGCCTACGACCTCGTCGCCCAGGCGGTCAGCGGCCTGATGTCGGTGACCGGCGATCCCTACGGCGGGCCGATGAAGGTGGGCGTTGCGCTCCTCGACCTGACGGCGGGGCTGCAGGCGGCGATCGGCGCCCTGGCGGGACTGGTCGCGCGCGAACGGGGCGGCGCGAACGCGATGCATGCCTCGGTCAGCCTGATCGAGGCGGGCGTGGCCAGCCTGACCAACGTGCTGGGGCACTACCTGGCGACCGGAGACGAGCCACGGCGCTGGGGCACCGGGCACCCCGAGATCGTCCCGTATCAGGCCTTTGCCGCCCGGGACGGCCACCTGGTGATCGCGGTCGGCAACGACGCGCAGTTCGCTCGCCTCCTCGACGTGCTGGACCTGGGGCCGGACTCCCGCTTCACCAGCAACGAGGATCGGCTGGCCGGCCGCGATGAGCTGATCGCCATGCTGGCGGTCCGCATCGGTGACTGGGCCCGCGACGACCTCGTCGCCGCACTCTCCGCCGCCGACGTGCCGGCCGGCCCGGTCAACTCGGTCAGCGAGGCGCTGGCCGCGATGGAGGACGCCCACGGCGGCGGGTGGACCCAGAGCGTCGATGGCGTGCGCCTGGCTCCGAGCCCGCTGCTCGTGGACGGGGAGCGCTCGCCGCTGCGCACCCCGCCGCCGCGATTCGGCGCTCAGACCGACGAGGTCCTGCTAGAGGCGGGGCTCAATGCGGCCGAGATCCGCCAACTGCGCGCCGAGGGCGCAATCGGCTGAGCACGCCTCAGCGCACGCCGTACGCCTGCGACCAGAGCCACTGGCGGAGCGTCGTCCCCGCATCGTGCACGGCGGCAGCCATCGTGCGGCCGACGTAGCGGTAATGCCACGGCTCGTAGCGATAGCAGGTCACTGCGCTCGTCCCGCTCGGATAGCTCATCACCCAGCCGAAGGTCCACGCGTTGGCCGCGAGCCATGCACCCTCGGGGGTCTTCGCCCAGTCCGGGTAGTTCCACGGCGAGCCCCCGCCAACCGAGCGGAAGTCGATCGCGGTCCCGAGCTGATGCTCCGAATGCCCCGGCCGCGCCGATGTCTTCAGCGCCTCGCCATAGCCCACCTGGCGCACCCAGCCGCTGAAGGTCAGGACCTGACCGGTGTAGGAGCGATACGCCGATTGGACCGCCAGTTGCGCGCCGTCCGCGGCCGCGGCAGCGACCATCGCCTTGAGGTCCGAGACCGCGATCGATCGAACGTAGTACGAGCCGTTGAGGCCGGCCTGCGAGGTGTCGACCAGGTCCTTCGGGGCATAGCCGCTGGGCAGCATGAAGACGGTGTCCAGGACCGTCGTGGCCCAGTCGCCGTATGAGGGCCGCGCAGTGGGGAGGTCCACGTAGTCGCAGGTTGGGAGTGGGGGAAGGGGGGCCGCCAGGTCGTCGAGCGCGGCGCCGGCCGGCGTCCCATGGACCCAGTAGCCTGCCCATACCCCGTTTTCGATCTTCAGGTAGCCGGCGCCATCCATCACGCGATATTCAGACGTGCTCGCGGACGATCCTTTCGCCATGGCGGAGCGCTTGATGGCGACCAGGTGCGCCGTCGTGGCGCCGAACTGATAGCCGGTGAAGGGTCCCGCCGCGAACGACACCGAGTGCGTGGCGGAGAGATCCCAGGTGGTCGGTTCCAGCCGATTCCCCGCCTCATCCCGGATGGCGTCGGTCAGGCTGACGCGGTAACCGACGGCGACCGTGAGGCCGGACGCCGGCATGAGCGTGGCGACCCGCCCCGCCGGATCGAGGGTGACGTCAGCGTCGACCACGGCACCGGCGTCGTCGCTCACCATGAAGCTCGTCGGATCCACGCCGCTCACGGGCTCGCTGAAGGTGACCTCGATTCGCCCTGAGGTCCCGAGGATGGCGCCGGGCGCCGGATCCCGGTTGAGGACGAAAGGGACCACCACGTCCGGCAACGGCGTCGCGGTGGGCGTGGGGGCCGTAGACGGCGGCGGGGTTGGGGCTGGGGGGATGGTGGTGCAGGCGACCGTCATCGCGGTCAGCAGCAGGCAGGCGAACAGGACTCGCGAAGCCAATTGAAGCGCGCTCCTCATCACCCGGGCATTGTCCAGCATCGGCCTCCAATCGATGCCCTGAGGCCCATGGCCCGAGGACGATTGGATGGCCGGCGTATGACAAATGACGGCGGCGGAACAATGTCCACTTCTGATATCGTCATACACGGTGCCTTGCCAAGGGCAGTGGCGGGCTGCCTCGTCGCGGTCGGGGGTCATCGGCGTATCGGAGCTGACTCACGCAGGGATCTCTTTCTGCGCCGCCCAGCGCAGGGTCACGGCCGGTCCGCCGCCCAGCGGCGCTCCCCCGCGTGGTCTTCCCGATCCTCCTCGGGCTGGCGATCCTCGCCTCCCTGCTGGCCACTGCGGCGCGGGTCGATGCCGCCACAAGGACCTGGGACGGCGGCGGGGCCGACAGCAACTGGTCGACCGCCGCCAACTGGTCGTTGGACACCCTCCCGGTCGCTGGGGACACGGTCACCTTCAACGGCACCAGCACTAAGAACGCCACCATCGACGTGCCGGTCACGATCGCCGTCTTCCAGGTGAACGCTGGGTACAGCGGCACGATCACGCAGAGCAACACCCTCACCCTGACGACGTCGTACACCCAGGCCGCGGGCACGTTCGTAGGTGGCGGACCGAACGTCAGCATCACCGGGACGACCACCATCAACTCTGGCGGGACCTTCAACGGCGGCAGCTCCACCATCTCCCTCAGCGGAGCCCTGACCGTGAACGCGGGCGGCGCCTTCACCAGCACCAGTGGGCAGCTGACCGTCAGCGGCGCCGTCACGCTCGCTGCGGGGGTGTTCTCGCACAACGGCGGGACCGTCGTGTTCTCGACGAGCAATGTGACCCTGAACCTCGGCGGCGCCGCGACGTTCAACAACGTCCAGTTCCTCTCCGGCACCAAGACCATCAGCGCCGCCAACACGATGACGGTCCTGGGGACGTTGACGATGACCGCGGGGGCGGTGAACACCGGCACGATCGCAGCCCAGGGCGATATCGCCGTCGCCTCGACCTTCACCGGCGGAACCGCGTCGCTACAGATCAACGGAGGGGCCAACCAGGCCTGGACCGATGCGGTCTCCGCCACGGCGGACCTGCCAATCGTGAACATCAACAAGCCGGGCGGCACCCTGACCATGACGGGCACCTTCCGGACGACCCGAAGCTGGACCTGGACGGCGGGAACGCTGAGCGCCGGCTCATCCACCGTCATCTTCGCCGGCACGCAGACGATCACCGGCTCCCACGCGCTCGGTGGCGTCGAGATGCGCGGCGGCACCGTCACCATCGCGGCCGGCACCACGCTGACGGTGACCGGAACCCTGACCCTCACGAGCGGGGTGGTGAATGCGGGAACGCTGGCCGCCCAGGGTGACATCGCGTCAGCGACCGGCTTCACGGGCGGCACCACAACGCTGCTTGTCAACGGGGCAGGCGCCCAGCTCTGGAGCGGAGCGGCCAGCGCCACCAGCGACCTGCCGATCCTGAACTTCAACAAGCCGGGCGGCACCCTGACGATCACCGGAGCGTTGCGCACGACCCGCAACTGGACCTGGACCGCGGGAGGGATGGCTGCCTCGGGCAGCACCGTGACCTTCGCCGGCACGCAGACCATCACCGGCTCCCACACCCTGGGCGGAGTCGAGGTCCGCGGCGGGACGGTCACCATCGCCGCAGGCACCATCCTGACCGCCACGGGGACGCTGGAGCTGTTCAGCGGGACCCTGAACACCGGCACGCTTGCCGCGCAGGGCGACCTGAATGCCCGGATTGGCTTCACCGGCGGCGGGACGGCGACGCTCCTGATCAACGGCGGCGGGGCCCAGGTCTTCGATGGCGACCACACCAGCCTGACCGGCGCACTGCCGAACGTCGACATCAACAAGCCATCCGGAACCTTGACCATCACGGCCATGCTGCGCACCGGGCGCAACTGGACCTTCACGGCCTCCGGCGGCCTGGTCACCACCGGCAGCACCCTCGTCTTCACCGGTTCGTCCAGCACCACGATCACCGGGTCGCACACGCTCGCCTCCGTCGAGATCCGCGGAGGCACCATCACCATCGCCGCGGGCACGACGCTGACCGCGACAGGGTCGGTGAACCTCGTGAGCGGGTCTCTGAGCACAGGGACGCTTGCCGCACAGGGCAGCGTCGACGTGCAGATCGGCTACACCGGAGGCGGGACGGCGACGCTCCTGATCAACGGCGGCGGCGCCCAGACCCTTACCGGCTTCCACACCACCGCGGCCGGCTCGTTGCCCAACCTGGATATCAACAAGAGCGCCGGCACACTGACGATCGCTGGCACGCTGCGCACCGCACGCAACTGGACCTGGTCCGCCGGCGTTGTCAGCGCCAGCGGGTCAACCGTCATCTTCAACGGCACCCAGACGATCGCCGGCTCACATGCCCTCGGCACGGTCGAGATTCGGGGCGGAACGATCACCATCGCGGCCGGCACGACGTTGACCGCCGGCGGGTCGCTCAACCTGTTCAGCGGCGTGGTCAACGGCGGAACCCTCGCCGTTGCGGGCGACGTCACGGCCGCCAGTGGCTTCACCGGGGGTAACTCAACGCTGCTGATCAACGGTGGCGGAGCCCAGCTGTGGACCGGCGGTTCGATTGCGACCAGCGACCTGCCCCTCGTGATCATCAACAAGGGTGGCGGAACGCTGACCATGAGCGGCACGTTCCGGACGACGCGCAACTGGACCTGGCTCGCCGGCACGATCGCCCCCTCAGGCAGCACGGTCACCTTTGCCGGCACGCAGACGATCACTGGCTCGCATGCGCTTGACGGCATTGAGATACGCGGCGCGGTCACCATCGCGGCCGGCACGACCCTGACCGCGGGCGGCAGCCTCAACCTGTTCAGCGGATCGCTGAGCACCGGGATCCTGGCCGCGCTCGGCAACATCGATGCGCGCATCGGCTACACCGGTGGCGGGACCGCCACCCTCCTGATCGCCGGGACCGGACCGCAGACGATGACGGGATTCCACACCACCCTCACCGGCTCGCTCCCCAACGTCGATATCAACAAGTCCGCGGGGACGCTCACGCTGGTCGGGATCCTGCGCACCGCGCGGAACTGGACATACACCGCAGGGGGGCTCAGCGCCGCCGGCAGCACGCTCGTCTTCAACGGGACGCAGACCGTCACCGGCTCCCACACCCTGGACAACGTCGAGGTTCGCGGCGGCGCACTCACGATCGCTGCGGGCACGACGCTGACGGTGACGGGCAGCCTCAACCTGTTCAGCGGATCGTTAAGCACCGGGATCCTGGCCGCGCAGGGCAACATCGACGCACGCATCGGCTACACCGGTGGCGGGACCGCGACACTCCTTATCAACGGGACCGGATCGCAGACGATCACGGGATTCCAGACCGCGGCCGCAGGCTCCCTGCCCAACGTCACCATCGACAAGAGTTCCGGCACTCTGACGATTGCCGGGACACTGCGGACCGCACGCAACTGGACCTACGTGGCTGGTGGGCTGAGCCCCGGCGGCAGCACGATCATCTTCAACGGCACGCTCACCGTCTCCGGCGACCACAGCCTCGACGCGGTGGAGCTGCACGCCGGGGACGTGACGGTGAACCCAGGCGACACCCTGACGGTGAACGGTCTGCTGACCCTGACCGATGGCAACCTCAACGGTGGCACGATCGATGCACGGGGCGACATCTCGCTGCTCGCCGGATTCGACGGCGAGACGGGCACGATCCGCGTGGCGGGCGCGGGGAACCAGACCTGGACCGGGTCTGCAAACACGACCAACACCGACCTGCCGAATATCGTCATCGACAAGCCCTCTGGCACCCTCTTCCTGGTCGGCACCTTCCGAATGATCACGTCGTCCTGGACCTGGCTGAGCGGCACGCTGGATCCCGGGGCGAGCACGGTCCACTTCGATGCCAGCGTCACCATCAACGGGACGCACAGCCTGTACGGCGTCTACCTGAGCGGCGGGACCCACACGGTCGGCAACGGCGACACGCTCACGGCGCTTGGAGGGCTCACCCTGGACAACGGCACGATCGACGGCGGGACGATCGCCGCCGCCGGGTCCGTGCAGCAGTTCTCGACCTTTGATGGCGGAACCGGGCTGCTGCAGTTCACTGGGGCCTCCAACCGGACCTTCACGGGGTCGGCGACGTCAGCAGCGGGCGATCTCCCCGCGGTCGAAATCGCCGCCTCAGGCGGCACGCTGACCCTGGCCGGCACGATCCGGACGACGCACGACTGGACTCACTCATCTGGGACGGTCGATCCGGGCAACAGCCTGCTGGTCTTCGCGGGTTCGCTGACCATCGACGCGGGCACGATGTCCTTCCACGACGTGCTGGTCAATGCCGGGGCCAGCACCCTCGCTGCCAACCTGATCGTCGCCAACGATCTCACCGTCAGCGGGGGAGCCCTGGCGATCGGATCCAACGCCGTCTTCGTGGCGGGGGACGTGACGATCAACGGGGGACTGACGGTGACCGCCGGGTCCCTCACCCTCGACGGCGGGAGCGGCCAGCTCCTTGGTGGTAGCGCGCCGATCGGCCTGTACGACCTCAACATCGCCGACCCGGCCGGCGTGACGCAGACCACCGCAGTGGCAGTGGCCGGCGTGCTCGACCTGGCCGGACCGCTGGACTTCAGCGGTCAGAGCCTCACCATCGCGCACGCCATCGCGGGCGTGCCGAACGATCTCACTGCCGACGCCACCTCCTCCATGTCCGTGAACGGCAGTGGGATTGGCGTGGTCATTCCCTCCAGCCTGTCGTCATTGCTCGACCTGGGGATCTCGAACCCCAATGGTGCCGCGCTCGCGGGCGGCTTGACCGTGGAGGGCACGCTGACCCTGGCGGGCGGCAACGTGGACGCCGGATCCGCCGTGCTCAGCATCGGCCCTGCCGGCCTGGTCAACCGAACGACCGGGCATGTCGTCGGTGCGCTCCAGAAGTGGATTCCGACCGGATCCGGCGTGGCGCAGTCCTACGAGATCGGCGATGCGACCACCTACGCGCCCCTTGGGCTGACCTTCGGCAACGTCGCGGTCAGCGGCCAGCTGACCGCCTTCACGATCCCCGCTGAGCACCCCGCCATCGGATCGTCGCCCATCTACGGGCCGCGAGACGTAAATCGGTGGTGGAGCCTTGCGAACAGTGGGGTCGGTTTCGACACCCTGGCGGTGACCTTCACCTTCGCTCCGGGCGACGTCGATCCCGGCGCCCAGACAAGCCAGTTCATCGTCGCCAAGTGGGACGGGGCGTGGACGATCCCCACCTCGGGCAGCAACACGGCCACCAGCATCACGGCGTCCGGCATCACCTCCCTGAGCGAGTTCGCGGTCGGGGAGCCCGCGATCGACCTCATGCTCACCAAGGCCGGGCCGGCATCGGCGGTGGCCGGGGATCCCGCCGGCTTCGACTACATCCTCACCGTGCACAACGGCGGCGCGTCGGACAATGCCGGCGGCTTCGCCGTCAGCGACTCGCTGCCCGCCGGCCTCACCTTCCAGTCAAGCGGCAGCGACAGCCGCTGCCTGGCCGTCGGGCAGACCATGACCTGCACGAACGCGACGGGCCTCGCAAATGGCGCGGATGACGTCTTCGTCGTTCACGTCCGGCTGGCGTCGACCGCGGTCTCCGGGACGATCCTCTCCAACGTTGCCGTGGTCGGCTCCGCCAACGACCCCGATGCGAGCAATGACACGAGCAACCTGATCGCCACCACGGTCGCCACCAGCGCCGACATCGCGGACCTGGTGGTCGACAGCCCCGATCCGGTCGTCGCCGGCGGCACCCTGACCTACACCATCACGGTCACCAACCTTGGGCCATCTGACGCGCTCAACGTGGTCGTCACAGACCTGCTGAGCCCCTCGCTCCTGAATGCGACCTACTGCGTCGACGCCGGCTCGGGCTGCGGGTCGTCGAGCCCGTGGACCGGGGCGCTCAACCTCGGCACCCTGGCCGCCGACGCGTCGGTCGAGGTGGTGATCACCGCCAGCGTAGACCCGGCGGTGCCGGACGGGACAACCATCGCGAATCAGGCGAGCGCTGGCGCCGCCACGCCCGATCCGGACAACGCCAACAACACGAGCTCGAGCCAGACCCAGGTGAGCGTCATCGTCCCGGCGACGCCGGTCCCCACCCCTGCCCCCACGCCCGCCGGGTCGCTGGCCGACACCGGGTCATCCGCGTGGGGCGGCGACATCTCGCCGCTGATGCTGCTGGCGGTGATCGGCGCCTGGATGGCGCTCGTCGCCGCGCTCGCAGCCGAGAGTGCCTGGCGTCGACGAGCGCGATCCTAGGGAAGCCGCCCCGGCTACCCGACCTCGAGGTAGGCGGTTTCTCCGTGGAGTGCCGCATCCAAGCCAGTCTCCTGGGCAGCCTCGTCGACCTTGACCGGGGTCACCCGGTCGATCAGCCACAGCATGCCGTAGGTGAATGCGAACGCCCAGACGGACGACAAGGCCACGGCCGCGAGCTGCTTGGAGAAGAACTCCCCGTTGCCGGCGATCAGCCCGTCGGTCCCGGCTGGGTTGAACGCGGTTGTGGCGAAGACGCCCAGCAGCACGATCCCCAGGAAGCCGCCCACGCCGTGCACGCCCCACACGTCGAGCGCGTCGTCCCACTGCAGGCGATTCTTGAGCTCGACCGCGAAATAGCACACGCCACCGGCGGCGATGCCGATGATCACCGATGTAACCGGCGAGACGTAGCCAGCGGCCGGAGTGATGGTTGCGAGGCCGGCGACGGCGCCAGTCAGCAGCCCCACGAAGGTTGGTCGCTTCTCGCGCCACCAGCCGACGGCGAGCCAGGTGATCGCCGCGAACGAGGCGGCGACATCGGTATTGAGGAAGGCGACCGCCGTCACCGCATCGACCTTGAACTCGCTGCCGGCGTTGAACCCGTACCAGCCGAACCAGAGCAGGCCGGTGCCCAGTGCGACCAGCGGAATGCTGTGCGGACCCGAGTCCTTGACCCGGCGACGGCCGACGTACAGGACCGATGCGAGCGCGGCCAGGCCAGCCGTGTTGTGGACCACGATGCCGCCGGCGAAGTCCAGCACGCCCCACTTCTGGAGCAGGCCGCCGCCCCAGATCATGTGGGCGAACGGGAAGTAGACGAAGAGGAGCCAGAGGGTCAGGAATGCGAGGTAGGCCTTGAAGGTGATCCGGCCCGCGAACGCGCCGGTGATCAGCGCGGGCGTGATGATCGCGAACATCATCTGGTAGGCGACATGCACCAGCAGCGGGATCTGCGTGCCGGGGAAGGGCGTATCCAGGTTCACGCCACGCAGGAACGCCATGTCCAGGTTGCCGATGACGCCGCCGACGTCGCCCGAGAAGGTGAGCGAATAGCCGACCGCAAACCAGATCACCGTCGTCCAGCCCATCGAGACGAACGACTGCATCATGATCGTCAGCACATTTCGGCGGCTGACCAGGCCTCCGTAGAAGAAGGCCAGGCCAGGGGTCATAAGCATCACCAGGCTGCTGCACAGCAGCATGAACCCGGTGTTGCCGGTGTCGATCGTCATCGGTATCTCCAGCGAAATGGGCAGCGCATTCTGGAGAGCGCCACGCCCTCGCGTCAATGCTGGAATCTGGTATAGAACTGAACCGTGAGCGACCGTTGACTCCCGACGCGAAGCTCCTGTTCGCCACGCGCATCGTGCGCATGTTCGGGTATGGGCTCCTCTCGGTCGTGCTGGTGCTCTACCTGGTCGCGCTCGGCGTCGATGGGTTCGCGATCGGGGCGATCCTGACCCTCACCCTGGTCGGCGACGCGGCGATCAGCCTCTGGCTGACGACTCACGCGGACCGGCTGGGGCGTCGGCGGATCCTCATCGCCGGCGCTGCCCTCATGCTCTTGGCTGGCATCGTCTTCGCCATCGCGCGCGATCCGTGGATCCTGCTGCTGGCGGCGACCATCGGGGTCATCAGCCCCAGTGGCAACGAGGTCGGGCCGTTCCTCGCGGTCGAGCAGGCCTCCTTGACGCAGACCCTGCCTGACCGGGAGCGGACGCGCGTCTTCGGCTGGTACAACCTGGTCGGCTCGCTCGCGACGGCCAGCGGCGCCCTTGCGGCTGGGTTCATCGCGCAGACCCTGCAGGCCAGCGGAGCGTCCGAGATCGATTCGTATCGGGCGATCGTGGTCGGCTACGCGCTGATCGGGATCTGGCTGGCAGCCCTCTTCTGGCGCCTCTCATCCGCCATCGAGGTCCCGGTCGCACAGGAGACGTCCGTGGCAACGCGGCTCGGGCTGCACCGGTCACGGGGGATCGTGCTTCGGCTGGCGGCCCTCTTCGGCCTCGACGCCTTCGCCGGCGGGTTCGTGATGCAGAGCCTGATTGCCTACTGGTTCCACGAGCGATTTGGCGCCGATCCCGCCGCGCTGGGGGCGATCTTCTTCGGCGCCAACATCCTGGCCGGCTTCTCGGCGCTGGCCGCGGCGCGGCTCGCCGCACGCATCGGCCTCATCAACACCATGGTCTTCACGCATCTGCCCTCGAACGTGCTCCTGATCCTGGTGCCGTTGATGCCCACCATGCAGCTGGCAGTGGCGGTCCTCCTGGGCCGCTTCGCGATCAGCCAGATGGACGTGCCGACCCGCCAGTCCTACACCATCGCGGTGGTTGAGCCAGATGAGCGCTCGGCGGCGGCCGGCGTGACTGGCATTGCGCGAAGCCTGGGCGCGGCGGTCTCACCCTCGCTGGCGACGCCGCTGCTCCAGAGCGCGCCGCTGGCCAGCCTGCCGTTCGTCATCGCCGGCGGCCTGAAGATCGTGTACGACCTGCTCGTGCTTCGCGCCTTCAGCGCGGTCCGCCCGCCAGAGGAGCGGCCAGTGGAGGGGCCGGACGAGGAGCTGGGCTAGTCGGCGTACAGTCTTCATCCCACAGCCAGCAAGGACGAACCATGCCTGCCACCTTCGAGGGCTTCACAACGGACGCCGTTCGCTTCCTGCTCGAACTGCGTGCCAACAATGACCGTGAATGGTTCCAGCCTCGCAAGGCCGAGTACGAGCGGCTCCTGAAGGAACCCCTGGAGGCGCTCTGCGTCGTCCTGGGCGAGCGCTTCGCCGCCCGAGGGATCCCCTTGCGGGCGGATGCTCGCTCTCCCTTTCGCATCTATCGCGACGTGCGCTTCTCAAAGGACAAGTCGCCGTACAAGCCATACGTGAGCGCCAGCTTCGGCTGGAGTGGAGCGGGTGAGGCAAAAGGCCCGGTGGGCAAGACCGCCGAGGTTCACGGTGTCGGCGGCTATTTCCACTTTCAACCCGACGAGGAATACGTCGG
>Ga0070698_100007766_pt1 | contig 11609 bp, 9 predicted proteins | sample KBSK1502metaG_FD_65477 | JGI IMG/M metagenome (GOLD analysis project Ga0070698, IMG submission 65477) | Corn, switchgrass and miscanthus rhizosphere microbial communities from Kellogg Biological Station, Michigan, USA - KBS K1-50-2 metaG | ecosystem: Host-associated > Plants > Roots >...
CCGTACAGGAGGTTCCATGGCAAAGCCCATAGAACTTGTCATCAATGGAACGCATTACTCCTCCCAGGCCCCTCCCGAGACTCCGCTTCTCTTGGTGCTTCGAGACGAACTCGGCCTAACAGGCACAAAATATGGCTGCGGCGAAGGCCAGTGCGGCTCCTGCACGGTCCTGCTCGCTGGCGCGGCCCGGCGCTCCTGTCAGATACCGGTTAGCGCTGCAGCCGGCAAGCCGATCACCACGATCGAGGGTCTCGAACAGAACGGGCGCCTCCACCCCGTGCAGCAGGCTTTCCTGGATGCGGAAGCCTTTCAGTGCGCCTACTGCACCTCGGGAATGATCCTGAGCAGCGTCGCCCTTCTGCGCCAAAACACCAATCCCACTGACGCGGAGATCACGCAGTCCCTGCAGGGCAATCTCTGCCGCTGCGGCACGCATCCGCGCATTGTCGAGGCCGTTAAGTACGCCGCCAAGGCCGTGCGGGAGCGTGCCCAATGAATCGCATCCGCGAGAAAATCTCCGAAAAATCTCCTGCACAATTCCCGCACGTCATGATGGAGCCGGAACGATATGAGCTTTCGGCCGGATCGATTCACCAGTTTGCGCTGCATCGCCGCGCCTTCTTCAAGCTGATGGGCGCTGGAGTTGCCGTGTTCGCGGTTGCTAAGGATGCTCTCACGTTGCAAGAGACCGCGCCTGGACCGCGCATCCAGCCGCCCGAGCTTCCCAACGAAATCAGCGCCTGGCTGCACATAGGCGAAGACGGTAGCGTGACTGCATTCACGGGCAAAGTCGAAGTCGGGCAAAATGTGCGTACCTCTTTGTCGCAAACTGTCGCCGACGAATTGCGCGTCCCCTTGAGCACAGTGACTCTGGTCATGGGTGATACCGAACTGACTCCATTCGATATGGGCACTTTTGGCAGCCGCACGACTCCCACGATGGGACCGCAGCTTCGCCGCGTTTCCGCCGCTGCGCGCGATTTGCTGGTGGGCATTGCCGCTAAGGAATGGAATGTTCCCGCGGAGGGGCTGAAAGCCGCTAACGCAAAAGTCTCGGACCCGGCCTCGGGCCGCACGGCAAGTTATGCGCAGCTCGCGCACGGCAAAGCCCTCGCGCAATCGCTTCCCGGGGAAGATCCGGTCACGCCCCCGCCGGAATGGACCGTTGCCGGCAAAGACGCGCCCAAGGCGGAAGGCCGCGCGTTCGTCACCGGCAAGCACCAATACGCATCCGACCTGCGTCCATCGGGCGGGTACATCGGAAAAGTCTTGAGGCCGCCAGCATTTGGCGCGACGTTGTCTTCGCTTGACGACACAGCGGCAAAAGCCTTGCCGGAGACCGTCGTCGTTCGCGACGGAAATTTTGTGGGCGTCGCAGCCCCCAGTGAACATCAGGCTCAGCGCTCTCTCGCGGCGCTGCGAGCGCAATGGAACGAGCCGTCGACCGCCGCGTCGCAGATCTCCAATCGCGAACTTTTCACCTATCTCAAACAAAACGCGTCTGAGAAGCATGACGAGCGCGGCCGTAAACAGGCTGGTTCTATCGAAGAGGGCCTCGCGAGCGCGGCGCATCGATTGAACGCGACCTACACAGTTGCCTACATCGCCCACGCTCCGCTCGAACCTCGCGCCGCCGTCGCGGAATGGAAGGATGGCAAGCTCACTGTGTGGACGGGCACACAGCGGCCGTTTGGAGTGCGTACCGAACTCGCAGCGACTTTCCACGTTCCCGAAGCCAGCGTCCACGTGCTCGTGCCGGATACTGGCGCTGCGTACGGCGGAAAGCATACCGGCGATGCTGCCGTGGAGGCCGCGCGGTTGGCGCGCGCTGCCGGCCGACCAGTCAAAGTCGTGTGGTCCCGCGAAGAAGAATTTACGTGGGCATACTTTCGGCCCGCGGGCGTCATCGAGGTCAAGAGCGGCATGGCCGCGGACGGCAAGCTCACCGCCTGGGAGTTTCACAACTACCACTCCGGCTCGTCGGGAATCGAGACACCGTATTCCGTTCCGAATGTGCACACCGAATATCATTCGGTGCCGCTGATTTTGCGCTGCGGCTCCTATCGTGGGCTCGCTGCCACCGCCAACCATTTCGCTCGCGAAACGCACATGGACGAACTTGCGAGCGCCGCCAATGTTGACCCGCTCGAGTTTCGGCTGAAGAATCTTTCCGATGCGCGGCTGCGCGCGGTGCTGGAGGCAGTGGCCAAATCCGTTGGCTGGCCAAGGCAGAAAACAAAAGAAGGGCAAGGCTTCGGCATCGCTGGCGGACATGAAAAAGGCAGCTATGTCGCGACCTTCGCCGAAGTTGCCGTCGATCGTGGATCTGGCGCGGTTCGCGTAGTGCGCCTGGTCACGGCGTTTGAGTGCGGCGCGATCGTCAACCCGAACGGTTTGCGCAACCAGGTTGTGGGCGCCAACATCCAGGGACTTGGCGGCGCGCTTTTCGAGGCCATCGAATTTGCGAAGGGCCGCATCAAGAATCCGCACTTCGCTAGCTATCGGGTTCCACGCTTCCACGACTTGCCCGAAATCGAAGCCATTCTGATTGATCGAAAGGATCTGGCTCCAGCGGGTGCTGGCGAAACGCCCATCATGGCCGTCGCGCCGGCCATCGGCAACGCCATCTTCGACGCCTCCGGCGTTCGCCTCCGCTCCCTGCCACTCGTGCCGATTGGCCTGCAGCGCGCTTGAGTTGTTCGGTTGATTTGAGCAGGGGGCGACCCACGAAGGCTCAAGGGACGCGGGACCCTGAACGCCGGAAGGTGCCCGGACGGAGAGACTTTCGCCTGGGTTTCGCTCCCCCTCACCCACCCCCCATGTTAATGGGAAGTGTGTGGAACCGATTGATTCCAGGAGGTTTGCAGGCATTCCTCGGCGTAGGTAGAGTGAAAAGAGTGCGGAAGCTGCAGAAGATGCAGGGGTTAGATCTCGAAGATGAGAAACAGGGACAAATCCAGCAGTTTGGGAATGGCTGAGTAGGCGGGATCGGTTGAAACAAACACGACCGAGTGTAGCAGAACATTTACCGCTTGTCAAATACTATCTTCATAGTACTTCGATAGTACGAGATGGTTTCGTTTTGCTACGGGATGGGAACGGAAGGTTAAGCAGGCAGACATTGCGGGGCAACCTCTCAAAACTCTGCATTCTTGACCGCCTGCGGGACGGGACGCGCAACTTCTAGCCGCGCCGAAAAGTACCCCTAGTACTCAATTTGCGGGTTGACAGTTTCCGAGGGATCGATGTATTTGTAGACACCGAATCTAAGCTTTCCTGTCCCCGTCGAGACTTGCTACAAGCTATGCCTTAGGAGACCCAGCCATGTCTAAACGTATACTCGTACTCGGGCTTCTTGCCCTGGCGATTTCGCTGCGTGGTACCCAGAGCCGAGCACAGGAAACCGGATGCTTCTTTAATGAGGAGGGCGGGGGTCTGACTTGTATGTTCAGCCCGGGCACCACGACACACACCTACGATTTCGGCACTAACGGCAGGCTGCGAGTTGCGTTCGCTGGAGGAGTCCTAAGAACTTTTGATCTTACTGTAACGGTGGTAACACTTACGGATGCTCAGCTTGCTGCTCGACTTGATCCCAACGTATTCCCGGAGGGCACAACATGCTTTCATTACGGGTCGCCAACCGGGTGTAAAGAGTACGCTTTCACTGGCAATGCGGGCGGCCCGAACGGTGTTCCCGTGAAGAACGTAGACTACAGAGCCCCCATCAAGTTGGAGCTCACGTATTTTAGCTCGGACCCGCCCAACGATCCCGCGTTCGGCCACGCGCCCGGCGAGAGCACCACCTTCAGCGAGGACATCTTGACGGAGTATATCAAACCTCTTCTTACAGACGACACCATGGATGGGAGTACACCTTCTTTGTCCAGCGTAATAGCCCTCAATAAGCCACTACAGCAGAACGACACCTTCTGCTGGGTATCCCCGACCGACGGCCAAATATTTAGGGTGGGGGCTGAAGTCGAGGTGGCATTCAAGTTGTTCCCAAGCGGCCCTTGCGTCAACAACACCGGGAAGGCCATCCGGGACTCCTTCGCGCGCCTGTCGTTGGCGCGCGTCGACGCACTAGGACAAGTTGTAGCGGTTGTAACGGTTCGGAGTGACGACGGTGGGAAGCACTTTCAATTCGATAACGAAGACAGAGTGAACGAACGGGAGATCGACACGGAAGGGCTAACGCCCGGCTCTTACGTCATCACGGTGCGCTCTAACAAGTTCCCGCCACAATCGAGGCAGATCCAATTGGTTGCTGGTGAGGATGACCGGTAGCCCGGTCTCTAAGGTTTGTGCAGTAGAGGGGCGGAAATTGGACTCAAGTCTTCGCGCTTGAGAATGGCGTCCGTGCCTGATTCCAGGTGAATCGTTTCCAGGAAGCGCCGAGCTTCCGCATAATGACGCGATGCCTCGGCGCCACTGCCGCTAAGCTCAAGCGTCCGCCCCAGCAGGTAGTGGCTTCTGGCGACCAGTGCTTGTAGCCCCAGCTTTTCACTAGTCTTCAGGGCCACTTCAAGTTCCTTTCTGGCGGCGGGATACTGATGCGCGTTCATCAAAGCCTCGGCCAACTGCAGCGAGGCCTCGGTCGAGACGTACCTCAGTCCGAGCGTGTCGGCGTCGTGAATCAAGGTCTTCAAGGAAGCAACGGCGGCTGGCCGCCCACCCTCTTTAACGGCACTCTTGGCGATGTTGAGTTTAGAAAGCAGGATCACGTCGTGCTCGGTGGTCCCGGAGGTTGCCGCCAAAGCTTGCGAAAAGAGGCTTGCGGCCGATTTGAAATCACCACGATAAAAGAAGGCGTCTCCCTGGAAGTTAAGAACCTGCGCGATTTTGGTCTTGTTTTGGAGCTGCCGGGCTAGACTCAGCGCCTCATCCAAGCTCTTCTGTGCCTCATCATTGCGCCCAATCTGACTGAGTGAGTGGCCGTAGCCTCCTAGGATTTCCGCCGTCCACAAGCTCCGCTCCTGTAACTCACGAAATGTCTTAAGAGCCTCTTCTTTGGACTTGAGCGCTGCGTTGTATCGTCCCTGATACTCAAATATGGTGCCCATGCTGTAAGACTGGATGGCAGCGCCGCGCTTGTCACCGGAGCTGCGAAAGAGTTCGAGGGCCTTGAGGTGGTAGTCCAAACTTTGGCCATAGTCGCCGGCCTTCAAAGACGCTTCCGCGAGATTGTGCAGGGTTTCCCCGACTTGACTGGGGATGTTGGCTTTCTTGCGGAGCTCCAGCGCCCGTTCATAATAGGTGAGCGCGTCGCTGGGCTGTCCTTTCGCGAGATACACGTTCCCGATATTGTTCAGACAAAGCGCCTGGTTATTCTCGTTGCCGACATCGCGCTGGATTTGTAGCGATTCTTTGTAAACTGTCAGTGCCTCGTCGTATCGCTCGCGGGCCTTGTAAAGCCCGCCAAGGCCGATCAGCGTGACGCCGAGCCCCTTCTTGTCCCCGATTTCGCGCTGTATCTTCACCGCCTCCTGGTAACTCTTGTAGGCCTCCTCCGGCTTTCCAAGGCTTGCCTGCACCCGAGCTATATTGCCGAGGGTCAGCGCGATTCCTGGCTTTTGGCCGAGACCCCGCTTGATGGTCAAGGACTCTTCATAATTTCGTAGTGCATCTTCCGGCTTGTTGAGCTGTTCATAGGCAGCCCCAATCGCATTCAAAATCGTGCCCTTACCGTCAGGGTTATCGAGCTGCACCGCCAGGCTGAGCGCCTGGTTGAGGTAATCTAAAGAACCCTTGGGATTCTTGCTTCTGATTTCCACGCGACCTGCGGCCAGCAAAGCATCTACATGTTTCGGATCGCTCGCTAACACCTTCGCAAGCTCAGCTCGCGCCTTATCGTATGCCCCAGTGGTTTCGTAGAGTCCGCCGAGATGAAAATGAACATCTACATCATCCGGCGAAACCTCTTCCAGATTCTCGTAGGCCTCGATCGCTTTGCGATTATCGTTCGACACTTGAGCATCATTCGCCTGAATCAGATATCGTTCCTGCGGCGGAAGCTTCTCGCTTAAATCCACGGCCTTCCGGGAAAATTCTATAGCTTTATCGTCATTTCTAAGATTGCTGTAGGTCTGCGCCAGTTTGGAATAAGCCAGCGCGAACTTGGGGTCCGCCTGAATGGAAACCTCAAAACGTTTGGCGGCCTCGAGATGATTCCCCTGGCGCTCTAGCTCCAGCCCTTCGTTGTACTCTCGCAGCGCCTCCACCGATTCCGAAGATGGACGGAAAGATTTCGAGCGCAGCTCCTTGATCACGTCCGTGGGGAGGGCAAGATTCTGTTGGATCGCCTGGGCAAGCTGCGTCACCGACTGCAGCAGTTGTTTTTCGTTCGGCGCCTCGGATTTCAGCGGCATGCTGCGCTGGTGCTTCAGATCCAGCAGCGTCGCGTCAATGCGAATCTGCTCGCCAAATTTCGCGTAGCGGCCCCACACCAGCGTATCCGCGCTCGAAAACTCCGCCAGCCGCTTCAGGGTGTCTGGATCAAAATCTGCATTATCCGGAATGTGCAGGTCTTTCAGGATCTGATGCAAGCGGTCGGAGGAAACCGTGCGCAACGATGACGATTGGCCCACATCCGTGCGCAGCATTTCTGCGAGGCTGGGCCCCAGCCAGTCCAAGGAAACATCGGTGGAAGCATTGTGAAAAGGCAAGATAGCAAGAGAAACCAGTGGCACCGCGGCGGCGGGTTTCCCCGGCGACGCCGACGGCAGCTTGTCACGAAGGGCGTAGCCGACGACTGCGAGAACGGCGACGGCGGCTCCCGCAGCCAACCATTTTTGATACCGCGGCGCGTAGCGGATGCGGCGCGACGCGGGAATGATGGCGCCGCGAGGTGTGCCGGCCTTCCAGCCTTCCAGATCGTCGATGATCGCACGCGCTGATTGATAGCGCTGCTCGGGCTCGATCTCCAGGCACTTCGAAACGATGTCGCTCACCTGGGCAGGCACGCCAATGTTCAGCTGCACCAGCGGAGTGGCGCGCTCCTTGGTGCGCTTGAACATCGTGGCCATCGCCGTGTCCGCGCGGAACGGCGAATTCCCGGTCAGCATTTCATAGAAAATGATGCCCAGCGCGAATAAGTCCGACCGGGCATCGACTCTCTCGCCTTTGGCTTGTTCCGGCGACATGTATTCCGGCGTGCCCATCAGCGCGCCAGTCTGCGTCATCCCGGGAGTTTCCAACGAGCGCGCGATCCCAAAGTCCATCACATAGACGCGACCGTCTTTGTCCACCATGATGTTTTGCGGCTTCAGGTCGCGATGAACCACTCCTGCGTGGTGCGCCGCCTCCAGTGCGGCAGCGATCTGCAGGACAATCGGCACCGCTTCTTGCGGCGTCATCTTCCGTTTTTCGTGAATCACGCCACGCAGGTCCCGGCCCTCCACATACTCCATCGTGATGAACTTGATGCCTTGCGCCTGCCCGAGATCAAAAATCCGAATGACGTTGCGATGCGTCACATCGCGCGCCAGCAGCAGTTCCTGCTTGAAGCGGCGCAGAATTTCCGGATGGCTTGCAAGTTCCGGGCGGATGAGTTTCAGCGCCACCAGCCGATCGAGCTCGATGTCGCGGGCCTTATACACAGCGCCCATTCCACCTTGGCCGAGCAGTTGCAAAATCTCGAAACGATCGCCCAGCAGCGTGCCTGGCTCGAGTTGGCCCTTGGACGCAGCTTCGCTGCCGGGCCGCGGTGTGACCGCCACAGACCACGCTTCCGTTTGACCTATTGCTGTGCCGGCTAGCGTTGCGTCAGAGATAGGTAGGGGAGTGCTGCATTTTCCACAACGGTCGGCGCTCGGCGGATTTTCCGCTTGGCAAAGAGGACATTGCATGGGCCAGTGATCTTTTCACCAGAATACTCCGAATTATGGCTAGCTGGTGCACAAATACAAGCTCGAGTTGAAGTGTCTCGTACCTGCTCGGCTTGGGTAATATCCGAATTAAGTGCCGGATAGATACGCCAAATAGATACGTTCAATAGATACGCCCAATCGATACGCCAGATGCCGACGCAAACTCAAATGCTCCTTGGTGAAACGCCCAGGCGCGACAGATCTTAGAACGTCCTAACGATCAGCCACGAACACAATCTCCGCGTGCTCGTCCCCCTCTTTCGACGTCCCATAAAGGGACAAGTTCCCGTTCGTGTTCGCAGCCGACGCCTCTCTGCAAATCCAAATCACTGCATTCCCTGCCCTTAGTAGCTTCACACCGAAACAGACGATACGGCCCCAAGATTGCCTTTCACTCTGGGGCTAAAGGATTCGTGTGGGATGATTCCGTTTTGGAATTCGTGTTATGAGTGACGATCTCGTCCGCGAGTTTCTCGTCGAAAGTACCGAGAACCTCGACACACTCGACCGCGAGCTCGTCCTGCTGGAAAAAGATCCTCGCGACGCCAAACTTCTCGCGAGCGTCTTCCGCACGATTCACACCATTAAAGGCACCTGCGGTTTCTTGGGTTTCACCAAGCTAGAGAAGGTCGCTCATGCGGGCGAAAATCTCCTAGCCAGTCTTCGTGATGGCAAGCTCGAGCTGCGCACAGAAATTGCCAGCGGCCTCATGTCTATGGTCGACGCTGTGCGCCACATGCTGGAACAAATTGCCTCCACCGGTCAGGACGGACACGCAGACTACCGCGACTTAATCGAGACCCTCACGAATTTGCAGCAACCTTTCGCCAATCCCATCGTTCACCTACCACTTCGCGCAGCACTACTCTTTCACGAGGGGAGCAATGATCCGTTCAAAGAACGTGTACGGACGAGCAGTGAATATCATTTCCCTAGGCTCTGCCTTGAGCGCTACAGGCTTTGGGGCGGTGGGGCCGGGCCAGGACCCCACGATTCCTCTCTCAACGAGGTCTCGTGTGGCGACTTGGAAGAAGCAGTCACAAAACCAATGCTCCAGAGTCAAATCGACCTGCGCAGCTAATTGTGCGGGGGCCGGTTCTGGGAGACCTAACTGTGCCTCTCCATTGGCGTCAGTCTCGAGACGCAGCGTGGCGCTGTATTTTGCTGGAGTCTTTTCGGTTTGTCATAGAGCATAGAGACAGTTACGGTTTGCTCGGGGACGGGGCGCCCAGTCTTCACATTGACGACACGAATTCTTATCACTGCCTGACCGAAGCAACCTGGGCTGAAAGCAAGTGCAAGAATCCCAGCCATCCAGTACCGCTTCTTCATCCGTTGCCTCGAGAAATTTTGCCTTAGCCTTGAGACGCAAGTGCTGCGGTTCAGTCTACTCTCTCACTTCTAACCCAGGCAGCGGTTATGCCCGTCAATATCTCCGGTCCGTAGGATATCACTCTGATCTGCCATGGCCGACCATCGGGCATTTGCTGTTGCTGGTCCATGTCACGGTGTTAAACGCTCCACGAGGAATAAAGCCTGACTCTTACGCCCGACTTGCGCTTTGGTTTAGTGCGCCTTCTTCGAGACGCGAGCGACCAACTCGTCCAAACGCGAAAGCAAAAGCTTGAGGATGGGAGACTGATTCGATTTGTTGTAGCCGAGGACCAGGTCGATCGTCGGCGTATCGCCCTTGGGAGGGCGACTGGTTACCGACGAAGGGAGAAAGTTCTGTGCGTAAGCGGGTAACAGCCCTAGGCCGCGTGTCGAGGCTATTAGGGACATGCCCATGGCGAGGTGGTCCGCCTCGTGGTCTGGCGTGGTATTGACTCCGGAGCGCTTCAGGTAGGTGTCGATGACCACGCGCAATACTGGAGCGGTGGCGGACACGGTCACAAAGGTCTCGCCCACGAGATCCCTCGGACTGATGGCTTTGAGCGCAGCTAGACGGTGGTCACCGGCAAGATCGCCACCAAAGGCTCCTTCACAAGAAGACGGAACGCCAGCCCAGGCACTCCTTTTTCCCGTCGAAGAAAGGCCGCATCGATTTTCCCTTTCGATAGGCCATCCGCAAGCTGCGGCGAGTATTGACTCGATATCATCACGTCGATGTTAGGCAGCTCGTCGCGCAAGATCCGCAAGGCTTCGGGCATCCACGTCAATTCGTGTCCAGTCAGAAAGCCCATTGTGAAGCATGGCTTAGCGGTGTGAGCGACGCGGCGAGTAGCTTCCGTCGCCGCTTCAACCTGCAATAGCACAGAGCGAGCATGATCGAGGAAGGCTCGACCGGCGGGTGTCAGTTCGATGCCGCGAGCGCGGCGGATCAGGAGCTGCGCGCCTACCTCGTCCTCAAAGTCTCGAATCTGCCGACTGAGCGAAGGCTGCGACGTGTGCAGCCTTCGGCGTGCCGCCACGGTCAGACCTCCCGCCTCTGCGACCGCGACGAAATAGCGCAGGTGTCGTAATTCCATTCTTCGTCCCATATCTCTGAAGCATCGCTGCCCAGCTTAACAAAGTATGCTTCACGGCCGCTACAACGGGCCAGGGACGCCATCCAATGAAGTGATCTGAGCCAGTTTGGGCCGGCTTAGTGGAAATATTTCGCCATGCCTAGGCCGCATGGTTTCTAAAATCGAGGGAGGTAGATGCATGGGTTCACCAGTTGTTTTGATTACCGGCGCGCTGACAGGAATCGGTCGCGCTGCCGCCGTCACCTTTGCGCAAGAAGGAGCACGTGTTGTTGTCTCCGGTCGTCGAGAGAAACAAGGACAAGAGCTGGTTGCAGAGTTACAAGCGCTTGGAGCAGAGGCCATTTTTGTCCGTACGGATGTCCGCAAGGATGAGGACGTGCGCAACCTTGTGGACCAAACGGTCAAGCGTTTCGGACGCCTGGATATTGGAGTCAATAATGCGGGGACGGAAGGATTGCGGGGTCTGGTAACAGACCAAACCACAGAGAGCTACGCGGCTACGTTTGATACCAACGTGCTGGGTGTGCTGCTGAGCATGAAGTACGAACTGCGGGTGATGCTGCCACAGCAAGCGGGAGCATCGTGAATGTCTCGTCGGCCTATGGAAGTGTCGGTGCTGCCGGGGCGTCCGTTTATGTGGCCAGCAAACATGCGGTGGAGGGACTGACAAAATCGGCCGCGCTGGAAGTCGCGGGGACTGGAGTTCGGGTAAACGTCGTCGCTCCGGGCACTACGGATACAGGCATGCTCACACGCTTCACCAACACAGATGAAAACAAAGCGGCACTCGTCTCGACAGTACCCGTCAAACGCCTGGCAACATCGGAGGAAATCGCTCACGTGATCGCCTTTGTCGCTTCGGCAAATGCGTCGTACATGACCGGTGCCTCGATCCCGGTGGACGGGGGAATGATCGCGGACTAATTCCTCATCGATGGAGCTGTTTGTTGAGCAGGTCACGCAATTCCTGAAAAGCTGAGCATGAGCAGAATGAGGGAACCCAGATCCATGAAAACGTTAGGTGAAGTTGGAGCACAGCCAAGAATGGCTGTGCCACTGATTCAGCAGGGGAGATACGGGGGCTTGCGGAAAAGTCAAAACCCGCGCCCTGAAAACCGCAGGGTGCGGCACCCGGGGACATGGGGAGAAAAATCGGCATAGGGGGAGTGGTCGCCCACTCTCCGCCGAGTAGGCCCGGGGAATTGCACCCCGAGCCTCTCACTGAACCGGACTTAAACCTCTCAGCTTATCCGGCTCGTGCCACCGTCGG
>Ga0070698_100007767_pt1 | contig 11608 bp, 7 predicted proteins | sample KBSK1502metaG_FD_65477 | JGI IMG/M metagenome (GOLD analysis project Ga0070698, IMG submission 65477) | Corn, switchgrass and miscanthus rhizosphere microbial communities from Kellogg Biological Station, Michigan, USA - KBS K1-50-2 metaG | ecosystem: Host-associated > Plants > Roots >...
GCTGCTGGCGACGCTCCTCCATCTGCTGCCGCTCGGTGGCGTCGTGGAAGACGAGCACCGCCCCCACGACCTCGCCTCCGGTCACGATCGGCGAGCAGGTGTGGGAGACGGCCAGGGACGAGCCGTCGGCCTTTCCGAAAGCACCGCCGTCCTGATGGACGGTGGTCCCTGAGCTGAGCACCCGCGGCAGCGGGTCGTCGGCCTCGGGCCCCTCCGTCACGCGGGCGTGCAGAAGCTCCCCGAGGTGGCGCCCGAGCAGCTCCGACTCGCGGAAGCCGAGCATGCGCTCGGCGGCCGGATTGACGAAGGTGATCATCCCGTCGCGGTCGAGAGCGAACACCCCCTCCCCGAGGTGGCCGGTGATCGCGCTCGTGAACGCGAGCTGGTGGCGAAGGCGCTCTTCTCCGCGTTTGCGTTCCGTGATGTCGGCCATGAAGGACGTGAACGCCCAGCCTCCGCCCTCCCGGCGCGCGGTGACGCTGAGGTCGAGCGGAAAGTGCGAGCGGTCGCGACGCAGGCCGCGCGTCTCGATCCTCTGGCCCAGGATCGACCACTCGCCCGTCCGGAGGAAGCGCTCGAGCCCGTGCCGGTGGGCCTCACGATCCGTCGGGGGCAGGATCAGCTCCGCGAGGTCGCGGCCCAGGGCTTCCTGAGCCGTCCAGCCGAAGATCGCCTCCGCCCGCGGGTTCCAGAACGTGATCGTCCCCTTCTCCGACATGCCGACGACCGCGTCCAGCGCGGAATCGAGGACCGCCCGCATCTCGGCCGCCGCCGAGCGCAGCCCCTCTTCGGCGCGGTCGCGCTCCGGGTCGCTCGTGGGGCGCCGGATTCCATTGCTCAGCGCGGCCAGCACGGCCACCGTGACGCTCTCGACGGCGAAGAGGCCCAGCCGCAGCGACTCGTCGGCGGGAGGACCGCCCGGAGCGAGGAAGAAGACGTGGCTGGCGACGACCGCGAGGCCCGCGGCCAGAAGGCCCGGACCGAGTCCGCCCCGCCAACCCGCCGCCGCCACCGCGCCGAGGAAGAGCAGGAAGGGCACCGGCTCGTCGAGCAGCGGAGCCAGGATCAGCTTGATGAGCAGGACGCCGCCCACCAGCAGCACGGCGGAGGCGTAGCGGTCGAAGGCGTTGCCGCGCATCCTCTCAATGATAACCGGCCAAGGGACGGCGTCCGGCCCCCGATAAATTATGCTATTCGCCGGAGGTGCTCCCATGGAGCCGTTTCGTCCCGATCTGCTCGCGGGCAAGACCACGCTCATCACCGGCGGGGGCACCGGACTCGGCCGCTCGATGGCCCTGCGCCTGGCGGCGCTCGGGGCCCAGGTGGCGGTGGTCGGCCGCCGGCCCGAGCCGCTGCGGGAAGTCGCGGATCGGGTCCGCGCCGCGGGCGGACGCGCGGCGGCGACGCCCTGCGACGTGAGGGACCCGGACGCAGTGGAAGCGGCCTTCGGCCGCGTGGAGGAGGAGCTGGGGCCGGTGAACCAGCTCATCAACAACGCGGCCGGCAACTTCCTGTGCGCCTCGGAGGATCTCTCGCCGAACGCCTTCGACTCGGTGGTGCGCATCGTCCTCTACGGAAGCGTCCACTGCACGCTCGCCCTCGGCCGGCGGCTGATCCAGCGCCAGCAGAAGGGCGAGATCCTGTCGATCGCCACCACCTACGCCGAGACCGGCTCCGCCTTCGTGTTGCCATCGGCGACCGCGAAGGCGGGAGTGCTGGCCATGACGCGCTCGCTGGCCGTGGAGTGGGCGGCCTACGGGATCCGGCTGAACGCGGTGGCCCCCGGACCCTTCCCCACCGAAGGCGCGTTCTCGCGCCTGTTGACGGGGGAGCTGGAGGAGCAGGCCCGCCGGCGTATCCCGTCCCGCCGCTTCGGCGAGCACGAGGAGCTGACGAACCTGGTGGCTTTCCTGATGAGCGACGCCAGTCCCTATCTCACGGGCGACCTCGTGACGATCGACGGGGCGGAGGCGCTCTTCTCCGGCCAGGAGTTCGCCGGCCTCGCCCATCTGGACCGGACGAAAGCCAAGCAGCTGATGGCCGCCCTGAAGCCCAAGAAGAAATAGGAGGTCTCATGAGGAAGCTCGTCGCCGCCGGCGTGGCCGCGTTCGTCCTGGCCGCCGTCTCGGCCAGGGCCCAGGAAGTTCCCCACCAGGTCGCCTACTACTACAAGGTGCGCTGGGGCTTCCAGCAAGAGTTCGAGCGCCTCTTCCTGAAGAACCACTACCCGGTGCTGATGGAGATGAAGCAGCGGGGACGCGTGCAGGACGTCAAGCTCCTCCGACCCACCTACCATCTCAAGGACGACTGGACGTTCCTGGTCGTGATCACCTACCCGAGCTGGGCCGCGCTCGGCAGCCCCAGCGACGAGGAGGCGATCACGAAGAAGCTCTACCCCGACTACGACCGCTTCCAGAAAGAGGAGCAGCGCCGGTTCGAGATCCTCGACTCCCACTGGGACGTGCCGCTCACGCCGGTCGCGCCGTAATTGAGCTGGGGGGCGCTAGCGGCGCGCCCCCCAGACCCCCCGCTCGCTACTCGGAGTGAATCCCGCTCCGCTCGCTGCCTTTGCTGATAGCCGCGACCAATATAATTCAGGGATGCAACTGACGGTCCTCGGGTTCGGGGTGCTGCTGCTTCCGCTCGTCGCCGCGGCGGCGCGTCCCTCGGCCGACGCCGCCTACCGGCGCATCGAATCGCGGTACGTGCGCGAGTTCCTGCGCCGGCACCCGGTGGTGTCGACCTACCTCGGCGGCTCCGGCCTGTATCCGGAGCTGGCCCGCGCCGACGGCGCGCTGCGAGACTGGTCGCCGGCGGCGCTCGCGGAGGAGGCGCGGGTCTATCGCGAGGTCCGCGCCGAGCTCGAGCGCCTCGACCCTGCCCGTCTCTCGTCCCGCCACCGCGTGGATCGCAAGGCCGCGCTTCATCAGATCGACTTCATGCTCCACCAGGACGAGGAGCGGAAGTACTGGCACCGCGCCCTCGACACCTACGTCAACGAGGCCTTCCGGGGGGTCGACTGGTTCCTCCAGGGCATGCGCGACGAGGGCCGAGGACGCTACGGCCTGGAGGGCGAGTGGCGGACGGTGGCGGCCCGCGTGGGCGCCGTCGCCGCGTACCTGGCGGTGGCGCGAGCCAACCTGCAGGCGGGAGTCCAGGCCGGCGACGTTCCGGACTGGCGCATGGTGGAGAGGGACGGCCTCGCCACGTCCGAGGAGAACGCGAAGTACTTCGAGACGACGCTGCCCACGCTCGCCGCGGAGCGAACGAAGGGCCAGCCCTTCGGGGACGCGGTGGTGGCCGAGCTGAAGACCGGCGGCGCCGCGGCGGCGGTGGCCTTCCGCGACTTCCACGGCTTCGTGGAGCGCTCGCTCGCGACCCTGCCGCGCCAGGACCGCTTCGCCGCCGGAGAGAAGGAGTACGACTGGGCGCTGCGGAACAACCTGCGGGTCGCCTCCCCCGCGGCCGAGCTCCACGAGAAGTCCTGGCCGGTGGTGCAGAAGACACGGGGCCAGCTGATGGCCACCGCCCGCGTGGTCGCCGAGAAGAACGGCCTCGATCGGCCGTGGGACGAGGCGCATCGCGAAGCCTCGACCCGCGCCGTCTTCGACCTGCTCTCCCGCGACTACCCGAAGTCGGACGACGAGATGGTGCGCTGGTACCACGACACCGCGCTCCGGCTCGTGCAGTTCGCCCGCGACGACCGGATGTTCGAGATCCCCGAGAACTACCAGCTCGAGGTCGTGGTGACGCCGCCGGTGCTGTGGTCGTCGATCGACGGCGCCGCCTACTACCCGGCCCCGCCCTTCCGGACGACCGGTGTCGGGCGCTTCTACGTCACCCCCACGGGGGGCGACGTGGAGAAGCTCAAGCAGAACAACCGCGCGTCCATCGCCGACCTCGCGGCCCACGAGGGGTTCCCGGGCCACGACTGGCACTACAAGGTGATGACGCGGTACCGCGACGCGATCAGCCCCGTGCGGTGGCTGACGCCCGGCGAGGTGGAGGGCTCGTCGTCGATGTGGGAGGACTCGATGGCCGCCGAGGGCTGGGCACTCTACGCGGAGCACCTCATGTCCGAGCCCGAGCCCCGGGCGCCCCAGGGCTTCTACACCCCCGAGGAGCACGTCTACGAGCTGCAGGGGCAGCTCCTCCGCGACCTGCGGGTGCGCATCGACACCGGCATCCACACCGGCCGCATCACCTTCGACGATGCCGTGGACCTCTACTCGCAGGTGGTGGATTTCCTGCCCGGCTCGTGCCGCGGCGACGCGCTCGCGCCGGAGAAGAGGGCCTCGTGCGAAACGGCCACCCGCGCGATCTTCCGCTACTCCAAGTGGCCGACGCAGGCCATCACGTACCAGCTCGGAAAGCAGCGGATCCTGGGCCTGCGCATGCGGGCGGCGAGGATCGTCCCCGGCCCCGACGGCCGCCGGCGTTTCCACCTGCTCTTCATGCAGCAGGGCACCATCCCTCCCGGCGATTTCGAGGAGACGCTGCTCGCGGACATGAAGCCGTAGGCGCGCCATGACCGGCCTGTCCGAGCCGGAGGCCGCCCGGCGCCTCCGCCGCCACGGACCCAACCGCCTCCGCGAGAAGGAGCCCGAGCCGCTCTGGGAAGAGCTGCTCGAGGAGCTGGGGGAGCCGATGATTCTGCTCCTCCTCGGCACCGGCGCGCTCTACGCGCTGTGGGGGGAGCCCGGGGACGCGGCGACGATCCTGGTCGTGATCGTGGCGATGGTGGCGGTAGAGGTCACCGGCGAGAGGCGGGCCGAGCGCGCGGTGGCGGCGCTGCGCCAGCTCGCCGAGCCCACCGCCGCCGTCCGCCGCGACGGCCGCGTGCGTGAAGCGCCGCGCGAAGAGGTGGTGCCCGGCGACGTCGTGCTCCTCGAATCGGGCCGGCGCGTTCCCGCCGACGCGCGCCTCCTCGCCGCGCACGGCCTCGCCGTCGACGAGTCGGCGCTCACCGGCGAATCGGTGCCCATGGAAAAGGAGGCGGGACTCGTCGCCTTCTCCGGCACGCTCGTCGTCCGCGGCCGCGGGGAGGCGGAAGTGGTGGCGACGGGAGACGCGACCGAGCTGGGCCGCCTCGCCCACCGCGCCCGGGAAGCAAAGCCCCCGCCGACGCCGCTCGACCGGGCCATGCGCGAGCTGAGCCGGTCCCTGCTTGTCGCGGCCATCGCCGTCAGCCTCACCGTGCCCCTGGTCGCGTGGCTGCTCCGGGACGGAGCCGTTCGCCCGTTGATCCTCACCGGGCTCGCGCTGGCGTTCGCAATGATCCCGGAGGAGATGCCGATCATCCTCGCCCTCACCCTGGCCCTCGGCGCCCGCCGGCTCGCCCGGCGGAACGCGATCGTGCGACGGATGGACGCGGTGGAGACGCTGGGGACGCTCACCGCGATCGCCACCGACAAGACCGGGACGCTGACCGAGAACCGCCTGGAGGTCGCGCGCCTCGTGGCCCCCGGCGGCGAAGGGCACCTGCTCGAAGCGGAACGCCTGCACGGCGAGGCGCCCCTGCGGATGGAGTTCCCTTTCGACCGCTCGCGCCGCCTCGCCACCGTGATCGTCGAGACCGCGTCCGGCGGCCGCGTCGTCGTGAAGGGCGCGCCGGAGGCGGTGGCCTCGCGCGCGACGCGGGTCCTCACACCGTCCGGCCCGGAGGCCATGAGCGAGGAGAACCGGGAGGCGCTGCTCGCCGAGGCCGAGGCGCTCGCCCAGGACGGATTGCGCGTGCTCGCCCTCGCGGAGAGGCCGGCGGGCCCGGGTGCCCTGACCCGCGACGAAGCGGAGTCCGGCCTCACGTGGCTCGGCCTGATCGGGCTGCACGACCCTCCGCGCCCGGAGGCCCGGCCGGCGCTGGAGGCCTGCCGGACGGCCGGCATCCGAGTGCTGATGGTGACGGGCGACCATCCGAAGACGGCCGCCGCCGTCGCCGGGGCGGTCGGCCTCGAGCCCGGCCAGATCCTCACCGGGGCGGAGCTGGACGGCCTGACCGACGAGGAGGTGCGAGAGGCCCTCGAAGGCGCCGCCGTCGTGGCGCGGGCCACGCCCGAGCACAAGCTGCGCATCGTGACCGCCTGGCAGGCCGCGGGCGAGCGCGTCGCGGTGACGGGGGACGGCGTCAACGACGCCCCCGCCCTCGCCGCCGCGGACGTCGGCATCGCCATGGGCCGGGGCGGGACCGACGTGGCCCGGGAGGCGTCCGACGTCGTCCTCGCCGACGACGACTTCGCGACGATCGTGCGGGCGGTGGCGGAGGGGCGGGTGCTCTTCGCCAACCTCCGCAAGGCCGTGCGCTACTACCTGGCCTGCAAGGCGGCGCTCGCGGCGGTGGTGCTGCTCTCCGTGCTGCTCGGCCTGAGCGTGCCCTTCGCCCCGGTGCAGATCATCGTGATGGAGCTGTTCATGGACCTGGCGGCCTCGGCGGCGTTCGTGGCGGAGCCGGGCGAGAGCGGCCTCATGAGCCGGCCTCCCCGCGATCCGCGGGCGCGCTTCCTCGACCGCGCCATGGTGGCCAGCATCTTCACCGCCGCGGCCGGCCTCTTCCTCGCCGTGTCGGCCGCCTACCTCTGGAGCTGGCCGCGCGGGGAGGCCCACGCGCGCACGGTCGCCTTCGTCACCTGGCTGCTCGGGCACGTGGCCCTCGCGTTCAGCCTTCGCCGCGAGCGCGAGCCGTTCACGGCGCGCGGCCTCGCCACGAATCGCGTGATGCTGGCGTGGGGCCTCGCGACCGTCGCGTTCGTCCTGCTCGCGGTGCGGCTGCCGACGCTGCGCGGGGCGCTCAAGACGGCGCCGCTCGCGGCCGCGGACGGGGCCGTGGCCGTGGCGGCCGTGATCGGCGGCGTTGCGCTCGTCGAATGGGCGAAACGGCGCCGCCGGATTGACAGCCCCGCCGTCGCGGATTAACGTCGATTTCTGGAAACCAAGATCCTCGCCGAGCTTCCGACCGCGACGGCTCGACCCCCGCAAGCGCGGAAGATCCCCAAGGTGGACGTCGTCCAGGGCGATCGCCGCGTCGACGAGTACTTCTGGATGCGGGACAAGAACGATCGGGAGGTGGTCGCGTACCTGGAGGCCGAGAACGCATACACCGACGCGGTGATGAAGCCGACCGCGACCTTCCGGGAGGCCCTCTACCAGGAGATGCTCGGCCGGATCCAGGAGACCGACCTCTCGGTCCCCTATCGCGAGGCCGGATACTTCTACTATTCGCGCACGGAGGAGGGGAAGCAGTACGCGATCCTGTGCCGCAAGCGGTCGAGCCTCGAGGCGCCCGAGGAGGTGACCCTCGATCTCAACGCGCTCGCGGAGGGCCACAAGTTCTTCTCCCTCGGCGCCTACGTCGTGAGCGACGACGGGAGCCTGCTCGCCTACTCCACCGACCTGACGGGCTTCCGGGAGTACACGCTGCAGGTGAAGGACCTGCGCACGGGCGAGATCCTGCCGGAGCGGATCGAGAAGTCCGGCTCGGTGTCGTGGGCGGCGGACCACCGGACGCTCTTCTACACGGTGGAGGACGCGGCCAAACGCCCTCATCGCCTGTACCGGCATGTCGTGGGCACGTCCGGACCCGACGCTCTGGTCTACGAGGAGGCCGACGAGCTCTTCCGCGTCTTCGCGGGCCGGTCCCACAGCCGGGAGTTCGTGTTCCTCGTCGCGGCCAGCCACACCACCACCGAGGTGCGCTACCTTCCCTCCGCCCAGCCCGAAGGCGTGTGGAAGACGATCGCGGCGCGCGAGCACGAGCACGAGTACGAGGTGGAGCACCACCCCGACCGCTTCTTCATCCGCACCAACGATCGGGGGCGGAACTTCCGACTCGCCTGGGCACCGGTGGAGGACCCGCGGCGCGAGAACTGGAAGGAGGTCGTCCCCCCCCGACGCGACGTGATGCTGGAGGGGCTCGCGGTCTTCCGCGACCACTACGTGCTCCTCGAGCGCGAGCAGGGCCTGCCGCGGATGCGCGTGACCGACCTGCGCAGCGGCGCGACCCACGAGATCGCGTTTCCGGAGCCCGCGTACTCCGCGTTCCCCGGCGCCAACGCGGAGTTCGACACCCGGGTCTTCCGATACACCTACCAGTCCCTCGTCACGCCGAACTCCGTGTTCGACTACGACATGGAAAAGAAGACGTCCACGCTGCGGAAGGAGCAGCCGGTGCTCGGGGGCTACGACCGCGCCCAGTACCACTCGGAGCGGCTGCTCGTCGCCGCCGCCGACGGCGTGAAGGTGCCCGTCTCCCTCGTCCACCGCCAGGGCCTGAAGCGCGACGGCTCGCCGCCGATGCTCCTCACCGGCTACGGGTCCTACGGCTTCCCGTTTCCCGTCGGCTTCTCGTCGAACCGGCTGAGCCTGCTCGATCGCGGGTTCGTGTTCGCCATCGCCCACGTCCGCGGAGGCGGGGAGCTCGGAAAGGCCTGGCACGACGAGGGGCGGATGCTGAGGAAGCGGAACACGTTCACCGACTTCATCGCGGTGGCCGAGCATCTCGCGGGCGAGGGATACACTTCGCGCGGACGGCTGATCGTCGAAGGCGGCAGCGCGGGGGGACTGCTGATGGGCGCCGTGGCCAACATGCGGCCCGAGCTGCTCAAGGTGGTCGTCTCGAGGGTGCCCTTCGTGGACGTGATCAACACCATGCTCGACGCGTCGCTGCCGCTGACGGCGGGCGAATGGGAAGAGTGGGGGGACCCGCACGTGCGGGAGCAGTACGAGTACATGAAGACGTACTGCCCCTACACGAACGTCGAGCGGAAGGCCTACCCGACCATGCTCGTCAAGACGTCCTTCAACGACAGCCAGGTGATGTACTGGGAGCCCGCCAAGTACGTGGCCAGGCTGAGGGCCCACAAGACCGACGAGAACGTGCTGCTGCTCGAGACCAACATGGAGGCGGGCCACGGAGGGGCCTCCGGCCGATACGACTACCTGCGCGAAGTGGCCTTCGACTACGCGTTCATGCTGACGAGACTGAATATCTCCGAATGATCACGCTCCGGAGCCATCTGGAGGGCCGCTGGGTCGAGGGCGCCTCGCCCCAGACCCTGGTGAACCCCGCGACCGAGGAGCCTCTGGCCCAGGCGGGAAGCGCGGGCCTCGGCCTCGCCGCCGCGCTCGAGTTTGCCCGGCGCACGGGGGGGCCGGCCCTGCGTGCGCTGACCTTCGCGCAGCGCGGGCATCTCCTCCAGGCGATGGCCGATGCGCTGCAGGCTCGCCGCGACGAGCTGCTCGACCTCGCCGTGCGCAACGGCGGCAACACCCGCAGCGACGCCAAGTTCGACGTCGACGGCGCGACGTTCACCCTGAGCGCCTACGCCGAGCTCGGCCAGGGCCTGGGCGAGGCGCGCTTCCTCGTCGACGGCGAGGGGATCTCGCTGGCGCGCGGTCCCCGCTTCCACGGCCAGCACCTCATGGTGCCGCGGCGGGGAGTGGCCGTCCACGTCAACGCCTTCAACTTCCCGGCGTGGGGCCTGGCCGAGAAGGCCGCGGTCGCGCTCCTCGCCGGCGTGCCGGTCGTCAGCAAGCCCGCCAGCTCCTCGGCCATGGTCGCGCACCGGATCGTGGAGATCCTCATCGAGAAGCAGGTGCTCCCTCCGGGCGCCCTTTCGCTGCTCGTGGGAGGCCCGGGCGAACTGCTCGATCACCTCGGGCCGCAGGACGTCGTGGCGTTCACCGGCTCGAGCGACACCGGAGCCAGGATCCGCGTCCTTCCCCAGGTGATCCGCAACTCGGTCCGGGTGAACGTCGAGGCCGACAGCCTCAATGCGGCGGTGCTGGGCCCCGACGCCGATCCCGGCTCGGAGACGTACGAGTTCTTCCTCAAGGACGTCGTCCGGGACATGACGCAGAAGGCCGGGCAGAAGTGCACGGCCATCCGCCGCGTGACGGTTCCCGCCGCGGTGGCCGACCGCGTGCGAGACGATCTCGTCGACCGCTTGCGAACGATCACGGTGGGCAACCCGGCCCACGAGGGCGTGCGCATGGGGCCGGTGGCGACCGCGGGCCAGCTCGAGGACGTGCGCCGGGGCATCGACCTGCTGGCCCGCGACGGCCGGCTCGTCCACGGCGAGGCGGCTCTCCAGCCGGTCGGTGTGGAGCCGGGCCGGGGCTTCTTCGTGGGGCCGGTGCTGCTCGAGGTGGAGCCCGGCGCCGACGCGCCGAGCGTGCACTCACACGAGGTGTTCGGCCCCGTCGCGACGGTCGTGCCCTACTCCGGAGGCGCGACGGAGGCGGCGGAGATCGTGGCGCGCGGCCGCGGCGGCCTCGTCTCGTCGGTCTACTCGGAGGACGCCGCCTTCACGTCCCAGGTCGTGATGGAGCTCGCCCCGTTCCACGGCCGGATCTTTCTCGGAAGCGCGAAGATCGCCGAGATGTCGCCCGGGCCCGGCACCGTCCTTCCCCTGCTCGTCCACGGCGGACCGGGACGGGCGGGCGGCGGCGAGGAGCTCGGGGGCCTGCGGGGGCTGGCGTTCTACCTCCAGCGCGTCGCGCTGGAAGGCTCGCGTCCGACGATCGAGAAGATCGTCAAGGATGGAGGTTGAGATGAACGGAAGAACGCCGCTCTTCGGAAGATCGAGCGGCGGCCGATCCTGGGCCACGCTCGAGGAGCTCAAGCGCCTGTGAGGCGCCGACCGCCGCCGAAGCGCCCGCGGCCCTGAGGACAACGCCCGCGCGGAGGTGACCCATGATGACGGGACGGCTGGCCCTGCTCGCCGTGGCCCTGCAGCTCGCGCAAGCCGGGAGCGGCATGGCCCCGGAAGACACGGCCAAGGCGATCGGGCGCCTCGAGGACGAGCTGACGCTCGCCTTCAACCGATATGACGCCGCGGCTCTCGACCGCCTCTGGAGCGATGATCTCACCTTCGTCTTTCCGAACGGCGCGCTGGCGAGCAAGGCCGAGCGCCTCGCCGGGCTGAAGTCGCCGCCGCCGACCATGCCGAAGAGCGCGAACGAGTCGGTCGACGTCAAGAGCTACGGCGACGTGGCGGTCGCGATCGTGGTCTCGAAATGGAGCTCCGCGGACGAGGCACGGCCACCCCTTCGTTTCCGGGCGACCCATGTCTGGGCCAGACGCGAGGGCCAGTGGAAACTGGTGTCCGCGCACGTCAGCCAGATAAGGCAGTGACCGTGCCCGGTCGTCGCGGGGAGCGAGTGACGGGGAGGCACGCGGGCGCGGGGTCCTCGGCGCGGAAGCAACTGGCGGGATTCCTGACCCGGTTCGACCCCCGGGTCGCCGCCGTCGGGAAAGCGGCGCTGGCGAAGATGCGCAGGCGCGTCCCCGGCGCGACGGAGCTCGTCTACGACAACTACAACGCGCTCGTGGTCGGCTTCGGGCCGACGGAGCGCGCATCGGAGGCCGTCCTTTCGATCGCTCTCTTTCCGCGGTGGGTGAACCTCTTCTTCCTCCAGGGTGCGCGCCTCGCCGACCCCCTCGGTCTCCTCCAGGGAGAGGGCACGCGGGTGCGCCGTGTCCTCGTGAGGGACGCCGCCGTCCTGGATGCGCCCGGGGTGAAGGCGCTGATCGCGCAAGCCGTCGCCGCGAGCCCGATACCGTTCGACGGCCAGCGCCGGCGACGCATGGTCATCAAGTCGGTGTCGGCGAAGC
>Ga0070698_100007769_pt1 | contig 11607 bp, 8 predicted proteins | sample KBSK1502metaG_FD_65477 | JGI IMG/M metagenome (GOLD analysis project Ga0070698, IMG submission 65477) | Corn, switchgrass and miscanthus rhizosphere microbial communities from Kellogg Biological Station, Michigan, USA - KBS K1-50-2 metaG | ecosystem: Host-associated > Plants > Roots >...
GCGATACCCTCGAGATGAAGGATGGTCTCCTGATCCGGAACGGCTCGCGTCTCAAAGAGCGCTACAGCTGGCACGTCGCGCCCGAAGTCGATCCGGTGGAGGAGCGTTTCCGCTGGCAGCGCGATTATGTGGTGCACGCGGCGAACGCGACGGTGGGCTACTATCCGTCGCGAAACAACTGGGGTCCGTTGGTCGTCCCAGAGAAGAATTACTTCGTGCTCGGCGACAACAGAGACAACTCGAGCGACAGCCGTTATTGGGGATTCGTTGCCGACTCGCTCGTGAAGGGACGACCGTTCGTGATCTATTACAGCTACGCGCCCGACTCCGGCGCCAATTTCGCTTGGCTCACTCGCATTCGGTGGAATCGGTTGGGCGAAGTCGTGCGATAGAACAGAACGATGCACCTCGCGTGATGGTTGAGGCCCCCGAGGCCCCCCTGTCGCGCGGTTCGTTTTTGAGATAAATCGGTCTCGTCGTAGGTCCCGCCGTATCGCTTCCCGGTAGTCAAAAGAATGCCACCAGTCACGAAGAAGTCTTCCTACGAGGAAGGCTCGCTCGATCAGTACCTGCGCGACATCAGCGCATATCCTCTCATTACGCGTGAAGAGGAGGTGAGGCTGGCGCAGCGAATCCGGGTGAACGATCAGGAAGCGCTCGACAAGCTGGTGCGGTCGAACCTGCGCTTCGTCGTGTCGGTCGCGAAAAAGTATCAGAACCAGGGCGTGTCGCTCGCGGATCTGATCAACGAGGGGAACCTCGGCCTGATCCGCGCGGCGCATAAATTCGACGAGACGAAGGGCATCAAGTTTATCTCCTATGCGGTCTGGTGGATCCGCCAGGCAATTCTCCAGGCTCTTGCTGAGCAGAGCAGGATTGTTCGGGTTCCACTGAACCGGGCCGGCACACTGCATCGGATCGGCAAGCGCGCGAACGCGCTGCTCCAGGAGCTCGGCCGCGAAGCGACGCACGCCGAGATCGCGGAAGGGATGGAGATCAGCGAAGAGGAAGTCGCGAAGACGATGTCGATCTCGCAGACGCACCTCTCGCTCGATGCGCCGCTCACGCCGGGCGAGGACAACAAGCTCCTCGATTATCTGCCGGACAATCTCAACCCGACTCCGGACGAGCAGACGTTCGAGAAGGCGTTGACAGAGTCGATCGAGGAGGCGCTCTCGCACTTGAAAGAACGCGAGGCGAAGATCCTGCGCTTGTATTTCGGGCTCGACGACGAGGAGCCGATGACGCTCGAGCAGATCGGCGCGCTCCTCGGGATCACCCGTGAGCGGGTGCGGCAGATCAAAGAGAAAGCCCTGTCGCGTCTGCGTCACGTCTCGCGCGCCCGGGCTTTGGAGTCGTATCTAGGCTGAGCTTTTGGTTCGGCCGAGCGACAGGCTGCTCCTCGCGCGGACCGTTCGCTCGCAGCCGCCCCGCTGCGCGGGCACCCGGCCGGCTCAGAGATCGCGCTCCGGAGCAGCCGGCCGCTCGTTCCCGCCTCACCCCGAGCGCAGCCACTCCGCCTGCGCAGATTCACGGCGGCGCCTTCCCTCCGCGTCCTCGCGATGTCGAACTAACGTTCGGCACACCAACTAACACCGTGCCGCGATCTAGCAGGCAGAGTGATACCTTTCACAGCCATGGCGCAAAGCTTCAGTTTCGACGTGACGACCGGCGTGGACCTGCAAGAGGTCGACAACGCCGTGAATCAGGCACAGAAGGAGATTGCGCAGCGCTACGACTTCAAAGGCTCGAAGGCTTCGATCGAATTCAAGCGCGCCGAGGCGCAACTGCTGCTCGTCGCCGACAACGACTTTCAGATGAAGTCGCTCTTCGACGTCGTCCAGACGCGACTCATCAAGCGTCACGTCTCGGTGAAGAATCTCGACGTCGGCGAGAATCAGCCCGCGGGCAACGACACCGTGCGCCGCGAGATCAAGCTCAAGACCGCGCTCGACTCGGAGACCGCCAAGAAGGTGGCAGCCACGATCAAGAACGCGAAGCTCAAGAAAGTGCAGGCCGCCATTCAGGGCGAGCAGGTCCGCGTGTCGTCGCCGTCAAAGAATGATTTGCAGGACGCCATGAACCTCCTGCGCGGACAGGATTTCGGCGTGGAGCTGAAGTTCGGGAACTATCGGTGAAGGTTTCGATCATCACGCTGGGCTGCGACAAGAACACCGTCGATTCCGAACGCTATCTCGCCGAGCTTGCCGACCGCGGCGCCGAGCCCACCGAGCAGCTCGAGGACGCCGACGTCATTCTCGTGAATACCTGCGGCTTCATCGACGCCGCCAAAAAAGAGTCGATCGACGCGATCGTGCAGGCGGGACGTCTCAAGGACGAAGGGCGAGCGCAAGCAGTGGTCGCCGTCGGCTGCATGGTCGAGCGACATCGTTCCGAGCTCGAGGCGGCGCTCCCCGAGGTCGATCTCTTCCTCGGCGCTAGCCAGATGGATCAGTTAGTCCCGACACTAATCGCACGCGGGCTCATCGCGGACGCGCCGGTCGCGCACCCGGGCGTCCGTCTCTTCTCGGGTGAGCTGCCGCACGTCCGGTATCTCAAAGTCAGCGAAGGGTGCGATCACGGCTGCGCGTTCTGTGCGATCCCGCTCATGCGAGGCCGGCATCGCTCGTTCACGCTCGACGACGTGGTGTGTGAGGCACAGCTCCTCGAGGCGCAGGGCGCGCGCGAAGTGAATCTCGTGGCGCAGGACCTGGCGCATTACGGACGGGATGTGCGCGGAACCGGCGCGTCACTCCATGCGCTCCTCGAAAGTCTCGTGCGCGAAACGAGCATTCCGTGGTTCCGGATGCTCTACATCTATTCGGCTGGCATCACGCCGCAGCTGCTAGAGCTCGTCGCCACGGAGCCGAGGATCCTGCCGTACTTCGACATGCCGATGCAGCACGGGTCGGACGCGGTGCTCAAGCGAATGCGTCGGCCGGAGCGCAACCGCACGATTCGGGAAAAGGTGCATCACATTCGCGAGGTCGTTCCCGACGTGGCGATCCGCACCACGTGCATCGTGGGTTTTCCGGGCGAGACCGACGCCGACTTCGAGACGCTGCTGGCGCTGCTCGAGGACGTTCAGTTCGATCGTGTCGGTGCGTTCACGTACTCGGCGCAGGAGGGGACTGTCGCTGGCGACATGGCGGACGACGTCCCCGAAAGCGTGAAGCAGGAGCGGCTCGAGCGGCTCAACGAGCTGCAGCGCCTCGTCTCTGCCGAGCGGTTCGAGCAGCGCGTGGGGCGCTCGGTCCGAGCGATCGTCGATCGCGTGAGCGAGGATGGGCTCGAGGCACGCTCGATTTGGCAGGCGCACGAGATCGACGGCACGACATCGGTGATTGGTGATAGGTCATTGGTGGTCGGTCCCGGGACGCTTCTCGACGTTCGTATCGAATCAGTGGTCGATGATTACGATCTCGAAGCGAGCATTGTGAAGATCGTGGGCCAGATGGCGCATACCACGGAGCACAGGACAATGCGCCGGCTGCCGATAGCGACGAGCATGTCCTCCTACGGACGGTGACCGCGCAAGGAGCGGCTGAAAATCCGCGCCGCAGGCGCGGCCGAGAACGTTTTCGTCGCAGCCGAGTTTTCGTCTTGACGCTTGCGCTCGTTGCATGCTCCACACGCGCGCCCCGCCGAACCGCGCCGAGGCCGCCGCACGAAGCACCCGATCGCAACATCCGGGTCGCGCTCGCTGCCGCGAATCCGCGCATCGGCGCCACCGGCGAATTCCGCTGGTTCGAGGGCGACGGGCGCACATTTATCGTGCGTGGACGCGCGGGCGAACAATGGCGCTTGGAGCGCGAGAGGCTCGGCGCGCGGGTTCGTGCCGTCCGCCCGGACGGCGCGGCGACGGCGTGGCAGCGTGCGCTCGTCGCGCGCGTCAACGACGACGGTTTCGTGACCGTCGATGGGAAGCGCTATCGCGGCGAGCTCACCGTGCTCCCCTTCGATTCCGAACTCGTCGTCGTCAACCGACTCGGCGTGGAGGAATATCTCCGTGGCGTCGTGCCGCTCGAAATGGGGAACCGACCACGCAGCGACACCGCCGCCCTCCAGGCGCAAGCGGTCGCGTCGCGTAGCTACGTGTACGTCCGACTCGTGGACGCCACTTCAGGCGCGCCGCGCGTCTTCGACGTTCGCTCCTCGACCATCGACCAGGTGTACGGCGGGGCCGAGGTCGAGAACGATCTCGCGAATGATGCGGTGGACGCGACTCGTGGTCTCGTGATCCGCTTCGCGGGTCGCGTCGTCGACGCGCCCTTTCACTCGACGTGCGGCGGCACGACCGCGGAGCCCAGCGAGGTGTGGCGTACGCCGGGCGCGCCATATCTGAAACGCGTGAGCGACCGGATCGGGCGGAGCGATCGGTATTACTGCGACATCGCTCCGCGTTTCCATTGGGCGCGCACGCTCTCGGCGTCGCAGCTCAACGCCGCGCTCCAGCAATACCTGTCGCAGTACGCCGCGGTTCCCGGCGGACGCCCCGGGACGGCGCACGTGATCGGGGTGCGCGATCGGACCGCGTCGGGACGCGTCGCCACACTCGACGTCGAGACCGAGCGGGGGATCTTTGCACTGCGCGGCGACGACATGAGGTACGTGCTGCGTCCGCCGGGTGGCGAGATACTCTACAGCACCTATTTTTCCGTCGAGCCGGAGTACCGCGCCGGGCTCGTGTCACGCGTGACGTTTCGCGGGCAAGGCAACGGTCATGGTGTCGGGATGTGTCAGTGGGGCGCCATCGGCCGCGCGCGCGCAGGACAGTCATTCCGATCGATACTCGGCACCTACTACCCGGGAACAACCGTTGGCTCAGTCTCCGCCCAGTGAGGTGCGTCTTGGCTTGATCGGCGTCGGCGCGGTGCCGCAGACCGCGCACCTGCCGATTCTCTCCAAGATGCGGGGAGCCAAGCTCGTTGCGCTGTGCGACAACGACGGGCCAAAGACGCGCGCGCTCGCGCAGCGGTTCGGCGTCCCCGACGTGTTCGAGGACATCGACGACCTGCTCGAGCTCGAGCAACTCGATGCGGTAATCGTCGCGACACCGAATCACCTGCACGAGCCGCATGTGCTGAGCGCGCTGCGCGCGAAGCTGCACGTTCTCTGTGGGCGCCCACTCGCGCTCTCCGTTCGCGGCGTCGAGCGGCTGCTCTCGGCGGCGTCGAAAGCCGACCGCTTCATCCAGGTGGACAATCACAACCGTTTTCGCGCCGACGTGCAGGCACTCGATCGCTTTCTCCACGGCGGCGAGCTGGGCAAGCTGGTAGGCATTCGCGCCGGCTCCTATCAAACAAGGAGGACGCTCGGCGATTGGCGCTATCGTCGCGCGGAGGCTGGCGGCGGCGCGTTCATGGAGCTCGGCTATCCTCTGGTCGACCTGGCGCTCTGGTTCGCGGACTTTCCCGCGCCCGTGCGCGTCAGCGCGCACATGGATCGCGCGCGCGGCGCGACGACGGTCGAGGACTCGATGCTCGTGCAGCTCGAGTGCGTTGCGGGCGTGAGCTTCGCGTTCGACATCAACTGGAGCTACGTGGGCGAAGGCGATCGTTTCTGGTTCGACGTCATCGCGAGTCGCGGGAGCGGACAGCTGGCTCCGCTGCGCGTCATCAAGGAGCTGAACGGTCGTCCTGTCAACGTCTCGCCCAGCGGCGCGACCGGGCGCGAAAGCGCGTTCTATCAATCGTATCGCGCGCAACTGGCGCATTTCATCGCGGTCGTGCGAGGCGACGCGAAGTACGAGCCGCCCGAAGACCAGATCGTCGTGCACAAAGCCCTCGAGGCGATCTACAAGAGCGCGGAAGAAGGGAAAGAAGTGCGACTGTGAGGAACGTCCTTCTCGCGTGTGCGCTGTTCTCGGCTCTCGGTTCTCGGCTCCCGGCGCAAAATCCCCGCGTCTACCTCATCACGGTCGGGCAGGGCGAGGAGGTGTGGGAGAAATTCGGGCACAATGCGCTCTGGTTCTTCGACGACGCGGATGGCGTCGACGAGGCCTACAACTGGGGCATCTTCGACTTCAACCAGCCGCATTTCCTCCAGCGTTTTCTCACGGGCGACACGAAGTACTGGGTCGAGAGGTACCCCGGCATCCCGCTGATCGATTCCTATAAGAATGCCGACCGAAGCGTCGTGATTCAGCGGCTGAATCTCACGCCCGAGCAGGCGCAGCGCGCACTCAATTTCGCGCGCTGGAATGCGCGCGACGAAAACAAGTACTACCGCTACGACTACTTTCGCGACAACTGCTCGACGCGCGTGCGCGACGTCGTCGACCTGGCGCTCGGCGGCGTGCTCAAATCGAGAACGTCGCCGATCCGGACGAGATACTCGTATCGGTCGGAGAGCGTGCGTCTCGTGGACGATCTCAAACTCACGCAGCTCGGCATTTTCACGGCGTTGGGCGAGCCGGCCGATCGCGGGCTGTCGCTGTGGGAGGTGATGTTCATCCCGATGCGGATGCGCGACGTCATCCGTCGGATGCGCATCGTGGGGCCGGCGGGAACCCCGGTGCCGCTCGTCGCGGAAGAGCGCGTGTTGTACGAAAGCAGGAATTACCGCGAGCGCGGCAACGTCCCCAAGCTGTGGATTCCATATCTCATCGTCGGGTTGCTGCTCGGCGCGGAGTTTCTAGCAGTTGGACGAGCGTACGGGCGCAGCTCGCTCGTCGAGAGAATCTTTCGAGTCGAGGTGATCGTGTGGGCGGCGATCTCGGGAATCCTCGGAGTGATCCTGACGCTCGCCTGGACCAGCACGCGACATGTGTTCTGGTTCCGGAACGAGAACCTCCTGCTGCTGAATCCACTCTCGGCCTGGCTCGCTGTGGCGATTGTGGTATCGCTCGGAAAGGAGCGCGTCTCGAGAGCGGTCGCGCAGCTGGCCGCGGTCATCGCCGCACTGAGCGTCGTCGCGCTGGCCGTGAAGGTGATTCCGGGGTTCACGCAGAACAATCTCGCGCTCATCCTGCTGGTGTTGCCGCCGAATGTGGCGATCGCACTCGGTCTGAGGCGTAGCGCGCCTGCTCTCGTGGCGGGGACCACTCCGTGAGGCGAGGGTTTTCTGTTTTGAAACATTCTACCGAGGAGCCGCCTCGGTGAGCCTCTGGATCGGCGTTGACGTTGGCGGGACGTTCACGGATCTCGTCGCGATCGACAACCAGGGCCGGATCGAGACGCGCAAGGTGCTCAGCACGCCAACGGATCAGAGCGAAGGTGTTCTCGAGTCGCTGCGCGCGCTCGCCAGACCGGACGTCGACCGCTTCGTGCACGGCACGACCATCGCGACGAACATGCTGCTCGAGCGCAAAGGCGCGCGCGTCGCGCTCTGCGTCACGCAGGGATTCACGGACCTCTTGTATTTGCGGCGACAAAATCGCGCGTCGCTGTACGATCTCACGGTGGACTATCCGCCGCCGCTCGCGTCGCACGAGATGACCGTTGCGGTGCCGGAGCGCATCGAGCCACAGGGGATCACGAAGCCGCTCACGCCGGACGTCGCGCGACAGGTGGCCGACCAGGTCGTCGCGCTGAACCCGGACATCGTCGCGGTGCTCCTGCTGCACTCGTATCGCGATCCCTCTCACGAACGCATGCTGCGCATCGCGATTCACGAGCGGCTGCCAGCGGTGGACGTCATCCTGTCATCGGACGTGTTTCCGGAGATTCGAGAATACGAGCGCGCCGCGACGACGGTCGCGGAGGCGTATTTGCGACCTGGCGTCGCACGGTACCTTCGAAACCTGCAATATCGGCTGACGAACCGGCCCACAGATCGCCCCAACACCATCGGCGTGATGACGTCGAGCGGCGGGATGCGGTCGATCGACGAGGCCGCGAGTGGCGCGGTGCAGCTGGCGCTGTCGGGGCCGGCCGGTGGCGTGGTCGGAGCGGCGGCGATCGCGCGCGAGCTCGACATCGAGCGCGCCCTCACGATCGACATCGGCGGAACGAGCGCGGACGTCGGGCTCATTCTCGACGGCGAGCCATTGGTCGAGCCGGGGGGCAACGTCGCCGACGTGCCGATCGCGATGCCACGCGTGCTCGTGGAAACGGTGTCGTCGGGTGGCGGGAGCATCGCCTGGGTCGACGACGGCGGCGCGCTTCAGGTGGGTCCGCACAGCGCGGGCGTCGTACCCGGTCCGGTCGCCTTCAATAGAGGAGGCACGCAGCCGACCGTGACCGACGCGCATGTCGCGCTCAAGCGCATCGCGGAGTCGCGCATGAGCGGAGGCGTGTCGCTCGACATCGAGGGAGCGCGCGAGAGCGTGAAAGCGTTGGCGCGAAAGCTCGGCGATACCGAAGCGCGCACGGCCCAGGCGATCATCGCGACCGCGGACGCGACCATGGCGCGCGCGCTGCGGCGGGTGAGCGTGGAGCGTGGCATCGATCCGCGCACATGCACGTTGATCGCGTTCGGTGGCGGAGGGCCGCTACACGCGTGTGGGCTCGCGGACATGCTCGGCATCGAACGCGTGCTCGTGCCGCCGCACGCGGGCGTGCTCAGCGCGCTCGGTCTCGCGATGACGCCCGAGCGGCGCGAAACGATGAAGAGCGTGATGCAGCGGGTAGACGAGTGGGACGACCGAGAGCGCAGGTCACAGCTCGATGAGCTCTCGGCGCGGGCCTCGCTGAGGGCCGAAAGCGCCCGCCCGCAAGCCGGTGCCCGACCGAGAGCGGGCAAATGGTTCGCGCGGATGCGGTACGCGGGTCAGGGCCATGAGCTCGATGTTCCCCTCACCCCACAACAGTCGCGCGACGCGGTCGGCGCCGCGTTTGCCGCGCTGCACGAGAGGCGCTACGGGTTCAACCTGCCGTATCCCGCGGAAGTCGTGAGCCTGCGGCACGTCGCCGAGGGCGTGGGCCGGCCGGTGAAGTTGGAGCGCGAGAGCAAGCCACCGGCGCGGCGACTCGTAGGTCCGAAATCGCTCGCACTCCAGGATGCCACGCTATTCGTGGCGAAGGGTTGGAGTGGCCGACTCCTCGCGAGTGGCGCGTGGCATCTGGAGCGCACATGAAGCAGAAGCGCTTTGATCCGCTGGAGCTCACCGTCATGGCGAACGCCTTCGCCATGATCGCGGAGGAGATGGGCACGGTACTCGTGCGCGGCGCACTCTCGCCCAACATTCGCGAGCGACGCGACGCGTCGTCGGCGTTGTTCGATGCCGAGGGCCGCATGGTGGCGCAGGCCGCGCACATCCCCGTGCACTTGGGAGCAATGCCGGAGTCGGTGCGCGCGGTGCGCGCCTGCAATCCCCGCCCGAACGACGTGTTCCTCCTCAACGATCCGTACGACGGCGGGTCGCATCTCCCCGACCTCACGCTCGTCCAGGCGATCGCGCCGGGGCGTGGCGGGGGGCGCGGGGGAGGCGGGGGGGGCGGCAAGATCGTCGGCTACTCGGCGGTACGCGCGCATCACGCCGACGTCGGCGGCATGTCGCCCGGATCGATGCCCCAGGGCGCGACGGAGCTGGTGCAGGAAGGCATCATCGTTCCACCGACGCGTCTGGTGAAGGAAGGGAAGCTTGACGAGGAGCTGCTGCGTTTGGTTCTCGCGAACGTGCGCACGCCGGACGAGCGGCGTGGCGATCTCCGCGCGCAGCTCGCGGCTTGCGCGGCAGGCGCCAGCGGCTGGATCGCGCTGCTCGAGCGCGAAGGACGGCGCCGGATCGACGCGGCGGTCGGCGCCGTGTTGGACTACACCGAGCGACTGGCCCGCGCGCGGATCGCCGAGCTGGGCAACGTGAAGGGAAGGGCGCGCGACGCGCTCGAGGGCGACGGCGTTTCCGAGAACGACGTACCTGTCGCCGTCAGTCTCAGTGTGGCGAAAGGTCTGCTGCGTCTCGATTTCACGGGCAGCTCGCCGATGGTTGGAGGCAACGTCAACTGTCCCGCATCCGTCACTCGTGCGGCGGCGGTATTCGTCCTTCGCACACTGCTGCGACACGACGTGCCCACGAACGACGGCATCGCGCGCGCCCTCGATCTCGTCATCCCCGAGAACTCCGCGCTCAACGCCAAGTGGCCGGCCGCCGTCGCGGCTGGCAACGTCGAGATGTCGCAGCGCATCACCGATACGATCTTCGCCGCGCTCGCGGACGCGGGTGTCGACGTGCCCGCGCAGGGACAGGGCACGATGAACAACGTCACCTTCGGCGGTCCGGGCTGGACGTTCTACGAGACGCTCGGCGGCGGACAGGGGGCGAGCTCACGCGCCAACGGGCCGAGCGGGGTGCACGTGGGGATGTCGAACACACTCAACACACCGGTGGAGTCGCTCGAGAATGCTTACCCGCTGCGGATCGAGGAGTATGCGTTGCGACGCGGGTCCGGCGGCAAAGGAAAACATCGCGGCGGCGACGGCGTGCGCCGCGTCTATCGCGCGACCACACGATGCACGGTCACGCTGCTCACGGAGCGGCGGCGCCTCGCGCCGCGCGGCGCGAATGGCGGCGCCGACGGGGCGCCAGGCCGCAATGCATTCGAGGGACGCGATCTACCCGCGAAGATCCGACAGGCGCTGGAGCCCGGGGCAACGCTGCGGATCGAAACGCCCGCCGGCGGAGGGTGGGGCTCGCCAGATAACGCCTAGATTACGACGTCCGGTAGAGACCGCCGCATTTCGGCGGTCGAGTGCGTAAGACATAGGAGTCGGAGGCGGTCGGTCCGAACCGTGCTACCGGGACGTCCTTGTCGTGAGTGTCGAACGTGTGAGAGGGAATGCTACGTATGCGCACCAGCCAGCATGGCTCGCGCTCGCACTCCTCGTCGCCGCGTCGTGCATGCACGCGCCGTCGACGCCGCGCATCGATGGAGCTCCCGGCGCTCCGATCGGCCCCGCCGCGACGTGGCCCACGCCCAAGGTAGCGCAGACACCGCCGCCCCCGGCGAATCCGCCCGTAGCGCCATCGGCGACCGCGGCGTTCGCCGCCGACTCGGCCAATGCCGGCTCGGTGACCCAGCTCGCGCTGCCCGATGTCGTGGATCTGGCGCTCAACAACAATCCTGCGACGCGCGAATCGTGGATGAACGCACGTGCGGCCGCAGATCTCTATGGCGCAAGCCGTGGAACGCTGTACCCGAACGTCAACGGCAGCGTCAACTTGTCGCGCTCGCAGAACACATCGGGTAGCAGCATCGGCGGCGCCATCTCGACGTCGCCCGACAGCACACAGACCAATCGAACGTCATTAGCCGGCGCCGCTCGCACGCAGCTCACGACCTCTGCGTCGCTCTCGTATCTCCTTCTCGATCTCGGTGGACGTCGCGGCACCATCGAGGAAGCCAAGCAGCGCGCCATCGCAGCCAACCTGGCGCACAATGCCACTGTCCAAGACGTTGTGCTCCAGACCGAGTCGGCGCTGTTCTCCTTTCTCGCGACGCGCGCGCTGAGTGACGCGCAGCTGGTCGCCGTGCAGGAAGCCGCATCCGACACGGCGGCCGCCGTGGAGCGCATGCGCGTTGGAGTGGCGACGCTCGCCGACGTTCTGCAAACGCGCACCGCGCTGGCGCAGGCGCGCTTCCAGCTCGCCACGCTCGAGGGAAATCTGGTGAGCGCGCGTGGCAATCTCGCGACCACGATGGGCTTGCCGGCCAACGCGCGCTT
>Ga0070698_100007770_pt1 | contig 11605 bp, 9 predicted proteins | sample KBSK1502metaG_FD_65477 | JGI IMG/M metagenome (GOLD analysis project Ga0070698, IMG submission 65477) | Corn, switchgrass and miscanthus rhizosphere microbial communities from Kellogg Biological Station, Michigan, USA - KBS K1-50-2 metaG | ecosystem: Host-associated > Plants > Roots >...
GTCGATGACCTGCATCCGGTACATGCCGACGTTGCGGCCGCCCGTGTTCGGGTCGTGCGTGATGACGGCGGGGAGCGTGATGAACGGCGCCGGATCGCCCGACCAGCAGTGCTGGATCGGCAGTAGATCGAGATTCACGTCGTCGTTCAGCAACACGACTTCCTGCGCCGGGCCGCTGCGCACGACCTTCGGCATCGAGTCGGCGATCGACTTCAGCTTCTTCAGGCCCTTGACCTTTTCGGCCAGGCCCTGCGGGGGTTGCATCTCGAGGACGGACTCGAGCTTCGCGGCTGCATCATCGAGACGGTCGACACCAAGGGCGAGGCACATGCGGCGCTCGGTGCCGAACTGGTTGACGAGCAGCGAGTGCGACGAGCCCTTCGGGTTCTCGAAGAGAAGCGCCGGCCCGCCGGAGCGCACGGTGCGGTCGACGATCTCGGTCACCTCGAGGTACGGGTCGACCTCCGCCGAGACGCGGGCGAGCTCGCCTTCGCGATCGAGGAGAGCGATCCATTCGCGCAGGTCGGCGGGCGGTGCCATCGGCCGTCAGTCTAGGGCCGCTAAGGCCTCTGACACGGCGGCTTCAATCGAGAGCGCACGCCCCTCCGCCCGGAGAGCCTCGAGCCGGTCCTCGCCCAGGCGGGCACGAAGGTCGGCCCCGATCTGGACTCGTGTTCCTTCCGCGTAGGCCTCGAACTTCAGAGGAAGCTCTTCGACGAGACGGTCCGCCTGACCGAGGAAATGGCCGGCCTGGTCGAACCTGCCTGCGACAACGGCCAGGGCACCCACGCCGACGAAGCAATACGCGAGGTTCTCCTTCCAACCCAGCCGACCGGCGGCCGCGACCGCGTCTCCAAAATGCGCGCGCGCCTCGTCGAGCCTCCCGTCGCCCAATTCGGCAAACGCGAGATCGCAAAGGCTGTTGGCTCGAGGCCCCTCCCAATCCTGTCGCTCCGCAATGGCCAGGGCCGACCTGAGCTCCGCTCGAGCTCCACGGTAGTCCCCCTGGTCCATTGCGAGCAGCCCAAGATTGTGGAGCGACGACTGGATTGCGTGCTCGTCTCCCAGTCTCTCGCGCATCGACTTGCTCTCCTCGAGCAGCGCGCGCGAGTCACCGTAGCGCCCTGCTTCCATCGCGATGATTCCGAGCATGTTGATCGACTGCGCCAGGCCCGCTTCGTCGCCTGTACCGGCGTGCAGCTCGCGTTTCTCTTCCGCCAGTGCCCGAGCTGTCTCTGAATCGCCTTGCTTGATCGCGATCAAGGCACCGTTTTGCAACGCCGACCCGCGGATATCAGCGGGCGCACCGGGATCGCGGGCGAGCGCCTCGCGAATGCGCTCGAGGCCCTCTCTCAGGCTCCGGTAATTCCAGTACTCCGCAAGGGTCGAGGCGAGCTGGAGCTCGAGGCGTGGATCGTCGAGCTCTCGTGCAAATTGCAGGGCCGCCCGAAAGTTGTCCTGCTCGGAGTCCAGGCGCTCGAGCCACACCGACGTTTCGCGCTCGGAGTCCAGTCCCTCTGCCGCGGCAAACACCAAGAAGAAGCCGATGTGCCTGCGCGCGATCTGTTCGTGCTCCCCGCTCTCCTCGAGCCGCTCGAGTGCGAAGTCACGGATTGTCTCGAGCATCCGGAACCGGTCGTCGCCTTGCCGGATGAGGCTCTTCTCGACTAGCGAGGCGAGTGTGTCGAGGTCCGCGTCGCAGACCTGCTCGGCGGCATCGATCGTGAAGCCCCCGACGAACACGGCGAGCCGCGAGAAAAGCGTCTGCTCGGACTCGTCGAGGAGCTCGAAGCTCCACGCGATCGTGTTCCGAAGCGTGCGTTGGCGGTCCGGGACGTCGCGACCGCCTCCTGTCAACACGGGGAGCCGCTGTTCGAGCCGCGCGAGCAAGGCCGTGGGTGAGAGCACCTTCGCGCGGGCCGCAGCCAGCTCGATCGCAAGCGGAAGACCGTCCAGGCGCCGGCAGATCTCGGCGACGGCCGGACCGTCGCCGTTCAGGTGGAAGTCCGGCTTGATGGCCTGCGCGCGTTCGCTGAAGAGGGCAACAGCGTCGTGCACGGCGAGCTCGGGAACGGGGTACTCCCGCTCACCCGAGACCCGCAGCGGAGCTCGACTGGAAAGGATCGCCTTCACGGACGGGGCTCTGAGGACGAGCTCGCCGATCTGCGGCGCTGCATCGAGCACATGCTCGAGGTTGTCCAGCACGAGGAGCAGCTCCCGGTCGCGCAGAAAGCGCGCAAGGGCTTCCTCCAGTGAGAGGCCGCCGGCGTCCTTGACCCCGAGGGCCTGGGCGATGGTCGCGACGACCAGCGACGGCTCCGCGATGACGGCTAGGCCGACGAAGAACACGCCGTCGGCGAAGTCATCGAGCAGATCCGCAGCAGCCTGGAGTGACAGCCGCGTCTTGCCCGCGCCGCCGGGCCCGGTCAAGGTCAGCAGGCGGACATCGGGACGGCGCAGGAGCTCGACGATCTCCTCGAGCTCACGCACACGCCCGATCAGCGCCGTGGGCTGGGGTGGAAGGTTGGTCGGCCGGTTCTCGAGCGTTGCGAGCGCGGGGAACTCGGCCTCGAGGCCTTCCCCGACGAGCTGGAAGATCCGCTGCGGCCTGCTCAGGTCCTTCAGCCGGTGCTCGCCGAGATCGCGCAGGGCGAACTCCTCGGCGAGATCGTCCTCGATCAGCTCCCGCGCCGCCTGCGAGACGAGCACCTGGCCGCCGTGCCCCGCCGCGGCGATCCGGGCGCCGCGGTGGATGTCCATGCCGACGTAGCCCTCTTCGGTTCTCAGCGGCTCGCCCGTGTGGATGCCCATGCGCACGCGAATCGGGCCTGACGCAAGTGCGCGCTGACCGCCCGCGGCCGCCGCGACCGCGTCCCTCGCCCGGGTAAACGCAACGAAGAACGCGTCGCCCTGGGTGTCGACCTCGGCGCCGCCGTGATCGGCGAATGCCTTCCGGAGCGCCTGGCGGTGATCCGCCAGGGCCTCGGCGTAGCCGTCCCCGAGCTCCTCCAGGAGCCTGGTGGAGCCCTCGATGTCGGTGAACAGAAAGGTGACGGTGCCGGTCGGCAGCTCCATCTCGGTCAGTCTAAGAAGCGTCGCCACCCGCGCGGGTGACGAGGTCGCGGGCCATTGCGATCGCGCCATCAATGCTCAATACAGCCCCTCGAGCCCAGAGCGCCTCGAACGTGACGTCTCCGAGCCGGGCACGGACCTCTCGCGCAGCGCGCTCCTGAAGGCCCTTCTCCGCATGGTCGAGCACGGCGCCGAGCGTACGGCCGAGAGTGTCGGCTGCGCCCCACAGCTGCGTCGCGGTCTCCTCGTCGCCCGTCTCGGCGGCGAGCACGCCGACAGTGCTCAAGGCAAAGAAGATGGCTTCGTGTTGGCCGGTTTCCTCGACCCCGGCGACTACCTCCCGCAGATGGCCAGCCGCATCGGAATGACGACCCCGGAGGAGTGCCAGGACCGCGAGGTTGCCGATCACGGCCCCGCGGGCGTCGTCTCCCCCAGGCTGCTCCGCCAGTTCGAGGACGTCGTGCAGCAGGCTCTCGGCAGATGAATAGTCGCCTTCGGCCAGCTTCGAGAGTGCGCGGTCGACGGCGAGTGCCCGGACACGGGATGGGGAGGCGCGCTGGGCGTAACGCTCGCTCTCTTCAATCAGTCTCGTGGCTCCCTCGGCATCGCCACGTGCACTCGCAGCGTGCGACAGCCATCGCAATCCCCGCGCCAACCCTTCTTCGTCGCCGAACTCGCGGCTGAGCGCCACATACTCGCTGCCGAGCTTCTCGACCTGCTGCCAGTCAGCCTGGCGATAGGCGAGAAAGCCTGCTCCCATAAGAGCTCGGCGCCGAAGCCCCGACGGAGCGGCAGGGTGTCCGTCGAGGGCTGCCTCGAGCGCTCTGCGTCCCTCGCCCCACAACCCTCGTGCCCAGAAGAGCCCCCAGAGGGCGACCGCGAGACGCATCTCGAGCCCGGCGTCACCTGTTTCGCAGGCGTGCTCGAGGGCGGCCCGGAAATTGGCGTCGTCGTCGCCGGGGACCCGCGACCATTCTGAGGCGCGTTCGCCGCCGAGCGCGATTTCGTCGGCGATCGCGAGAAAGTGCTCCGCGTGCCGACCTCGGAGCCCTTGCGCCCCCGGCGTCGCATCAAGTCGCAGGATTGCGAACTCACGGATCGTCTCGAGCATCCAGTAGCGGGGCCCGGCTGCGACGTCGCGTCGGCGAAGCAGGCTCTTGTCGAGCAGCGATTGCAAGGTATCGGGATCGGCGTCGCACACGGCCTCGGCGGCCTCGAACGAGCAGCTTCCGGCGAAGACGCTCAGCCGGCGAAACAGCTTCTGCTCGGAATCGTCGAGCAGGTCGTACGACCATTCAATCGTTGCACTGAGCGTCTGCTGGCGGGGGTCCGCGTCGCGACCGGCCTTGAGCAGGTCGAACCGCTCCGAAAGCCGACCGAGCAGTTGCTCGACCGCGAACAGCCGCGTTCGAGCGGCGGCGAGCTCGATTGCCAGCGGCAGCTGATCCAAGCGCCGGCAGAGCTCGTCGAGAGCTTCGGAGCGCTCGAGCGGGCTCCCGAGCGACCTCGCGCGGGCGAGGAAGAGCTCCGCCGCGTCATCCGGCGCCAGAGCCGGCACGTCGTACACGTGCTCGCCTTGAAGTTGCAGTCGCTCCCGGCTGGTGACGAGTACCGCCGGCCCGGCGACGTCGCGAAGCAGTCCGATGTCGACAACGACATCTGGAAGCAGATGCTCGACGCTGTCGAGCAGGACGAGCACCTGCTTGCCCGCGAGCTCCGCGGCGAGGACGTCGGAGAGCGCCCGCGCCGGCTCCTCTGTCACCTCGAGCGCCTGGGCCACGGCGGCCAGGACGAACGACGGATCGCGCACCTCGGCGAACGAGACCCAGCGGACGCCGTCCGGAAATGAGTCAGCAGCCTCGGCGGCGGACTGAAGCGCAAGTCGCGTCTTCCCGGCGCCCCCCGGCCCGGTGAGCGTCAGAAGGCGCACGTCCTCGCGGCCGAGTAACTCGGCGACCTCGCCCAGCTCGCGCTCACGCCCCAGGAACGGCGTCGCCGGAAGGGGCAAGTTCGTCCGGTACAGGGACCGGAGTGGCGGAAAGTCGCCGTCCCCGAGTTGGTAGAGACGCTCCGGCGCGCTCAGATCCTTGAGCCGATGCTCACCGAGATCCTTGAGCCGGTCGTCCAGGAGCTCGCAGGTCGCCGTCGACACGAGCACCTGTCCTCCATGACCCGCAGCCGCGATGCGCGCGGCCTTATGGACGTCGGTCCCGACGTATCCCTCATCCGTCCTCAGCGGCTCGCCGGTGTGCAGGCCCATGCGTACGCGGACCGGCCCCGGGGCGAGATCCCGCTGAGCTTCCTCCGCCGCGATGACGGCGTCCGACGCACGCTCGAACGCGACGAAGAAGCTGTCGCCCTGAGTGTCCACTTCAACGCCACCATGGGCGCTAAAGGCCATTCGGATCGCCCGGCGATGCTGCGCAAGCGCCTCGGCATATCTCTCCGACCCCAGCTCGTGGAGAAGGCGTGTCGAGCCCTCCACGTCGGTGAAGAGGAAGGTGACCGTTCCGGTCGGCAGCTCGCGCATGCCGATCAGTGAAGCGCGTAGCGCAGGAAGCGTCTAGTGCGGGCTGCGGCCGTGCCGGTGGTACCGGAAGTACATGTAGGTCTCACCGAGGATGGGAAGCGCCGCCAGGATGAGGCCGGTGACCAGCATCCCCACGATCACCTTCTTGCCCTCGGTGGCCGCGTCGGCCAGAACGAAGGCGGCTGCGAGCACGTGACCCATGCGCTGCGACTCTAACGAACCCGCTGGAGATGAGCAGCCAGCGCGCGCTCGACCGGCTCCGCTCCGGCGGCCTCCTTCGCGCTGGCGACGAGCGTCTCCGAGTCGTCGCTCTCCTTGAGCACGCCACGACCGAGGAGCGCGACGCTCGCGGCCCAGACCGGGCCGTCCTCCTTCAAGCCCTCCGCCCGCAACTGGGCGCAGCGCGAGATCAGCTCGCCCATGTCCGCGACGGCCTCCACCGACCCTGCGGCGGCGAGGCGGACGAGCCCGTGCGCGTAGAGGTAATCGCCGAGGAGGAGGATCGTGTCGTGATCGCCGGGTGCAAAGAGCCGCGGGCGGCCGTAGTGGACGAGGTACCCCTCGTAGATCGTCTCCACCGCAAGCGCAAATCGCTCCTCGGCCAGGGGCGAGAAGACGAGCACGCAGTCGCGCGCGCCCCGTGGGCGGAGCGCATCGCGCCACAGGGAGCCTTCTCGCTCCGCGTCGAGCGCGATTTCCTGCCAGACGTCAAGCGTGGAGGAACTCAGCTGCGGCCTCCACCGTCTTGTCGATCTCCTCGTCCTCATGCGCGAGCGAGACGAACATGGCCTCGAACTGCGAGGGCGGCACGTAGATGTCCCGCTCGAGCATGTGCCGGAAGTACGCGCTGTAGCGGGCCGTGTCGCAGGCGGACGCGTCCGCGAAGTTCTTTACAGGGTCTGACCCCGTGACCTTTACAGGGTCTGACCCCGTGACCTTTACAGGGTCTGACCCCGTGCCCTTTACAGGGTCTGACCCCATGAAGAGGGTGCCCATCGCGCCGACCCGTTGGAAGACGCCCAGCTCGGCGAAGCCGGCCTCCAGGCGCGCCGCGCGCCGCTCGAGCTCCTCGTACACGACCGGGTCGCGCAGGCGGCGAAGCACCGTGATCCCCGCGGCCGTCGCCAGCGGGTTTCCGGACAGGGTCCCTGCCTGGTAGACCTCGCCGACCGGAGCGAGGTGCCGCATGATCTCCTCGGAGCCGCCGAAGGCGCCGATCGGCATCCCGCCGCCGACGATCTTGCCGAGGATGGTCAGGTCGGCCCGCACTCCGAACCGCTCCTGGGCCCCGCCGCGGGCGATCCGGAAGCCGGTGATGACCTCGTCGAACACGAGCAGCGCGCCCGACGCGTTGCACAGCTCGCGCAGTGTCTCGAGAAAGCCCGGCTCTGGCGGGACGACGCCCATGTTCCCGGCCACCGGCTCGACGATCACGCAGGCGAGACCCTCGCCGTAACGCGCGACCGCGAGGGCGGCCGACTCGATGTCGTTGTAGGTAGCGACGATCGTGTCCGCAGCCGCGCCGGAGGGGACGCCGGCGGTCGCCGGAACGCCGAGCGTCGCGGGCCCGGAGCCGGCCTCGGCAAGCAGCGCGTCCGCGTGACCGTGGTAGCAGCCCGCGAACTTCAGGATCCGGTCGCGCTTCGTCGCTCCGCGGGCGAGCCGGACTGCGCTCATCGCCGCCTCGGTGCCCGAGCTGACCATTCGCACCTGCTCGATCGAGGGGAACGCATCGACGATCTCGGCCGCGAGCTCGACCTCACGTTCGGTCGTCGCGCCGAACGTCGTGCCCTCGTCGGCCGTCTGCTGAACGGCCTCGATCGTCTCCCGGTCGGCGTGGCCGAAGATCAGCGGGCCGAACGACATCACCCAGTCGACGTACCGCGCGCCGCCGGCCGTCGTCACGTAGGCCCCGTTCCCGCGGCGGATGAAGAGCGGCTCGTCCAGCCCGACCGCCTTCATCGAACGCACAGGCGAGTTGACGCCGCCCGGGATCAGGCGCTCCGCCTCCCGTGCGAGCTCCGACTTCGACTTCAGAGCCAGGCCGCGAGCTCCTTCGCCCAGTAGGTGACGACGAAGTCCGCGCCGGCCCGCTTGATCGCAGTCAGAGACTCGATCGCGGCCTGCCGCTCGTCGAGCCAGCCGTGCGCCGCAGCGGCCTTCACCATCGCGTACTCGCCGGAGACGTTGTACGCGGCGACCGGCAGGTCGAAGCGCTCACGGACTGCGCGAAGGACGTCGAGGTTCGGGAGCGCCGGCTTGATCATCAGCGCGTCGGCACCCTCGGCCACGTCCTGCTCGCACTCGCGGATCGCCTCGCGCACGTTCGCGGGATCCATCTGGTACCCGCGGCGATCGCCGAACGCAGGCGCCGACTCGGCGGCCTCCCGGAACGGCCCGTAGAACGCCGAGGCGTACTTCGCCGCATACGAGATCATCGCCGTCTCGGCGAAGCCGGCCTCGTCGAGCGCGGCACGGAGAGCCCCGACACGCCCATCCATCATGTCGCTCGGCGCCACGACATCCGCGCCGGCCTCGACGTGACTGACCGCGGTCCGGCCGAGCAGCTCCAGCGTGGCGTCGTTCGCCACCTCGCCGTTCTCGATCACGCCGCAATGGCCGTGCGACGTGTACTCGCAGAGGCAGACGTCCGTGATCAGGACGAGATCCGGATAGCGCTCGCGGAGTCCCCGTAGCGCTCGCTGGACGATCCCTTCCGAAGCGTACGCACCGGAGCCCTCGTCGTCCTTCTCCTCCGGGATCCCGAAGAGGATGACGGCGGAGATGCCGAGCCCGAGCAGCTCCTCGGCTTCGCGCGAGAGGTCGTCGACGGAGAAGCGCCCGAGCGCGGGCAGCTCCTCGTTCGCCAGCGACGCCGGCCCGACGAAGAGGGGATAGACGAAATCGGAGAGGTCGAGCTTCGTCTCGCGCACGAGCGAGCGGAGCGCGCCTGTACGGCGCAGGCGGCGCAGTCGAGTTGCCGGAAACGAACTCATGGAGCCACCTTAGCCTCGGGTGGCTCCTCGGGCGGCACGGGCTGGATAGGGCGAGTGTCTTCGAGATCCACCTCGACAGGCACCACCCCGCCCTCCCACTCCTCGAGCTCGACGCGCTCGCTGAAGAACTCGTACATCGCCCGCATCACGGCAAGCAGCGGCAGCGCCACGAGAATTCCTGGAAGCCCGTAGAGCTCTCCGCCGGCGAGCAGGCCGAAGATGACGAGCAGCGGATGCAGGCGAAGCGCGCTCCCCATCACGTTCGGGACGACGATGTGCCCCTCGATCTGGTGGATCCCGAGGAAGAGCAGGAAAACCCAGAGCCCCGAGATCGGATGGACGACGATCGCGTACGCGATGGGCACGATCCCCCCGAGCCAGGGGCCGAGGTAGGGAATGAGCTCGGTGACGGCGACCCAGGCTCCGAAGAGCACGGCGTACCGGTCCATGCCCGGAGCCCACCCGAGCGTGCCGAGCAGCCAGAGCCCGACGCCGGCGCTCGAGCCGATGATCGCCGACAGCAGGAGCTGCCCGCGCACGTAGCCCGCGACGGCCTGCTCCATCCGGATGACGAGCCCGGACTGCCCGGGTCGCGGCGTGAAGCGCCGGTCGACCCCCCTCTTGAGCCGGCCCATGTCGAGGAGCATGTAGATCGAGACGACGAGGATCAGCACGAGGCTGAAGATGAGCTGGAAGATCGAGATCGCGGCGCCGCGGGCGAAGTCGATCGCCTTCGTCGTGTACTTCCCGACGTCCCTGCTCTTCAGGTCAGAGGCGAAGTTCTGCCCCTGTTTGCGGACGTCGACCGCCTCGAGATGGTGCGTGTCGAGCCAGTGCTGGAACCGGTCGACGTCCTCCTGGAACCCGGTCTGGGAGGTCTGTCCGCGCTCCGTCGTAAGGTAGGTGTCGATCCGATTTGCGGCCGACTGTGTCTGGTCGCTGACGATCACGCCGACCGCGATGGCGAAGACGGCCAGCGCGCCGGCAAAACTCAGGTAGACGATTGCTATAGAGAAGCCGCGCGGAATCCGGAGCCGTTCCAGGGCGCGCACAAGCGGGTCGAGCAGCAGCGCGAGAAGACCCGCGACCACGAACAGGAAGACCGCGTGAAAGACCTTCCCGACGAGCAGGATCGCGATCAGCGCGAGCACGGGAAGACCGACCAGCTGAATCCAGCGCGGGATCTGAATGGTCGGCGTCCCGCCGGACATGGAGGTCATCGTACCGCGCAGGTCGTGTCTCTCCGGCCTCCAGAGTGGGACTGGTCCGCGTTCGAGGACGGCGCGCTCGCGCTCGACCTTCCCGACCTCTGGGAGGAGACGCCGCCGTCTCCGCGGCTCGCGGTCCTTCGTAGTCGCGCGAGCGGTGCAGTTCTGCAAGATGCGGACGCATCGGTTACGGTGCCTGCCATGCCCCCGCCCCGCGCCCACGGGCAGGCGCGCCGCACGTCCAAGGCTCGAGCCGCCGCGAGACGACGAGCCCGGCGAATAGCCGGTTTGATCGCGATTTCGATCGCGCTCCTCGTCACGTTTCTGCTCACCGCCTTCGGCTCCGGCTCGTCTGCGCCGACGCAGACCCGGCCCGCACCGGCCAACCGGCTCCTGCCAGCCGGCCAACCGCGTCCGCAAGTCGTTGCGCTATACGGCTCCCTCCGGCTGCAACTGCCGATCGACCAGAGCCGCGTGACGGCGATCGGGTACCACGCGGTCGGCGACGGGGCGCTCGCGCTCGACCCGGTCGGGCGCCAGGCCAACGAGGGCCTGCTCACGCGTGTCGCCCGGAAGCTCTTCGGCGGCGGCGGACACGGCCTCACCTACTACCAGCTCGGTGGAGACGAGGGTCCCGGCACGGCGGCGCTCGACGTCGGAGCCGCGCCGGGCACGGACGTCTACTCGCCCGTTGACGGGACGATCGTCGGCATCACTCCTCTGATGCTCCGGGGCAAGGTGTTCGGGGCCCGCATCGACGTTCAGCCGACGAACGAGCCTGCGCTCGTCGTCCGGCTGACCCACCTGCGGCCTGACCCGGCCCTGACCGTCGGCTCGTCGGTCGCTGCGGCGATCTCCAAGATCGGCACGATCATCGACTTCTCCACGGTCGAGCAGCAGGCGCTCGCGCGCTACACGCAGGACGCGGGGAACCACGTGTCGATGGAGCTCCATCGGCCGGCGACGCTAGCCATCCCCTGAAAATCCTCTTCGTCGCCGACGTCAACGGCCGCCCCGGTCTCCGCGCGGTCGAGGAGCTCCTTCCGTCGTTGCGCGAGGAGCTCGGCGTCGACTTCTGCGTTGCCAACGGCGAGAACGTGGCGGACGGCGTCGGGATCACGCCGAAGCTCGCCGACAAGCTGCTCGCGGCCGGCGTCGACGTGCTCACGCTCGGCAACCACACCTGGCGGCGGCGCGAGATCGCTCCGTACCTCACGGGAAGCGAGCGGGTGATCCGGCCCGCAAACTTCTCCGCGCAGGCTCCCGGCCGGGGGATGACCGTGGCGCCGGCGCGCGACGGAACGCTCGTCGCGGTCATCAACCTGCTGGGCGACCTCTTCATGCAGCCGTCCGTCGCCCCGTTCGAGATGATCGACGAGCTCGTCGAGGAAGCGCGTCGCGAGACGGCGATCGTGCTCGTCGACTTCCACGGCGAAGCGACCAGCGAGAAGGTGGCGATGGCGCACTACCTCGACGGCCAGGTGACCGCCGTCTTCGGCACGCACACGCATGTGCAGACGAGCGACGCGCGCGTGCAACCAGGCGGGACCGCGGCGATCACGGACGCCGGCATGACCGGGCCGCACGACTCCGTGATCGGGGTCAAAGCCGAGCTCGCGATCCAGCGCATGCGGACCGGGATGCCGGTAAGGTTCGAGACGGCCGAGGGCGGCAACCGCCTGGAAGGCGCTCTCGTCGAGTGCGACGGCTCAGGCCGCGCGACGAGCTGCGAGGCCGTTCGAGTCCCCGTGCCGTAGAGGGAGCAGCAACACCACCAGGAGGGCGACGAGCACGAGGTC
>Ga0070698_100007772_pt1 | contig 11604 bp, 13 predicted proteins | sample KBSK1502metaG_FD_65477 | JGI IMG/M metagenome (GOLD analysis project Ga0070698, IMG submission 65477) | Corn, switchgrass and miscanthus rhizosphere microbial communities from Kellogg Biological Station, Michigan, USA - KBS K1-50-2 metaG | ecosystem: Host-associated > Plants > Roots >...
AAATCTGGGCAGTGGCCGCCCTTCTTCCCGCTACGTTGCGACGGCATCGAATGGCAGTTGACATGCCAGACGATGCCGAACTTGCCGTGTACGCGAGTGCAAGCCTCTTCCAGCACGCGGTGGTACGGGGTGTGGTACCGCTCTATCCGGGCGAGGATCTCGGCGACGGAGAGCTTGCGGTCGTAAATCGGGGTCCCTGTTCGGGCGACGCGACGCACCACACCGAGGCCGGAACGCGTCCGGTGCGAGGGCTTGAGGTCAGACGGCCACGGCCCGTCAATCAACGAAGTGTCGAGGTCGTCGACGGCGCGATTGGGGTCGAGATAACTTCGCGGGAAGACCGCGCCGATGAACGTCGCGCCAAGCTGCGGCGCGGCCGCGTAGAGCTCGTCGACATAGGTATCTTCGGCGGTGCGCAAGACCTCGAGAGGGCAACAAAACCGGAAATCGTCCGGGTAGTGCGACCCGCTATGCGGCGAGTCAAACACCAGCGGCACTCCCACTCCTTGCGGGTCGCGGCGCCAGAGCACACCCGGAATTTCTAGGCTCATTCTTTAGTCTCCTCCCTGACCGGCGGCGGGTCCAGCGCGCTTCGGGGATCGAGGATGATGCGGGTCCATTTCGCAAGCATAATGCACGAGAGATCGCAGAGATAAGCATATGGCTGAGCGGCCATCCGGACGTCAGATTTCACGACGGAACTTTACGGACGGTTCCGCTGCCGAGCAAGGAACGAAGGTACGCCAAGCATGCAACCGACCAACTCCGACCCGCCGGTGCGCAAGGTCGTATTCGATCTCGGCGGTGTGCTGTTCGATTGGAATCCCCGCCACCTCTATCGGCAGCTGTTTGGAGACGAAGCCGCGATGGAGCACTTTCTGGCGACGGTGTGCACGCAGGCCTGGAACGAAGAACAGGATGCCGGCGGGCCTTTCCGCGAGGGGGTGGAGCTATTAATCGCGCGACACCCGCAACACGCCGCGGCAATCAGGGCCTATGATCTGCGCTGGGGCGAGATGCTGAAGGGTGCGACCGAGGAAAGTGTCGCTATTCTCGCCGCGTTGCGCGCCCGCCGCGTTCCACTCTTCGCGCTGACGAACTGGTCAGCCGAGAAGTTCCCGTTGGCTCGCATGCGGTTCGCCTTTCTCGAATGGTTCGACGGCATCCTCGTCTCTGGTGAAGAAAGGCTCAAAAAGCCGGATCCGCGCATCTACCAGCTAGCCATCCAGCGCTTCGGGCTCGAACCGGCGCGGACCCTCTATGTCGACGATGCCGAGAAGAACATCACCGCCGCGGCCGTGCTCGGGTTCAAGACGCACCGCTTTGTCGAGGCCCCGGTGCTGCGTACTCAACTCGTCACCTGCGGTTTGTTGCCGGCGTGACGCAAAGACCGATCGCGTGCAAGATGACACTCGGTGATCATCAGAGCATGGGAGCGCCCGCGTGCCCGAGCCGAACTATGCGGTTGAGCTGAGCCCGCCCGATATCGAGCCGTACCGGGCCGGCAATACTGGGATCGAATATGTCGCGACATTTGATAGTGGGGTGCCGGGACCGCACGTTCTCATCACTGCCTTGACCCACGGCAACGAGATATGCGGCGCGATCGCTCTCGATCGGTTTTGCCGCGCGGGGTTGCGCCCGCGGCAGGGCAAGTTGACCTTGGCCTTTGATAATGTCGCCGCCTATCGCAATTTCAGTCCACGAGTTCCGACGGCGTCGCGCTTTGTCGATGAGGATTTCAACCGCCTATGGTCGCCCGCGACCCTCGACGGACCGCGCCAATCGACGGAGCTCGCCCGCGCGCGGACCTTGCGTCCGATCGTCGACGCCGCAGACTTCCTGCTTGACATTCACTCGATGCAGTATTCGACGGCGCCGCTAATGCTCGCCGGCACGCTCGACAAATCGGTTGCCTTGGCGCGGCGGGTCGGAATTCCCGAGCTGATCATGTGCGACGCCGGACACGCGGCAGGGCCCCGCATGCGGGACTACGGCGAGTTCGGCGATCGTGCTTCGTCCAAGACAGCGCTGCTGATCGAGAGCGGGCAGCATTGGGAGCGCCAAGCTGCCGAAGTTGCGACCGATGTTATGTTGCGCTTCCTGATCGCCCTCGGGACTCTGACGCGCGAGGATGCCCAACCCCTCGCCGGACCGGACTTCGAGGCGCACCCCCAGCAACGGATAATACAGGTCACCGAAGCGATCACGATCACCGGCGACAGCTTTGAATTCGTCCAGGATTTCCGTGGTCTCGAAATCCTGTCGCCAAAAGGAACGCTGATCGGTCGGGACAATGGGCATGAGGTGCGCACCCCCTACGACGATTGCGTACTGATTATGCCCTCGCGGCGGTTTGCCAAGGGCCAGACGGCCGTCCGTCTCGGCCGTTACGTCGATTGAGTGCTCGACCCGAGCGCAGCGCGCCAGTCGGACCCGCCAAGCGCAGTTTCCTGCCGATCGTCGACACCCGAGCGCGCGTGCTCGTGCTCGGCACTCTACCCGGGGAAGAGTCACTGCGCCGCGGCCAGTACTACGCCCACCCGCGCAACCTGTTTTGGCCGATCGTATTCGCGCTATTCGGCGCCACTCCAGTGCAGGATTACGCGCAGCGGCTTGCCTTTGCCGCGGCCCGAGGGATAGGTTTGTGGGACGTGTGCGAGATGGGCGAGCGCGAGGCGAGCGCTGACGCGACGATACGCCGCGAACAACCGAACGCGATCGACCGGCTGCTCGATGAGCATCCGCTGATCCGCGCCGTCGCCTTCAACGGCACCGGTGCGCGACAGCTCTACGATCGCCATTTCACGCGGCGGACGAACCTCACCTATCTCGCCCTCCCCTCGACCAGCCCGGCCCACGCCCGCATCGATTTCGCGGGGAAGCTCGCTTGTTGGAGAGCACTGCGCGAAGCGCTCGAAGCGGGTGAGAGGCTATAGCCGATAAAAAGCGGCGGCGTTGTGCCAGAAGAAGCGATCGCAATCCCTCAGGAGAGTAATCCTGCAGCATCCGAGAAACGGCCCGCACGAGGCCGTCATAGTCGATGCGCAAACCGGCGACCGGGAAATTCGTCGCAAAGATCGAACGCTCGATACCCAAAATCGCGATCGCGTCGCGCACGACCCGCCGGTTCGGCTCATAATCCCATGCCCGATCCTTGAGCCCAAACTCCGACACTTTTACATAGACATTAGGCTCTTGAGCGAGGGCTGCCATCGCATTGCGCCATGCGACAAAGCCTTCTTCGCTGCGGTCCCACGGAAACCCGGTGTGGTTGAGCACGATCGGTGTGCGCGGGAAGGCGTGCGCAACCTCGGCCGCCTCGCGGAGATGTCAAAACGGAACTCGCAAATCCCACGAGGGTCCGTATTTCTCGAGCAGCGCACTTGGTCGGCGCGATCCCACTCGGCCTCGCAATCCGCAGTCGTCAACACATTGTGGCCGCGCGCGTCACGCAGATAGTCTTGCGGGAGGTAATCGCACCGCCGCGGCGAATAATCGCCCAAGAAGAATTCTTTCTCTTCGCCCGTACACAGCCAGGGATGCCGGTTCTGCCGCAAATCCCAAAGATGATGATGCGCATCGATCAGGGTTACTGCATCGGGCTCGACGTTCCAGCAGCCGTGGATCGTTCTCATGACTGACACTCGGGGTCGGAAGAGACAGGCGGTGCCGATCGCTGTTAGCGCGAGAGAGCGGCTACAATCGCGGAGACCAGTGGCTTCATAAAGTAGCTGTGGTCCGGAGTGATCGTCACGTTGAGCCCGCGTCGCCGCAACTCGTCGGCAACGATCGGACCGACAGCGGCGATTCGGGTCTTTTGAAGCGCCCTGCTTAATGTCTCTCCCCGCCGGGTGGCCGCTGCAGCGTCGAACAGACGTTGGACCTGTGGAGAGCTGGTGAAGGCAATTACATCGACCCCGCCATCGGCCATCCGATCGATCAGCTCGACGACCCTCTCGTCATCCGCCGCCGAGGCGTAAACGTAAGGCAGGACGGGGTCGGGCTCGGCCCCCGCATGCAGGAGAAAATCGGTGAATTTGGTGTTGGGGTTTCCCGGGTAGAGCTGAACGCCCACCCGTCGGCCGCGCAAATCATGAGCGGACAATGTCGCGATGAGACCGTCGGTCGTCGGCTCCTCGGCGCGCAGATCGGACTTCAGTGCGAGCTCGCGAAGCGCCCGATCCGGCTTGGGGCCGCGCGCGATCTTGCGCATCGTCCGCAGCGCATCGAGAAAGGCCGGCTCGAGATCAAGCCGCTGCGCAAAACCGTGCAGCCGGCGGAGCCCCTCGCCGGTAAATAGGATCAGATCATCGAAGGGAAGGCGCCTGAGCCAGTTCTGCACCGGCGCCGGATCAGGTGCATCCCTGATCGCCACCATTGGGCAACGCAAGGTTTCGGCGCCCTGCTCCTCGAGCATGCGCGCGAGCCGGTCGAGCTCGCGGGTTTCGGGAAGGGCGATCAGTCGGCCTGAAAGGGGATCGATTGCGGGTCCGTCGCTCATGAAACACCTTACTGATCTCGGCAAGGCGGTCGTGCAAGACTATAGTTCCGACCGAGCGCATCGGCGGGCAGAGGTACCCGGATGAAACTCGAATACGAGACTGTGCGGATCGAGGATCGCGGCGAGGGCTTGCTGATGGTGGCCCTCAACCGACCCGAGGTCGCCAATGCAATGAACACACAGATGGGTCGCGACCTTCTCGCTTTCTTCGATGAGGTCAACGCGGCGCCGTCGAAGCTGCGTTGCATCGTCCTGACCGGCGCTGGAGAACGGGCATTTTGCGCCGGCGGTGATCTCAAAGAGCGCAACGGCATGACCGATGAGGCCTGGCAGGACCAACATCTGCTGTTCGAGCGCATGATCCGGGCGTTTATCGGCTGTCCGGTACCGGTGATCGGTGCAGTCAACGGTGCGGCTTATGCGGGCGGCTGCGAATTGGCGCTGTGTTGCGACTTCATCTACGCCGCCGAAACCGCGCGGTTTGCGCTAACCGAGGTGACTCTCGGGATCATGCCTGGCGCCGGCGGGACGCAGAACCTGCCGCGCGCCGTTGGCGAGCGGCGGGCCAAAGAAATCATTCTGACCGGGCGCCCGTTCACCGCCGCCGAAGGTTATGAATGGCGCTTGGTCAATCGTCTCTGTGCGCCAGGTCGGGTCGCCGAGGAGGCGCTCGAGACGGGGCGCCGCATCGCCGACAACGCCCCGATCTCTGTGCGGCAAGCCAAGCACGCGATCCATTTCGGGATGCAGATGGACCTTGCGAGCGGCATGATGCTCGAGATCGAGGCTTACAACCGGATGGTCCCGACCGAGGATCGGCGGGAAGGCGTGCGGGCCTTCAACGAGAAGCGCAAGCCGCGCTTCAAGGGCCGCTGACCCTCATCCCCCCGGCCCTGGCGGGCTGGGGCGCAGTCGGGGGAGGCGGGTGAGGGTCGGGCCACCAGGAGGGCTATAGGAGGAGAAGAATGGACGGAATAAACCTCACCCAGGTGCTGGCGAGCAAGGCGGCGACGATCGGATACGAGGACCTGCCTTCAGAAGCGCGTCAGCTCGCCCGGCAATGCGTCCTCGACTATCTCGGCGTCGCGCTCGCCGGGGCCGGTGATGAGCTGGTGCAGCTGTTGCTCGACGAGCTGGTCGAAGCCGGCGGCACGCCGCAGGCGAGCGTAATCGGCCATGGGACGCGGCTGCCGGTGCTTTCGGCGGCGCTCGTCAACGGGGCGGCGGCACATGCGCTCGATTACGACGACGTCAACATGGCGATGCCGGGTCATCCCTCTGTCGCGATCCTACCTGGCCTGCTTGCTCTTGCCGAACTGAGGGGCAGTTCCGGCCGCGAGGTCATCACCGCGTTTGTGGCGGGTTACGAGGTCGCCTGCCGCATCGGCGCGGCAATGCAGCCGGGGCACTACAATCTCGGCTTTCATTCCACGGGCACGGTCGGCAGCTTTGGTGCCGCGGCAGCTTGCGCTCGACTACTCGGGCTCGATGCCGAAAAAGCCGCTGTCGCGCTCGGCATTGCCGGGACGCAGGCGGCGGGGCTCAAATCGCAGTTCGGGACGATGTGCAAGCCGTTCCACGCCGGCAAGGCAGCGCAGAACGGGCTGCTCGCAGCGCGCCTTGCTGCGCGCGGGTTCTCGAGCCGCGCTGATCTCGTAGAGTGCGTGCAAGGCTTCGCGCTAACCCATGGCCCGGATTTTTCGCCGGAAGGCGGCCTGGCCACGCCGCCAACCGACCTGCATTTGTTTGCCAATCTCTTCAAATACCATGCCGCCTGTTATCTGACGCACGCGCCGATAGAGTGTGGTCGCCGGCTGCGCGAAGAGCATCGGCTGACGCCCGAGGCGATCGCCGGCATTACCTTGCGGCTCGACGCGAGCTGCGAGCGGGTTTGCAACATCCCCGCTCCGATAGATGGGCTGCAGAGCAAATTCAGTCTGCGCCAGACGGTCGCGATGGCATTGGCTGCCGTCGATACGGCGAGCCTCGGCGCCTATAGCGCCGAGAATGCTCGGGACCCGAAGCTCGTCGGGCTTCGCGAGCGTATCACACTCGACTGGCAGGATGCCTGGCCCCAGACGTTGAGCGAGCTCGAAATCGAGCTTGCCGATGGCCGCCGTGTAACGGCGCGGCATGATGCCGGCATCCCTGCCGCCGACGTCAGCGAGCAGGGCGAGCGCCTCGCCGCTAAGTTCGATTCACTCGTCCAGGCTGTTTTGGGGTCACCGCGGACGCGCGAATTGCTCGAGATGATTTCCGGGCTCGACGGGATCACTGATGTCGGCAACCTCACCAAGCTCGCGGCCGGGTGACACCGGAGGTCACGGCCGGACCGCGATACAAGATCCCGTCGTCGACAAAATCGTCGCGCATGTCGAGAGGGTCGGTGCGCACGGGGTGCCAGCTGAGGTCCGTTCTGCAGCCAAGTCCCTCATTGCGGACACGCTGGCCGTCGGGGTAGCCGGCCGATCGACGCCGTGGCGCGGCGAGATCCTCGACATGTTGGCGCGGATCGGCGGTGCGGGTGAAGCGACGGTGTTCGGTAGCGGCGAGCGGCTGCCGCTCGTCCACGCCTCGATGCTGAACGCCTACCAGATCCACGGCCAGGAATTCGACTGCGTGCATGACGCAGCAGTCGTTCATCCGATGGCGGCAGTTCTACCCGTCCTGCTCGGATGGGCAGAGCGCGAAGGCGGCGTCTCCGGCGCTCTTCTGCTTCGCGCCATCGTCTTGGCGGTCGATGTCGCGGCGACATTAGGTTTGTGTTCGCGCGCACCGATGCGCTTTTTCCGCCCAGCCAATGCCGGCGGGTTCGGTGCAACGATCGGTCTTGCGATGCTGGCGGGGCTCGATGCGGACCGCCTACGCGATGCGATGGGCATTTATTACGGACAATGCGCCGGGACGATGCAGGCGCACAGCGAGGGGGCGCCGCAGCTCGCAAATGCAAATGGGATTTGCGGACCGCAGTCGAGCTCGCGCGGCGCAACATGCCGGGACCTCGCGCCGCCCTTAGAGGGGATTTCGGCTATTTCGCGCTGTTTGACGGTCAGGCCGATCCGTTGCCCTTTGAGGATCTCGGCACATCTTGGCGCATCGCTGAAGTCAGCCACAAACCGTTTCCCAGTGGGCGCGCGACGCATGGGGGCATCGATGCTCTGCAGCGCTTGATGCAGGAAGACGGGGTCACGGCCGACCAAGTAGTCGCCTGCTGTTTCCGCGTTCCTCCATTGACCGCACGGCTGATCGGCCGCCCGGCGATCGAAGGCATGACCCCCGGCTACGCCCGGCTCTGTCTACAGTATGTCGGGGCGGTCTGCCTGCGGTGCGGCACTGTCGGTCTCGACGATTTCATCGCCGCGGCGCTTGCCGATCCGGCTACCCTCGCACTTGCTCGCCGCCTCTCGGTCGCCGACAACGGACATCGCGATCCCAACGCGCTGGCCCCACAAAACGTCGAGATTGATCTAGGGACGGCCGCACAGTCACGCGTGTAGTAAATGCAGTGCTCGGCAGCCCCGACCGGCCACTTTCGGCGGAGGCAGCCAGGGCCAAGTTCGACGTCTGCTGGCGCTCCGCTCCAGAGCTTTCTCCCGGGCAAGGCGCGGCGCTATGGGATACGATATCCACCTTTGAGGCGCTCGATGACATCCGCATTCTCCCAACCCTGCTCGGCCCGCAGGGGGCGGGATAGCCACCAGGCAAAGAACCGCCATAATCTTCCCTCGCTAGAACAGAGAGTGTGGTCATGGCCTACCAGCTGGAAGACAGTATTCTAGAGGTATGCGACTGCGAGGTGCTGTGTCCTTGCTGGGTTGGCGAGAACCCCGACAACGGCACCTGCCAATCCGCCCTTGCGTATCATTTCGAACGAGGGGTGATCGACGGGATCGATGTGTCGGGACTGAACCTGGCGACAAACGTGTTTATCCCGGGCAATGTGCTCGCCGGCAAGTGGCGTGCTCAGATCTATATCGACGGCGGGCGAGCCAAGAACAGGAGGGGGCGCTGATCAGCGTGCTCACCGGCAAGCAGGGCAGGCCAATCGCCGATCTCGCAGCCCTCGTCGGGGAAGTCGTCAAGGTCGAGCCGCGCGCCGATCACGTTTGCAGTGAAGGAGGGGAAGGGTGTGCTGCGGATCGGCGATACGACCGAGGCTGAGTGGAGCCCTATCGGGGGCCGAGCGGTAAGCCGACCACCCTAGTCGACAGCATCTTTTCGACAATACCCGGCGCGCCCGCCTATGTCGCACAGGCTTCGACATTCCGGATGAAAAACCAAGCCGTCGGAGTCGACGTCGATTTGCGCAACCACAATGCGATCCAAGGACAGTTCGCATTCGAGGCGTAACGCCGTTGGCACAGGCCAGCACGCCACCATAATGCAGGCCTCGCATCGCAGCCGCTTTCTGCCGCTGATGGCGGGACTGACTGTGACGGCGTGGCTAATGCTTTGGCTTTGCGGCCAGATCCCCTACGCCCGCTACCTCCATCACGGCAAATGGACCGAGCTTGCGATCGCGAGCAGGCTGTGCCGAGCGCTACAGGGCGGCGGCGAAACCTTGACCGGAGTGCTGTTCGTCGGTGGCTGGGTTTTGATGCTGACCGCAATGATGCTCCCGACGACCTTGCCTTTGCTCGATATCTTTCGGCGACTGACCGCGCAACGAGCCGATCGCCTTTGGTTGTTGACGTTCGTCATGGTCGGCTATTTCGCAATTTGGACTGTCTTCGGTCTCGTTGCCCATCTCGCCGGATGGGCCGTGCTCAATGTAGTACGCCAATCCGATTGGCTGACAGCAAATGCCTAGGCTATTGGCGCGGCAGTTCTGGCGACCGCCGGGCTCTACCAGTTCAGCGCGCTCAAATACCGGTGTCTCGACAAATGCCGAGCTCCGCTCGGCTTTGTCGTCGAATATTGGTGCGGCGCTCACGAGAAATGGCAGGCCTTCCTGCTCGGCGGCCGCCACGGCGCTTTTTGCGTCGGCTGCTGCTGGGTCCTGATGCTGTTAATGTTCATTGTCGGGACTGGCAATATCGGCTGGATGCTGGCTCTCGGCGCGGTCATGGCCGCCGAAAAGCACCTGCCCTGCGGCCGCCGTCTCGCCGCCATTGGGCGCGGTCCTACTGCTCGTCGCGCTCTCGGTCGCAATCGCGGGGACAAGGAGCTAACAAGCTCGATCGCCGGGCCGCTTCCGCCTGACGACGGAGTGGGGCGGATCCCCGCTGCCCTCCCTACCAGGTCAGGGTTGAGAGCCGACCTACGACCTCAGAAAGCCTTCGATCTCGGATTCCGCCCAGTCCATCGCGGCGTTGATCGATTTACCGGATTGCGTGCACTGGGCGATCATCTTAGGGACGGTCGCCTGTGCCCACATCTGGGTGCCGATCTTCAACGGCGCCGGGTAGCCCACGATCGACGCGATCACATCTCCGCGCGGCACCATGTTGTAGTTGGTGCCCTTGGGCGGTCCTTCCTCTTCATAGATCTTGAAGTCGCTCAGATTCTCAAAGACCGGGAGGTCGAAGCCGGTGCTCGTATTCACCAGCTGGTCCTGGGATTCGCGCATCGACAGGAAGGCCAAGAGGCTCTTTGCCGCCGATTTGTTTTTCGAGAAGTTCCAGATCGACCAATAATAATAGCCGGACGGGTCGAACCTGCCCTTGGGGCCTTTGGGCGAGTGGAAGGTCCACAACTGCTTGGCGATGTCAGGCGCATCGCGCTTGGCGACCGCATAGGCGGAGGGCGGGTTTTGGATCAAGGCGGCCTGGCCGGAAATCAGCGCCTTGTTGTTCGAGGCGTTATCATAGGCCCAGACGCTATCCGGCAGAAACCGGACGAGTCTCTGGAAATATTCGAGCACCTGTCTGGTGGCGTCGCTCTTGACCGTGATATTGCCTTCGACGTCCACCATTTGCGCGCCGTAGGCGGTGAACACCACGCCGTTGTTGTTGATCGCGTCGGTGCAGGTGCTCATCGGCAGGCCGAAGGGATATCCGCCTTTGAAGCATTTCTCCGCCGCGGTCAGGAAATACTCCCAGGTCCAAGCGTCGGTGAGCTCCTTGTCGGGCGGTCCGACCGGGTACATCTTCTGCACGTCGAGCCCGACAAATTGCTTGAAGAGGTCGATGCGGGCGCAGGGCGGCAACGCGCTGCTGCCGTAGGCTGTGGGCACTCCCATCCAGTGCCCGTTGATCTTGCCGAGATATTCGCAAACCTGGGTGGTCTTGCCGTATTTCTCGATAAGCGGAAGCACCACATCGTCGACCGGCTCGAAATTGTCGGCTTGCGCGGAGACGTACCACGTGCGCAGGCCCATGATGTCGTGGCCGGCCCTCGCCTGACCTTCCGCCATCAGGGTGAGCAGGTCCTTGTCGCCGTTGGAGGTGATCAAGTCGACCGTGATGTCGACCTTTTCCTTTGCCGCCCACTCGTTACAGAGCTTGACCATTACCTCGCTCTCCTTAGGGACCCAATGGTCCCACACGCCGAAAGAGAGCTTTCCGGCGGCATAGGCGCCGCGCACAAAGGGTGTGGCGAGGGTCGCGGTAGTCGCCAGCGCCGCGGTTTGAAGCACGGTGCGGCGTGTCAGCAAAGTTCTATTCATAAACGCCTCTTCCCTTTCCTGGCAGCGTTCGGCCCGCCGTGACCCGACAGCCGAAGTCAAAGCCTTGCGCTAAGTATAGCACAGCTATGCGGCAGCTACCCACCCATTTTGGGGATGAAGCGCGATTCCGATACCTAACCCTACGTCCGCGAAAAGCCCTCGAGTTCGGATTGCGCGTAAGCGATCGCTGCGTCGATCGATTGGCCTTCCTGTGTGCATTTGGCGATCATTTTGCACATCGTACCTTGTGAGTACATCTGCACGCCAAGCCGGGGAGGCGCCGGATAGCCGGTTACAGAGACTATCGTCTCCCCCTTTGGTGGAAAGTTGAAGAGCGTGCCCTTGGGCGGCTCCGCTTCGGCCCAGACCGAGAAATCATTGAGCTTCTCAAACGGCGGAACATCGTAACCTTGGCTCGCATTGACCAGCCGCTCGACCGCAGAGCGCGTGGACAAATAGGCCAGCAGGCTTTTGGCTGCCGATTTGTTGGCTG
>Ga0070698_100007773_pt1 | contig 11603 bp, 13 predicted proteins | sample KBSK1502metaG_FD_65477 | JGI IMG/M metagenome (GOLD analysis project Ga0070698, IMG submission 65477) | Corn, switchgrass and miscanthus rhizosphere microbial communities from Kellogg Biological Station, Michigan, USA - KBS K1-50-2 metaG | ecosystem: Host-associated > Plants > Roots >...
GGACGCAAACTACATTGGATTTGTAACATTTTCCGATGGAGACACATTCATGTGGTGGGCACACGAAAAAGCTAAAACGGTAAAAGATGGAAAGATGAGAGGACTGGTGATGGTCTCGGGATACACGAATTCGCAGAAACATTCTTGGTTGAATAATCTTATCTTAGCTCTGGAGACTGATTTTGATCCCGCGACACAGCAAATCAAGACCACAGGATATGCATGGGAGTGACTGCACTAAACAAATAGGCTGCCTATGCATCAGTACTGACGATGCAGCGGGACCTCGATATGAGCCTCTTAATCTTCTCTAAGAGAAGCCATATCAATTGAAAAACGGTACTTTACGTCGGACTTGAGCATCCTCTCGTAAGCTTCGTTGACCTTCTGGATAGGGATCACTTCGACATCGGCAGTGATGTTGTTTTTGCCACAAAAATCGAGCATCTCCTGTGTTTCTGGAATCCCTCCTATGGGCGAGCCAGAGAGGCTGCGACGTCCTAGCAATAGACCAAAGGCAGAGACGGCAAAAGGCTTTGGTGACGCGCCGACAAGAGTGAGGTTGCCATCACGGCGGAGGAGATTGATGTATGCATTGATGTCGTGATCGGCAGAAATTGTGTCGAGGATGAAATCAAAGCTGCCGGCGTGCTTGATTGTTTGGTCGGCGTCTCGCGTGAGGACCACGTCGTCTGCGCCTAGGCGAAGCGCGTCTTGCTTTTTGCTAGGAGAAGTTGTGAAAACTATAACATGAGCACCAAGTGCATGGGCAAACTTGACTGCCATATGGCCCAGTCCGCCGAGACCTACCACGCCAACCTTCTTGCCTTTGGTGACGCCCCAGTGCCGCAATGGCGAGTATGTGGTGATTCCCGCACACAGAAGAGGCGCGGCTCCGGCAAGATCGAGATTGGAAGGGACACTTAGCACAAAGTGTTCCTTGACAACTATGCTATCAGAGTACCCGCCATAGGTCATGCCTCCTAATTGCTTGTCAGGGGAATTGTAGGTGCCGATTATATTCGGACAGAATTGCTCAAATCCCTCTTGACAATTCGCGCAAGCGCGATCAGAGTCAACAATGCAGCCGACCGCGGCAATGTCGCCAACCTTGAACTTGGTAACTTCAGAGCCCACGCTGACTACGCGGCCTACTATTTCATGTCCAGGTACGCAGGGATAGATAGTGCCACCCCACTCGCCACGTACTGTATGGAGGTCGGAGTGACATATGCCGCAAAAAAGGATTTCAATCTGAACGTCGTCATCGCCGGGCCCGCGACGTGGGATAGTAGCGGGAGCAAGAGGTGATGTAGCACTTGCAGCGGAGTAAGCCTTTGCGCTATATTGACCACTCTCCTCTGGCCTAATTTGCGTAGTTGACATGATCACAATTCGACTCGATATGATATAAAACGTATCTATTTCGATAAGCCCTTACTAGAGCCGGGTTGTTTTGTTGGTTAAGATAATACTGGGCTTGTGATATTCGTTTTTGAATCTCTTGTTCTAAATCAAACATAAATCAAGCTGAAAGACTTTGCATTTAACTCAGCGAGCACTTTAGGGTGATGGGGTCACCCCGAAACGAAAGTCAACAGACCTTACCGAGAGGGGGCTATGATTCATTTGTTGAAATGATGGTTTTCGATATGATTTACTAGAGTTTGAATAGTCACGGGCTTCTTTAGAAAACATCTTTTATTGAAATCTTTGAACACCTTATTTGCCTCTTCCTCGTAACTTTCAAAGGCAGTAAGAAAACAAACCCTTGCGCTTGGGTCTTTTTGCCACATTGCACGAGCTAGATCAAAGCCGTTCATAACTGGCATGCGAATATCCAGAAATACGTGGTCATAGTGATTATGCACATAGTTTTCTAGTGCTTCTTCGGGATTGCTGTAAGTATCGACATGATAGCCCCTAATCTCAAGCCCACGCCTGAATATTTCAAGAATATCAGTCTCATCGTCAACAATGAGTACTTTACCGCTACTAGTCGCAGCTGACATAGCTAATCATACCCCCCCACGTAGTGATCCTGATCTACTCACAGTACACATACACAAGGTCATACTTAAAATATGAATATGCGTTCACTACCGTCGGGCGAGGCTAAAACTTTTCTGCGCTAACTATTTTTGCTGGCCAGTTAGCTGTCATAGTTCTTCTTGATAGCAATCGAAAATGCGTCTTCTAGGTCACAGCACTTGCAGCGTTGCGACAAACAATCATGGCGCTTATCATGGGTACATTTAGTACAAGAACAGAGCAGGTAATCGCCCGGTTTATCTGAGGATGTATCTGCCTGGGTGGATGAGTGACTCATGCCCGATCTCTATTGGAAACCATAGTACAAATGACTGGCACCCGAATACAGATTATTCACTGAGCAATAAGACCAATTTGTTTCGATTTGGGTTTATTGTGCCCAAGTTTTCAGACCATTCGAGTGAAAAACACCGCAATCGTGGTCTTTTCTTCTTGAAGATTGTTCTAACTAAGCTTGCGAAATTGCATTCAGGCACTAAAATAGAACAAGATAATTTAAGTTGCATGTTGTGCCGGGGTAATTACCGTCATCCTTTGTCCCGGTATGCGCAGACATTATTGTTGGACTCATATCCATACGCTGTTTGCGCTGCCGGGTGAATTGACCAAGAGCCGAGCCCGAGCTTCCGGAGGCGCTGATGGTCTGGCCTCTTTAACCACTCGGGCTGGTCTTGAGTCTTGTTACCTAGCTCGAGAGTGGTTGATAAGTCGCGTTAAGTCCTTTGTATTACAGCCTAGCAGAAGTCGAGATTATCTTTTCGTATTGAGCACGTAAATAACGCCTATGCCCTTAGCCAGGATGGCTTTCTTGTGCTTTATCTTTCCTGCTCTCTGAAGTCGGGACAACAAACCGCTTTGAATGCGTTCTCCAAGCTGAATTGCAATTTGAAGTGCAGTCAAGCCATCTCTATTCTGCTCAAGAATTTCTAGGATCTTGATTGACTGTTGAAATGACTTCGAGACGGCTGATAGCCTCGGCCTCCCCCGATTCATGAACTTGTTCACCCATCGTGAACCCATCCTATAAGATTTGGGATACTATACTAGAGTCGCAGGTTGATGAATCAGAAAAAGAAGTGAGTAGTCCACTGATAATTACGATGCTCTCTCCGCCCCTGACAACGTGCTCATTTTTTCATACGAGTGGAGGTAGTCAATGCCCTTCTCTGTCGTCCGATATGTCCGGTCCACCGCTGTGAATTCAAGCAGACCACTCTCCAATAGAAGCGAAAGATACTCTTTGAGCTGTGCATATGACAAAAAGACGGCATACATTATTCTTGTTTTTGTAGCGGGACTTTCCCTTGTCAATGACAAGATTTGTGCGATAATATCGGTGCGAGACCGGTATTTTTTCAAATCAAGATGAATAGCATTGTTTCTGCTTATAAAAATGATCCCAGCCTGTTACGTCGCCTCAGATACGTAATAATGAAAAAGGCGACAACTAGCATATCACTCCATTGTAAATTCTTCTGGCTTGTAGGTGTTGATTAGTTGGCATCTGGGGCATTTTATAGTCTTTGGTTGTGTCGGCGGGTCAAATGAACACCCATTAAAAGAAGGCATTGTGTCTATTTGCAACAAGCCCCCACATCGTGTACATTTTATCTGGTAATTTGCCAAGATTAATTCATGGCAAGTTTAAGGCTAATAAACGGTCGCCAACTATTGCAACTATAGTACCAATAACGTCGAAACTACCTGGTGCATGCCCTCAATGCGAGCTGCAATAAGTCCCAGAGCTGACCTTGTTATCATTGACCACGAGATCAAGGGCCTCCAGTTTTTCTGATACGCGCTGAAAAAACAGAAAGTTACTCGACCAAATGTTGTCAGTGCTGGAGCCTGAAGTCTGGAGAAGGCAAGCCTAGCCAAAGATCCATTCGAGGTTGTGGCTATGGCTCTAATACTCAAACAGCAAAAGATGATATACGAATTGACGGCACCTATCAAGCAACCATGAGCCCTTGGCGTGGAGCTGTTCCAAATTCCGAAGAATTGGCGAATCTTTATGTGCGATCACTGCGTAATGTTTACATGACATCTGAATCGACTGCGTCAAGCAATGAGACTTTTGACGCAGATAACCACGACCAAGAAATCAAGAAATTGTATTACCATACTTTTGATGATGATTCCGTCGACAAAATGAAGAGGTATTTCAAGGTAGAAGATGACCACGCCGTTTTCTTGAGATATCTTAAGGAAATGAGGGTTCCGAAAACGACGCCTAATGATGTTTGAGCCTATTCTTTTTTTAGATAGCCACATTCACAGACAATTACAATAGCACTTGTAGGCGGCCCCAGATTCTCGATTTGTTCGGGTATGAAATTTTCCATTGACAATTCACGCCCACATCGTGGACACGTCTTATTATTCAACAATTGGTTGGCAACAAGGTGGTCTCACGAGATAATAACGGTTTGGTGACATTCCGCATTCACCAGTTCTTTTGTCTCCACGATGAGATGGTAAATTCTACTAGAGCAGAAAAGCAAACTTTGCATGGTTTGGAAAGAGCTACAGCAGGTAGAGAAGCCAAATTGCTCCCCCATCCTTCTCTCCTGCAAGCGGTCTGAATTCGGCGGCGTGTGCTTCGCAAGCTGACTAGAAATGCCCTATGGTGCTTGGATAACAAGAATTCCTTTCCTTGACTCGCTTCATGCTATGTCAACGCAATTTGTTCAACATATCCGAGACGTCCATTTTTCCAACTTTCTCTATTTCTTTATCGAACCACGCCTCAACCACTTCAGGCTTTGTTCGGATAAGGGATTTTATCTCATTCAGTTCTGTCGCTCTGGATTCTGCTATCGATCCCAGTTGCGGCATGTATGCTGACGCCGCACTCTGCAGCATTTTTTCCATCCACTTGTCTAGCATACTAAATTACACCAAATAGTATTCGGAGCAGAATTACCAGCACTATAATTCCCAACACTATCCAAACAAGTGTCCATATCATGTCCATTTACGATTCACAGAAAAGATAAGCAGGATCGAGCTTTATTACATTCCAAACCTAACAGGAAATCATCCCTAAGCATGCTACTGAACTACATTAAACATCACGGCCTATAGCCGGGGCATTGGCATAAACAGTCTAGATTAGCGTGGAGCTAGTGGCCATTATTTTTTCGAATACATTCAAAAAAGTGTAGCCAATGTAATGAAAAAAGTTCTAGTTTATGCCATCCATATTGGTTTTTAATGCCAGTGCTTATTGATCTTTAGGTAAAATCTTCAACCTTGGTAGGCGCAAGCCCAATAATCCGATCTTCCCAGGGCTTGCGTCTGCCTTGTTAATTCTCTTAGGGTTTTGAGCCGCAAGGCAATGCTAATTCCTTGATATTAGTTAGGAGACTGGATCACAAATCCTTGCTCTTTAGCCAATGGCTCGTCAGATTTTTCTATCTCGAAGTAATATGTCCAGCCAGTGGGACAGACAAAGCAAGCCTCGCAGACCGCCATATCCGCGCCGAGCCATCTATCCAAGTCGGTATCATAGACAGCAATCCCCTTCCCAATCAACAAGCTCTCATAAGATATGTCGTTGCATTGAGTCGCGTTTATTGCAACCCACACTCTTGCAGGTTCCAGAGTGCCTGATTGATTCATGACAACACGCTGGAGCAGGCTTACTCCCGACAACCTTAGATTCACGGCAAAATCCCCCAGAGCGATAACGCACGAGAACAGTCAGATTAGGTCGAAGAGGGCGAACAAGTACTGGTCACCACAACGCATCGCAATTACCCTGAAGATGAATTCGCTTTCGTTGGCATCAAATATTATGCCTGTAAGATTCAGATACGGTTATTGCATAGCCTCATTGTTATACTGTTAGAATGCCAGCTAACCACAAAGTCAGCGTCGCTTGGCAAATAGTTGCTACATTCGTAATAATTGCGAATTTCTGGGCTTTCTATCGAATTAGAAAATTGCGAAAATACTTGCTCTACGTCTATGTGCCCTCTATAATTATCTCTACAGCAGTGGCTGCATACGTTTCAAGTACTGGGCTTTGGGTTGCTAGTTCTGGCGGCGAACCAGTTTATGAACCGTTTGTATTGCCGCCTGCATTCTATGCAATATACGCGATTAGTGCAGGTCTTCAGGCTCTAGCCATCTATCTGGCAATAATATGGTCAAGAGAACATAATCGCAAATTTGATCAGCCGGTCAATAGGACAGATTCGCCGCCGTAGGTATTCAGATAACCTCACTGCAATCGTTGACTCACAAAAGATATCAGGACATATCTAAAACCCATCGGAGCTTGAGCCGTGCATCATAACTTGCATACTAAAGCCGAACAAAGCATGCTCTCAGGTTGGCCAACAGTCGTATAAAACAAACTATGGAATATCACCCGTTGCTGTACTCTCTCACCCTCCAGTGCTAGACCAATTATAGCCTCGGATCTTTTCCTCAACCCGTGAGCATCGACCAAGAGATTAAGGGCCTACGCGAAGACAATTCAAAGTTGAATAGAGCAGCAGCCGAACAAGCAAAAGGCTCGAGGCGATTTCAAAGAAGTTAGAATCGAGATAGACTTTTCTTTTTTCCCCGATTTTGCTGCTGACTAGTCGCTGGCACTAATGGAAAAATATAGGTATCACCATGTCCGACTCATACTGTGCGATCGTCTGGAAGGTTAACGACGGAAACCACAAAACCTATCGAATCCAAGGATGGCAAGAGCATTCTGAAATTTGTATGCTTACAAGAAAAGAAGAAAAGTGCCAAAAAAGATGTCAAGACTCACCGGAAGAAAGTAACCCTGGTCGTAGGGTTTCCGGGAGCGGGACTTGTTGGATCTATTTCTGCAAATTATCTAATCGAGAAAATGAATTTGCGACAGGTAGCCTTTGTTGACTCGGACTATGTTTTACCTACAATAATATACATAGGAGGAAGGCTGCGGCACCCATTTCGCATATATTCGAACAAGGAAAGGACGTTGTACATCATGGTATGCGAAGCACCTGTGATGCCGGTAGGAATCAATAGCATTATGGACCTTATTGCTACTTGGGCTTTACGGTATGATATTGGAGAAGTAATAGTTCTAGACGGAATCGCATCGCCTGGATTGCCTGCACTTGATAGGACACCTGAAATTTTGAGGAGCTACTTTACAGATCAGGTTGATATCGCACTAGCCTCATCAAAGAAACCGCATCAGGCTGATGACTCCTCTGTTGATTTGAAGGAAAAGCCCAAAGTGCGGAGCGCTGTCATTGCAGGATTGTCTGCTGGCGTACTTGAAGCCTGTCTTTCTTCCAATATAGCATGCACCGGAATTCTTATCCCAACTACCAGTGGTGTGCCTGACCCAGAAGGGGCTGCCATCCTCCTAGAAACAATCAGCAAAATACCCAATGTTCACATTGAAGTTGATGTTGGACCTCTCAGAAGGGAAGGAGAAGAAATAAAAAAACAGCTTGCAACTTTCATCGCGGAGCTTCGAGCCCAACAACTAGAAGGAAGAACGTCCGAGGAACGAAATGGATCATCTCCTTATCTTGGAAAGCCGGCGATTTATGGATAAGAAAATAATGACACCGATAAAGCAAAAAGTGATTAGAGATCTGATGGAGAAGATGAAACAAACCTCTATTCAATGACACCAATCAGGTTTAATGTCATTACGAAATCTATTGACTTGACTACTCCAACGGCTAAAGCGCGTGGGCTTTCTCGCTGAAACTTGGTAATGGAGGTAGATACGCCGACCTTCACTTTCTGTCCCCAAAGGCCATCAGCAATAGCTTTCTGACCGGGATCCATAGCCTCTTGTCTCGTAGCTTCTCCGGGTTTGTCAGAAGCTGAATCGCGAGGCCATGGTACATTGCAAGAAGGATCCTGACGATTCCTTCAGATTCTGCAGAATCTATCTTGATAATCCCCGCAGCCGAGGCTAGTTCGAGCAACTTCTTCAATTCATCAACTGTTCCGTTAAGGCCCTCGCTAAAGACTTTTTTTATTTTGTCGCTCCTTCGGCTGCTGACCCACATTTCGAACAAAAGAGCAGAAAAATCCGGGTTCTGCTGCATGTTTTTCTTCAGCACGTCGATCATACCGTCAGCAAGTGCCTGCGCAGTCGTCGCGCCTGCGAGAGATCCAATCGAGGACTCCCACATGGATCCAAAGCCGAATGTGAGGGCCTGGGATACCAAGTCCTCTTTATCCTTAAAGTAATAATGCAGCAATCCCCTGCTAACAGAGGCTGCGTCTGCGATATCATTGATTGTTGTATTTTCGTATCCCTTCTTTGCGAGGAGGACTAGAGCCGCTTTCAAGATCCGCTCTGACTTTTCCTGCACCGCCTTTGACATACAAACCGTTCTGATTTCAGATATTTTAGCTTGCTGGCTACCCAACCAAATATTACTCATCGGAGTGAATCAGATCCCGGAAGCGCGATTGCATAATGTACGAACTAGGAGTTCTTTGGTTTGATGACTTATATTCTCCAACTCGGCGACTTTACATCTAGGAAATTATATAATCTGACTAGGGTCGAATTCCACTACAGTGCCTTCAATCACGTTATGTTTTTGCGCAAATCCTGCGACCGTTTCAAGGACATACTGCGTCTTGCCCTCGGGCTTGTAAAGAGGACATGCATCAGAATCGCAGGGCTCCAGGCTGTGCTCAATGTGGATCACTTTTCTATCGGTGTCAAGCCAAATGATGTCGATTGGGAACTTCATGTCTTTCATCCAGAACGCATATTCGTTTGCCTTGGAAAAGTAAAATAGCATCGATTCGTTCTCAGCCAGGCTGTCCTTGACTGCAAGACCCTTTGTCCTCTGTTCGCCAGTAATTGCTAGATCTGCAACGAGAGGAACTCCGTTGACCATGACATTGATCTTCTTGTACCCTCCAGTTGCGGTGTCGTCAACCGGAGCAGGTTGCGTCACGTTTTGCCCTTGAGACGGGTCTCCCTCGGCGACGGTCCTGGATACAGGAACATAAGTCATGATGACTAGTGCAATGATTCCTGCTGCAGCTGCCGCAGCAATAGCGATAATAGTCATGCCTCGCAAGTCTGGCCTTGTACGCACTTTTCTCTATTTAATTCATGACTAGAGTAGCTTTGAAAGCCTCAGGTGCACCTGGTGCAAATTCTTGCCACCATGCTGAATAATCTTGGCGCCATTTCCTGCTCGCCGAAAGTATGATGCCAGGACAAGAGCCCATGGAAGCGCATTCTTGCCCTCAACCCTTGACTGCAGAATCACGATATTGTTTGCCCTGTCGTGCTTTAGGCCCCCAAGGTTGCTTATCCGGAGTGCGGAATCCACTAGATCCATCATTTCTGGAGCAGTCAGGTTGCCGAGACTCAATCCATATTTTTCATCGATTAGATCCACCAGCTCGGCTGGCATTTCACTATTATTCACAGTGAATGCGTACTCTAACATCCTAGATGACAGGCCGTTTTCGAGCGCCCTTGTCAGCTGGACAGCTCTTGCAGCCACCGAGGGGTTAGACTCTATTGCATGCTTCAGGTCAGTCGCCCGCTGCCACTCGTTTTCAAAACTCTTTGACTGGAACGCCCCAAATGAATCCTGGGAAGAAAACAACGCCGCCTTGCCATTGCTGCTGTCTATAGAGACCATGTGGGCAGAATCCACAATTATGAGATTTGTCATCACTGCGCCGTTGCCGGACAGCCTCATCTCTACGGCTTCCGGTATGGAAAACATGCTTTCATTGCCAATGCATTGCGATCCCAAAACCAGGCGGATTTTGGAGCCGTTTGTCAGTGCCTTAACTAGCGAAGGTTTGCATTGCGACAGAAGCCTAAGACCCCATTCGTCAAGGGTGGCGAAAACTGTGGACCGGGAATGAGCTATGAGGTTGTCTATCCTCTCAAGAGCTGAATTTGCGTCGAGTATGAAATAACGTCTCTCTTCAGATCCCTTGGGCCTCTGGCCTTCGTCACTTAATTTTTGGAGATGCTCGATTATCTTTTTCATGTTCTTTACCCTGCGCTCGTGCAGACCAACAAGCTCTAAAAACGCCTCTTCAGGTGGTATTGCGCTGCAGATGAGCGGCTTTTGCCTTGAGACTATTGCCAGGCGTTTCTTTTCCAGCTTTTTCAGCGTCTGGTAAATCTTTGTTCGAGGAAGGTTTGCATAATAGGCAATTTCGCTTGCAGCAAGCGAGCCCTTTCCTATCATTGTAAGGTAGGCCCGCGCTTCATACTTGGAGAGCCCAAATTCTTCAAGGCTGCCTGAATGATCGTTATCCTGACTGCTTTTGCTTGGCACGTCATCAGAAACTTGAAATGAAAGGTAAAACGATAGGTCAAGATCATTGCGTCAAAGTTCGAAAAAATGCTAAGCTGTTACCGCCACCGGTTGTTACCGCAGTTACACCGGCATTTGGCACACGGATGGTATTATTCAGCTCAAGCCAAAGACCAAGTATGAATTCAAGATGGGTAAAGTCCGAGTCACTACTCAATGACGCTGATAAGGCATCTTCTCCAAAGCCGGGGGGCCCGCTCAAGCCACGCCTTGACGCTGTCCAGATAAAGATAGAGGTTCAAGTCTCCCGCCTCGACGAGATGCACAAATCAATGAAAGAGAAAGACGACGAGATTTTTCAAAAGCTGGTCACTTCAATCAAGGAAAACAATGCCCCCTATACGACTATTCTCTCAACCGACCTGGATAGGGCGAGGCAACTAAGCAGAGGGGTATTTCTCGCCAGAGTTGCACTTGAAAAAATTGAGACAAAGCTGTCATCGGCTAATGACTTTGGGGATCTAGTAATTGTGCTTAGCCCTGCAATGGCGGTCGTAAAGAATCTCCGTTCCTCCCTGACGCCCCTAGTCCCCGAGATGGAAGAAGAGCTTGGACTGATTTCTGAGCTCCTGAGTGGAATTCTGGTTGATGCAGGACAGGTAGGGGGGTACACCATAAACTTCGAAACCGCAAACGAAGAGGCTGTTCGCATGATAGACGAGGCGGCCGCAACGGTAGACCAAAAAATGAAAGAGGAGTTCCCTGGCATGCCGGATCTTCCTGCTGTGATGCCCGCCGCCTAAAGCTAACTGCCGGCTATGTCCGGCTGGGCATGAGCTCATAAATTAAACAACTACTTTTGACTTTGCTCTTTTTCGCTGTTTTCCACCACGCCGCTTCAAATCTTGTTACTCAAAAAGGGCAGTACGATGAAGGACCGAGCTAGCGCTGCGCTTGCCAACCTTCAGCGAAAAGCGTACGCCATGAGCATACTGCGCTCCAGAATTGAGTCAAGGATCGAGATTATTCTCCGAAACGGAGGGGAGGCTAATAGCACTCAGGAGCTGAGTCGCCTCTTGGAGCTGGTCAAGAACGGAGAGATGATATTAAAAGAGGTCTCTGATAAGGTGGAATCAGCGCGATATTTGGAAGAGTTTGTCCACATACTGAACGGCGCCACCGAATCTGTAAATGAAATAAAGGGCGACGTAGAGGAGCTGGTCCCGATGGCAGAAGCCGCGCTTGGTGAAATGCAAAATGCAATATCCCATGTTTCAAAGG